>Ga0180009_10006316_pt1 | contig 12461 bp, 9 predicted proteins | sample OS_PC_MetaG_FD_123537 | JGI IMG/M metagenome (GOLD analysis project Ga0180009, IMG submission 123537) | Groundwater microbial communities from the Aspo Hard Rock Laboratory (HRL) deep subsurface site, Sweden - OS_PC_MetaG | ecosystem: Environmental > Aquatic > Deep subsurface > Groundwater...
AAAAGCTCATCCAGCTCTTCAAGACTGATGCAATGTCCTTTGTTGGGTCCGCTCGGGGTTGGTTCCTCATAAAACCGGGGCGGCGGATAGTCTAATCTTCGGCCAAAATCTTTGATTTCTCTTACGGAAATCATCCGTGTCAGATTCCATACTTTTTCAGAGATCTTGATAAGGTCACCGAATTCAATCTTTTTCCCGATCTCATCTTGGGAAATTATTCCCTTTTCAAAGCATTCAATGGCAAAGGCAGCAACAGAAGCACCTGATATTGTATCAATACCCAGTTCATCACACAGAAAATTGGCATAGGACACCTCTTCTATGGTTTTGAGCATGCAGCTGCCGCCAAACAGTGCTATGGTTTCAAATTCAGGGCCTTCCATATAGGCAGACCCGGCAGCCGTTTTGGTGTGGCCGTATTTACCACATGGCGTGGGGCAGCAATAACATCCTTTGTCAGTAATTTTCAGCCATTCCAGGACTTTTTTGCCATTAATCATATTGCTGTGGTCAATATGGGAGGTTTGAAAATTTTTTGTGGGAAAGGCCCCGACTTCATTGACCCAGTCCGTGATACCCGCGGTTCCTTCAGGGGTCCAGCCCTTGAATCCAGGCTTTTCAGAGACTTTTTTAAACGCCTGCCTTCCTTTGGCATAGGCTTTTTCAATATCCCTTACCGGGATGCTGCCAGTGCCCTTGACAGCAATGGCCTTGATGTTTTTAGATCCCAGGACTGCACCAATGCCGGTTCGGCCGGCCTGTCGTCCGAAATCATGGGAAATGCAGGCAAACTTTACCAGCTTTTCCCCGGCAGGACCAATGGTCAGAATCTGAAAATCTTCTCCCAGGTCTTTTTTCATCATTTCTTCGCAGGTGAGTGAACCCTTGCCCCAATAGGCTTTGGCAGGCCTGATTTCAACGGTGTCATCGTTGATATACAGATAGCTTGGAACTTTTGCCTTTCCTGTGATGACTGCCATATCATATCCTGCATATTTTAAGGCCGGTCCAAAATGCCCCCCCATATTTGAATCTGCATATCCATCCATTATTTGCCCTCCGCTATATTTTCTTTTTCAGATATCATAATAGCCTCTCTGGGGCAGACCTGTGTACATTCCCCGCAAAGAATGCATTTGGCCGGCATATCATCCTCTCCTTTAATAATCATGACCGATTGGGGGCATGCCTCCACGCATTCATGGCAGGCACTGCATTCTTCTTCGTTGATGCGGTAAATGCCGTCTTCAAGCTCAATGGCCTCTACTGGACAGACTTCGGCGCATATACCACATTGATCACAAAAATGGATCTGATAATGCCCTGGTGCCGGAAATAATCCTTCAATCCTCAACAGTGCCTTGGCAGATGTGACCTGTTTGAAATTTATAATGCTGCAGGCCAGCTTGCAGACTCCGCAGCCTGAGCAGTTTTCATGGTTTAATATTAAATTCATATGAATAAAACCCTTAAAATGCTTGTTTAAATATTTAAAACATTACGACAGTATTGGATGCTTTTTACAACTGCCTCGTATTCCTTTTTCCGGGCAGTCTCAGGACCATCATCTCCTGCATCCCATTCCACTTCAATGTTGATACGGTTCATGGACGAAGTTTCTTTGAAAATCTTGAGGGTTTTTTTTAAATCAATGTCCCCGTCCCCGCAGGCCACACCAGTAAACCTACACCCGAACTGATCCCGTTCAATCCTGTGGTCACAAAAATGATTTGTAAATGATCTGGGTGCCAGGTTTTCAATGGCTGTCATGGGATCTTCCAGAACCATTACAGAATTAACAGTATCCACACAGGCTCCCACACTTGGGTGGTCGACCTCATCAATCAGCCATAATATTTCACTGGCAAAAGATTCAGTATGGTTTTCAAATGCCAGTTTGACACCCGTATCTTCCAACAGGGGTACCACTTTTTGGGTAAGCTTTGCAATTCGGGTAAGCTGTTTCATAATGTCTGGATGATGACGGCTTGCGCAAAGGGGGCGGGGACGGCGCAAATCCAGACTGACTTTTCCAATATCCGTTCCAAGGGTATGGGCAATTTTTATGCCTTGTTCCAGGGTATGGGTCAGCCTTGGGTCAAATTCTTCATCCATGGAAAAATTGTATTCAAGGTAAAGGCCATGATCTTTTGCCGCATCCTTGATTTTTGTCAGCTGTGCCTCATCCGTGGATTCACAGTCAACGGCTGTAATATGAAGGCCATCCAGTCCATTGTCCACGGCCCAGTCCATGAGTTTGAAAATATCCATTACCCTTGGCCAGGACAGTGTATGTCCTCCCCAGTTTTGTCCCATGCCGTGCAGGTGAAAGCTATATGTGTGAAGTCCTAATAACATATTATCTCTCCTTTTTTGTAAAACCTGTTTATTCGTTTCAAAATACTCGAAAAACTCCATGGTATTCTTCCCCAATCATATACCACATATTTGCACAGTTTGAGAGAAAAAATTTTAAGTGTTAGGATGGACCTCAAATATCCGTTGGAGCACTTAAAAGTTTCTCTAAAGAACGTTTAATTTGCAGACCATCAGGAACTGGCATTTATACATATCTTCGATATTTTGGGATCCAGATCAAATGGTACTTGCAATCCCATGTCGTATGGCATAATTTAATATAATTGTTTATCGAAAATCTCTTTTTTTGTGACCTTTGAATGGCTCCCATTATTGGAAATTTTCATATATTTTTGCAAATATTATTTTATTATGTGGTAAAAATTTGGAGGTTAACAGTGGAAACTATTTCCGAACATCAGGTTAAGCAGCTGTTGCCGGTTGCTAAGGCCATTGAGGTGGTTGAGCAGGCATTTAAAGACTATTCAAAAAAAATCATATCCATGGGAAACAGAGGTACGCTTGAGGTCGATTCTAATGGAGATGCCTGCATCTTCCTTCCTGCGATACACAAAAGAAAAAAATATTATTCAATGAAATATGCGGCCAGTTTTCCAAGTTGTGGTGCTAAAGGGTTACCAACAGTTCAAAGTGTCATTTGGCTTTTTTCTGCTGAAACGGGTAATGTTTGTGCCATGATTCAGGCCAATGCCTTAACAGCAATTAAAACAGGAGCTGCTTCAGCAGTTGCCACCCTATACCTGGCAAAAAAAGATGCCTGTATTCTCACTGTTATCGGTGCCGGGCATCAGGCAGAGATGCAACTGGCATGCATATCACAGGTCCGGGATTTGAAAGAAATTCGATTGGTGGACCTGGATTTTAACAAATGTGCAGCTTTAAAAAACTGGGCTGAAAAACATTTGAATTTAGGTATTCCCATCATTATGTCCTCTTCAGCAGATGAAGCCGTTAAGGATGCTGATCTGATCGTGACCTGTACCACCTCAAGCCGCCCCGTATTAAAAGGGGATCTTATTAAGCCCGGTACCCATATCAATGCCATTGGATCCTTTACTCCGGAGATGCAGGAAATAGATGGACAGACAGTATTAAGGGCTGACAAAATTGTTACTGATACTGTTCAGGAGGCCTGGAACTGCGCAGGAGACCTTATCGTTCCAATGAATCAAGGATTGATTCCCAGGACAACGGTCATTCACGAGCTTGGAGATATTATAGAAAAAAAAATCAACGGACGAACTTCTGAAAAAGAGATTACCTTGTATGAAAGCGTTGGTTTTGCTCCGCTGGATCTGGCTGTCAGCATAGAAATCTACCAGCGGTTAAAGTCTTCACTTTAATAATTAAATGTGTTGGTGTAGAGATATTCTGGGCAGGCGACTAAAATTATGATTTATGTATTTATTTAATCGGAGATACATTGGCAACATAAATAACATGTCAAGCTAATTTTGGATCTAAATACGTTTGTTTTAGAATTAATGGAAAATGGATATAATTCGGAAAAATTATTTTAAAGCTATTGTAGGGGCATTTGATGGACTTGTGTATGTCTGTTCCTCGCTGAATATCATTGAATATGTCAATCAAAGAGTTATTGATGAAATGGGCCTGGATATTACCGGTCAACATTGTTTTCGAGCTTTACACGGACTTGAAAAAATGTGTTCCTGGTGCAGGGAACAAGAAGTTTTTGAGGGAAAAACTGTTCGATGGGAGTTTGAACATCCGAAAACGGGTCAATGGTTCAACTATATGGCATCACCGGTTTTCCATTCCGATGGATCAGTATCTAAATTAACGCTATGTGCTGATATTACAAAAAATAAAATACTTGAGAAAGCGTTAACTGAGAGCACTCGAAAGCTTACGACACTTATGGGGAATTTGTCGGGGATGGTATACCGCTGCAAAGCCGATAAGGCAAGCAGCATGGAATTTGCCAGCAAAGGGTGTTACAAACTTTTGGGATATAAGGCCTCTGAGTTGATTGGTAAAAGTACGACTGCTTATCAACACCTTGTGCACCCCCAGGATCGAAAAAATTTACTTAGATGTGTGGCTGCCGCATTGGACGAAAAGCGTTCCTACAGCTTCATTTACAGGGTTAAAAAGGCAACGGGAGAAATCATCTGGGTGTGGGAACAGGGTGAGGGTGTGTTTTCGGATAGTGGTAAGCTTATTGCTCTGGAAGGGTTTATAACCAATGTTACAGAGCAGAAAAAAGTTGAACTGGATCTTCGAAATGAGAATATCAAATTAAAAAATTCTTTTAAAGATCGATATAAGTTTGGAAATATTGTTGGAAAAAGTGATTTGATGCAGGCCGTTTATGAACTGATATTACACTCTTCCTCAAATGATGCCAATATTATTATTTATGGTGAATCAGGGACAGGTAAGGAACTGGTCGCACATAGTATACACAATTTAAGCGACAGAAAAGACAACGCTTTTGTAGCGGTTAACTGCGGTGCCATTAATGAAAATCTTATAGAAAGTGAATTTTTCGGTTATAAAAAGGGAGCTTTTACAGGGGCAACATCGGACACTCCTGGATATTTTGACAAGTCAAATAAAGGGTCCCTGTTTTTAGATGAACTTGGCGAGATGAGCATGAGTATGCAGGTTAAGCTTTTAAGGGCCATAGAGGGTCAGGGATATACACCCGTGGGTGGCAATAGTGTGAAAACATCTGATTTTCGAATCATTGCTGCAACCAACCAGAATTTAAAGGAATTGGTTAAAAATAAAAGGATGAGAGAAGATTTCTATTACCGTATCCATATTTTACCCATATTTTTGCCACCCTTAAGAGAACGTAAAGAAGATATCCCCTTATTAATTGATCATTTTATAGATTTATATCCAAACAAAGGCGTAAAAAAAATAACTATTCCGAATAATATAAGGGAAACCTTCCAAAGATATGATTGGCCCGGCAATGTCAGAGAACTTCAGAATGCAGTCTATCGCTATATAACCCTTGGAGAAATTGTTTTCATCAACGAACAATCCAACATGGAACAATCCAACATGGAAAATAATTCATATAAAAATTTTTATACCGAAGTTTCCGGCACTGAAAAAGGGTTAGATGAAGTCATGGCTGAATTGGAAAAAAAGATCATTTTAAGCGTATTGGAAAAATATCAGTGGAATCGCGGTAAAACCGCAGAACACCTAAATATTGATCGAAAAACACTCTATCGTAAAATTAAATCCCTTGATGTGATAACACATAAATAAAGGGTTGACCTTATTCATCACTGTCTTTTATTTTGAGTTAAAAAAGTTTGAGTTAAAAAATTCAAAACCACGGTATCCAGGGGCATTTCCTTCAAGGTCTTATCTGGCATATAGAAAACGCTCTTCCACATCATTATGCTTAAGATACTCAACAAGTTCCGATTGAACGCTGTCGGAAAGTTGTGGTTGCTGGTATTCCATCAGCATTTTGTCTTTTTTCCGTTCAATCTTTTCAAAAATAGCTGAATCTATATTTTCATAAACTTTTGGTCCTTTTAATCCAATATCCGGACTCCAGATCTCCCTTCGACATAGCTTGGCCGTATGTGCCGAAGTCATATACTCTCCACCGACACCAACCTGGTGGATCACATCAAGTGCCAGGGTTTCATCATCAACCCGGACATCCTGATGAATGCGCTTTACCATATCCACGAGCTCAAGATCGATAATAAATTTATCAAATGACATACAATTAAAACTGTCAATGATACCGGCACTGTGAATAATATAATTGATGTTTTCTTTAACGCATGTCAATAGAATCATCATACTTTCATATCCGCTTTGGACCGACACCTGCTTGGCATCACTGGGCGCCCCACCTCCACGACAGGGTAATCCATAGTGTCTTGCCAGTTTTGAGGCAAATCTGATGCACAGGGCATGCTCAGGATTCCCAACAACATACGCTCCAGTGCGCATGTCTCCTGCAGTTGACTGACACCCGTAGACAACCGGTGTACCCGGCCTTACCATTTGTGTTACGGCTATTCCTGCAAGGGCTTCTGCGTTACTCAATGCAATGACGCCGGCCAGGGTTATGGGACCCGTGAACCCGGCTGAAGCAGCCGGCGTAATGATAACGGGTTGGCCATGGGAAGAATAGGCAAGAATCGTATCAAGAGCGGTTTGATCCATTCGCAGAGGAGTCAGCGTGTTGACGATGGTCATGATTCTGGGTTTGCGGATCAACTCGCTTTGGCTGCCAAACAAAATCTTGACCATATCAATGGTCATGTCAACCTGGCTTTTTCTTCCCTCCATGCCAAAGATAAATTTATCTGACAGGGTGATGACATGATAGAGCATCACTGCGTGGTTATTCTGGGGATTAATATCACTTGGCTCAACAAGAATCCCCCCGTTTACATTAAACTGGTCGCTCCTATGCACAAGCTTTGTAAATTCAATATAATCCTTTAAGACGGCCCTTCTGGTCTTCCCATTTCTTTCCAGGATATTGGGAGCGCCATAACCGGGAGCAAATTCAATGTGTTTCACACCGTTTGTATCGCCGATAATAAAATCATGGGCTGGATTTCTGGCATACACCTTAAAATAATCCGGTGCTTTTCCTACCCAGTCCAGGATTTGATTCTCCGTGAAGAATGCAGTTTCTCCTTCAATTTTTACACCATTTTTTTTCAAAAGGTTCAAAATTTCCGGGTGATGGAAACGCATTCCTGTCTTATTCAAGATTTTCATCGATGCATCATGAATTTTATTTATTTTTTCATTCATTGGATTCTCTCTTAAATTATTATGCTTACATATACCCGAAAAATTGTTTGCGTACAACGGCTGAATGCACCCAGTCAATCAGCGTGGAAAAATCAAATACCGGTAATTTTAATTCCTTTTGAATCGCCCAGGCATGGCTTGGAAAAAGCGTACACTCTAATAATAGAGTACCAATATCCGGGTCCTGTTTGACAAGACCTTTTGCCAGATCGATTAAGCCCTGCTCCAATTTATAGGTGTTATAATGCCCAACGCCAGTCAGTATTTTTTTCATTTCCGGGAGTTCTTCAGCTCCGGCAATGACCAATCGAGAAGGGTCATGAATACCACAGTTTGCTAATACAGGTGCTGACTTTAAGACTTTACCATTTGCACAGAGAACACCGATTTTCTGTTTTGGTCTAAGCGAGCTTAGAATCATCGGAACCTGCATTAAGCTGGAAAAAAAGCAAGGGGTATGAAGTTTTTCAACCACCTCCGGCAGGTAATTCGCAAAGTACCCACAGGCACCAATGATGGCCCGACACCCCTGTTGTTCTAAATACAAGCCCGCTTCCACCAGTTGGGATATCACATCCTGGTCAAGCTTGGGAGACACAACGGAATCAACTGAAGCAGCATGAATGCCATGAAACAAAACAGGATATTTAAATGTCAGGGCATTTTCCACACTTCCCGGTGGAAAGCTATATCCGGCTTGTCCGAATAAGATAATTCCGATTGCAACACCACCCAGTATCTGTCCATCATTGGTATGAAATTCTTCATCGGTTACAGCTTGTTGATAGGGATTCATAAGCCCTCCTTTATTTGTTTATGGCATTCTATTCACAACACATTCAGTAAAATTTATTAAGCAAAACCTATGCCACTAAAATATTAAAATCAGCCTTAATATTCAGGCTTTTTCATGGGTTCGCCAATATCACGACAAAACTGCCTGGATACAAGGATATTTACTGGATTTAATGCAGGTCGGCTTTTCATTGACAAAAGTAAGTCCCTATAATATTAACCATTTAATTTAATCGCAATTGCATCGTTACGCTAACTTTAACTCTTTTTGTTTGGACATTACAACCCTCTTATTGGTTTTCGGGCACATATACGACCTATTCGGGCCGATATGCCCCAAAAACTCAAAACAAAAGGATTATCAACGGGTTACGCCAAACTTAAAACTCGATTGGGGCAATAACTCCCCATTATATTTGTTTGTCATGGAATATTTCTCCCATTAATTAAAATTGACCTTTATAACTATCTGATATTACATAATATCCATAAACAACTGTCTTGTTGGTATAAGAGTTGCTTATTGCTTATTGCTTATTCACAGCAAGCAATAAACAGAAATCTAAATTTTGATTAGGAGGATTAAAAATGGAACCTAAACTAAAAATATTGAGTGACCGGGAGATGTTGGATATAGACCAGGCTTCCCGTGCCTTGTTGTGGGAAGTAGGGACGCTTGCGGAAAATGAAGAGGCTATGGACCTGTTTGAAAAAGCAGGTGCAAAGGTTGATCGAAAAAAGCAATTGGTGAGAATTCCTGATCATGTAATTAATGAAACTTTGGCCATGTGCTCATCCTTTGTTCGTTTGTATGATCGTAAAGGAGGGGAACCTCTTATTATAGGAGGGGATCATGTTTATTATGGGACGGTTGGTATCGCCACTAATGTATTGGATTTTGAAACAAATGAATACCGCCAGGTGCTTTGTGATGATTTAAGAGATATTGTCCGCCTGTCAGATGTGCTTGATCCTCCCGATTTTATATTGGTTCCTGCAACACCCACTGATGTACCTTCCTCCATCGTCGATCTCATAGAAACAAAAATATTATTGACCAATACAAAAAAACATTTCATTGCTGAAGCTCAAAACAGGGAGAATTGTTTAAAAAATATTGAAATGGCTGTGGAAGTGGCTGGTAGTCTTGAAGCTCTTCAAGCAAGACCTTTCTTTTCCACTTTGGTAACATTAAGCAGCCCGTTACACTTCAGAAATGATGGCGTTGAATTGATTGTTGAGTGTGCAAAACACGGCTTGCCTCTTTTTATTGAATCCGGTCCCATGTGTGGAGGGACTTCCCCTGCAACCCTTGCCTCAACACTGGTCATGGCCAATGCTGAATTATTGAGTAGCTTTGTCCTTGCAAAGGCGGTTAATCCATCTGTTCCCCTGATTTATGCCAGCTGGGCAAGAATCCTTGATATGCGGGCGGCCACATGCTCCCATGGCGGACCTGAATTTGGAATGCTGCGCATCGGTACAAGCCAGATGGCCAAGTATTATGGGCTTCCCTGTGGAGGCGGAGGTATTCTTGCCGATACAAAATCCATTGATGTTCAGCTGGGTATGGAAAAAATGGGAACCGGACTTTTGCCTGCCCTTGCGGACACCAATATGATTGTTGGAATGGGACTTTTTGCAGATGAGAATGCCATCAGTCTTGAAACCTTGATTATTGATAATGAAATTGCCGGATGGATAAAATGGGTGAAAAAAGGCATTGAGGTTAACGACAGAACATTAGATTTGTCAATATTTAAGGAAGTAGGACCTGGTGGTGATTTCATCAGGGCCAAGCATACCCGGGAAAACTTTAAAAAGGAAATGTTTTTACCCAAAGTGATGGATCGGGGTTTTTTGGCCCTGGATAAAGATCCGGAAGCAAAAAATATGCGCAAAAGGGCAAGAAATTATTTTTACAAAGTGATGGAAACATATACGCCTCCGGAATTACCCGAAGATATTGAAGCTAAATTAGATGCCATAATTAACAAATAATGTATCAGGAGACTATAGAATGAATACAGACGAATATTTAAACAAAATAATTGAAGGTGTAATAGACCAGGACGAAGCGGTCGTTGCAAAAAGTGTTGAAGAGGCATTAAATGCTGGTGTCGATCCTATGGTTATCATTAATGATGGTCTCACTGAGAGTCTAAAAAAAGTCGGGGATCTCTTTGCAGAGGAGATCCTTTTTTTACCTGAGCTGATCGGATGTGGCGAAATAGTAACCAACGTTATGAAGAAAATCGAAGCCAAACTAAAGGGAGACGTCTCTATCACAAAAAAAGGGCTCATGCTGATTGCAACGGTCAAAGGAGATGTCCACGATATCGGTAAAAATCTTGTGGTATTACTTATGGGCGCCTCGGGATATGACGTTGTTGATCTTGGCAAAGATGTGCCTGCATCAACCATTGTGGAAAAAATAAATGAACTTGGACCTGACATCATCGCCTTATCTGCACTCTTATCTACCACAATGCCCGGCCAGAAAAATACAATTCAGGCCATTGAGGAAGCGGGTATCCGTAAAAAAGTGAAAATCATGGTTGGTGGAGCCCCTGTTACCCGGGCCTGGGCTGAAGAAATCGGCGCAGACGGTTATGCAGAAGATGCATCTACTGCTGTTAAGGAAGCTGATCGTATTATGGGTATCGGTTAATATTATTAAATATACTACGCTTAATTGTTTGGAGATAGTTGAATAAATGGAGAATTTATAGATGTATATTGTAGGAGAACTTATAAACGCCAGTCGTAAGTCTGTAGGGGATGCCATAAAAGCCAAAGATGCAATTGCCGTCCAAAAAATTGCAAAAGCCCAGGAAGAGGCCGGTGCCGATTATATCGATGTTAATGCCGGTATTTTTGTGGGTAAGGAACCTGAATATTTAAAATGGTTGGTTCAAACCGTACAGGAAGCTGTTGATCTGCCTTGCACCTTGGACAGCCCGGATCCAAAAGCCATTGAAGCTGTGTTGGATGTGCACAAGGGAACCCCCATGATCAATTCAATTTCTTTAGAAAAAGAACGATATGACAGTCTCATGCCGATCCTTATAGGTTCTGATTTAAAAGTTGTGGCTTTGTGCATGAGTGACGAGGGCATGCCTGAAACCATGGATGATCGAATGAGAATAGCTGATTTTCTTGTGAATGCATTGGTAAAAAATGGTATAAAAATAGAAAATATTTTTGTGGATCCACTGGTGCAGCCGTTATCTGTTAATAATAGCTTTGGAATGGAATTTATCAATACCGTGGAAAAAATTCATGCGACTTTCAAAGATATTCATACCATATGCGGCCTTTCCAATATCTCCTACGGTCTGCCGAACAGACAATTTTTAAATCAGACATTCATGTCCATGGCAATTTCAAAAGGTCTGGATGGTGCTATTATGAATCCTTTGGATAAAAGAATGATGGCAAGTATTATTGCAGCAGAAGCCCTAGCCGGACATGACAGGTATTGCAAGAATTATTTAAAAGCTCATAGAAAAGGCATGTTTGATATATAGTTTAAGCGTGCCATAACAAAAAAGGAAGTATGCGGTGAGTCTTTCACTCGGCGTCGATACAGGCGGTACCTATACGGATGCAATTCTTGTGAATCGCACTACCAAAGAAATTGTGTCCACAGCCAAATCATTAACAACTAGAAAAAATTTGTTCCTGGGAATTTTTTCTGCAATTGACTCGTGCCTCAAAGACATTTCAAAAAAATTTTCTCCCAAAGATATCAGCATGGTCTGCCTTTCCACCACCCTGGCCACCAATGCAATCACCGAGGGATATGGCGGTTCTATTTGTAAACTTCTCATCGGATATAGCGAACAATTACTTCGTAATCAGGGATTTTTGGAAGAAATGGCCTCCGATGATATTGTATGGCTGGCCGGTGGCCATGATGTCCAGGGTAACGAAGTTGAGCCTCTGGATGAAGAAATGGCCCAAAAAGAAATTCTGATGAGGCGCAATAAAGTAGAAGCTTTTGCGATATCTGGATATTTTGGAATAAGAAACCCTGACCATGAATTGCGTGTCAAAGTATTGGTGGAAAAATTAACTAATTTGCCTGTGACCTGTGCCCATGAATTGACCAGCCGTCTGAATTCGGTAAACAGAGCCATCTCAGCCGGTCACAATGCCAGACTCATCCCTCTTCTAAAGGATCTTATTTCAGATATTGATCGTGCTCTTAAACAATTGAACATTTCTGCACCGTTAATGATAGTGAAGGGAGATGGGGCAATCGTACCTGCTCAATGGGCGAGTAAAAGACCCATTGAGACCATTCTTTCAGGCCCGGCAGCAAGCAGTGTCGGAGCCTATCATCTGACAGGATGCAAGGATGTATGGGTGGCGGATATGGGAGGGACAACCACAGACATAGCATTGCTTATAAATGGACGTCCTGCCATTAATGCTGAAGGAGCCTATATCAGTCACAGAAGAACCATGGTGGAGGCAGTAGATATTCATACTGTGGGAATAGGTGG
>Ga0180009_10006317_pt1 | contig 12460 bp, 11 predicted proteins | sample OS_PC_MetaG_FD_123537 | JGI IMG/M metagenome (GOLD analysis project Ga0180009, IMG submission 123537) | Groundwater microbial communities from the Aspo Hard Rock Laboratory (HRL) deep subsurface site, Sweden - OS_PC_MetaG | ecosystem: Environmental > Aquatic > Deep subsurface > Groundwater...
CTTTGGGCATTAGATAGCCGACCACGTCGGCTGTACCCTTGGCCGCCCGCTATTGTCATTTACAGGGCGATTTACAGCGATTTGTGCACGAATACACCTGTGTTAACCGGATAGGCATGGATCGTTCTGGCCAGCGCGTCGAATCTATCCGTGGGTGCATTGTTTGCCGCCGGAATCCTGCCCGGTCTGCTGATCGGTCTGCTGTTGATGTTGATTGCCTATTTCATTGCGCGGATAAAGGGGCATGAAAAGGGAGAAGAACCCTTCAGCATCCGGGCACTGGCAGATGCGCTTCGTGGTTCATTTCTGGCGCTCTCGGTGCCGATTATCCTGGTTATCGGAATTTTCGGAGGATGGTTCAGTTCCGTTGAAGCGGGAGCGGTGACTGCCGTCGTTGCCCTGGTTCTTGGGATCTTCAGTTACCGGGATCTGGATCTTCGTTCCATAGGCAGCGCGCTCGTGCGCAGTGTTCGCCTCACGGCTCTGGTGTTTATCATTATAGCGGCCGCAGGCCCGTTCACATGGCTCTTAACCCGCCTGGGAGCGTTAGAACTGCTGGAAAGCTGGCTGCTGTCATTTGCGGGAAACCCGGTAAGCTTTTCCGTGGCGCTGCTGGCGGTGATCATTATTGCAGGGCTGTTCATGGATGCTTCCGCCAACGTAATTGTTCTGGGGCCGCTGCTTGTGCCTGCCTGTGTAACGGCCGGTTTTGCACCGGTCCAGGCGGCGCTGGTTGTTGTTGTCGGCTTCCTGCTGGGGACGGTTACACCGCCAGTTGGTGTCTGCTATTTTACGGCCGCTGCCATTTCCCATGCCAAGCTTGAGGAGGTTGCTTTTGCGCTGCTGCCTTTTCTGGCAGTGGAGTTTCTGGTTCTGCTGCTGATCCTTCTGGCAAGTCCTTTGACACTGGCTTTGCCAAACCTATTTGGGATGTTGTGAGATGAGTGCCTTCAAGACTATAAGATTGATGATTGATTTCATCCTGGAACGTCTTGTGCCGGCAATCTGCGCGATAATGCTGGCATTGATGGTCGGTTTCATTGTCTATACTGTCGTCATGCGCTCCCTGTCCTTCGACCCGCCATTCTGGGGAGATACGCTGACGTTGTTCGCCAATGTCTGGATGGTCATGCTTGCGTTTGCGCTGGCCGTGCGGCAGCGAAGCAATATTGCAATGGAAGCGCTCTACACGAGACTTCCCAGCAGTGTAACCAGATTTCTCACACGGCTCTGGACGATTCTGTTCAGCGCTGTCGGTTTGCTGTTGCTGGGACCGGGGTATGAAGTTGCTTCCCGGATCATGGGGTCCTACTGGGAACTTGGCAGTCTGCCCAAATCGTACCCGATGATGATTCTGCCCGTTACCGGCGTACTTGTTCTGATGGCCGCCATTGTAACGGTAATTGAGTCCTTTAAACAAAGCGATTCGGACGGAAGGCTGGGCGACCAGGGGAAAAAATGATCGAACCATAATGCCAGCCACTCGCCTGGTTCCTGCACAGACTTGTGATTATGAAAAACCCTGTTCCTGCAGACATCCAGGCCCCCTGTTGATCCTTCCAGCTTTGCAGTACTGAAAGCCTCAGTGCTGCAAGCCCTGATATTCCTTCGGTTTTCTAGATTCGATAGATTCTCTCAGCCGTTCCGCGAAAGAGCGAATGCCTTTCGCTCTCGCTCAGATCCGAAGTGATGTCTGCGTATGAATTCCAGATTCTCCCGTAAGTGGCCATCAGCCGGTCCACCGGGAAGTTGGAACCAAACATCGAGCGTTCCGGTCCAAAGCATTCAATACAGTGTCTGACGAAGGGGCGGATTGAATCCGTTGTCCAGGTGTTATCCACCATGCCGAATCCGCTGATTTTAACCGTTATGTTTGGAACGGTTGCCAGTTCGGTTATTGCCCGCCGCCAGCCTTCAAGATTATCGGGGTCGCGCTGGACCGGCATACCGGCATGGTCCAGCACAACAGGGATTTCCGGATGACGCCGGGCCAGTTCAGCAAGACCCGCGCCCTGGTGATGGTAAATCTGGGCATCAAAAACCAGACCAAATCGGGCAAGCTTTGCAAATCCGTTCCGCCAGTTCCCGTCTTCAAGAAAATCGCGGGGGGCCCGATTCAGTCGGGGATCCGGATGCCGGTTCAACACCTGGCGCACCCCGCGAACCCGGGAAAAACGTGTATGGCCTTCAAGCACTGTCAAGAGGTTTGGGGCCGACAAGTCCGCAAAACCGACAATTGCTGAAGGCAAACTGCACGATTGCGGTTCGCCGGCAATTTCATCAAGCCATCTGGTTTCGCCAATCGGATCGGCTGGATCGAAATTCGCCTGGACATGAACGGATTTCATTAGCGTTACCCCTGCTTCAGCTGCGTCAGCAATCAAATCTGCAGGGCGGTAGGAGCGCATGAGATCGGACATATCTCCCCAGCCGCGATCGTGGTCGGCCTCTTTCAGCCAGGGGTAGAAATTGCGTTCGATATCCCAGAGATGATGATGCACATCGACGATTTCCATAATTATTCCGTCTAATCGATTTAAAGGGCTCCCGCAGATTCCAGTTCGTTGATGAGCTCTGTCTGTCCCTGCTCTTCAAGGATGCGGCGGGCGAGTTTCGGATCATAGGTCCCCTTCACAGATACCCACGCATCACGGGCTCCCTGCTGCCACTCTGCCCTTTCGGTCTTGTTGGGAACGTAAACCGCTATTTTGCCTTTCATGGCATTGATCAGCAGTTTCTGCCATGCGAAATCAATGGCAAAAGCTTCACGCTGCATGTCCTGACCGGCACGGTCGATGGCCTTGCGTGCCCAGTCCGGCAGGGAGTCATAGCGTTTTTTGGACATCAGGACCGGATGTGCAACATAGGCACTGTTGACCTCGGTAATATTCGAGACGACCTCGAAAAACTTGAATGCCGAGGTGATAATGTCCTGCACATACATCCCCTGAACCACGCCGGATTGAAGCCCCTCATAAAGAGACGCCCAGGCATAGGGTACCGGTATTGCCCCCCAGGACCTGATGAGATTGAATTCAGTCGGGCTTTTGGTGACTCGAATTTTAAGTCCCTTCAGATCCGATGGAACCCGCACTTCACGCTTGCTGTTGACGACATTGCGGAAGCCTCCCACCGGGACCAGTGCAATCAGATGCATGCCCATCTCGCGCTCAACACGCCGGGAAAGCTCAGCGGCCAGCCAGCTGTTGATGATTTTGTTCGCTTCTTCCTGCCCCTGGAACAGGTATGGCAAGTCAATGATGTTGAAGGTTGTACCAAAGGCCCCTACATTCGAGCTGGATGAAGTCGCAATATCTATCTGCCCGAGCCCGAGCTGCTCGATACAGGCTGCTTCACTGCAGAGCGACCCCCGGTAATGAACCACCAGATCGATGCGCCCGCCGGCATACTCCTCGAGTTTTGGCTCAAATACCTTTTTAATGACTGCTCCCAGCGACCAGATCTCCGGGGCAATCGTACCGAGACGCAGTGTAATCTCCGGGTCCGCCGCAAATGCTCCCGGGGAAATTGATGTCATTCCGATACACAGAGCTGCGCCAATGAGGATTCTTCGGATCTTGCTTTGAAATTTCATGATCTTTCCTCCTTCGATGAACGATCTTTCATTATAAAAAACATTGTCTCCATTGCCTGTAAATCACTTCCTGACTCGAAACTGGGAATGATCCGATCAATGCGACAATGGTAAACCGTAGCGACAAACACAAGGATTGCGGCAACCGGCAGAAATATCTGATTGGTTACGCTCAGGCAAACTGCCAACTTACCGGTATGAGCCCATGATTCCAGTCGTAACTCAGCTCCCCCGGGCCCGGCTTCAACAGGCCAACAGCTCCTGCAACAACAATAAACCAACTCGAAGCTTCGTTGTCCTGATGGGAGAATATCGATCAAACAACCTCAATTAAAAACCAGTGATTGAAGATTTTATAATTGTTTATTTTAAGATTGTCAACAAAAAAAGACCGGATGGCAATTAAGATCCTTCAGTGGTCACACTGATTGAATGATCCGCCTTCATGAACTGTCATTGAAATTTCAATAGTCGGAACAGCTACCGGGTACCGGGGGTCAGTCATAAACCAGACGGTCGATGCAGGGCAGGGGGAATTTCGCAGGAGCCACAGGGAATAAGGGATCAAACGCCTTATTTTGGGGAAGGGGTCTGTTGCGGCAGGCTATGCGGCACCATTTACCCCGGTAGTTGCCGGCCCGGTTTGCTGCACCCGTTTCAGAGTCTGACGCGCAGGTGCTGAATAACAGATACGAATGGCTGGCGTTGCAGGGCGGAAGTGGTCGCATGCCGCCGGTTGCTTTCCAAAACCGCAGATCATAAGCTTTCAAAGCGTCGAAGGAAATCAAACGGGGCGTGTCGTATCAGGCAATGTTGACAAGCTGATCCGAGTGGACTTTCAGCGACATACCATCGGTCAGCGGAAATCCTGAAGCGCTTGAAAGCGTCTGGTTCTTTCCGCCAGGGCTATTTAAAAAATGGCTATTTCAGGTACAACAGGGCCGCCTGCCCGGTTTTTTCGACAATTGCGCGGGATGCCTTTTCAACTTCATCCAGGCGACGGTTTTTAACCAGTTCGATGATATTGGCCCAGGCATCACATGATTCCAGTCTCCGCTCTTTGCTTTCCAGGCTCATTCTGGCGTACCGGTAGGCTTCCCGCGCCGTGGAATTGATCATTTCGAAAAGGCGGGGCAATCCTGCGTATTTTGCCGTATACAGGCTGAGGGCATAACTCCAGCGTACATACGTGTCCGGATCGGTATCCTCGCCTGCGATTTTGATCAGGTATCGTGCTGCTTTTTCGAATTCGCCAAGCATATTTTTTTCCGCTTTCTGCGCAAAAAGGCGAGAAGCTAGACCCACAAGGGACGCCCGTATTATAAAAATCTCTTCCACCTCTTCGGAACTCAGTTGAGTGACCCTCGCACCGCGGCGGGGCTCGATAATCACCAGTCTTTCCGTGGCAAGCAGCATCAGGGCTTCCCGAACAGGTCCCCGGCTGACATGAAATGCTTCTGACAGTAACTGTTCCGGTATTCGCTGCCCCGGTGAATATTCTCCCTGAAGAATTTTTTCGCCCACTGTTCCGGCAATCTGTTCGGCAAGGGATAGGGGCTGCGGCATTACGGATTTTGACCATCCAAAGATCTCGTTCCCCTGCCACGGTTTGATAAAGAACGAAGAAACATCCTGAATGCTGCTGTCGTTAATTGTTTCCGTCATCTTTTTTATATTTCTCCCTGAAAACCATGTTGTTTCAACTCCGTATCATTCTCCTGGGATCCTGCTCCCGGAATACGCGGATCTTTACGCCGATGTATCGCCGGCTCAAGCGGATTGCAGTTATCCAGGTTTACGTTTTTACGGGATAATCTGCACTACAGGTTTATTGTTACCCGGCAGGTATACGCATGAGTTCGGTTTATTATCCGCTGCCATCAGGAGATTGTGGCCGGTTTTTTTCTGATATTGGCCCAGGTGCTTATTCCGAAAGCCATTCTCCTGCTCCAGGAAACAGGATATAAGTATACTGTTTCGACACCTGTAACCATTATCGGTCGAGTTCCGGTATCTTCCACTGAACTGATTGAACAAACATAGAGAATTTTATGATTGTTGACAATTATAAAATTCTCTCAACAATGGATTTAGTTATATTGTCGTGTTTTTCCTATCTTCAATCCGTATCCGACTGCTTCGGGGCTGTTTGACCCATTGAACAGCGGAAGATTTGTACGTCAGCGGATGCAGGACTCTCCTGAAGCAGATTTCCGGATATTTGGCAGTCACATCCATTTTACATATACAGTGCGATTCTCCCCAGGCGGGAGGCAATGCGGGGCGGGTTGATGGCGTGATCAACCCCTTTTAGCTGTGGAGAGACCATGATCCGTCATTTCTGGTAATTCAACTGCTGTGATCAGCCGGCATCGAAAATCTCTATCCCACGGCTGTGACAATCCGCATTATTCAGTTGTATTTTATTTGTTCTCCGGTGACAGGATTTTCTTGATTTTCGCCTGGAACGCGTCAACGTCCAGCGGTTTTGAAATATAGTCATCAAAGCCCGCTTCGAGATACCGCTTCTCATCGCCCTTCATGGCAAAGGAGGTCAGCGCCAGGATCAGCAGGGAACTGCCATGGATTTCACAGATCCGCTTCATGGTCTGCACGCCCGCGATACCTGGCAGCTGGATATCCATCAGGACCGGGTTAAAATCGGCACCGGCGGCTATTTCCAAGGCCACCTCCCCGCCTTCGGCGATACTCAGCTGCAGCCCCCCAGCAAAGCCTCAATCAGTTTCCGGTTTGATTCATTGTCCTCGACAACCAGTATTTTTTTCTCCAGTGGATGATTTTCGGCATCAGGAAAGAGATCCCCGTTCTTTTGCCGGTTTGTCCTGTTTTCGGATTATTCTGCCGGGCAGAGATAGGGTGAAGCGGCTTTCCCGGGCCACCTTGCTGGCAACGGTCAGCTTTCCCTGATGCAGTTCGACCAAGCGCCTGGAAATGGCCAGCCCGAGACCGGTCTCTTTCTGATCGGTTTGCTGCCTGCCCTTGATCTGTTCAAACGGGTCGAAGATTTTATCCAGTGCATCTGCAGGAATACCGATGCCTTCATCCCACACGGTCACAATGAAGATCTCCCCTTCGAACACGGCGCTGATCCCGATTCGTTTCCCGGGGGCCGTAAATTTAATGGCGTTTGTAAGCAGGTTGTAGATGATCTGCTTCAGCTTGGTTTCATCTCCATTGATCCAGCCCAGAGATGAGGAAGGTAACAAGTGCTCAGCCAAAGCCAATTTCGTGTTTCCGAAATCGACTGTCACCGTTATTGAGGGTTGTGGGATGGAGCTCAAGAAAGGCATCTCCAAATGCTTCAAATGCACAGAGTTTGAAGATATCGCTCCATGCGAGAACCGGATCGTGGAGTACTCACGCTGCGATTCGATCAGAAAATCCAGGCGAACCATTTGTAATGCAGTCGGGATTGAGAATCTGATCATGCATGACATCAGACGTTTTTTCAACCGGGTGATTCTGCAAGTAAGACTCGGTTTCACGCCAGAAGCGTCGGGGCGTTCTATCGGCAACTCTGAAATTGTGAACCGGGAGCATTATTGTCCAATCTCAATCAGCACGTTCGAAGAAAAAATCAATACCCGACGATTTGCTGAATTGCTTGCGAATAGTGACTTCTACGCCAACCCAAATTCGGGCTTCGTCAGTAAATCGTCAGTCAGCGGGGTAAAACTGGATTTTCCACGACGGATCGCTTTGTAGATATCTGATTTTACTGGTCGGAGTGAGAGGATTTGAACCACATGGAAGTTAATGGACAGATTTATTAAAGAATTAAAATAGTGGTTCAATTTTTTTCTCCGAAAATGTGACATGGAGTGTATTCTTACGTTAGTTGCTGATATTATTTCCTATATTGTAATATTTTAATATCGGAAAGGCAAGAAAGATCCAGAAGATTTTTTTTTGTAGGGAGACGATGTCACCGGTTTTTTATCCAACCTTTTCCATGGACCCAAATATCGTAGTTATCGTTTTCCAGTTTTTGCTTGAAGACCGGCAGGATAAATGCTGATAGCTCATCTAACGGTTCAAGACATGATTGAAGTCTTCCTGATTTGCCCGGGCTTGATTCAATAACCGCTGGAGGATAGAAGCCGTAATGTCGGTTTTCACCTTTTCCGTCATGAGATCGCCTCCAGATACGGCCGAATGATTTTTGAGACATGACATACCTGGGCGGCTTGAGACCGCTCTTCCATGTCGACTTTCTTTGTCTCCCAGGCTCTTTTGAGGGCTTCAATCGCCACATCGAGACCGATTTTGTTCCTGAACTTGAAACAATCCGCGATGGTTTTGGCTTGAATCTCAAATTCTAGCTATTTTCCTCCTGTCCCTCTCTAAATATTCCATGAAAAACCACCGATATGGTTCCCATTTTTTGATTTACAGATAGAAAAATGTCTCTTCTCTCCCCTTGGATGGGATTTTGAGGAGCCACAGCTTATTTCTCAATCTGACGCCATTGATGAAGCATCTAATGGTTAACGGGTGCACCAAATATGTGTGGGAACCGGTCAGCGGAAAGAGGTTGTCTGTTCAGAAAACCTGGGAAGCCAGGGATGGATTCCAGGAGCTCCAGGGATGGATTCATGTGTTTTTCTGAATAAATAACCGCTTGAAGTGGTTTTGATCACCTGCCCACATGTTTTTGGTGCACCCTGGTTAACAACTGGATTTATTTTTTGTGGTAAACCCTTTAGTACAGTTTGACTTTTGCCACAAATACGATAAAATAGAGGCATAAAAAGTAGGATTTGACGTTAGAAATACAATCATTCAAAGGTAAAAGACCATGAAGAAGATATCGGTTACCCTCCCGGATGAATTGCATGACAGGTTTCACAGCATGATTCCGGCGAGAACCAGGTCGAAATTTGTGAGTTCTGTTTTGAAAGAAGCTTTAGAACGTAAGGAAAGGCAAAGCGCTTTTGATGAAATAACGAACTTTAAGCCTTTTAAGGTGAATCGTGATTCTGTTGAGGTATTGAGGGATCTAAGAAGTAAAAGGAAATCCGAATACATCGACAATCTATCTTAACGGCGACAATGAAAGACTTATTGGTGGTAGATTCGTCTGTGTTCAACAAGCTATATTTGGATGAGCCAGATCGTGACAAGGCAGTCTATCTGTTTTCTCTTTCCGTATCCAAAATGACTCAGCTCATCGCTCCGACACTTCTATTTTATGAGGTTGTCCATACCTCGCAGTCATATGGCCTTCCATCAAAAACGATTATTCGACTATTAAACAGACAAACTGAAAAGAATCTCATCTTACTTGAACCCTCCTTAGACCATATTCAAAAAGCCCTTGAAATCATTGAAACGGGACACCCAAAAAGCGGTTATCCATCCATATATGACTCAATCTTTCACGCCATAGCAATAGTCGAGGATACTTTTCTTGTCACGGCTGACAAAAAGCATTTCGCAAAAACGAAAAGCCTTGGACATATTCTACTACTTGACGATGTTGAAAGCTTAAGGGATTGGGATTAATCCTGATGCTCTCCCCCCACTTCTCGGATTTGCCTCCCGCTCTATCTCGAGGTATTTTACGAAACCGCCTTCCAACAATCAATGGGGACTGTCATCGTCTTCTTAAGCTGATATAACCGGACCATTCTTTAATTTTTAAAACGAATGGAGGTTATCGATCACCTACATCGTTTCGCTGAACTCTTCGAAGCGAGAGGACAACGACAACAGGCTGCAGAGTACTACATAAAAAGTGCGGAGTTTACGAAAAAAACCGATGGCTTTGAACAAGCCTCGATAGATAATTTTATGCAGAAGGCGGAAGAACTTGGCGGGGTGAAAGATTAAAGATTTCCAATTCTGCTACCGTTTCCAATGAACCACCGGTAGGATTATCAGAAGAAAAGAAACGGTTTTTTGTTATTTACTGCGGTAGACAACAGCCTGAAATCAGGTTATTTTTCTAAAACAAAAGAAGTTTTTAACCAAACTGGGCAACCAGGACTTATGTCGCTGCTAACACAAACAAAAAAACTTCTCTCCTCAGCCTCATCCACGAATCTGTAACAACCAGATAAATATCCTTAAATATGCATCCACAGTATCCATAATTTTGAAAGGGGTGCATGCTGGAACGTCAAATTAACCTGATGGGATAACTACGTAATATTCGCATAAAAAGCTAAAAACCATTCGACAAAAATAGCTAAAATTAGTACAAAGGCTTAAATAGTTAATTTGTAGCTGAAAAAGCGAAAAAGGGCACAACATAAAAAGCTAAAAAAGGCACAAATATATGGCAACCCCTCAAGAAAAACTCGCTGACTCCCTTTCCGTTTTGGAGAATTTGCAAAACCACGGTCACAGGGTTCTGCATACAAGTGATTTAAGGCGTAACCATCGGGAAAGGCTGCTTAAAAATGGGTTTTTGCAGCAGGTTATCAATGGATGGTACATCCCTTCCCATCCACGTGAGGTGGCGGGAGATAGTACTGCCTGGTACACATCTTTTTGGGATTTTTGCACCGTTTACCTCAACCGGCGATTCGGCGAACAATGGTGTCTATCACCGGAGCAATCGGTTCTGCTTCATGTCGGAAATAATTCAGTTCCGAATCAGTTACTGGTGCGCTCACCGAAAGCTCGAAACAGGGTTACAGAGCTGCCGTTCAATACATCTATCCTGGATACACGGGCTGTTTTACCTGAAAAGAAGCAGATTGAAGTAAAACAAGGGTTAAGGCTGTTTTCAGTTGTGTCCGCCCTGGTAAGCTGCAGCCCGGGATTTTATACGACGTATCCCACAGATGCGCGCTCTGCTCTTGCAATGATAGATGATGCGTCCGACATCCTGGCACTGCTATTGATAGATGGACGCTCCGTGGTTGCAGGTCGATTGGCGGGTGCTTTTCGCAATGTTGGACATAGTCTTATTGCCGATAACATCATTGAAACCATGAGAGCGGCGGGATACGACGTTCGCGAAAAAGATCCGTTTGCTGAAACGGTCAATCTGGAAATATTCTCTCATCGCTTGTCACCATACGTGAACAGGATAAAACTGATGTGGGACCAAATGCGCGATGACGTTCACAACAGCTTCCCGGATATACCTGTCAGGAACCTTAAGCCTGCCGAGTATCTGAACGAAACAGACGAAATATATGTTACAGATGCATATCATTCACTGTCCATTGAAGGATATAAAGTCTCTGCAGAGCTGATAGACAGGGTCCGAAGTGGTGGTTGGAACCCGCTTGAGAATAAGAGTGATGTCGATCTTCACAATGCAATGTCTGCACGTGGCTATTGGCAGGCATATCAAGTCGTTCGCGAAAGCCTGAAAAAGGTTCTGGAGAGACAGAATCCGGGTTTGATTGCAGCCGACGATCACCGAAACTGGTACCGGCAAATGTTTGCACCGAGTGTCCAGGCAGGCTTATTAAAACCTGAGGATTTGGCTGGCTATCGCAATAGCCAGGTGTATATTCGGCATTCTATGCATATTCCACCACGATATGAGGCGGTAAGGGATTGTATGCCGGCCTTTTTTGAGTTAATCAGCGAAGAGCCGGATCCGAATGTGCGGATTGTATTGGGACATTTCGGTTTCGTATATATTCATCCTTATATGGATGGTAACGGGCGAATTGGGCGGTTCCTGATGAATTTGATGAATGCCTCGGCAGGATATCCATGGACCGTGATTCCAGTCCAAACAAGAGATATGTATATGACTTCGCTGGAAAAAGCGAGCGTCGATCAGGATATAAAACCCTTTTCAGTGTTTCTTGGGGATCTTATCAAAAAAGCCAATTCATCAAAGAAGGCATGAATATTTGAAATTGTAACAAAAACAGTCGGGAAGAAAGAGAACTGATTATCTGTACTATATAGAACCATGTATTTCCAGTTGATCGAGTCAGTATCGATCATTTTAGGGGCTTCGATTAAATCGTTCATTTCGACGGAATGAGATCTTTTCTCATTTTCTCTGATTATTACTGTCTCGCTATCGTCTTTACTGCCGCTTCCTCCTGAACGTGTTGATCCCACATCAGATTCTCCAAGCCGAATAAATTGTTTTTCACCGCTTTAATACTGGGTATTTCCTATCTACAGCTTTCATGCACTGGAGCCTATAGCAAGTTTATGGGTATTCAATGTAAACTTTCAACAACCTGTTTTTGTGTAGGTTGTAAAAGCTTATTACGTAGCTTGGGTTTAATACCCCGCCGCTTGCGGAGACCCGTCATCCCGGTTTTTTATCCAACCTTTTCCATGGACCCAAATATCGTAGTTATCGTTTTCCAGTTTTTGCTTGAAGACCGGCAGGATAAATGCTGATAGCTCGTCTAACGGTTCAATACATGATTGAAGTCTTCCTGCTTTGCACGAGCTTGATTTAATAACCGGCGGAGGATAGAAGCCGCAATGTCGGATTTCACCTTCTCCGTCATGAGATAGTTTCCAGATATGGCCGAATGATTTTTGAGACATGACATAAGGGATAACACCAAAGTGTCCCCAGTCAATCTGGGTCTGCTGACCGGGTTTGGATTCGAAGCGGATATAGGCTTTCTTCTGATGGACCTGCCCTCTTTGCTGGCGAAGATACTCTCGTAAGATGGTGATCTTCCTGGCTTTCTGGCAGGCAGTATCGCTGCAATACTGTTGCTTTTTCTGGCGGGGGTTTCGGATGTAGGGCTTTTTGCAGGACACACAGATGGACTGACCCTATAGCGCTCAGCTAAATTAGACCACATTTGCTCACATAAATCAGACCACCCGACATCCTGAACAATCATTTCGATTGAAAGCTCCCCAACGTTCCTGCCTATTACTTCCAGCCACATAATA
>Ga0180009_10006318_pt1 | contig 12459 bp, 13 predicted proteins | sample OS_PC_MetaG_FD_123537 | JGI IMG/M metagenome (GOLD analysis project Ga0180009, IMG submission 123537) | Groundwater microbial communities from the Aspo Hard Rock Laboratory (HRL) deep subsurface site, Sweden - OS_PC_MetaG | ecosystem: Environmental > Aquatic > Deep subsurface > Groundwater...
AGGCTTTTCAACCGTCGCCGCCACAAAGAGGACAAGGCGTAATCAAGAATATTAAGCTGTTTTTCGATATTGTAATGAGCCATAACAGGTCTCAGCGCGGAGGCGGCAGCCAAAAGGCGCCGGAGGGAAAATGTTCGATGGCCCCTGGATGATCCATAAACGGGGCCATTGGGTCGCTTACTGCCGGATGGCGGGTGTAGCGCGCTTCGGTAGACACCGCCAGATCGGTGAGCCCAAGTGCGCCGGTAAGCACTTCCAGTTGGGCAAGGGTTGTTGCTTCAACCTTGCGACGGCTTAAGGCATCGACAAGCAATGCGCCGTCAAGGACCAGCAACAGTGCGAGGAGGATGGTGAAAACAAGAGCGGGACGCATGGTCATTTGCAACAGTGGTTTCAAGGTGACACTCTCCGTTTGTCCCGTAACAGGTTGAGGATGAGCGGAAAATCATCGCATCTTTTGTCCGTGACGCATGGACTGCACCAGGGTTTCGGTGATCTCCTCAAAGCGCAGTACCTTGGTCCCTTTGTGATCCTTGCGAAAATTTTCCGCAGCCGCGGCAGAGGTAAAGGGAATGAACTCGTGGCCCATGGGCCCGTAAACATCACTGCCGACAACGTACCTGGCCGTACGGCCGTCAATCCAGGCAAGGGTGTAATAGTCTTTTACCCAGATCTCCTGCGCTGTCTGCCCCGGCATGCCGAACGATGCGGGGTTGAGAGTAAAGGCCAGCAAATCTTTTACGCCATCGAAATATTTTATGGTCCCGTTGGTCAGCCGAACCTGTGTTATCCAATCCGGGAATTTTGTCACAAACATTCCGCAGACAGGGCAGCGTTCCTTGGTGGAAATATCCTTTTCAGGCTCGGCCAGAAGAGGGGTTGTCATAAAGATACAGAAAACGAAGCATGCAAAAAATGCACTTTTCCTTACAAGGCAATTCTTGAGAACCAATTTTGACATTTCTATCCAACCTGTTGTTTTATTGCTGTTTATTTGTGTTTTTATCGAGATATTCGCCCAGCAAATTTTTCAACTCCGCCTCACTGACCCCTCCAAGAATGGCGGCAAGAATCTTGTGATCCGGACTGATAATGATGGTCTGCGGTTCCAATTTGATATTGTACCGCGCTGAAATCATGCCATCTTTGTCGATAAGCACAGGAAAAACAATATCCAAGTCGTCCACAAACTGATGCACCGTTGCCTCGTCGGAATGGCGATTGACGTAAACAACCCGCAGCCCGGCATCCTTATACTTTTCAAAGTATTGGTTGAAAATCGGGGTGTCGGCCCGGCAGAATTTACAATCCGTGGACCAAAAACGCAGAACAACCGGCTTGCCTTGATATCCTGCAAGTGAAACCGGCTGTCCGCTCAGATCGGTGCCGGAAAATTCCGGGGCCGGATCACCGATTTGTATTTTTTTTGCAGCCTGATTTTCACCGGAACACGCAGCAAGAACGCAGAGAACCGTACAAAACAGCAAAACCGGGATGATTTTTTTAGACATTGATAACGCTCTGACAAAATTCATTAATGTAGTTCGGTTCATCCTGAACAGTGTCAACGGCAACGGAAAAAGACGCCGGCTGCATCCGACATAAAAACCGTTCGCCCTGAGCCTGTCGAAGGGTGTTCAGATTTTTTAAAAATGCAATGTCAAACCGGTTCAGCGATTGGATCCAGCAAACATCAAGCCGTCTGTCCGGAAAGCACACCCTGACGCATGGAAAAAACCCTGGCACCTTTCTGGGTGGCGGCAAGATCGCTGTTGTGGGTTACGACCACGAAGGTTGTCCCCTGTTCATTATATCTTCTGAACAGAGTAAGGATATCTTTTTCTGTTTCTTCGTCCAGATCCCCGGTGGGCTCGTCGGCCAGGATGATATCGGGACAATTAATAAAAGAACGCGCAATGGCGACCCGTCGCTGCTGTCCGCCGGAAAGCTGGGATGGGAAGGCCTTACCCTTGTCAGCCAAACCGACTTGATCAAGGATATCCAGAGCAAGTTCACGGCTGCCTGCGGGATTTTGGCCGAAACTCAAGGGGAGCAGAATGTTCTCCATTACCGAGAGAGTTGGAATCAGGCTGGCGAACTGAAATATAAAGCCGATTTTGCTGTTGCGCATGGTGGAAAGAGCTTGATCTGACTGCTGCCAGTTTTCTACCCCATCTATAAAAACCTGCCCGCTGTCCGGGCCGGTCAACCCGCCGATCAGACTCAAAAGCGTTGTTTTCCCCGAGCCGGAATGCCCTAGGATAACGAGGAAGTCGCCTTTGTTGACGGAAAGATTCACCGCGCTAACAGCGTGAACCATGGTGTTTTCCACAGGGTAGGTTTTGGTGAGATCCTTGCATTCGATGATCACGATTTTCCCCAATATTACGATTCAGTATTGATCAGAACGGGGAATATCCCCATTGGTCCATGCACAATCTACTGCAAAAAAATTTGCGTTTAACATAAAAATGAGGTTGCCAATATACCACGGAGTGGTAATATCGTAAACATGAATGCGGCATTTTGTCGCAGGGCAATTTGTCGCACCATAGATGTCAACCTTGCACAAGGCGGTAAGCTGACCGCGATGTTCAGGGCCATTACAACAGACAGTCACGACTGTCGTATGTCAGCAGGGTCAATCGATCCGCGGTCATTTAAATGAGGAGAAAATCATGCAATTCCCCAAAGCTTCCTGGCGTAACTCTCTTATCACCGGCACCCTCGCCCTCGGACTGATCGGCGCCGCCGCAACCGCCAACGCGGCAGACTATGCAGGCACTGCATACGTTGCAGGCATGGGCGGCCATTTTGCAAAGGCCGTATTCAAGATTGACCCCAAGGCAGAAACTCCCATCATTATTGAAGAACTGGACAAAATCGACATCGGCGACGGCAAAACCCATCCTTTCCATGATGCGCGCATCGATGACAAAGACCGCAACACCATCTACTGGTCTACCTACAAGCCTGATGCCAGCGCCAACAACTCTTACCATTACGGCAAAACCGATCTTAAAAGCGGCAATGTTGTTATTGACAAAACCTTCCCGGTTCCGGCCAATACTCTGAGCACCAAGGCTGGCTACTGCGCCTCCGCCCAGACCAAAGACTACTTCATGCCGATTTCAATGAACAAGCCCGGTTATATCACCATCATCGACAAGAAGACCATGGAAGCAAAGCACAATGTCTTCCTGCAGGGCACTGAGGCCGACATCAAGGGTGGCATCAAGTACACCCACGGTGTTAACTCTCCGGACATGAAGGAAATCCTGGTCACCCTCAACGAGGCCAATGTCGCCCCGGATGACAAGGAGCTTGGCGATGTTATCGGCAAGATGCACATGTTCGTTCTTGACTCCAAGGCACTTGAGCAGGGCAAGGTGAAAGTTCTGCGCAAAGGCGTGGCAGACGGCAACTTCAAGAAGACCGTGAGCTTCCGTCAGTACTACTCACCGGACGGCAAGTACATTGCAAACGCCACCGGCGATATCCTTTTTATTGTTGATGCAAAAACCTTGAAAACCGTTGCTTCCGTGACCATGGCCAACCTTGAAGAGACCCACGACGCCATCTTCACCCCGGACAGCAAGTATGTTATCATCACCACCCGGACCAAGGCTGTTCTGCCCGGCTGCAAGGATCCGGAAAAGCCTGCTGACGGTGAATGGCGTATGGACGGCCAGTTGCGTCTTTATGATGTAGCTGCCAAAAAGATGGTCGGCAAGGCCAGCTCCACCTGCCTGAAATGCCATGACGAGCAGCTCGGCACCGATGAGAGCGCTCCGCACGCCATTCTCTGCGGTCTTGATGTAAACTGGGCAACGAAAGGTGCGAAGAAGAATTAAGTTCCCTTCTTCATCTTTTCTTGTTTCACTTAAAAACCGGGGGGCTTCAGTGCCCTCCGGTTTTTGTTTTTGATCTTCCTTAATAACCCCCCACAACAGCCAAAGACCTATGAAATCTCGCAATGTCCACACCATACTCGCCATTGCCTGGAAAGGCGTTACCCGGAAGATGTTCCGCAACCTTATCCTTATGCTGGCGGTTGGTCTTCTTGTCGCCTTACTGACCTTTGCCATGCTCTTTAACAAAGCGGTTGAAGACGATATCGATGAGGCAAGCCAACGGCTTGGTGCTGACATTGTCATTGTCCCCCCCGAGGCCAAGGGAACCGCCGAAGAATTTATCCTGGAAAGCAAAATAAAGAGCTTTTACATGGACAAGTTCGTTTTCGACGACATCAGGGATTTGCCCGATATCAAGCAGGCAACCTACCATATCTATCTCAACACCCTCACTTCCGGGTGTTGCAGTATCGATGAGGGACAGGTCATAGTCTTTGATCAGGATAATGATTTTGTAGTCGCTCCGTGGCTGGAGGTTGGACCCAAAGAATTGCAGCCGGGCGAGGTGTATGTGGGAAGCTATGTCTACGATTTTCTTGGCCTGATCAACACGGCCAGTCTCTTTGGCAAGGGTGTCAAGGTGGTGGGTCATCTTCAGCAAACCCGCACCGGTCTTGACCATGGGGTGTTCATGCGTTTGGACGACCTGAGCAAAATCTCTCCGGAAGCAACGGGGGGATATCAGGCCGGTAAAATCTCGATCATCTTCATCAAGGTTAAGGACGGTATTTCCCCTGCCAAAGTGGTAGCAGATATCCGCAATATCAATCCTATGGTCGGAGTGATGACCAGGGGCGACATCGGTGCGGATGTCCGCGACACCCTCAGCGACATCCTTAGGGTATTCTCCATAACCATCCTGATTTCTTCGCTGCTTGCCCTGCTTCTTGCCTGGTCAACCTTCACCGTGCTCGCCAACGAACGGCGGCGTGAGGTCGGCATTCTTCGGGCCATCGGCGCACACCAGATTCACATCATGAAGATTTTTCTGGCCGAAGCCCTGCTGATCAGCACCATAGGGGGAGTTGTCGGAGTAGTCATGGGGCATTCCCTGATTCATTACCTGGCCAAGGATTTCAGCTTGCTCCGCACTCTGGGCGCAGTCTCGTCCATAACCACCGGTAATATAACCATCGGACTCATCGCCATGGGAGTCGGCATCGCCATTTGTCTTATGGGCGCAGCCTTTCCCATTCTGCGGCTGGCTCGGATGGAGCCTTTGCTGGCGATAAAAGACGCGTGATTTTTTTGAGTTTGTAATCAAGATGATGTGCATAGAACCCTTCGACAGGCTCAGGGCGAACGGATTTTTAGCTGATTTGGTTGTTCGTTTTGCCGTTCGCCCTGAGCCTGTCGAAGGGTAATTTATCCGTTTCTTCTCTTAAAGTTCCGACCAGCACATCTCACAACGCATACTTTGCCGCGTATCCTCGGGGAGTGACCATAAATCCCTGCCAGGCAAAGGTTGTGGAATTGCCGATGATGATGGTGGTCTGCATATCGATTTCGTTCTCCAGCATTTTTTCAAGCGTGGTCAGCACGATCCGTTCGTTCTCGCGGGTGGCGGCAGTGACAATGCCCACCGGCGTTTCCGGAGCACGGTGAGCCAGGAAAATCTCCCGGGCTTTGACAATATGCTCGGCCCGTTTCTTTGATTTCGGATTATAGATCGCCACGACAAAATCCGCAGAGGCTGCCGCTTTAAGCCGTTGTTCTATTTTTTCCCATGGGGTCAGCAGGTCGGACAGGCTGATCGCCGCGAAATCATGCATAAGCGGCGCGCCCAACCGGGCGGCGCAGGCATTGAGCGCGGCGATGCCTGCGATAACCTCGATCTCCACATCAACGGACTGCTCTTTTGCCATTTCAAAAACCAGCCCGGCCATGGCATAGATGCCGGGATCTCCTCCGGAAACCAGGGCCACTGTTTTGCCTTCCGCAGCCAGGTCCAGAGCCTTGCGGCATCGGTCGACCTCCTTCATCATCTGCGAGGCAATCACCTCTTTGCCTGCGAGAAATTCCGGGATCAAATCAAGGTAGGTTTGATAGCCGACGATCACCTCTGCAGCAGCAAGAGCCTCGCCCGCCGCCGGGGTCATATGTTTTGCCGAGCCCGGTCCTGTTCCGACAACGTACAGTTTGCCCTGGCCACCGCCATGGTTACATTGTGCCATTTTCTTTTCCCAACCAATAAATCGTTACTCTGTGCGCTGAGCAGGGCAGCTGGTTCGGCCACACCGATTGCTCCCACATTCCGCAGCGCCGCTTCGGAAATCGTTATATTCGCAACTCTGTTCAGCTCTTCTTTACTAAAAAAATCTATCCGCACACCCAATTCGTCAGCACAGGCCAGCAATCCCGTTTCGTCCTGCTTGAGATCAATGGAGGCCAGATTGCGGATGCTCAACTGCGACAACCCTTCTTGTTCAAACAACTCATCACAGGCCAGCCGGATTTCGGCCACGGGAACACCACGGTTGCAACCCACTCCGACCACCAGATTTCTGGGGCGAAATACCAGGGCAGTGCCGTAATTGTCAAGACGATGCGAGACAACAACATCGGCAAGCTCCGGACCATCAATCGACACCAGTCCTGGCGGCAGCGAAACGATGGGCACCTCGGAAAAAACAGTAAGAGTGCCGCTGTTGACCAGCCTGGCGCTGGCGTGAGTTAAGGCCTTTTTGCTCTCGCAAACAAGCCCCTGTTCCCTGGCCCAGAGATCAAGGGGGGCAAGCCCCAATGTGTCTGAAGCAGTGGTGATCACAGCTTCGCCGCCGAGCAGAGCCGCCACTTCCCGGGCCAAATCATTGCCGCCGCCCAGATGCCCGGAAAGCAGGCTTACCGCATGGCGACCTTTTTCATCCATCACCACCACGCAGGGATCGTATTCCTTGCCTTGCAGGAGCGGAGCAATGGCTCGCACCACGATACCGCTGGCCATGATACAGACAAAGCCGTCCATTTCCCGCCAGTGTTCGGCAAGAGTGCGAGCAACCCCGCCCTCCTGCGGCAACACAAGGGACGCAGGCATTTTTGCCGCCAACTTTCCGGCCAGTTTTTTGCCGCCTTCGGTTATGGCAAGTATCCCGATTTTCATTTCTTACTTGGCTGCCTCACGAAAACCATGCCCGAAATGCTGATCGTACAGCTTGGACAATGCGGGAGGCGGACTGTTGGCCAGCACCTTCCCAACCGCAATGATAGCGGTTTTGGTGATTCCTGCCTCCTTGACCTGCGAAGCAATGGTATCAAGGGTGCCACGGATGATACGTTCTTCGGGCCAACTCACCTTTTCGACCACTGCGACAGGGGTCTCCTGCGGGTAGCCGCCACTGAGCAACTCGGCCACAACCTGATCAATCATCCCGACACTGAGCAGGATCAGCATGGTGGCCTGATGGCTTGCCAGTGCCGGGAGGCTTTCTTTTTCAGGCACCGGGGTACGGCCTGCTCTCCTGGTAATAATCACGGTCTGCGAAACCTCGGGCAGGGTCAGTTCGGTGGCAAGAGCCGCGGCCGTGGCCACGGTGGAACTCACTCCGGGCACCACCTGAAAAGGAATCTTCGCATCTGCCAGCCGGGCAATCTGTTCGTTGATGGCTCCATAAATGGAAGGATCACCGGTGTGGAGGCGGACAACCTTTTTCCCTTGCTTCCAGGCGTTGATTACCAGGGCCATCACCTCATCGAGATTCAATCCGGCGGAATTATGCACCGAAGCGGTCGTGCCCTCAAGAAGGGCTTCGGGCACCAGGCTGCCGGTGTAGACGATGCAATCGGCTTCCCGCAGCAGCCGCTGGCCCTTGACCGTGATCAGTTCCGGGTCTCCAGGCCCAGCGCCAATGAAATATACAGGGAAATGCTCCGTTGCCCTGCTCATGATTTTCTCACGATAATGGTGGAGAAATAATGGGGCGCATTGTTGGGCTGAAGGGCAGTGGTCAAGTCGCGCCTGATCCGTTGGCCGTTCTGGCTCGTACGCTCGACCAGCACTGCCTTGTCGAGAAGATTCATCTCCCCAAGCAGCGGCACCAGCCGGTCCATGACCCGATGCACTTTCATGAGGACCACCGAGTCAAATTGTTCAAGGGTTTCCCGCAAGCGTCCATTCTCAAAGGTGGCCGGAATAACCACCAGCCGGTCGTCCCCCAGGCAGAGCGGTTGACCGGCGGCTGCAGCGGAAGCGCCGATGGCGGAGACACCGGGGATGATCTCCACAGGCAGATCCGGCGCCAGGGCAAACAGGGTTTCGCAGACATAAAAGCCGGTGCTGTATATGGCCGGATCGCCAAGGGTGGGAAAAGCCACATCCCGGCCGGCCTGCAAATGGCCGATAATCTGGACCGCCGCCGCATCCCAGGCCTTTTTTACCTCAGGGTCCGGGATTTGTCCCATGCGGATCTTTTTCATAGGAAAATGGTGGGTGATGATCTCCTTGTCTCCACGGTCTACAACCCCTTCCGCAATTCCCAGGGCCGTGCTCTCTCCATCTTTTTTCGCAACAGGCGCGAGCCACACCTTGCATCGCTCCAAAATCCGAACCGCTTTAAGGGTCATGAGCTCCGGATCTCCCGGCCCTACCCCGACTACATACAATGTTCCCTTCATTTTCTACCTGTCATTACGGTTATAGGATTTAAAACCTTTACTGGTTCTATTTCAGGAAAAGTCGTTCGCTCAATGTCTATCCTGGTCAAATCTACCTTCAACCCGTGCGCGGCCATGCACGCCGGTGCTTCTGCCACAGTTTTGTCGATCACCCCGTTCAAGACCAGTATTCCACCTGTCGGCAGCCGTTTGGCGGATTCGCCGATAATTCCTTTCAACTTGCCGCCGCTGCCGCCGATAAATACACGATCCGGGTCAGGCAAGCCGCGGAAAGCATCCGTAGCCTCGCCATGGACGGGGATAATGTTGTAGCAGCCGAATTGCCGGATATTGCGTTTCACGTTGGCAAAGGCCTCTGCATGGCGGTCAACGGCAAAGATGGTCAAACCCGGATGCAGCCTGGCCGCTGCCACGGAGATGGAGCCGCTTCCGGCCCCGAGATCCCAGAGCACTCCCGTGCTTGGCAGTCGCAATGCATGCAGGGTCACGGCCCGCACTTCATCCTTGGTGATCAGGCCACGGCTGTGGGCGATCTCTGCTTCCGTAAGCCCGAACATCGGGCCGCTTTCCGCCGTTGCCAGTGGCCGGGTGATAATCAGCACATTGAGTTCGGCAAAATTCTGTTCTGCCGCCTCAAGTAAAGAACCGGAAAAAAGGCGCTCTTCCGGAGTTCCCAGGTTTTCGGCAACATGCGCCCTGCATCCGGCAATTAAGGTGTCGGCTTCAATCAATTCCAGATACTCAAGAAGCTGTCTGGCCAGGTGGTCAGGCGCATTGTGCCGGTCGGTGAAAACAAAGGTCTTCTCACGCGCAAACAGCAGGCCGGGAGCATGGCTGGTTTTCCGGCCATGGAGGCTGACGTGTGCCATGTCGTCCCATGGCAGATGAAATCTGGCACACGCTTCCTGCATGGTGGAGAGCGCCGGAAAAACGAGTAATTGCTCCGAACCGAATTCCTTAATCAATCTGCGGCCAATGCCGAAAAACAAGGGGTCTCCGCTTGCAAGAACCCCGACATTTCCGCCGGCAAGCCCGGACCGGATGCTTTCCAGAGCTGAAGACAGAGGGGAAATAGCCTGTTTTTCCGCAGCCATTTCTTGCACCAGCGCAAGATGACGGCTATCGCCCACGATGAGTCCGCATCGGGTAAGCATTGCGTCATGCTCCGCTGTGAGCCCTTGGCAACCCACGCCTATCAGAAACAGGCTAGACATGCAGTTCCACCGTGGTATGGCTGTTCACCAGATACACCTGCACCTCCAATCCGGAAACCTTTTGAGCATAACGCTGTGCCGCTTCGCAGACCCCGCGAATGAGATCCTCTCTTCCCTGTTCCTGCAGCCGCTCATGAATCTCCCGGGCGGTATTGACCTCCTTGAGACTCGTCAGCAAGGGTTGTTCCGCTCCAAGCCTAGCGAGAAGAGCCAGGCCATCTGCGACTTCCAGGGCGCCGTGCCGGACATGGGTCTGGGGGGTTTGCAATGCTGCCTTCATGATCTTGGCCCACATTCCGGCAAGATGTATTTTTGTGAACCCCTGCTTGACCGCAGCCAGCAGGGAAAATTCCAGGTAATCGCCCATCATGGCGTAAGCCTCCTCGGGCAGGGAAAGCAGAGTCTGCGCTCCTTTTTCCGAGGTTCGGCCGGTTGAGAGTACAATCTCGCTGAGACCGGTTGCCCTGGCCACGGCCAGGGAGGCCTCAATCGTTGCGGTCCACGCCTCGGCGGAAACAGGACGGACAATACCGGTGGTACCGAGAATCGAAATGCCACCTACAATTCCCAATCGCTTGTTCAAGGTTTTTTCCGCAAGCTCTTCGCCTCTGGGGACGGAAATCACGATCTTCAAGGGCTTGACCTCAGGACCCAAAGACTCAAGCACCGCGGCCAGAATCATCTTGCGGGGTACCGGGTTGATTGCAGGTTCCCCCGGTTTCACGGCAAGCCCCTTTTTGGTGACCCGCCCTACCCCTACCCCGCCGCAAAGAAAAATATTTGTCTGCTCAAGCCGGACACAATTCAACGCCCCCTCCCTCGACGGGAGGGGGCTGGGGGGTGGGTGAACTTGCGATCTGCCGCTCTGGTTATTCCCCCACCACCCTATCCCTCCCCCGCAAGTGGGGAGGGATTTTTGACAAGGAACATCTGTCTGCAAAAAAGAGACGGTTGCGACAATCTCCGCGCCGTTGGTCACATCAGGATCATCCCCGGCATCCTTCAGCACCGAGGAGCTTGCAACCCCGGCATGGACCTCGCCTTGATGCACAACAAAACCATGCCTGCTGCCATCGGGAAATGGGATCTCAACCCGCTTGGGCCGCGCTCGGCCGACAAGCATCAGCACCGCCGCCTTGGCAGCCGCGGCAGCACAGGCGCCGGTGGTATAGCCGCTTCGCAGCCTGCGCGCCATGTTTTTTACTCCTCCCGAGCCAAACGGATAAGGGCGTTGACAATGGCTACGGCTACAGGAGTGCCACCCTTCCTGCCCCGACAGGTGATGAACGGATATCCCTTTTCACTAAGTATTTCCTTGGATTCGGCAGCATTGACAAAACCCACCGGCACCCCGATTACCAGAGCAGGGCGAAGGGTTTCCGCCATATTCTGCCGGCACTCCATAACTTTGAGCAGGGCTGTCGGCGCATTGCCAATCGAGACAATGCCGATATTCTCAGTCAGTCCTTTCTCGATGGCCACCTCGGAACGGGTCAGACCGCGCTCTTTTGCTGCCTCAGCCGTATCCGGGTCAGCAACCTTGCAGATCACTTTGCCTCCCCAAGAAACAAGCAACCCCTTGCTCACACCGGCCGCACCCATGTTGACATCGGTCAGAATGTTTCGCCCCGCACGGATCGCGGCAATGCCGGCATCAATCGCCTCGGGATGAAAAACCAGAGATTCGGCAAAGGAGAAATCACCGGTGGCGTGGATCACCCGCTGCACCACCTTGAAAGTTCTGGGGTCAAAGGAGGTGGGGCCAAGCTCCCGGGCAATAATACGAAAGCTTTCCGCCTCGATCTCTTCCGGTCGTATCTGCATGATTGTGCTGTTCATTGTTTCTCTCCCTGTGGACCACCAGCCCGGCAGGCCAGGACAAATTCCACCGCCATCTGCGGGTTGAAGCCGAAGTGAAGGTGCATATACCCGCCAAGAACATTTTTATAGCGATAGCCTTCGCAGCTGTTGCTATTCACTGCGTACAGTCGTTCTATATAATCCGGCATCTCGCCTATTACCGAGTAGTGGAACTCATGTCCCCGCAACACGCTACCGGCCGGGCCGAAAAAACAGTCCTTTTCAAGACGCACTTCCCGGTAGCCCAGGCTGGCCCTTTTTTTCTGCATACGCGCTGTTACCGGGAACACCCCGGCCATGGGCAGCACCCCGACATCATCCCCGGCGATGCCTTCGGTCAGGTACATGAACCCCCCGCATTCGGCATAGAGCACCCTGCCGGATTCTGCCCAGTCGCAAATCGCCTGGCGCATCCCGAGGTTTCCGGAAAGTTCCCGGGCATAAAGCTCGGGGTAGCCGCCACCAAGATAGAGACCATCCAGACCATCGGGCAGGCAATGGTCTTCCAAGGGGCTGAAAAAAACCAGCTCCGCACCCGCAGCCCGCAACAGATCAAAATTATCCTCATAATAAAAGCAAAAGGCCCTGTCTTTTGCCACCCCTATCCGGGCTCGCACTGTCTCAATTGGTTGCTGAACCGGCACAACTTCCACAGGAAACACGGTCGCGCCGGCAGCCAGCTCCAAAAGGCGCGGCAGATTGACCTGTGCGCTGATCGTGACTGCGAGGCTATCCAGGGCTTCGGGGCTGATGGGCTGCTCATCGCCGGTAAACAAGCCAAGGTGTCGGGAGGGCATAACAAAATCAAGGCTCTGGGGCAGATGCCCTAAAATTTCGGCCTGACAATGCGTACGAATGGC
>Ga0180009_10006319_pt1 | contig 12452 bp, 9 predicted proteins | sample OS_PC_MetaG_FD_123537 | JGI IMG/M metagenome (GOLD analysis project Ga0180009, IMG submission 123537) | Groundwater microbial communities from the Aspo Hard Rock Laboratory (HRL) deep subsurface site, Sweden - OS_PC_MetaG | ecosystem: Environmental > Aquatic > Deep subsurface > Groundwater...
AGCTCAAAGGAGCAACGCCTGCCGAAAAGGCAGGGCTTGATTTAAAATTAGAAAGAAACAAATTCTTAAAACTAATCAAACTAAGAGCAAAGAAAATCCATCATTCGCAAAGATGACAATGTCATGGAAACAAAAGGTTTATATATAATAAGCCAGAAAAACAAAACAGAGGGTAAAGGGTTTGAAATGTCACATATTAAAAGAAATCTACTAAGTATTAGCGTATTAATCTTAATAATACTGTTATCAACAGCAGTAGTAGGGGCGACACAACATGTTATATCAAATTCTGCAGATTGGAGAGATGTTTACTCAACAGTACTTTATGCAAATCTTCAGGGATTACCAAATCATTTCTTAACCAGCACACCGCACGGACCAATTGTATTATATGAAATACCCTCTGATCGGGAAGAAATTCAAATCATAACATCAGCTGACAGACCCTATGTTGTAGGGTATGAGTCTTTAATCAGAAGCAAAGGTTATGATACACCAGAAGAGTTAATATTTGACCAGGCAAACTTAGAACTGGCAAAAAGGCTGCCAGAAATAAACAAATTCATTGTAATAGATGACTCATATGGATATAATGCGATCGCAGTCGCTCCATTTGCAGCAAAAGGAAAATATTATGTACTATTTGTAGATGATAGAAACATAGCAGATGTTGATGATTTCTTAAGCACAAAATCTATTGAAGACATCATACTATATGGACACGTAGACAGAGAAGTGAGAACTACACTAGCAAAATACAATCCTGAAATAATTAACAGCGAATCAGGAAGCAGATTTGAAAACAACATGATGATAGTTGATAAATTCTCTGAGATTGGAAGCATAAAACAAGTTATTCTTACCAACGGGGAATTCATGGAAGCAAGCATGATGACTGGAAAAGAACCTGTTGTATTTATAGGAAAAAGTAATGTCCCTGATGAAATCCAAGAGTACATAAAAGCAAGCGATATAGAAATAGGAGTTCTTATAGGAAATGAGTTAATAGGATCTGCAACAACTATCAGAAGACAGCTTGGCATAAGTGTTTTTGTTAAATTCGCCAGAGGTGCAAGGATTCCAGGCGGAACTATAAACCCTGTTGAAGACTTGGATCGTTTTCCAATGCCTAGTTATCAATTAAGTATGAGTATTGTATCTATAGTATATAACGAAGCAACACAAAGTCTAGAAGTCACATATAGTAATAATGTAGAGATAGCCAGTTATTTCAAATCAACCATTACAATAAAGAATGCACAAGGTGAAACTCTAGCAGTTGTTGGAGACGAAGATACAATATTTATTGATGGAGAAGAAACAAAAACCATAGTGTATCCTGTAGATTTATCAGACGCAGGAGAAATTGATGCTTTAAGCGGTGAAATTTATACTATTTATGGAGAATCAAAAACTTCGCTTGAAAATGCATTAAGAGGAACTTTTCAAATTGAAATCATCACTGTCATGGATGATTCAGAAATAGATATTATTGATTTGGTTTATGACAAAGGAAAAGGCGGTTTCATAGTAACAATTGAAAATATAGGAGATGTTGATGTTTATGTTGATGTTGAACTTGTTGATTTGTGGATAAATGGAGAATATATAACAGTAAGTGCAGATGATATTGAAAAGATAGGTGTGGGTGAAAAAAAGAAAATTTTCATTAAAATCGAACTAGAAGAAGAAGATTTAGCTGATAGTAGAAATTCTGAAATCACAGTACGTGGTGTGTATGGAGAAAGAAAACATGCACTTGTTAAAGTCAAAGAAAAAGAATTTGAACTCAAAACTCAAAAAGGTTTGACTTGGTGGTACATACCTATAATTATCATTATAATACTGATATTTTTATTCCTACTTTTCAGAAGAAGAAAAAGATGTAAAAGATGCAGAACAATGAACAAAAGAAGAGCTACTCATTGCAGAAAATGCGGCCATCCATTTAATGAAAGATATGAAAAGCATCACATACACAAGAAACATAAACATCATAATTAAAAATAAATAAAGAAAAAAAGAAGCTCCCTATCGTTTTGAGGAAAAAGGGGGAGGGTGGTTAAGAATTATAACCAATAGGGAGCCCATTTTTCTATTATGAACATTATTTTTTTCTAAATGCAAATGGTCTTGGTGGTTTTCTTAGTTCTTGTAACCACATCAAACCAATTCTCATCATGTTTTTGTTAAACTTTTCACTTATCTTATAGGTTTTCTTGTAAAGATCATAATCAATTAATCCCATAGTCTTCATAGGTGTCAATATCCTGTCATAAAATTGTCTTTTATTATATGATATCTTGATTTTTTTCTTTGCACCAACACTTTCTACTGTAACTGCTTCAATCTCAATTCCTACATGAAGCGCAGTTGCAAACATAGACATTTCTGTTTTTCCAATCTCTCCTTCTTTATTTTTCATTTCCTCTATAAGCATTTTGGCAACTATTACCTGCTGCTTTGTAGCAAAGATTATTTCATATATGTTTTCAGGCAAGTTATACTGGTCAAATAGGATTACCATGAAGATATGTAAGCATAACTAGTATATAAATATTTCGTTTTGTATACTTTTTAGTATACTGGATGATAAGAATAATAAGTAAAAAAATAAGTAAATTTAAATATTAACAAATCTAAATTAATAAAAGAGCATGGAATTCAAAAGAAAACTTTACACACGCGGAAGCAGTTATGAAACTACAATTCCCATGCCACTTTTATTCTCAATTGACAAAACCAAAAAACATGAAGTCATATTTGTTTTTGATTCCAAAACCAACAAATGGTACATAGAAATAAAAGAAAAAGACAAAATACCAAAAGAAAAAAATGAATAAAAATATTCGCAAAACAGAGGAAATCCTAATAATAATAAGCGTGCTCCTAATTTTAACTCTCACTTTTATTGTATTTGAAAAAACACTTCCTGATTCATTTCAGAAAATAACTGGAAGAGCAATGACAACAGTTAATGTTACTCTGCCACCTCCTGAAAACTGTACATTCACATTACAGTCAGGATGGAACTTAGTATCATTTTTTTGTATTTCAAACATGGCAGAATTAAATGATGTGGTAGGAAATATTACAGAACTAGAAGCAATTTTTGAATATCAAGAAGAAAGCAGCGATCTGTGGAAAAGTTATAACCCTTCTCTTCCAAGTTTTGTGATTCAAGATTTAGAAATGATGACTAGAACTGAAGGGTATTGGATTCGAATGGATGCTTCAGAAAATTATAATTTTGAAGGAGGATTAAGACTTCCAACAAGTATAAGTTTAGTATCCGGATGGAATTTAGCAGGATATCCAACAAATGAAAACAAAACAGCAACAACAGCTTTCACAACAATTCAAGGAAATTTTGAAGAAGTTAGAACCTACAATGCTTCAACAGATGTTTATGTAAGTTATGTGCCTGGAGTAGGAGGTGCATTGGCAACAATACAACCCTATTATGGTTATTGGATAAACGCCAATGCAAGCGATGTATGGGTTGTTGATTAATGATTAAATGATAAAAAATGGGAATAATCGAGAATTGTAAAACAAAAAAATGTATATCATACTTTATCTTTATATTAATCATAATTATATCTGGCATTACAGCAGTAAAATATGTTTCAGCCTTACCACCTTTACCAACAGAATTTTATGGCAGGATAACAGATTACAATAGTAATGCATCTCCAGGAGAACTAGTAAGAGCTTATGATAATGACGGAGTTCTATGCGGCTCATTCACTATAGTTAACAGAGGTTTTTATGGTTCTCTAACATGTAAAGGTGATGATCCTGAAACAGTTGAAGATGAAGGTGCAACAGCTGGTGAAAACATAACTTTCAAATTCAAAACAGGTTACACAACAGTCACAGGAGATAACACAATAGGATATGGTGAATTCAAATACGTTAATCTTACTTTTCCAATTGTTCACTGTGGAGATGATTTTTGTGATGTTATTTATGAAAACGCAATTACTTGTCCAGAAGATTGCCCTTTGTATAACGCCAGTTATAATTATACTACAAATGCAACCAATACGAGCGTAACAGGAGGCGGCGCTGGAGGTGGAGGGATTGGTTCTGGAGAAGTAAGTGTATCAGGATCCACTTCGGTCGGAGGCAGCTCATCCGGCTCTCTCGGATTTACACCAAGTTATTATCTAAATTATACTGGATTTGATCTGAGCGGTTTTGAAGGTGTAGATATGTATTGTCGTGAGGAGTGGGTATGTGGAAATTGGTCTAAATGTGCCATTGATGGATTTCAGAACAGAACTTGTAGAGATATGAATGATTGCGGTACTTTTGATGATAAGCTTCCTGAAATCCAAAGATGTATTTATACACCTACGTGTTTTGATGGAGTTCGAAATGGATTAGAGGAAGGAATAGACTGCGGAGGACTATGTGCTCCCTGTATCGGTTGTTTTGATAATATACAGAACTGTCATGACGGATTATGCGAAGAAGGAGTAGACTGCGGAGGCCCCTGCAGTCCGTGTCCGACATGTTTTGATGGAAAACAGAATTGTCATGAGGGTATGTGTGAACAAGGAGTAGACTGCGGAGGCCCCTGTGATATAAATTGTCCCGAAGTGCAATTACCTCTTGGAAAATTTGTATGCAAAAAGGATTTCAATCCTTTGTCAAATCAGAGCATTATTTTTTTCATTATCATGCTTCTCTTAATAATTGGTGATGTCATATATTCAAGAAGAAAAATAAAAGAAATAGGAAAAAACAAAAAAATTAGTGATATTGGAAGAGCAAAAGCTATTCTTTCAACCAAGCGGAGAATGTATTTATTCATCATCATAATTATATTACTCTCGATATTATTATATTTATATTATTATTTCTTTGTAATGTGCGAAGTTAGTTACAGGTTCATTTGGATTCTATTAATTTTATTATTTGCCAGTCCACTTATCATCCATCAAACCATTAAATATGTGGAATATACTGAGAAAAAAAGACTGAAAAAACTTGAATTATTGTTAGATACTCATTACAAACAAATTGAAAATTTGATTCACATAGAAAATGAGAACTTAATTGAAATAGAAGAAGAATTAGCTGACGAACTTTACAGGACATTAGAAAAACCCGAATATCAAGAAAAGCAAGGAACTAAAGAAGTCAAGATTCTTAATCAGATTTACAAGGAGATTGTGTCATTGTATTCAAAATACAAAGAAAAAGAAAATCCTTTGTCTGATGAAAAAATTCTTTGCCAAGATATTTATAATGCCTTGGAAGCGCCAGAATACAGCGATGTCCTTCAGAATAATCCTGACTTTAAACGTATATTAATCAAGTTAAAGCTTGTTTACAAGCAGTATGAAGAAAAGCAGAAACTTTATGATGAAATTAGCAAGATTGAGAAATCAAAAGCAGAATTACATAAAGAAACATCAGAGGATGATAAGGAAAAAAAGAAAATAAATATCAAAGATAAAAAAACATAATAATTACTTGATAAAAAAGAAGAGAAAATTATTTTTAAGGTGCTTCTGCTGAAAAGATCACTGTTCCATTACATACTCCAAATGGATTTGTTGTTTGATTTACGTGAAGTCTCCAGTATGTTGTATTTATTACTTGTACAGTCTCGCTTGTTTGCTGTAGAACTAATAATCCAGGTATTGGTGTAGCAGCTCCAGTTACCTGATACATCTCTGCATACGTAGCAGTGTCATTAATAGCAAATCTTTCGTTTGATAATGAAATATTTCTCTGATCGCATACCATAGCTAAACCGGCATAAGCAACATCATCTTCACCACCAAAACCATAAATACTAACATTAATATCCATGTTTCCAAAGTTTGTTATGTTTGCCGGTACAGGAGTTCCTGTTGTATCTCCTACAGCCATGTTTCCGAAATCAATTACTCCAGTAACATTTAAAGCAAAAAGTTCATAAATTATTGCTGTCGTATTACCATTATCAGTAAAATTATGATTATCCATTACTGTAAAGTTAGCCACCCAAGTTCCATTGTTAGCATAATACATGACATCAAAGAAACATGTCCAGTTTGCAAAGAAACCATCATTTGCATCTTCTGTACAAGTTGCATTTGTATAATGTGTATTATTATCATCTGGATCACTAGAAGCATTCAAATAATAATAAAATGTTCCGTTAGTATTATTTATAGTATCTCCGCCATTAAAATCTCTGATGTCTATACTACAATTTACAGATGTGCTTGTGCCTGCATTTAAAGTGATTCCCGAACTATTTACACAAGCTATGTTTAAGATTTCAGGGTATGATTGTGTTACATTAACAGTTGTCTTTACAGTGACGTTTTCATAGTTATTGCTTGGACCCCAGCTAATTACAGAGGGTACAATGTAGTAAAGATATAGTAGGAAGAGTACAATTAATATTCCAATCAAGGTTATTTTTCTGGAGTTACTTCGCATGTTATCTAGTCTCCGTTTTTTAGTTTATCTTCAATAAAATTTTCAATTGCAAGCATATCAGTATAGGTTTATGTATATCTGTATCATATCAACTATATAAATGTTTCGATTTTAACATTAAAACAATCTTTTCTCTGAGTAAATTCATCTCCAAATTGACCTTAAACCGCTCTTTATAACCAATATCTGCAAAGGAATATAATGATAAAGCACAAGAATACATTCTGCTTGCTTCTTCCAAATTGCTTTGTAACAAAGCTTCATGTGCTTGTCTGATACAATCCCAAATATTATCTTCAGGATTTATTTGAGACCTAATTTGAGCTTTATCTTGCTTAATTGTGCTTATTTCTGAAATAAGCTTTTTTTCTTGATTATTAAATTCTTGGCTGAGTTCTTGCTCATAATTCTTCTCTGTTTTCATGAACCCCACATAATAAAAGAGAAGAGCCAATATTAGCACTACACCTATCGCAATCAAAATTGTTGTTAACGAAACAGGTTCCTTCCCACCCAATATATTGGCTGCGTCTCCAGTTATTTGATTTGTGTTATCTATTTGGATTTGTTCCTCAGCCAACATACTTAAAAAATCATCTACATCATAGAGCAAAATGGTTTGAATGCTTTGAAGTTTATTTAGGTCTTTCTCAGCTTCTATACTATAGCTAATTTCTGCAGTATCTAAATTTGTTAGCACCCAGAATACGCCTTGGCTGTTAATCTCATCAGGAGGATCTGAAAATGTGATTTCTGATATTTTGACAACATCTTTTGGCAGGATTTCATGAATTATTATTTTTGAGAAGTTTTTTGTGGGAAAAACATTCTCTTTCAAATAGATTATCTCTTTATTTATGTTATACTCATATTCAATAATGTAGCTGGCGATTTCTTGTTGTATTCTAATTTCGTCTTGTAGACTAATTGTTTTGTCATAGTATTTTATTTTTTGCTCTTCTGTTAATCCTTTATCTTTCAGATATTCATCTACTGCTTGTCGCAATATGTTTTCACGGTAAGTTTGTTCAGTTTGCACTTTATTAGTTATTTTTACTTCTTTTACTATTTCTTTTTTATATTCTTCAAGTTTAGTATCTAAAATGCTTATTCTGGTGTCCAATTCACCTCTTGTAAGCAGAATTTCTTTGTATGTTTTTAATTCTCCTATCAATATTTTTATTTTGTCTTCTGTTTCTTTTAGTTTTGTTACGAGTTCTTGTTGATTTATCACTTGAAGTATTAATTGATCTGTGGTTTCTTCTAATTCTGTTTTTCGCACTTCTAAATCTTGTATTAATCTTTCTAACTGGCTTATTTTATTATTTATTATTATTAATAGTTCGGGGTCTTGCTGTATTACGCCTTCAACATCTTGGTATTCTGTCATCATGAATTTCTCTTCAGAAAGTAATCCTTCATTTCCTGCTTTGTCTACAGCACTTATTCTATAGAAGTATCCTATTTTGTTTGTAACATTTGAATCTAGATAAAATGTTTCTTTGGTTGTTTTATAGAAATCTGATTTATCTGTTGTTCCTGTTGTAGACCTATAAATTCTGAAATGATTAGTTTCTTCTCCTTCATAATTCCAAGAAGCCTTAATTTTATTATTTTCATTGATCAAGCGAGGTGTGCCTGGGGTTGCTGGTGGTGCTGTGTCCAAAAGCACTAGTTTTCCACTGGTTATTTCTGTTCCAACGGTCCCCTTTAGGTCTGTTCCTGTATATTTGAATTCCCCTATTTCTTGTCCTGCGCCGCCAGGTATGATTAAATATCCTTTCCAATAGCTTGCACTGCCTTCCAGAGGTATGTTTATTTGCTTGTTATTGTATCTTAATTTTAAATCTGGTGCTTGGATTAATGATTCTGATGCTGCCAGAGCAATAGTATATATTCCTTGTTTCAGAGCAGTATATTCATTTTCTATATTTACATTAACAGATGCTGTTGGTGCCAGGTTTAACTCTAGATTTATTGTTATTGGTGAAAGTATATTGCCTATTGTATCTCTGCAACTCACATAATAGGTATTTATACCTTGATTTAGAGTAAGTATTTGTAAATGTTCTGTTGGTGTTTTAATTTGAAATGTGTTTGGCAAATAGACATATGCTTGATTAGTCATTCCCCATTTACATGTGGCTTGCTCATTGGTTATGATTCTTAGTGTTACTTGTTCTTGATTTACAGTTCCTGTTGGTGTTATGCTTGTTATTGTTGGTGGTGTTGTGTCTATTGAAAAACTCATTATTTGACTTTCTGCTATATTGTTTTCTGGGTCTTTGCATTTTACATAGAATTTCTGTTGTCCATCTGAAAAGCTTCTGAGTTTGGAGTGTGTAGCTCCTGTGCCTGTGAGTCCAAATGTCATGGAATCATAGCTTATATCTACTGTATCATATTTACAGGTGCTGTTTTCATTTGTTATTGCTGTTAGTTCTATTAGATTGTAATCTATTTTTCCTTGTGGCTGCAGCTCGATGATTTCTGGGGGTATTGTATCTTGTACTTGGAATGAGCCCGCATAGCTATTTGTCTGACTTAGTGAATTTGTTGAATAAACTACATATGAGTTTGTTCCTTTTTGACCTGGTATCCAAGAGTATATATATTGAGTGTCTTGTTTTTGCAGTGTGTGGTTCTGTCCATCAAACTCTATAAGCGCTTGGGTTATTGTTGTATTTGTTTGAGAATGCTCAGAAAATGTTTCATTTTCTGTTGTGTTTGTTGCATTTGGAGTGATTTCCAGTACAATGTTTTGTATTGAGCCATATTCTAGTGGATTTATTTGGCTTACTAATTGGATTTGGGGTATGGCATTTACATCTGGAATTATGATTATGAATATCAGGATAAGCATAGCTATCAGAATGCTTTGTCTGCATTGTCTGACTTGTCTGCCATACATTTGATTTATTTGATTTTGTTTGAGTTGATTTTGTTTGGCCATTTTGTTATTTTCTTGGTTTTATAGCTAATTAATTGTGGCGTTCTGGGGATTTATCTCTAGCTTCATCGATAGTTTATTTTATCTTAGCTAGAACTCCTTTGTCTTTGTCGATTTCCTTTGCAATAGCTTTTGCTAGGTAATCATTTAGGGTTATACCCCTCAGAACGCTGATAATTTTTGCCTTGGCGTGAAGGTCTTTGCCTATTTTTATGTATACTGCCTTCATTTATTGACCTCTACAGACCTATTTGTGTTTTTTAGGGTCTTTTAGCTATGTATTGAGCTTTTGTACTCCGAACTTTAAATATTTTTCTATATAAATAGAAAAATATATAAATATTTAACTTACTTTACTAAGTTATTGCTTCAAAAAAGTTAAAAAAAAACATAATTTATGAAAAACTCAGAAATTATGAAAAAAATCCAGAAACCTACAGAAAGATTTATATAGGAAAGAAACGAAAAATTAAGAGAGGAAAAAAAGTATACAGAGGAAACAGGGTGAGTGCGTTTGAATAATACATCTAAATATATAATCATTTTTTTAGGCATATTTTTCTTGATAAATATGTCACTTGTAAATGCAGCAGTAATTGGTGCAAATAAAGGAGTGCTTAGCTATAGAAATGTTCTAAAAAACGGATATGCTCAAGAACTTGTCACACTCACCACAGATACTGATTTTGATTTAAGTATAACATATAAAATTGAAGGAGAGGTTGAAGACTGGATCAGATTAGAACCGCCTGAACAGCCTTTTTTTATCAGCAAAGATAAACCATATACTGTTGCAGTCATCATAGAACCTCCAGCTGATGCACAAAACCAAGAATACAAAGGTGCTGTCAGGTTTATTACAGGTGCCTTGGCAGGACCAGGAGGGCAGTTTGGCACAGCTGTAAGAGCAGCAATTAATCTCAGGCTGGGTGCTGAAATTACTGGCCAAGAAATAATTGAATGTTCTGCATCTGGTTTTCAGATAGATGATGTTGAAGAAGGATATCCTTTAGAATTTTATGCTGTTGTAAGCAATAAAGGTAATGTTAGACTCACTCCTGAATTCACTATGGAGTTCTGGAATCAGGACCAGTCAGAATTGGTTGAGACATTTCAGTTCAGCGCAGATAAGAGTATTTTACCTACAACACAAGAAAGAGTTTTTCATTCTATTGAACATAATTTAGATATTGGACAATATTGGGTAAGAATCAGCACACCTACTTGTGGTGCTGGCAGCACAGGATTTATCACAGTAAGTGTTATTGAAAGAGGCGGTGTTAGTGACAAAGGAGATTTAATACGTATAGATGCTGAGACCTGGGTAAAAGTTGGAGATATTGTTCCTATTGATGCTATTTTTAAGAATTTAGGTTCTAGAGTTGTAAGTGCTAAATTTAAAGGAACAATCACATCAGGAGATGAAATTTTCAAAATCATTGATACTGATATCTTAGATGTTGTACCTGGTGAAACAGTTAGTTTAAGGACTTTTTTTAATCCTGTGCAAGAAGGACAGTATATTATTCAGGGAAGAGTGTTATACAACAAGAAGCTGACTTTTGAAAAGAGTTCTGTAATTAATGTTAATCCATCTGGCAAAGCACCTGTAACGGCCCAGGTGTTTAATTGGAGCACTGTGCTCATTATTCTTATCATAATAATCATAATTTTAATCATATTAATTTTAAGAAAAAGGAAAAAAGACAGACATAGAAGGTATAGTCATAAATCAAGAGTAAAGTTTTGAGCACATAATATATTACAAGATATATTATATGAATATATATTGTGTGAATAAAATTTTTTGCGAGTGAAGTGTGGTGTAGATGCGTTCAAAATTATTAATCATAAGCATATTTGTAATCTTATTTTTATTCTCTAGTTTTGGAATCAGTACAAGCGAAGCATCATTAGCGCTGCTTTCTGTTGACAAACAAATTTATGAAATTGAAGAAACTGTTGAGATATTAATTAATTTAGATATTGTTGAATCTGGTGCTTATGAACTTCACATCTCCTATGCGCAAGGTAGTTTCACATACAAGGGAGAATTTAATAACATTATGTTCTTCTATCCAACAGAAGAAGGTATCTACACCATTGCTCTGGTTGAGAAATCAACCAGAGCAATTTATTATTCTGTTTCATTTACTGTCAACTCTAAAGAAGGTTATATTCCCCCTACAAAAATAGATCTAATTGCTGGAACAAAAGAACTTTCAGAAGAAATCGTACGAGAACAGGTTTCTTCTGAACCAGAAGAATCTACTTTAACAGGCTTTGTTTACACAGATAAAAAAGAATATGTGGCTGGAGAATATGTGCGTATTTTTGTTGATGTATCTGATGCAGAAAAAGTTGGATTGTTTCATTCTTTTGAAGGTGTTTCAAAAAGATATATGGGTGATTTGAGTTATATTAATTTCATACCAACTGGAATTGGGACGCATACTTTGTTTTTAAAAGATGAACAGGGCAATAGCATCAGTGCGTATGTTTTTGAAATAAAAGAAGATGCAAGCAAAAAAAGTTTGAGATTAATTAACAGCAGAGGTGTTATTGAATCTGGTGAAGTCAGGATTATTAATGAGAAAAATGGGTTAAATTCATTAGAGATTATTCCTGACAAAAAAATTCTAAAGAAAATTAAATTAAGGGATTATAAAGAAACCAGTGATTTCAGTTTAGGCATTGATGCTGTTAAGCCTGAAAAAGTCAGGATAAGCCAGAGAAAGGTTTTGAAATCTTATGCTCTTGACCCGAGCAATTTGAATTTTACCAATGGTACAGCCACTGGAACTGCTGTTGGCAGTGAGCTCTGGAAATGCAAAGATTGGGATTTTGCAAATCAGCAGTGCCTTGGAACATGGGCAAAAGTAATGGATTTAATTCCTGGGCAGGATTATGAGTTTGAAATAAGTCCTGAAGATCCTGGCTATGCAGAGACAGGTGTTGCCAGTATTAATACAAAAAAGCCTATCTATCATCCTGATGAAACTGCTGAGATTGTTATTGTTGTCTTGGACACAGCAGGTTATCTTGTGAGTAATGC
>Ga0180009_10006320_pt1 | contig 12451 bp, 8 predicted proteins | sample OS_PC_MetaG_FD_123537 | JGI IMG/M metagenome (GOLD analysis project Ga0180009, IMG submission 123537) | Groundwater microbial communities from the Aspo Hard Rock Laboratory (HRL) deep subsurface site, Sweden - OS_PC_MetaG | ecosystem: Environmental > Aquatic > Deep subsurface > Groundwater...
CCGGCCGAGGCCGGGGGGCGCAGGCGGTCGAACCATTGATCCGGGCCTTCCGGGGCCAGGGCCTGGAAGCCCGCGTCGAGCTGCTGCCCGGTCCGGACGCGGCCCGGGACCTGGTCGAACGTCTGGCCGGGCCCTACGGGGCCGTGGTGGCCGTGGGGGGTGACGGGACCATCAACGACGTCGCCGCCGCCCTGCTTGAAGCGGGCGGGGGACGACCTCTCGGGCTGATTCCACTCGGATTGAGCAACTGCCTGGCCCGGCATCTCGGTCTGCCCTGGGACATGAACCGGGCCGCCGCGGTCATCGCCGCCGGCCGGACCGTTCGTCTGGACGCCGGCCGTGTCGGACGGCGGGTCGTGGTTTCGTTCCTGGGAGCCGGGCTGGACGGCGCGGTCGTGGATCGGGTGGCCCGGGCCCGGAAGGGGGGCATCCGCGATCGGGACTACGTCAAGGCCGCCGCTGTCGTACTGCTGGGCCGACGCCCCGGACAAATGCACGTCATCGTGGACGGAATTCCGGTCCAGGGTCGCTTCTACCAGGTCATCCTGAGCCAGGTGACCAATTACGCGCATTATTTCCCACTGCCTCAGGAGCCGGGCTTTCGGGCCTACATGTTCGCCGGTACGGGCCGGGCCGCGCTCCCTCGCACCCTGCTCAAATCCGGTCCGGCCCGGCGAATCGGCCGGGCCGCCGACGTGGTCCGGACCATTCGGCGGGAAATCGAGATTCATGCGGACGAGGGGCCGGCCTTCTTCCAGATCGACGGCGAGGCCGGAGGCCGGCTTCCGGCGATCTGCCGGGTCGAGCCGGGGGCCATCGAGGTCTTCGCCCCCTGACTGAACTCGTGGGGAAACGAACCCGACTGCAATAACCGGATTCATGGAAAAGGCGGTTGACCACAGTCCATGCGGACCAGGGTGATATTCAAAATCCAGTTGTGGCTGCTCCTGCTCGTCGTCTCGCTGTCGGCCTGCGGCATCGACTGGGAGCATCGGACCCGGACGCTGTTTCGGCCCTGGGAGGGACCCGTGTCCGTTCCGGCCGATCTCAGGCCCGGCGACGTCGTCCTGAGGCTGATGGAATCACCCCAGTCCGCCGTGCTGGCCGGCCTGGGGCGAGACCATTTTTCCCACGGCGGCATCGTGTTTTTCAAGGGCCGGGAGCCTTGGGTCATCGACTGTCTGGGCATCGAACCCCGTTCGGCCGTCAAGATCGAACCCTGGGAAGAGTTCGTGGCCTCCAAGTGCTACCTCAACGATTTCCATCTCTCCCGTCTCGGCCTGGTCCCTTTTCCTTACCAAATGGACTTTTTGTACGACCAGCAGGTGGTCCACTACATGGTCCTGCGCTGTCGCCGCCCGCTGGACCCGGACCGTCTCGCCCGCACCCTGGCCGACTATATGAACACGCCCACGGACTACGACTATGACTACCGTCTGGACAACGACGGTCCCGTGCGCCGGATGCTGTATTGTACCGAGTTCATGTGGCGTTTTCTGAAGGACGCGACCGGGGCCGATCTGGACATTCCCTTTCAGAGCCGGGACGAGACCACCGATAACATCGGCCTGCTCGACGACATGATCTTCAAGACCGACGTCATCGTCCGGCTCAGGGAGCGGTACGGCGACAAGTACATCGACTTCATGGAACAGATCGGCCGGAAGGACCAGAAGACCATCGCGGACCTGCCTCCGGCCACGCAAATCATTCTGCCCCAGGCCTTTCTGCTGTCTCCGGATTTCCAGGTCGTCGACTACCAGCCCGCCGTCCAGCTCGCCGACGACCTGCCGGTCTTCTACGGCCACTTCCAGGCCTACTGGTCCGCGGTCCAGCGCTGGAAGGCGGCCGGCGCGATCACGCCGGCGGCCCTCCGGGGGCTGTCCTGGAAACTGGCCCGGGACGCGGGCCGGGACAACCCGATGTATTACTTGCAGGACATCCTGATCCGGGCCCGGGACCACAAACCGGACAACGCCGGGTAACCCGAACCCGGGCGGCCGGACCGGGTCTCTCAGGCCTCCGCTTTTTTGGGCTTGCGCACGTTCAGCCGGGTGTAGATGTGCCGGGCCGTGTGCAGGGCGCCCATGGGATTGTGGGCCAGGACGCGGTCCTTGACCGTCAGAATGGTCACCGGCGCCTTGGAGTGCTTGATGAACAGGGTGTCGTCCCCCACGCAAAGACCCATGAGGATGTTCAGGTCCACGCCTTCCGAGTCCAATAGCTCGGCCTGACCGATGGGGTTGCACATGGGCTGGCGCGCGTCGGCCATGATCTTGTCTTCCTGCGGCAGGGAGACGTCGTCCGAACTCAGGCCCCCGCACATGCAGCAGGCGGAAACCACGTCGAAACCCTCGTTGAAAAGCAGATTGGTCATCAGCTCGGCCTCCTGGGACAGGCCGACGCAAAAGGCGATGCCCAGTTTTTTGAAGCCTCGCAACCGGGCGTAGAGCACGGTTTCCTCGACGCGGGTCAGCTTGCCATAGTCCTTCCAGGTCCGGGCCACGTCCTGGGCCATGAGCTGGTTGTCCGGTTCATCGAGTTTGGCCCGGGCCGCGGTCAACTGTTCGCCTCCGATCTTGGACGGACAGTTGTCGGGCGCCTGGCTCAGGTCACCGAAAAAACAGCGCTTGCGGGCGCAGTAGCTGCATTGGACATGCAGGTCGCTCATAATGACATGCCTCCTGTGACGGGTCGATATTTCATCGTTCTCCTGATGTCCGGCCACCATAGCAAATGGGCAAAAGCGTTGCAAGCGGATTGAATCGCGGGCGTAACTCTAGTAATATCATGCCAGGGAAGGCATCCTCCCCGGATTATGCCGATTCACCCATTCCACCTGGAAAGGATGAGCATGAAAGCATTTGAGCGCCTGTCATCGAGGATTATCGGTCGAGTCAACGTCAACCTCAGGGAACGCGGTCTGGACGTCGGTCCGTTCGTGAAAAACCTGTTTTCCGCCGGCGTCATGGCCGGCACACACGCCCACTACGGCATGACGCCTCATCTGCCCCTGTACTTCCGGGTCAAGGACTCGGGACTGGCCGGCAGCTACATTCTGGGCAAGTGCGAGGTCGAGCATTCCCTGATTTTCGCCAGCGATCTGAGGGGAGACGAACTCAAGCTGCGGGACGAGACCCTCACCATCGGGGACCTGACCCTCCCGGTCCTGGAGGATGAGGTCATAGTGGTCAAGGACAGCGCGCTCTGCAATACCCTGGTCCATAACTTCTCCCACGATCCGGAACTCCCGGAATGGTTTCTGATCCAAAACTCCCTGGCCCTGCACTACAGCAACATCCATGGCTCGCCCTTGGAGGGCTGTTTTCTGGCCCCCATGGCCACGGTCGACCTGACCACGGCCCGGGGCAGCCTGGTCGGGACCTTTGCCTATGTTCAGGTCGGCGAAATCATCCATCAGGTCGTCGAGCCCGGTGAGATATGGATTCAGGCCGACGGCGCCTTCGAGTTCCATTACCGCCATCCGGCCGGCGTGTTGGAAAAATATGTGGCCATGACGCCCGAGGGCGGGGTTCGGGGAAGCCTGATCGATTTCATCGAGGCGCGCAAGCCGGAGATCGAAGCCATTTTCGACCAGCCGCACCGGACCCCTCCCATCCCCGTGCCCCCGAGCGCCCACCTCAGCCGGTACGCCGTGATCAAGGGCGATACCCGGATCGCCGAGAACGTCTTCGTGTCTCAGCGCTCCTATCTCGATGGGGCCGACCTGGGCCCCGGGGCCAACGCCCAGGAAAACTGCTTTATCATTAATTCCCGGCTGGAAACGGAAAACATCACGGCCCACGGCGGCAAGATCATCCACGCCACCCTCGGGGCCAGGGTCTTTGTGGGGTTCAATTCGTTCGTCAACGGCAAGGCCGAGGCGCACGTGACCATTGGGGGGGGAAGCATCGTCATGCCGCACACCATCATCGACGCGGACATACCCCTGGAAATTCCAGGCCGCCGGATTCTCTGGGGCTGCATCCGCTCTCGGGAGGACCTCGAAACCCATAGCCTGAGCCTGGACCAACTGAGCGCGGTGGATGGCGAGGCCTCCTTGGGCGGCATGCGATTTACCGGCAGCGGTTCGGCCCTGGTCCAGGCCTTCCAGCGCCGGATCGAGCACATCCTCGAAGCCAACGGGGCGTATTTTAACGGCACCGCGACCCGGGGCCACGCCCAGAAGTCCCAGAACGCGGTCTTCAACAACCTGCCTACCTATACCGATGGCGAGTGCCAGGGACTCTGCCCGGATATTCATATTCAGCCGCCGAAACTTTGATGACGGTTCCCATGGGGCCGGGCGGCCCGCCGTTTTGTCGGGCCGCCCCGAACCATGATCGGGAGGATGTTTCATGGCCGCGGCCATTCTGGTGATCGACGTCGTCAACGACACCCTGAAGCGGGATACGCCGCTGTCCCGGGCCGTGCGAGGCTTCCTGCCGGCGCTCAACGATTTTCTGGTCCGGGCCAGGAGTCAGGGGCGCCGCGTGGTTTTCAGCACGGACAGTTTTCTCGAAACCGACCCGCTTTTCGAGGGGCGGAAAAAAGGCTGGTCCATCCAGGGCACGGAAGGCGCCCGCGTGGCTCGGGAGATTCATCAGGAGCCCGGCGATCTCTGGCTGCCCAAGCGCCGCTGGTCGGCCTTTTTTCAGACCGATCTGGACCGGACCCTTCGTCAGTGGGGGGTCGACGTCGTGGGCGTCGCGGGCGTGACCACGCATTTCTGCGTGCTGTCCACGGCCCTGGACGCCTTTGCCCATGACTTCCGGACCGTCATCATCGAGGACCTCTGCGCCTCGTTCAGCGAACCGGTCCACCGCACGACCCTGGAGAATCTTCGCGCCGGGGAGCTGAATCCATATTTCCGGATCATGACCGGGGACGAGTTCCTCGCCGACGTGGGGTAGGTAGGGGCCGCGAAGGGTAACCCGACAGCCCCTTGTCGCAAGTACCGGTTCCCTGGACGCCGGCTTGGGAACCCGGTCCCGGGAGCTCCCGCTTCCCTCCCTTTTCATCACGGTGTTGATTCCGGCCGCGGTCCTGTCATACCGGATAAGGTGTTGAAGCAGAGCTTCAAGGCCGGTAACCGTTCCCAAGCCGGAGCTCGGGAACGAGGGGAACCAATCCGCTCCTCAACTCCAAGCCCCTCGTGAAATCCAGGGGAACATCATACTCAAGGCCAGATCGTGGGCTCAGATCAGAGCGGGACCAGCACCGGCGGCTTCATGATCAGGGCCGCGGCCTTTTTGGCCGTGGCGGCCAGTTCCGGGTGGGTCTGGCGCAGGTTGGCGATCTGGCGGAGGTTGTCCGCCGTGCGGTAGACCAGCATGGCCATGTCGCCCGGGTCCTGGCCGTATGCGTCCACCGATGTTTCCCATTCCTCGCCGGCGGCCCAGGCATGGATGGCCAGGGCCGCGGGCAGGGCCGGGCGGGGCGTGTCGAAACCGGCCCGGGCCAGGCGTTGGACCAGGGGCATGACGGCCCGTTCGAGGGCCAGCCAGGCGTTGGCCAGGGTTTCGGGGGCGCGCCGGGCCGGGTCGCCGGCCGAATTCGAGTCCCGTTCCTTGTCGACCACGTATGGCGCGACCATGGCCGCCAGAAGGACCGGGTCCTCCTCGGGCCAGGCCCGGGCCCGGATGCCCGCGGCAATGGGCAGGGGGTGATCCAGGCGGAGCTGGGCCGACCAGCGGCCGTCTTCGGTCAGTTCGCCCTCCGGCGTGACGAACCCTTCGAGCACCAGAAAGTCGAGATGCCGCCTGAAGGCGCTCCACAACCCGCGCCGGGATGAGGCCGCGTCATCCGCGAAGGCCGAGAGCTTGAGCATGGCCGCAAAGGCCTCGCTCTCCCTCGATCCCAGACAGTCCGGGTGAATCGGGCAGCCGTGGCAGGGCAGGGACTCGATCCGTTCCCGAATATCGGCCTGGCGGGTCACCAGTTCGGCCAGGGGGCCCGACTCGTGGTCCTCGGCCAGTCGTTCCGGGTCGAGGTATTCGTGTGCCATGGTCGCGGCGACCCGGATCATGAGTACGGTCTCCGCCGGCGGAGTTTCCGGGGCCAGGTCCAGCCGGGTTTCGAACAGGCCGGATATCCGGCCCAGGGGGACCCACTTTTGCCGAACCTGGCCTTTTTTCAGGCCCAGGTCCTCCCGCAGCTTGGCCGCGGACACGCCCGGCCGTCCACGGCGTTCCTCCAGGCCGAGCGCGCAGAAACGCTGGCCGCCGTAAACCTCGAAAAGACGCCCCAAGGAAAGGCCGGCCCGCAGGGCCGTTTCCCAGGCGACCCGGGGCCGCATTCGCTCCAGGCGCCGGGCCTCCTCATCCAGACGGCCGTACCGGCCGAAAAGCTCCATGGCCTGGTCCGGACCGCCGCAGGCCCCGCCGTCGACCAGGTCGGCCAGGGACTCCTCCAGCCGGGTCTCGCGCCGGGCCGCTTTGGAGCGGCCTTGCTGGAAGGCGGCCAGGGACCGGTCGAGGAGCACCTTGAGCTGATCCGGCCGGTAGGACATGAGCAGGTTGAGGACCATGGAAAATGTGATCTGAATCTGGCTGAGCACCGGCTCGGGCGAGGCTTTGAACAGGTCGTGGATCAGGCCCGGATTCTGAAACGGCCCCGGCACGATCAGGGCGAACCCGATGCGGTCCTTGCCCCGGCGGCCGGCCCGGCCGGTCATCTGCATCAACTCGGTCGCGGTCAGGTCGATGAACTCGCGGCCGTTGAAACGGTCGCTCTGGCAGATAACCACGGTTCGGGCCGGAAAGTTGACTCCGGCCGCCACGGTCGAAGTCGAAAATATCGCGTTCAGCAGGCCCTCCTGCATCAGGTGCTCGACGACCAGTTTCCAGTGGGGCATGTGGCCGGCATGATGGGCGGCCACGCCCGGACCCAGGATGTACTTGAGATGCGGATGGGTCTTCAGAAACGGGTAACGCTCCAGCAGGTCGTCCAGGCGCCATTCGAGTTTCGATCGGGCCTCCGGGTCCAGGTACTCCACGGCCGCGAAAGACCGGGGCAGGGCCAGGTCGCAGTCGGACCGGGATTTGAGGAAGAAAATCGCCGGGAGCAGGTTGGCCTGTCCCAGGACCCGCAGGATGCGGCCATACGAAGGCTGCGATTCCCGGCCCCGGGCCCCTCGGGCGGGATGCCGGGTCATATAATGCCGGATTTGAGGCGAAAGCATCCGGCCCTTGTCCAGGGGGATCAGTTCGCCGTCGGGCAGCAGAAACAGGGGATAGAGGGGCACCGGCCGCTCGGTGCTGACCACGACCCGGGCCCGGCCGCCTCGAATCGAAGTCAGCCATTCGGCGATCTCACGGGCGTTGTCGATGGTCGCCGACAGCAGCAGGAGCCGCACCCGGGAGGGCAGGTAGATGATGACCTCTTCCCAGACCACCCCCCGGTCCGGGTCCCCCAGGTAGTGGGCCTCGTCCATGACCACCAGGTCCGAAGCCAGGTCCCCACCACGGCTCATGGCGTCGTAAAGCTGGTTGCGCAGGATTTCCGTCGTGCCCACGATAATGGGCGCATCCGGGTTGACCTTGTGGTCCCCGGTCAGAAGCCCTACCGCCTCGGAACCGAAACGCTGGCCGAACTCGATGAACTTGGCGTTGGACAAGGCCTTGAGGGGCGAGGCGTACCATATCCGGCCGCCTCGCGCCAGCAGAGCGGCCATGGCCTCCACGGCGATATAGGTCTTGCCCGAGCCCGTGGGCGCGGAAACGACCACGTCGCCCGACTCCAGTCGCTCCAAAGCCTCGACCTGAAACGGATCGGCTTCGAAAGGCCGGTCTTCCGGGACCCCGACCTCCCGGAGCACCGGCCTGAGCTGGGGGTTGATCCGGGGATGAAACGGCGGGCCTTCCTCCCGATGCCCGGAGGCCGGCGGGTGGCGGCGGCGCGCCCGGCCGTATGGCGAAGGCTTTTTTTTGCCGGTGGTCACACCGGTCAGGATGCACCTTCGGGCCGGGTCTGTCAAGAAGGCGCGGCCGCCCAGGCCGTTCCGGGGAGACCCTTGGTGACTGAGGGGCTCCCGGAGACGATGTTATCAAATGGTTGTAATTGAATGAATTTACGGATTTCAAGTAAAATAATTACGGTTGACAAGCAAAGGCGGCCCGGTTATGTTGGCACCCTGAATATCAATGTCGGGGGGAGGTTAGATGACCGAGCCGATCAGATTGAACGACTTGAAAGCCAACTTCAAGAAGCGGATTCAGTCGCTTCTGCCCGAAGGCGGCAATCTGGACATGTGTTACACCTGCGGGACCTGCGCCGGCGGGTGTCCGGCCTCCGGGCTGGAGGGCATGGACCCGCGCAAGTTCGTGCGCATGGTTTTGCTGGGCATGGATGAGGAGGTCATGACCAGCAAGTGGGCCTGGATGTGCACCCTGTGCCAGCGGTGCGTCAAGGCCTGTCCCATGAACGTCAACATCGCCGGGATGATGACCGAGGTGCGGGCCGCCTGGCCACGGGACCAGAAGCCCAGCGGCATCGTCAAGTCCTGCGATATGGCCCTGACCACGGAAACATGCAGCGCCATGGGAGCTTCCGTCGAGGACTGGCATTTTGTGGTCGAGGACGTCCTGGAGGAGGTCCGGGAATCCCAGCCCGGTTTCGAGGACCTACAGGCGCCCATGGACAAGGAAGGGGCCATGTACTTCCTCAATCAGAACTCCCGGGAGCCCATGACCGAACCGGACGAGATGGTCCCGCTCTGGAAGATTCTGCACAAGGTCGGCGCGGACTGGACTTACGGTTCCAAGGGCTGGGCCGCCGAGAACTACTGCCTGTTCATGGCCGACTACGAGGACTGGGAAAAGATCGTCCGGCTCAAGGCCAAGGCCGTGGATGATCTGGGCTGTAAATACTGGCTCAACACGGAGTGAGGCCACGAATTTTTCGCGGTCCGGGTCGGACTGCAAAAGTTCAACATCGAGCATAAGTTTGAAATCAAAAGCATCATCGAGCTTTACGCCCAATGGATTCGTGAAGGCAAGCTCCAGGTCAATTCCGACTGGAACAAGGACCTGGGCATCAAGTTCACCGTCCAGGACCCCTGCCAGCTCGTGCGCAAGTCCCTGGGCGATCCGGTGGCCGACGATCTGAGACTCGTGGTCAAGACGGTCGTGGGCGAAGAAAACTTCATCGACATGTATCCCAACAAGTCCAACAACTTCTGCTGCGGCGGCGGCGGCGGATTTTTGCAGTCCGGGTACCCCGAGGCGCGCCGTCACTACGGCCGCAAGAAGCTGGACCAGATTCTGTCCACGGGCGCGGCATACTGCATCGCGCCCTGCCACAACTGCCACTCCCAGATTCACGATCTGGCCGATCATTTCGAGGCCCCGTACAAAACCGTCCATCTCTGGACCATCATCTGCCTGGCCATGGGCATGCTGGGAGAAAACGAGCGGGACTACCTGGGGCCGGACCTGGCCGAGTTCGGCCTCTAAGCCCTCCCGGATTTCGAACCGTCCACTCCGGGGCCGGTCGTTTCGACCGGCCCCGCTTCATTCGGGCCGTGAAGTGCCCGGCAATGGATTCTCAACAATATTCTCCCGCTCCGTATTCCCCCGGAAATTCGCTGGTTCAAACTCCGTCGCCTTTTTGATATGGTGGCGCTTGAATCCAGACAGGGCTTCAGGTTTGCCGTTCAAGCGTTCTCGAGACGGAGAAGCGCGCCTTGCATGGCTCGAATTGCCGGTTGAGGCCACATACACACTTCCTCTCCCGCCGGGAGAGGGTTGGGCTTGCCCGCCTCTGGCGGGGTGAGGGGAAACCTGTCCCCAAACGGACTGAATTCCCGCTTGCCTCCAATACCCGGCCTGGCGAGGCTTACCGGCCCTGGCGCCGTTTACAGCAAACGGCTGCAGTGTCCGGATTGAAAAACACCGGCGGAACGGAGGCGGGTTCCCATGAAGAAAAACCATCCCGATATCGTCCTGGCGGCGGACTGGAGCGTCAACCCGGACAAAGGCCGGCTGCTCGATCTCATCCAGGGCAGCCTGCCGACGGCCGAGGACCGCGCCGCCGCGGGCGACCTCCTGGCCCGGCTGGGCGACCCGCGCTTTCGGACCGAAGCCTTTTTCCTGCCGGCCGACAACATGCTGGGTTTCGTGCAAATCCCGGCCGGTCCGTTCCTCATGGGCAGCGACCGGGACCGGGACCCCGAAGCCGACGATGAAGAACTGCCCCGGCACACCATCATTCTGCCGGCCTTTTTCATGGGCCGCTATCCCGTGACCGTGGCCCAGTTCAAGGCCTTTGCCGAAGCAACCGGTTGCGGGCCTCAAAGCCCTGGAGCCCTGGAAGTCCCGGACAACCGCCCGGTCGCGGGGGTGACCTGGTTCGAGGCCCGGGCCTTTTGCGACTGGCTGACCGAACGGCTGCGTTCCTGGGACGGCACGCCGGAACCCCTGGCTTCTCTGCTAAGAAGCCGATCGGGCCACGGACCGCCCTGGCGGGTCACCCTGCCCAGCGAGGCCGAATGGGAAAAGACGGCCCGGGGCCCGGACGGACGAATCCATCCCTGGGGGGACGAGACCGACCCGGACCGGGCCAACTATACCCTGACCGCCATCCACGAGACCAGCGCGGCGGGCTGCTTTCCCCAAGGGGCCGGCCCGTACGGCTGCCTGGACATGGCAGGCAACGTCTGGGAGTGGACCCGGAGCCTGTGGGGGACCAGACCGGATCATCCGGATTTCAACTACCCCTACGACCCCCTCGACGGCCGGGAGGATATCGAAGCCGGAGACGATCTGCTCCGGGTCCTGCGCGGCGGGGCCTTCACCAGCCTTGAATGGGACCTGCGTTGCGCCGGACGATCCGGGAACGCCCCGCGCGGCTGGAGCCTGGACATCGGCTTCCGGGCGGCCTTGTCAAGGTTTCCAGTCTGAGACCTCGGCCCAAGTTGCAGGTCGGGTTGGCGAAACGTAACCCGGCATTCCCCCCCGTCCCCAAGCTCCGGCCTGGGGACGCCAACGGCCTTGAAGCGCTGCTTCAACACCACATTCCATATAATCACTCGATGATCTGATCGAACATCATGATGAAAAAACCGGAAGCCGGAACTTCCACGATCGGATTCCCAAACCGGATTTTCCGGACTCCCGATACCCTGCCAATAAAAAGCGGCTCATGCCGGGCCGTATGCCTTGTTTACAGCCAGAAACAATGATGATATAAAACAAAGGAAAAGCCGATCGTATGAGAACAACGAACCTTTGCGCCGATGGGGAGATCATGTCATGAACACCATCACCTGGCTGCATATCTCGGACCTGCATTTCAAGGAAAACGACGAATGGAACCGGAACATCGTGCTGAACGCCTTGTTGAAGGACGTAAAGAAATGTGTGACCGGGGAAGGACTTCGGCCTGACTTTATTACCGTGACCGGAGACATCGCCTTCAAGAGCGCCATCGAGGAATATGAACGGGCCGAACCGTTTTTCGAAAAACTGCTTGGCGCTACAGGGGTCGAAAAGGACCGGCTACTCATTGTTCCGGGCAACCACGACGTGGACCTGGATGCAATTCCCGGCATGATTTCAAGAGCAACACGATCCCTGGTGGACGACCGTGATGGAATCATAGAAGTCCTTTCCGATTCCAAGGAACGCGGTTCGCTCTTCCACAAATTTCATCACTATGCCGGTTTTGTTACGAATTACCTTGAAAATAAGTCGCCTTTTGACCATGACCATTACTATTTTGTCCGGACTCTCACCCTTGCCGGTAGAAAGGTCGCCATCTTGGGACTGAATTCAACCTGGCTTTATCAAAAGGATTTCGACAGGGGATGTCTGGCCCTGGGTGAACCCCAGGTCCGGAAGGCTCTGGAAGAGTCCGAAGGGGCGGACCTGCGAATCGCCTTGATGCATCACCCGTTCAAGTGGTTCATGGATACGGAAGGCTCCTGTGAGTCCCTGCTGGTCAGGTCCTGCGATTACATCCTCCACGGACATCTCCACCAGACAGGAGTGACCAACCTGAGTACACCCGACGCCGGGGCCATGGTCCTGGCCGCCGGTGCGGGATTCCAAGGCCGACGGGATCGAAACGCGTGCAACTGGGTCCGGCTCGATTTCGATAACAACCGGGGCACGGTCTACCTCAGGGAATACAGTGATGAAAGTGGCGGCTTCTGGACTGAAGATACGAGAACCTACGAGAACGCCAAGGGTGGCCGGTACGATTTTCCGCTCGGTTCAAAAACGACTCCGAAGGGCGGAAAAAAGGTGCCCAGGGGCCGGACCGGCGTCCGGGCGGCCAAGATGGACCCGGCCCTGCTGGAATCGGCCTATCTCCGCCAAGTCGTCCAGTCCTGCAAATCCCTGCCCCTGGGGATCATCGACCCCCGGGCCATGGAACAGACCCGGCAACAGACCATGGACCTGGCCCCGCTGTATGTGTCGCTGAATACCACCAGCCAGGCGGTCGATGA
>Ga0180009_10006321_pt1 | contig 12450 bp, 9 predicted proteins | sample OS_PC_MetaG_FD_123537 | JGI IMG/M metagenome (GOLD analysis project Ga0180009, IMG submission 123537) | Groundwater microbial communities from the Aspo Hard Rock Laboratory (HRL) deep subsurface site, Sweden - OS_PC_MetaG | ecosystem: Environmental > Aquatic > Deep subsurface > Groundwater...
CGTCAAGGGTGAAGCTGTAGTCATTTACCGCGAACCCTTGACAACGCAGGAGATGCGGTACACTCGGCTTTCCCGACCTGTTGGGTCGTAGCTAAAAGCGAAGCCCAAAGGGTAAAAAACATGCCAAAATATTCCTGAGACATTGGAGTTCACCCTTTGTTATTTCCATAAATAGGCGTCAACTTAACAAAACTTATTGACTTTATTGTTTTTATAACGCTCCTGGCATGTTTTTTATGCAACATTAGGGTTTACTAAGCCGCTGATGTTATCACCTTTATATTTGACTTGTTGGTCCTGGGGGGATCTGCTATCCAGTTTGAAAAAATAAAATCGAACAGTTTAACTCCATCGCGGCCTACGCCGCCAATGCCGGGAGTATCCATGCCCCAACCGAATACCTATCGTAGCCAGCCCCTGACCGGCGCTGTGTTCGTATTGAGTGCGTCGCTTGTATTTGCAATTTTAGGGGCGGTGATAAAGATTGTCTCTGCTTCGTTGTCAAATGAGATGATCGTTTTTTTTCGAAATGCCTGCGCGCTCATTTTTATCCTGCCATGGGTTTGGATCCGTCATCCGCCCGGCGGTATCAGAACCCGGTGTTTTCAGCTCCACTTGGTTCGAAGCATTGCGGGACTGGCAGCCATGTATTGTTTTTTCTATACCATTGCCAAGCTGCAACTCTCGGAAGCTTTTTTGCTCGTTTCCACGGCACCGCTGTTCATTCCGATGATAGCCTATGCCTGGATGCGTGAGCCGGTGGCAAATAATGTTCGAGGCGCCATTCTTATCGGTTTTGTCGGTATTGTTATGATTCTCAAACCCGGATTCGGGATGTTTCAACCGGTTGCTTTCGTGGGCCTGGGATCAGGAGTATTTGCCGCCGTGGCCATGGTGAGCATTCGCCGCATGTCCGCCTCGGAGCCTGCCATCCGGATTGTATTTTACTTTGCGGTGTTGTCCAGCGTAATGTCCGCCGGCCCCCTGTTCTGGTCCTGGCAGTCACCCCAACCCGAAATTTGGTGGATGCTTGTTCTTATCGGCCTGCTGGCGACGGTCGGACAATTCTTGTTGACCAAAGGATATGGTTTTGCACCGGCCGCCCAAGTCGGTCCCTTTGTTTATGCAAACATCGTATTTGCAACCTTTGTCGGCTGGATTTTCTGGGGGGAAACCTTGGATCTTCAAACCTGGCTCGGGGCATTTTTGATCTGCATCGCCGGCATTGTTACGACCCGCCGAACTAAAGTGCACGCAATTGCCGGCCCGACGGCCAGACCTGTTCCCTGATTTGCCGGCGATTGAGTGGTGTCTAAACTTAAACGATGCAAGTCTGAACTTTATCCCCAAAAAGCTGCAGGACACCTATACCTGTAGAATTTATTAGGTTAAGGATTTTGGCCTTTTTAATATAGCTTCCCTCGACCCCGTCCAAAGGACAGAGCTTCTGACGTGCGTCAGCGCTTCGCGGCGGGAAGCGTTCCGGTCAATAGATGATAACGTAACCCAACCAATACATTTTGAGGGTTGGCATTTTAACGGTGAAGGCAGGCATCATAATTTTTTGATTTAAAGGTCAGACCACAAGATATTGTTTTTCCAGCCTCAAGCCAGGGATTTAGGTTGTAACACGATCAACTGAGATACGATTTAGATATCATATAATTTAAGATAGTTGTAGGTCATTGCAGATAGTACAGGTTGAAAGTTTTAAGATTTTAGGCGAATTTTAAGAACACTCTGCACGAACGCCCCTTGGCACCCCCTTATTTTTGATGAAGGCAATTACCCTCATTGAACCCTGGCACTTTGGGCATGTCAGCGGATCAACCTCATAGACCTTTTGTATCAGCCGCGCCCAGTTTTTCCGAAATGCCTTGTCGGTCAGCTCCGGTTCCAAAATATAAGGTATCTGATCGTCTATCCGAGCTTTTCTTTCGCCGGCCCCGACTTGCGTTGCTGTAATAGCCATAATAACGAACCATCTGTTCGCCTTTGTCGGGCACGTGCGAACACATGGCCGCGATCCACTCTAACGCATCAAACACCTTTGTCTGCTCTCCGTTCCCCGATCGCGGTCGAGGACAAGCCTTTGACCGATATTTTACCTGAACCGATTCCCGATGATATGTCATCCTCTCCTGGGAGAAAAATGCGCGGATAATGTACCGGGCAAGTTTTTCCATCGACATTTTTGCCATGGCAAAATCCTCGGCCCGCAGTATCCGTTGAACCCCGTATGCCGCCACTTGTCCAGCAAAGCTATCATATCTTTGCTGATCTTGCCTTTAACTAATAGCATCCTTAAGACCATGTGGCTGTGTTGTGTCAAGGGGTATTTTTGAGATCCTATCTGTGAATAATTTTATGAAGTTATCTGAAGCGATAATACCGATTGAACCTTTCTGTTGGTTATGTGCAAGAGTTAACAATCAAAAATTGGATTGTGTTGAGAATTCACAACACCCACGAATCAATAATTTTTATAGACAAACATTTGTGAAGATTAACAAAGGAAAGGCGCAACAAGACGATCCCATAAATTTCCTCTTTTGCCGCAAACAGAATTCCGCCCTGAACGCAAAAAAAGAAAAGGATCGAATAACCGAATAATCTATCTGACAGAACGTACCGGGAGTGCCCGGACGCCGCTCCACTCGATGTCCCGGGGCTGATACCATGGGGAGCCAATTTCAAAACTGAAGTAGGCATCTCCAGGAAAGCTATTCGATTCGATAGCCCATGTGGCGGAACAGGTAATATCTATCAATTCCGTGGCAACATGAATAGCATACAAAGATGAGTTATGGCATACGTCCGGGCGAGACTTGCTTTTGTCGTATAACTTCGCCAATTCGTCCTGCGTAGGCATCCGCCAGTCCGTGTAGCCGCCCCCACGGTAGTTCTCACAATAACTCTTGGCACTCGCCCAACTTATTTTGCTTCCGTTGTCCTTCGCTGCCCACATCAGGTTTGTTCGCTTATCCAGAACTGTCCCGTTATCGTAGGCAATGAAGCGGCCATCTTCTTTGATAGCTGTAGCAGTAAAAGTTCTCATCACCGTGGCAAGTTGCTTCTCTCTTTCTGCTGCCAGTTCTCTTTCTGCCCGTTCTCGTTTTTCTTTCGGAAAGGCTTGCAAATTGTTGCATCCTGTACCGTTGCCTAGGTCGCACGCCTTCTGATAATCAACAATTGCATTATTAATTCTTCCTAACCGCTCGTAAGCGACACCCCGATTTGTATAAACGCTGCCCTTTTCTTCATTTGATAAACCACGTGCTATGGAGAAAGCCTTATTGTAATCTTCTACTGCCCTGCTATATTCCCCAATACTGTAGTAACTGAGACCCCGCCATTTATAAAGATTATTCAGATCGCGATATGTTTGATCAGTTAAGTTGTCGTAAATATTAACCGGTATTGAGAATGCTTCTATTGCCGAGTAATAATCTTTTTTATGAAAATATTGCCCGCCCATCTCCATACACAAAAAAACTAAACCGTATTTGTCCTGTTTCAGGCAATCTTCAGAGCATAAACTTGCTGCTTTTTTATAATCCGAAATTGCCTTCGTGAAATTACCCTCTAATCGATAGCAGTCGCCCCTCAGTGCGTAAGCTTTGCCATTACTCGGATCCATTGCAATCGCGACCGTAAATGCCTCAAGTGCTTTGTCATATTCTTTATCTTTTTTCCATGCAGATCCATAATAATAACCTGTACCTTTTTCATACCATTGGTTTGCCTGAAATCTTTTCTCATCATCAGCAATTTTGATTTCCACTTCTTTCTTTTGATCACCATTTGCGATCACTAATTGTTTCTTGAGTTCTTCAATCTCTTTTTGGCTTTTATCGTAGGCTGCCTGTATATTTTTGTATTCCTCTACAGAATTCTTGTCTTTTGCTTTTTTCGCCATGTCCTCCATTTTATCGGAATTGACAATGGCTTTTATCCTGACCCAGAAATGGAAACCATCTCCGACGACTGTCCTTTTCTTGTCTAATTCTGTGACCTCCATAATCCCTGATGCCATTACTTTTATTTCGTCCTCAGTAAGTTGAAGGTTTTTGACCTTTGAATAACTCACCACATAAGTTCCCGCCTGTTCTATAGCGACCCTTTTAGCTTGAAGAAGAGCGCGGCTTTCAGCAACACTTGGAGTCTCTCCATCCCCCATATTATAAGTACCTTCACAGATGATTTCTTTGACTTCCGCCTGTATTGATAAAGGAAGCACAAGAATAAATACCAACACAGATAATCTCAGCAAATATTTCATGAGTAACTCCTTTAAGCTGATTAAAACGAAAACAATATTCCCAAAACAAAAAACCCCGAGATTGATTGAATTGAATTGATAAGAACTCGCTTTTAAAGAGCGGGTAGATTGAAATTTTTTAATGTGTATGTGGCTCATGTAAACCGCAACATATGGAAGCCCATCGTTTGCGGTGACAATCGAAACTCCTATGCCAAAGGCGAGCCGGGGTGTCAAAACATTACTCTTTCAATACCAGATATCTTGCCAAAAAGTCAAATATCTTAATGGTTTCAGATCGTTGTTATGATTAACATAGTTGCATTGCCGATTGAACGTTATTGGGAAACCGCAATCATCTCCTCTACACAATATATTGTATATTTCTGTTCTAAACCAAGCCGGTCTTTAATTCAAGATGCCTCAATCGTCTCTTTGCCAAAATGGAAGATTAGGAATCGGAATCGTTCCTCTCTCCCGTTTATCAATAAACCCAAAATCGGATTCCTGCCTGTGTATGCCTTGTTCGTTTAACATAATCGGTGTCTGTTTTAAAGACCGGGGCGTTCTGTACAGGCTTTATTTCCGGGGCCCGGCAAGTGTGCTTTCAATCCGCCTTTTGATTCGCCTTCAATCAGAGACTTAATGTCCGGGTAGGCATATATGGTTTGCGCATTGTTTTGCGGTAAACCGCCCGTATCGGCCGACGGCCCGTAAACACTATAGACGCTTCTTCCCAGCATCCTGAGTATCGCTGTCTGCTCTCCGCGATGATGGGCGGTATGGGCTAGCCTTCTTAGCATAATCCAGGTTCGCAATCGCCGGGCATCAAAAAAAGCAACCTCTTGTTCCCACCAGGTTTTGTCCTTTGCTCTCAAGACAGCCAGTCGTTTGCCGGAATCTTCGGCATAGCGTTTAATGAATTCAAGCCGCGTTTCCTCTGCGGGCAAAGGATTTGCAGCAACGTCAATGCCGAACATATTGCAAAACCATTTATTTTCACTGAGGCACTGATGGACCATGTGCTCAAGTGGATTTCGGTCTTTTTGCTCAAATGGATGGGGACGGACTAAAAGATCTTCAGCTTTGAACATACTCCAAACGCCGAGTGTCTTAAGACGTTCGGTATCATAAGTGTCGACAAGAAATTGATATTCCATTTTTGCCTCTCTTCAAGTTTCTCGCAAGTTAACCCGGTCACCGCCTGCCCGGCGCAGCCTTGGCGAAGCCGGATTCACTGCTTGCCCGGCGTAGCCTTGGCGAAGCCGGGTTCACGAATTACCGGCTTGGCGTTGCATGCTGCCGATGGGCCGCTTCCCAGCGCTTGTCGAGAAAATACAGGATAGGAACCGTCATGCGCGAAAACAGCAGGGAAGCGACTTCCCCGGCCATCAGAGAGATGGCCAGGCCCTGAAAGATGGGATCGAACAAAATGACCGAGGCGCCCACCACCACGGCTGCGGCCGTCAGCATCATGGGCCTAAAGCGCACGGCGCCGGCGTCGATCACCGCCAGATCCAGGGGCATCCCTTGGGCAATCCGCAGTTCAATGAAATCGACCAGAATAATGGAGTTGCGCACCACGATCCCGGCACCGGCAATAAAGCCGATCATGGAAGTGGCGGTAAAAAAAGCGCCCATCAGCCAGTGGGCCGGAAGAATCCCGATCAGCGAGAAGGGAATGGCCGCCATAATGACCAGCGGGGTGGAAAACGACTGAAACCAGCCGACCACCAGGACAAAGATCAGCAGCAAAACCGCTCCGAAGGCAATCCCCAGGTCCCGAAACACCTCGTAGGTGATATGCCATTCCCCGTCCCATTTCATGGCGAAACGGCGGTCGCTTTGCGGCAGTCCGGCGGTGTGCTGGGCAATTTGGTAGCCCTCGGGAATCTCGAGGGCGGCGATTTTTTTGCGCATCTCTAGAATGGCATAGACCGGACTTTCCTTGACACCGGCCACGTCCCCGATGACATACACCACCGGCATCAGGTTTTTATGATAGATGCTGCGGTCCAGGTCGGTGCGGCGGGATTTTACCAGTGCGGAAAGAGGGACCAGGTTCCCGTCGGCGGCGGCAAGCTTGATTTCCATGAGACGATCGATCCCGGCCCGGTATTTTAAAGGGGCGCGCAGTTCAATGGGAACGTCTTCCTTTTCCCGGGGCCGGTGCAACAGCCCCACCTGCTTGCCGCTCAGGAATATTTCCAGGACCCGGCTTATCCGGGCCACCTGGATACCGTGCAGGGCGGCCTTTTCCTGGTCCACTTCCAGATCAAAGCGCTCCTGGGATTCCTCCATGTACCAGTCCACATCCACCACGCCGGGAGTCTGTTCGAAAATATCGCGAACCTTCAGGGCGATGTCCCGCTGACGGGCATAGTCCGGCCCGTAGATCTCGGCCACCAGCGTCGCAAGCACCGGCGGTCCCGGCGGCACCTCCGCCACTTTGACCCGGGCGTTGTAGCGGTCTGCAATGGCTTTGAGCGCCGGCCGCACGCGCTTGGCAATCTCGTGGCTCTGCTGTTTACGAAGCCCCTTGGCGGCAAGATTCACCTGGATATCGGCCAGTTGCGGCCCCCGGCGCAGGTAGTAATGGCGAACCAGGCCGTTGAAATTGTAAGGTCCGGAAGTTCCCACGTAGACCTGGTAATCGACCACCTCGTTGACGGTCTTTAAAAAGTCTCCCATTTCCAATGCTGCCGCCGCGGTTTCTTCAAGGGTCGCGGATTCCGGCATGTCCAGGATCACCTGGAACTCGCTCTTGTTGTCAAAGGGCAGCATTTTGACCCGCACCAGGCCGATGGCGACCAGCGTACAAGCGGCCAGCAGAAGGCCTGCGACGCCCAAAAGAAACGACCAGCGCAACAGCGGCCTGTGGATCAGGGGTTCCATGACGCGCCGATAGAGCCGCGTGGCCTTGTCTTCGGTGTGATGGCCTTCAGGCCGGCCTTCGGCCGGGGCTTGGTGCCGGATCAGGTGCAAAGACGCCCAGGGAGTCACGCTAAAGGCCACCAGCAGCGAAAACACCATGGCGGCCGCTGCGCCCACCGGGATGGGACGCATATAGGGTCCCATCAGGCCGCCCACAAAGGCCATCGGAAGGATGGCGGCGATCACCGCCAGGGTCGCCAGAATCGTGGGATTGCCAACCTCGTCCACGGCCTCGACGGCCACGCTCAATTTCGGCCGGCCGCGGTTTTCTGCGAGCCTGAAGTGCCGCACAATATTTTCCACCACCACGATGGCGTCATCCACCAGGATACCGATGGAGAAGATCAGCGCGAAAAGGGTGATGCGGTTGAGGGTGTAGCCGTGCAGGTAAAACACCGCCAGCGTCAGGGCCAGGGTCACCGGAATGGCGCAGGCGACCACACCCGACTCCCGGACACCCAAGGTCAGCAGGATCAGGATGGTCACGGAAACAACGGCGATCAGCATGTGCCAGAGGAGTTCGTCCGATTTTTCCTTGGCGGTTTCGCCGTAATGCCGGGTAACGGTCACATGGATGTTGTCCGGCACGACCGTACCGCGGGCATCGTCCAGGCGGGCCAGGACCCTGCGGGCAACGGCAATGGCATTGGTCCCTTTGCGCTTGGCAACGGTCAGGGTAACGGCCGGATAGGCCCCTTTGGGGGACGCATGAGGGGCAAGCCCCTTTTCACCGGCAGCCGGCCCGGGACCGAAAAAGACGTACTGATCCGGCTCCCGGGGACCGTCCACAATCTCGGCCACATCGCGCAAATAAACGGGACGGCCGTTATGCACATTCACCACCACGTTGCCCACATCGGCCGAATCCTTCAAGAATCCGCCGGTATGCACCAGAATCTGACCGCTTAACGAAGGGAAACTCCCGGCATCCGACTCCTGGTTGGCGGCGCACACCATGGCGGTAACCTTGTCGATATCGAGCCCGTAGGCGGCCAGGCGGACCGGATCCAGACGGACTTCCACCTGGCGGTTTTGTCCGCCGATCAAACCGGTGATGGAAGCGTTGGGTTCGCGTTTCACAATGTTCTCGACCTCGGCGGCCACCCGGCGCAGGGTATAACCATCCGCATCTTGGCTCCAGAACGTTAAAGCCAGGATGGGGACATCGTCGATGTAGCGGGGCTTGACCAGCGGCGGCGTCACCGCCCAGGGGATCCGGTCGTAGTTGGCCAGCAACTTGGACTGCAGACGAACGATCGATTTCTCCTCGTCCTGTCCCACATAGAACCGAACCACCGTCAGGCACATGCCCGGGCTTGAAGTGGAATAGATGTATTCAACCCCGGGAATCTCCCACAGCAGCTTTTCCATTGGACTGGTCACGCGCTGCTCCACCTCCTGTGCACTGGCTCCCGGCATGCGGACGAAGATATCGATCATGGGTACGATGATCTGGGGTTCTTCTTCCCGGGGCAAGGCTATCACCGCCGCAATTCCCAGGAGAATGGAAGCAATCACAATCAGAGGGGTCAGTTTCGAATCGATGAAAAACCGCGCCATTTTACCGGCCGGTCCGCTCTTTGCGGTCATGAGCCAACCTCCACGCGGGCGCCGTCCACAAGTCTGGGCACAGGGCTTGCCACATAGCGAATCCCGGCCGAAAGTCCGGAAATGACTTCCACGGAATCGCCAAAGGTTCGGCCGGTACGAATGAGACGAAAGCGGGCGATCTGATCGGCGTCCACCACGAAAATACCGGTCAACTGCCCCTGGACGATAAGGGCCGCAGCCGGTATCAACAGCAGACCCTCTGGGGCCATGGGAATGGTGACCCGTGCAAACATGCCGGATCGAACGGCCGGGTCGGCGGGCAAATCCACTTTTACCAGAAACGAACGGCTGTGTTGATCCGCAGCCGGCGCGATCGTCGTGACGGTTCCCTCCAGCGACGGGATTGACAAGCTGGGAACCCGGATCATTACCTTCCGGTCGAGGCTGACAAAATGAACGTGGGTCTCGGGAATGACCAGCTCGACGCGAAAGGCGCCGGTTTTTTCCAGTGACACCAGCGGCGTCCCCGCAGCGGCCAGATCACCGGGTTCCACCATCTTGGCCGTAACGATGCCGTCATAAGGTGCCCGAACGCTGGCATCCTGCAGGCTTACCTGGGCCGCGGCCACAGCAGCCTCGGCCTGCTGAACGCCATGGCCGGCGGCTGATGCCATGGCTTCGGCCTGGCGCTGGCGCGCCTCGATTTCATCGAATTCCTGCCGGCTGACCGATTCCTGCTTCGCAAGAAGCAGATAACGCTGGTAGGTGGCCTGGGCCAGATCAGCCCCGGCCCGGGCCGCGGCCTCGGTCCGGCCGGCCTGGGCCAGGGCTTCTTGGGCCTGTCGCAACTGGGCCGTCACCTGGCGGCCGTCCAGCACAACCAGCAGGTCTCCTTGATTCACGCGGTCCCCTTCCCGCACAAAAACTTTTTTCACCGTTCCCAAAAGCTTGCTGGACAGGGTACTGGCCGTCCGGGCCTTTACCGTCCCCATGGCCTCATAAAACAAGGGCCTCTGGGTAACCGCGGCAACCGCCACAGAAACCTTCACCGCCTCTTGAGACTTTTGCGCAGTGGTTCCGGGCTCAATCTTTTCACCGCAACCCCAAGGCAAACATAGCATGCACAAAAGAAGTCCGCCTAATAATCTTCTTTGAAACATGGTGTACTCCGTTATTTTTAATAGAATATCTGGACCCAGAGGACCCGGCTTTGATTTGCCCCTGAAAGGGGCTGCTTTCCTGCAAATAGAACAAGTTTAAAGTGCCTTAAGTGAGCTAAAGTGCCTAAAGTTAAGGAATTCTGTCAATTATATAAATGTAGTGGAGCGAAGCGACTCCATAACTTTAGGCACTTTAGCTCACTTAAAACTTTAGGCACTATTAAGGTTTTCGGCAGAGCCGGATATCTCTGACCCGACCCAGAGGGCCATGTTTTTCAGGACTAAATAAAAATGTCCGTCAAAAATCTTCATGAAATATCAAAGTTAATGGAAATTCTCATCCAGTGTGCCGGCCGCCAAATAGAGCCCGACAACGGCGACTTTATAATCGCCAATCGCTTTGAAATGGCTGGTTCGGGTCTGCTGTAGCGCCAGCTCGGCGTCCAAAAGCTCGACGATGGTCAAAAGTCCGCTGTTGTATCGGTTGCGAACGATGCGCAGCGCTTCCTCGGCCTGATCAACCGCAGATCGGGCAACCTGGATGCGTTTCCAGGCACTCTCGGTTTGAAGAAAAGCCGCTTTCGTCTCTACCCGGATTCCCTGTTCCATTTCCCGCTGCACGGCATTCACTTCCAGCAGAACGGCCCGGGCTTCTCTGGTCTTGGCAGAGAGACGCTGGCCGGAAAAAAGATTTATGCTCACCAGCGCTCCCAGCGTATAGTTCTCGCCCCGATCACTGAAATCCTCGGTATTCATTTCGTAATTTCCCACAAGATTGACGGAAGGCAGATGGGCGGCCCGGGCTTTGCTGATTTCCTCGCGTGCAATGTCTTGCTGGTATTGAAGCTGTTTGTAATCGGCGCGCCGCGAGAGCGCCGTGTCGATCCAATGGTCCACAGGTTCTGCGATCGCGTCGCCCGCCTCCAGGGGACTGGTCAGTTCATACAGGCTGTCCACCGGAACTCCCATGGCTGCATTTAATTCCGCCCGCGCAATGGCCACCTGGCTTTCGGACACCAGGTGCTGCTGCTCCAGTTGGGCAATGTGCACCTGGGTGCGAAGCAGGTCACTTTTGACAACAAAGCCGCTTTCAAAGCGGGACCGGACCATTTTCAGGTGTTCCCGGGCCGTGTCGAGTGCCTGGCGCATCACGCTTAGCTGTTCCTGGGCCAGAAGAAGACCGACATAGGCGCGCACTGCCCGGGCAATAACCTGTTGACGGGTTCGGTCCATCATGTGGACCGCCGCCGTGCTGCCCAGCTTGGCCTGGCGCCAGCCGAACCAGGTCTGCCCGCTGTCAAAAAGGGACCAGGACACGGACAGGGTGCTTGCAAAATTGTCAATCGCATCCGGATCATTCAGTTTGACCGGATCAAAATCCGACGTTTTGATAATTTCCTGATTCAGCTTGGTGCCAAAGGCCCACATGGGATTGGTGGTACGATTGTACGATTCGCTGAAATAGACCTGGGGGAACAGGCCCGAACGCGCCTGGGTGATACGCTCCTCAGAGGCCTTGACACGCGAGCGCGCAGCCGACATGGTTGCATTTTCTCTCACAGCGGTCTGAACGGCCTCAGAGAGGCTGAGCCCAGCCGGGCTTTGCTGCTCTTGGGCGGCATCAACCAAGGCCGGAACGCTCATCACCAAAAGAACCCAACAAAATATTCCGGATGCAAGTCGCTTCATCAAACACTCCGCACAGTGAAGCCCCCCGCCCTCAAGGGTTGGAGTTCTGCCTTTCAGGCAGTGCTTGGCAGCGGGAAGCGGGCCGGTCAGGCGGGTTGGCCGTAGCGGCATGGGAATTGATTCACTTTCAGCCAAATCATCATAGGAAAAAAAGCCGGGGATGTCAATTGCCAACATCCTGAGGGCAGGTGCCTGATAGCTATACAATTTCAATTTATTATAATAGATAATGAATGACCGCTGGCGAATAACCAGCAACACCTAGTTGACATTTCATCATTGTTGTTCTACTTTTACCCTTTAAATAAAAATTGAGGTGCGTGCCATCGAAATAATTCATACAGCCAAAGAAATGCAGGCGCGCTCGGATCGAAACCGGCGTGAAGGCAAAACCATCGTTTTCGTTCCCACCATGGGGTATCTCCATGAAGGCCACCTGTCCCTGATGAGGACGGGATTGAAGCACGGAGATGATCTGGTGGTGAGCATTTTCGTCAATCCGACCCAGTTCGGTCCCGGGGAGGATCTGGATGCTTATCCGCGGGATATGGACAGGGACCTCGAACTTGCCCGCAAAGAGGGCGTTGCTGCAGTATTTGCCCCGCATGCAAAAGAAATTTACAGCCGTGGCTATCAGACCTATGTAGCCCTGAAAAAACTTCCCGGGCATCTTTGCGGAATTTCCAGACCGATACATTTCAGAGGGGTTGCCACCGTTTGCACCAAACTGTTCAACATCGTCAAACCCCATGTGGCTGTTTTCGGCCGGAAGGATTACCAGCAACTGCTTGTCATCCGCCGGATGGTACAGGATCTGAATTTCGATATTACCATTATCGGTGCTCCCATCGTCAG
>Ga0180009_10006322_pt1 | contig 12449 bp, 7 predicted proteins | sample OS_PC_MetaG_FD_123537 | JGI IMG/M metagenome (GOLD analysis project Ga0180009, IMG submission 123537) | Groundwater microbial communities from the Aspo Hard Rock Laboratory (HRL) deep subsurface site, Sweden - OS_PC_MetaG | ecosystem: Environmental > Aquatic > Deep subsurface > Groundwater...
GTCACCGTGGGTGTGTTATCTATAGTTAATGTACCAATTGCATCTTCTGACCACGCCCCATTATAGGCTTTGGCTCTGGCTATGACAGTATAATCCCCGTTAGTGTATGAGCCGGCATCCAGTGGTTCGGCGTTGGGAAAATCATTCCAATTCCAAGTGATATCTGTGCCTTCAAAATTCTTATAGGCGCCAAAGGTGCCTAAAGCAGAAACGTAGACCATCCCTTCATACCCATCAACACGCTCTTTGAACTGGGTGGTTCCATCGATAGTGAAAGCTCCTTCCACCAATCCGGGGCTGCTTACGGTCACTGTGGGGGTGTTGTCTATGGTAATTGAGGCATTAGATGTGCTCGTAACACTTTCCGAATCTGTGGCAACGGCTCTTAATAAATAAGTCCCCTGAGATATACTGCCCCCATCCAGAATTGTGGAAAAACTCACTGAACCTTCTCCAGAAACACTCCCCAAACCCATCGTATAACCGTCACTCTCGCGATAAAGAGAAACGGTTAGGAAACCCCAATCGACCGTCCAGCATTCAGGAGGATCTTCACCAACGCAATATTCATAACTCGTAAACGACGCATTAGCATTGACACTGATCGCTCCTTCATTGCCGGATGCAGTGATAGAAGCGCTGGTGGCGAAGGATAGGGCGGAAGAGAAGATGAAAAATAGAAAGGTTATAACACCAATTACTCCATGAGTCTGTCTGGAAGCAAACATAGCGCTACCTCTCACATTTGGCTGGTTACAGATCAAAGACTCTCGTTTCGGTCCGTAATTTAAGAGCAAAACCGCTTGAACGAGTCAGAGAGAGCACAATTGGAGAAAGGATTATCGACCGCAGTTCGGATTGTGTAACTATATGAAATTATGTTTATTAAGATGTGAATCAGGAATTTCAGGTTTAGCTGTTATTTTGTTCAATATGACTGTGACTACTAGATGTCAAGAAAAAAATAATATTTTTTACTATTCTGGCACTTAGTAGTAGATATGCTTTTCCTATTGTCAAATCTTTGACATTTTATCTTACCTCAAGCCTATCACTCGCTGTCCAATCAATTGGCAGTATCTAAATATAGAACAATAATAATAACAGTGTGTTGTATAATTTATATTAAGACTGAAACCCGATGACAGGAAACCGTACGATCATGGCACAGATATTGCTGATTATTTTTTCCAAACGTTCAAAAAATCAGACAACGTCAAAAAGATGTCAAATTTTTGAAATATCAACAGGGAGGGTTATTCAATGAAACGCCTAGAAAAAGCATTTCCATGGGTGGTGGTATTCATTATTATGGCCTATGTGCCGGTTATGGCCGCAGGTTTTGCAACCACCCCAAAAGACAACCAAGGAAAAAAATGGCGTGTCGGTTACTATGAGGGCGGTGAGTACATCGACTATCAAAAGATTTTTTCCGAAAACATTAAAGGGCTCATGAAATTGGGATGGATCAAACAGGAAGCCATACCGCCTCAAAAGGGAGAGCAGACCAAAGATTTGTGGGACTGGCTGGCCACCAAGGCCGAAAGCAAATACATCGAGTTTGTCAAGGATGCTCATTACAGTGCCAACTGGGATGACAAGCTGAGGGAGAAGACCGCTGCTGATGTCATTAAACGGCTGAATTCCAAAAAGGATATTGACTTGATGATCGCCATGGGTACATGGGCCGGTCAGGATCTCGCCAATGACAAACATTCCACCTATACGGAAGTTGTTTCCGCCAGTGATCCCATAGCATCGGGGATCATCAAGAGTGTAGAAGACTCCGGTTACGATCATGTCCATGCTCAGACCGATCCCTTCCGCTATGAACGTCAGGTGAGGGTGTTTCACGACCTCGTGAAGTTTAAGAAAATGGGCATCTGCTATGAAGACACGGAAGCCGGAAGAAGCTATGCTGCTGTGGACAAGGTGGAAAAAATTGCCAAAGAGCGGGGTTTTGAAATTATCCGTGCGTTTACCAAAAGTGATGTCGCCGATGCTAAACTGGCGGAAGAAAGCGTAAAAGCGGCGTTTAAAGAACTTATCGAGAAAAGTGACGCCATATACGTAACAGTACAGGGGGGAGTCAACTATCGCAGTATCCCGGCGTTGGTGGAAATCGCAAATTCCAATAAGATACCGACATTTTCACAGTCCGGATCCGAAGAGGTCAAGTACGGATTTCTGGCCAGTCTTTCACAGGCCGGTTTCAAGTACATTGGTGAGTTTCATGCGGAGATTACCGCAAAAATTCTAAATGGAGCAAAACCCCGAGAACTTCCCCAGCTTTTTGAGGAACCGCCGAAAATTGCGCTGAATTTGAAAACCGCTGAAATGATCGGATTCGATCCTCCTGTTGATATCATGCTGGCGGCCGATGAGATCTTTAAGGAGATTGAAACACCGCCAAGTAACTAGCGTGAAATTGAAAAGCGATTGAGAATAAAAAGACGGCAGACTGATCATTTCACCACAATTTTATCAGAAAGCATTCGGAAGGTTTCCTGAGCCAGGTGTTTTTTCCAGTCCGATCCATGCAGTGTCCAGGGAGCGACATCCGGAATGGTTTCAGTCAGAGATGCAAGATGTGCGTCTCGGACATTGAGGCTGATAATTTGTTCGATATCGTTTTCGGATAAACCGCCTCCGGCCAATATTTCAACCGGGCCGGATGGTACAAGGGCGTTATCTTCTATTTTACTCATTACGGTTTGCATACCGGATAGATAGCTCCGGGTCTCCACTTCTTCGACCCGTTCAGCGAAACCGTGATATTCCGGATGCTCACGCAACGCATGCACGAGTTTCTTCTGCATTTCCGGCAGATACTCGCATTGATAGTATCCTCCGACACAGGAAACCCCCCTTGCAAAAGAAAGCACCATAAAACTGGTAAACAGAGACGGCAGCAGACGGTTTTCTTTAAGTGCTTCGGTTATGGTTTGAGGCGTATAAGGAAGTTCAAACAACTCACCCCGATCGTCCAATCCTTTCAGGGTTCCCGGATCTGCATGACCATTTTCGAGATATAAAGGAACCCGCCGGCCGGCATTGTTGATACCCCAGAAAAAAAGAGTACCGCAGCCCTTGACGCTTTTTTTCGCTTCCGGATCCTTCAGGTCCGCATCCAACCGCTTGTTGAGCTTATCCATATCCCAGCAGGCCTTGGATTGATTCAGCGCCTCAAAGACCGAATTCCGAAGCGGTTGGTGGAACAGAATACGGTTTGCCAGACTATCCGGATCATCCAGATCTTTTTTTAAAAGCAGATAAACCAGTTTTTCTAGCTCCAGGTAGATGATGTCCGGTGCTTCTTCAGAATTCTCGAACATCCTTTTAAATAAGCGATTGTTGAGTACTACCGATTGTTCCGAGTAGCTCTTTAAGTCCATTACAGAGGGCGAACAGTAGTCGTTTTCAAAAATATCATGCAACGGGGCGGAAAGGGTTGAGGAAATTTCCCGGTCGTCAATCATTTTGTCGATGCGGCCCATTGCTCGCTGGACCATGGCCCGGTCAAAAGGGCCTGACACGCTTACCATTTTCCTTCTATACTTATTGGAAAAAAGGGGAAGCTTTTTCGGTATCTCGGATAGGGCTTCATCGGATACGTGATATAAGAGGAGGCCCAAGGGATAGGTCAGATTATCCAGCGGAATGTTACCGCATGAAAATATGGGTACGGTGGTTATGGAATGGTCGCTGAGCTGCTTTGCTAAAGCAAACAGAAGGCTTCCCTGGACCGATTGTGAGAAGTAATCCACCCCATGATGGTTTGCGGTAAGGACTGTCGGTGATTTCAAAATGTCGTCGGATGCTTTTTTTGCCGCTGGTGCGCCCAAAAGTGGCGCGGCATAGTCAAATACCGCCTCCGCCAGATCGGCCCGAGGTTGAAGGGGCCGGATGATCTTTGGGATAAGATCCTTAAGGAATGATTTAAGCGGAAGGCTGCCGTATTGTTCCAGTATCTGAGAAATCACCGGCGCCTGTTCGCAGGCGATATCCAAATACTGTTCCATCAGAGAACCGCGGGTAACATCAGGCCCGGCTTCGTCTGTTTTGAGGGTATCAAGCATCTTCCATCACCACCGTTTTTCGGTCTTTATAGGTCAGGAAGAGGAATAAGAGTGCCGTCAGAAGATATGCGATGCCTAAATAGGTGATTCCTTGATTGATATTGGTTGCCACAATAATGGAGCTGAAAATAATCGGGCCCAACATCTGTCCCACCCGGCTGGTGGATCTGAAAATTCCGATGGCTTTTCCTTCACCCAGCTCCTGGGTAACCTTAAGCTTGAGCGCAAAGGCGCTTTGAGATGCCAGAACGAAGCTGGAAGAAATGCCCAACAGAAGAATGGCTATGGCTGCGGCCAATATGCCCTCCAGTATGTGGAACGTTAGAAACGCCAAACTGCCCAAAGTGCACCCAAGGAAAATGTAGAGCTTTTTGTTTTTAGATGCATCCACATAGCGGCTGATCAAAGGGCCGAAGTAAATCAGGCAAATACCGTATATCATCAATAACTGCCCGATAGTGGATTGTGAAGCCCCGATTCGATTTAAGTAAATGGGGCTGAAGTAGTTGAGGAAACCCACTACGGCTATTGCAGCAGGCAGACTGCTTAAGAATATTAAACTCAAGACTGTCCGGTTGGTTAGGAAGTTGAAGATCTCCTTGCCTTTGATGACAGAATCTGCCGCTTTGGCTTTCACCGTTTGATAGACCGGCTTTTTTATGGCGTTTCGCATGAAAACCAGCGTATAGATGATCACGGAGAACATGATGATGGCGCCGCCCAAAAATACCGGGCTGTAGCCGATTCGTTCGGCCAACATTCCACCGGTGGCAGCCCCGCATATACTTCCGGCATAGATCCCGGCAAATAGATGTGCCAGCCCCTGGGCTTTGCTTCTGGCATCGCTGAACGTGATGACAAAGCCCTGAGATGCCATAAGCGACAGTCCGTATCCGAGGCCGACCACACCGCGTGAAATGATGAAATGAAGCGCATCGGGCGCCAGCCAGGAATAGAGTACCCCGACTCCGGCTAAAATAAGCCCCACCATAAACGGTTCATGCCATCCCCTGCGGTCCAGCCATACACCGGAGATGAGAATTGAGATTCCCACAAACAGAAACTCAACAGAGATGGGAAGCCCCATGACGGTGTCTCGGGACAGCCCTAAAATGGGAACATAAAGACTTTCCATGTGAAGGGGTAGGAATGAGACGGAAATGTCGATTCCAAAGAGAAATAAAAAGGCAGCGGGGCGCATGACACCATAATGAACTTTTACCGGGCCGTTTCCACTCTCTACCTGCCTTTCGATATATTTAAATATCAGAATAAGCAGTTCGACAAAAAAGAGAATTGAAATGGCAATTACGGTTAGAGAGTCCACACCGATTTCGGCTATTTTCTTGAATAGAATTTCTTTGGAAGTATTTGCAGCCAGGTATCCCCTGAACTGATTCTGATATATGAGATCGGTTTTTACATGATAATCCGGATTGTATTCCGATTTTGTGGCTGCCAGCCACTCATCATAACAATCCTTGTTATTCTGGAAATCGGTCATTCGGGTCTTGGTGGCCCGATAAAGCGGCTGACTGTTCCTGTCATACAGCGTGATGTCCTTTAGCTCCGGCGCCGCGTTAATTACGGTTCCGATATATTTATCCATATTAAACAGACGATTTAGTCGAACACCCTGCCCTAGTAGATGTTCGATGTCCCGCATCAATAAACGGGTTGTGGTCAATGTGTTTGCCTTGTTGGCTTTGAGGAAATGGTCCTTAAATTTATATGTAGACAATCCGGATGTGAGAATTTGAACCGAGGCGATGATGGTAAAAATAACCAGACAGAATTTTTTCTTGGAAAAACTCCGGGTGCCTATTTTTGAAGGAATAACCACATGCAGCAATCCGATGAGTAACAGAAAACCGGAGATGGAGATATAGATCACGGGCTTGAGATTATCACTGTACAAATTATCGAGAAAAGCCTTTATCTGCTTTTCTTCAAACGAAATGACCACGGAACCCACCCGGGCATTCTGGTTGTCCATCACCGGAAGCGTGGCGATATAGGTATTCTGGTATTTTACATAGTTATGTTTTCCTCTAGCCTTCTTCTTTTCAGATGATCTTATTTGAATGTCTATTGCTTCCCTCGGGAGTTTTTTGTTCAGCAAATACTTATTATCACTGTAAAGAATGGTTCCGTCCGGCGCGACAACCGAAACGGTGATATCACTGTCTTTTAAGGCCGACTCTCGATTGGTGTCAGTGTGTTGGCGCTGGGTCACCTGATTTAATATGTCCGATTTCGCCTCTGAGAGGTATTTATCTATACCGATAAACTGATTCAAACTCTTGCCGTATCGAATTCCGGACTCCAACCTTCGCTGGAGATCCCGTCCGATAACAAGATACTGGGATACATTGGATTCAATATAGAGCTTGTCAAAAGAACCGAGGTTAAACATGGCACTGAATCCGACGGCAATGACATACAACACCACTGAACTTGTGAGTAGCCGAAGTTTCAACGATCGTTCTCCATCATCATTCCGAGCAATAGATTTGAATTCTTTATCTGTCATTTTTCTCCACCATCGATTTATTTTCTCTGAATCATCCAATATCAACAACAGATTGTTTGATTCCCTGGTTATTAATAAATAACGGCTGATGCCGTGTTTTTTCTGCGCGCTAACCCTGTCAACATTTTCTCGTCGGCCTGTCTTTTGTCGAAAGGTATAATCTGGTTTGTTTTTTTGTAGTTAAATTCACCGCTGAAAAGCATCACTGGCCTTCCATTAAGGAGCCAGCCGGATTCCTCCTCCATCACCAGAAGCTCGGAGTCCGGGTTTTCCCAGCGACTGCGATGCGGGTAAACCACCAGGGGTTTCGCATCCACCAGGTTCAACTTACGGGCGACATAGGACACTGCCAATGCCCCTGTTCCGCAGGCCAAAGTTTCCCGATAGATACCCCTTTCAAAGCACCGGTATTCAATGGTGCCATCTGTTTGATTCAGCTTGACGAAATTGACATTGATGCCGGAAGGAAAAAGATCGGTATACTGCCTGTTCAGGTAGCTGCCGATGTGGTGAACCAGCCAGGAGCCGAATGCCACCCGTTTTTCTGCTTTTTTCTTCTCGGATCGGTTGTCATCGGTTGCGATAAATATCATTTTCGGCAATTCCTGGATGGTGAACCCGGTGTCGGGCAGGATCACCATATGCGGTTCTCCGGTGAAAACCAGGTACCCGGACAGGGTTTCCGTCTGTTTTTTTGAAAACGGCGCCAAATCGTGCATTCGAAATCGGATTTTCAAATTGCTCAAGGTGCTGATGACATCATCCAGGGGTTTCATTTTCGATCCACAGACCAGCTCTTCCGGCATTTTTCTGGGCTGCCCCATGTTCGCCCAGTTCGAAGCGTTTTCCGTATCGGTCCCGATGGTGATGATCTTCGGTTCCGGGGTAGGGATTTCCGTCATGATTCGGGCGGATTCGATTCCGTACTGATTGAACAGGTATTTTGCAATGGACATGAGTCCGTTGCCGCAGGAAAAGGCTTCCTCGCCGTCGGGTTCAAACATCCGGAATATGAAATCGGCCGATTCGGAGTCCGGATGTGTGTCCCAATAACCGCGGGCTCTGTTTATTTCTCTCATGGTCTCAGGTGTGCAGGATTGAACGATCAGGAAGTTGTCCGATCCGACACCGAAGTTTATATTTGTGGCCTGATAGGCAAAATCCGATTTTTCAATTTCAGAGAGAATGTTGCCGTGTGTCTCATCAACAATGACAAAATTATTCCCGAATGAAGTCAGTTTGGAAAAGGGTACCAGTTTCATTATCTAATCCTATCCCAGATTATTTGTTGGCCCGCCCAAATTCTGCGCCAATAGCAGACATGATTCTATAAATCGGACTAATGAAAAAAAACTTAACCCCGCCCCGATTCTTCATAAAAAATGAATCGCTCCCCGAATTTACGGCGGTTGTTTGCCAATTATTTGGCGATTTACACCACGGTTTCGTCATTTGAAATATTGAGCAAAATGCCTGAAAAATTAAGGTAAAAAATAAAATGCCGATATTAAGTGAAGTATTGTTGTTAAGGCGCGTGAATCCGGTTTGAATACACGGATGCAGATGCAAGCCCTGGCTTAAATTTTGCAATTATTTGCAATTGTTGAGAGCAAGATCAACATGCTGTCTCGATTTTTAAATAGGAGAATGGTCTTCAAGGTTTTTATGTTCAAATCTATCAGGCAGATCCAATTTTTGAAGGAAATTGATCGGGCATGTTTACTTCCCTAAAAGGTAAAATCATTTTCTTCATCACCCTGATCATGGGAATTACGGTGCTTTTCATCGTGTATTTTACTCAACGGGATGTCGGGAAAGCCATGCTGGAATCCGAGCAGGCGGCGGCGCAGAACGTGCTTAAGCTGGTGGAGCTCAACATTCAAGGGGGATATAATAAGCTTTTGGCTGACAAGTTCGATATGATCATCGGACTGAATCAACGCCTCAAAAGCATAACTGCCATGTGTGTGTCGGTGCTGGCAGAGTACAACAATTTAGCCAAAACCGGGAAAATCTCACAGGAGCAAGCGAGGCGGTTATCACTGAACTGGGTGCGTTCGGTAAGCGTTGAAAAGGGATTGGTATTTGTATTCGATCAGAATGCCCGGATCGTCGGCCATCCGGATAACGAGCTGGCGGGCATGTCCATTGAAGCAATAAAGGACATGAAGGGGCGGCAGATTTCAAAAGTGATGAACGTGGGCGTCCTGAAAAGTAAAGGAGAATCGGCAGTATTTTTCTGGCAGGACAATTTAGAAGAAAGAACGAGTAAGAAATTAGGCTACTTTATCCCATTTCCCGATTGGGGCTGGACAATATGTGCAATCATCGATTTTGACGCTATCGAAGCTGAAAGCCAAAAAAAGCTTAATAACATCGTCAAGGTGCTGAAAAAGACCTTCGATAAAATTCGGATCGGAAAAACCGGATACGCATTTCTGTTCGAAGGAAACGGAGATATGCTGATACCTCCTCTCCGTAAAAAGGATATCGATTTCAGGGTCACAAAAAACGAGCGAACCGGCAATCCGCTGCTGCAAGACCTGAAGGCGGCCTACAAAGAGGAAACGAGTGTGATTCGATTCATTGAGGCCAGCCCCCAGGGGGAGCAGGAGGTCGAGGCCCATGTGGCATACTTTAAAACCTTTGATTGGTATATTGCCGTAGCGGTGCCGGTGCTGGAGATCCAAGAACCGGCAAAAGCACTCGTTACGCGACAAAGTCTTATCATAACCGTGATATTTCTGGGGAGCCTGATCCTTGCGTACATTTTCGTCACCCGGACATCCCTGCCGTTGAAGATGCTGGCTTCATACGCGAAAGACATTCCATCCATCGATTTTACCGCTGAGGAGGATGAACGCTCACCCATTGATGAGCTGCCTGCCAAATTTCATGACGAAGTGGGGCGGCTGGCTGAATCCTTTGTCTATATGAGAGCCGAACTGAGGACAAAGGTCCGGGAACTGATCGAGCGGACCGCCGCCCAGGAACGCCTGGAGAAGGAAGCAGCGGAAGAAGCCAATCAGGCCAAAAGTGAATTTCTGGCCAACATGAGCCACGAACTGAGAACACCGCTGAATCATATTATCGGGTTTACCGAACTGGTGGTGGACAAGCATTTCGGAGAGCTCAACGATCAGCAGCATGATTATCTGGAAGATGTGTTGAGCAGCAGCAAGCATCTGCTTTCCCTCATCAACGACATATTAGACCTGTCCAAGGTTGAAGCCGGTAAACTGGAGCTTGCTCTTTCTGAAGTAGACATTCGGGGGCTTTTAAATCACAGCCTGATCATGGTTAGGGAAAAGACGATGAAACACGGCATCCATCTGAAGCATTCATATGACGGAATTCCCGACACCGTGCGGATGGACGAACGGAAAATGAAGCAGGTTCTTTACAACCTCCTGTTTAATGCCGTGAAGTTCACATCGGATGGCGGAGAGGTAATACTGGATGCCAGGGCCATTGACGGGGTCGTCAGGCAGGGAAAGCGATGGCGGGATAAATCCGAGGTTCAGATATTTGAACATCCGGTGGACGGTTCGGAAGCGGATGACGCCCGGATCAAACCGTGTATCCAGGTTTCAGTGACCGATACCGGTATCGGAATCGCTCCGGAAGATCAGGACCGCATTTTCAACGCCTTCGAACAGGTGGAGAATTCAAAAAGCCGCAAATATCAGGGAACTGGATTGGGCTTGTCCTTAACCAGGAAACTGGTCGAACTGCATGGGGGGAAGATCTGGGTGGAAAGTGACGGTTTGAAAAAAGGAAGCACATTCCGCTTTGTTATTCCCGTATATCAAGCGTAAGGAGAAAAGGATCAGTTATGGAACCGAAAACCATCTTAATCATTGAAGACAATCAGCTCAACATGAAGCTTGTAAAGACACTGCTTCAAATCGAAAAGCATCAGGTGCTGGAAGCGGGGAGTGCCGAAAACGGCCTTGAAATCGCAAAGGAACGGTTGCCGGATCTTATTCTAATGGATATCCAGCTTCCGGGTATGAACGGTCTGGAAGCCACCCGCATCATCAAGGATGATCCTGAGTTGATGAATATTCCCGTGGTGGCGCTGACATCCTTTGCCATGCAGGGGGATGAGGAAAAAGCGATGAGTGCCGGTTGTGCGGGGTATATCACCAAGCCCATCGATACGAGAGAATTTGCAAAGACCCTTGCTCAGTATTACCAGAATAACAACTAACGGCGCCCCTTGAAGAGGAGATAAGATGAATCAGCAACCTACCATTTTAATTGTGGACGATGATCCTTTGAACCTGAAGCTGCTGAATGCGCAGCTCAGCTCGGTTCGGTATGAAACCATCCTCGCCGAGGACGGTTATACGGCTCTGGAAAAAGCCAAGACTGAAAATCCGGATTTGATTCTGCTTGACATCATGATGCCGGGCCTGGACGGATATGAGGTGACCGAGAGGCTCAAGGAGAATCAGGCTACCAAAGATATTCCCATCATATTGATAACCGCGCTTGATGAAACGGAAGACAAGATCAAGGGGCTCGAATGCGGGGCGGATGAATTTCTCAACAAACCGGTTAATACATCGGAACTGCTGGCACGGGTCAAATCGCTCTTGCGGCTGAAGCTCTACAAAGACCAGCTTAAATCCAGGAAACAATCACAACGGATCTTGACCGAAACCAAAGATATTGAAGAGCAGTCTGAAAAGCGGGTCAATCTTCCCGCTATACTGCTGGTGGAAGATGATGAAAAAGACGTCCGATTGATCCAGAACTATCTTCAAGGAGAGACTTACCGGCTGGACGTGGCCAAAACCGGCGAGGAAGCCATGTCGTTCGTATTGCGGCAGAAGATCGATCTTATCCTTCTGGATATCCTGCTGCCCGGAATGGATGGTTTCGAAGTGGTCAGACGATTAAAGGATTCGGAAGCAGCGAAAAACATCCAGATTGTCGCCATCACCAACCTGCAGGACATGCAGAGCAAAATAAAGGGAATCGAACTCGGAGCGGACGATTATCTCATCAAACCCATCAACAAGCATGAACTCAAAGCCCGCGTGAGAGCCCTGGTCAAGAAAAAGGCGTATCTGGATACCCTTCATGACAGCTATGAAACCGCCGTGCACTCCGCCATTACAGATAAGCTCACCGGGTTGTATAATCGGGCCTTTTTTGAGCATTTCCTGGTACTCGAGCTTAAACGGGCGGACCGTCAGAAAGTGCCGGTGGCGTTCATCATGATGGATATCGACGATTTCAAACAATGCAACGACAATTTCGGACATCTCGTGGGGGATGAGGTCCTAAGGGAGTTGGGTAGGTTGATCAAGGGCAGCGTGCGGGAAATAGACCTTGCCGCTCGTTACGGTGGAGAGGAGTTTGCCCTGGTGCTGCCCAACACCGATAAAAGCGGTGCGCTTGTGGTGGCGGAAAGAATCCGAAAGACGGTTTCAGAACACGATTTTCTCCCGGACACCATCGTACCGACCCAAAAGATAAGTATGAGCTTGGGCATTTCGATATATCCGCTGGAAGCCGCTACAGGGGAGGACTTGATAAAGACGGCGGATGATCTGCTGTATAAAGCAAAAGATAAGGGAAAAAACTGCTCATGCTGTATGCCTGATGAAAACGTAAGAAGCCTTAAACAGGTTCAATAAATGGGTTGGGGACCCATTAGCATCTTAATTCTGGAATTTGTGTTTATTATGGCAAAACTTTTTTCATCCTGCCACCAAGACACTAAGGCACGAAGAAGAAAATAAAAAATAATATCTTTGTGACTTTGTGGCAAATTGTTTTTGGGCGCTTTTCCGGCTTGTCCGGGTTAGGGAGAGACGATGGGA
>Ga0180009_10006323_pt1 | contig 12448 bp, 11 predicted proteins | sample OS_PC_MetaG_FD_123537 | JGI IMG/M metagenome (GOLD analysis project Ga0180009, IMG submission 123537) | Groundwater microbial communities from the Aspo Hard Rock Laboratory (HRL) deep subsurface site, Sweden - OS_PC_MetaG | ecosystem: Environmental > Aquatic > Deep subsurface > Groundwater...
AAATGTAACGGCCGATGCCGCAGCCCTATGTCTTAAATCGGGAAACGCCATAATTCTTAGAGGTGGTTCCGAGGCGATACACTCCAATATAGCCATTGCCGAAATTATATCGAAGGCGGCCGCAGAGGCAGGTCTCCCCGACAATGTTATACAGCTTATCGGGACAACCGACCGTGAGGCGGTTAAGATAATGCTTAAACAGGATAAGTATATAGATATGATTATCCCCCGCGGCGGTCACTCCCTAATCAGGATGGTTACAGAGAACTCCACCATACCGGTAGTCAAACATGACAAGGGGTTGTGTCATGTCTACATCGATAAGGAGGCCAACCTTGAGGAGGGGAGAGCTATTGCCATAAATGCCAAGGTTCAGAGACCGGGGGTATGTAACGCCATGGAGACCCTCCTTGTCCACAGGGATATAGCCGAGGAATTCCTCCCCGAGACTATCAAGCTCCTGAAGGAAAAGGGGGTTGAGGTGCGAGGCTGCCCCAAGACAAGGGAGATAGTTTCCGACATTATTGCGGCCAATGATGAGGATTGGGATACCGAATATCTCGATCTAATTCTGTCGATAAAGGTTGTGGATAGTTTCGATGAGGCGGTTGACCATATAGCGGAACATGGTTCAATGCATTCGGAGGCGATTGTCACTGAAGATTACAGCACCTCTTGGCGTTTTTTAAGAGAGGTGGATGCGGCGGCCGTATATGTAAACGCCTCAACCCGTTTTACCGATGGGGGGGAGTTTGGTCTGGGGGCAGAAATGGGGATAAGCACCCAGAAACTCCACTGCCGCGGCCCGATGGGTTTGGAAGAGCTAACCTCGACCAAATATATAATATTCGGCAACGGCCAGGTAAGGGAGTAGTTGATGAAAGTCGGCATCATAGGGGGGACATTTGACCCGATACACTTGGGACACCTGAATGCCGCCCAAGAGATAGCCGAGGAATATGCCCTGGAGGAGGTGGTTATAATCCCCTCCTCCTCCCCTCCTCACAAGAGAGGAGAGCTTGTTTCATCGGCCGACAGGTTAACCATGTGCCGCTTGGCCACCGAAGATAACCCCCTATTTAGTGTCTCCGATATGGAGATTGTTCGGGGAGGCATATCATACACCATAGATACCATCAGAGAATTTAAGGGCCTAAGAGGAGAAGATTGCGAGATATTCTTTATAATTGGTTCCGATGCCTTGGCCGATATTTGGACCTGGAAGGATACGGAACAATTGTTTAAAGAATGTAATTTCGTTGTCGACCTTAGAGGAGAAGACTCTGTGTCCGATATTGAAGGATACCTTAAGACAAAGAGTATAGATAGTACCATAACAATGGGCGGGTCACCGTTTAAGGTATATATAATTAAAACGACACTGCTTGACATCTCCTCAACCAAGATAAGGAAAAAGATTGGTGGAGGACTGGTTACAAACTACTTACTTCCGCAAAAAGTAGAAGATTATATCGCCAAAAATAGTCTCTACGGCTATAATAGGTAAACAGATAAACGCTATCATTACGAGGATGGGGAATTAAAATAGACACAATAGAAAAAACAAAGATTGCCGTTGCGGCAGCCGCCGATAAAAAGGCAATTGACATCATCTGTCTCGATATAAGCAAGATATCGAGTATAGCTGATTACTTTATGATCTGCAGTGGATCATCAACTACACAAATCAGCGCCATTGCAGATGAAATAGAAGACCGCCTAAGAAAAATAGGGGTCAAGAATTATCATCGGGAGGGGGCTAATGGGCAATATTGGATCCTCCTCGACTTTGGAGATCTGGTTGTACATGTATTCAATCAGGAAACTAGAGAATATTACGATCTGGAGAGACTCTGGGGGGATGCCCCGAGGTTAACTGTTAACGAAGGATAAAATCATGGGTCTGTTTACTTTTTTAGTCTTGCTGGCTATTTCAGCCTTCTCCCTTTATATATCCTATTTTAATTGGACCGTAGTAACGCTCCATCTATCTAACAATCTTTCGATAGAGGTCCCTATTGCTATTCTTATCCTCTCCTCCATACTTCTGGGGGTTATTATTATATTAATTGCCGATGGCTATAGGAGATTTATCGCCTATATCAAGAACCTTATCAAGGAGTTTAAGAAAAGGAGTGACGAGCGGGCAGAGGAACTCTATAACCGAGGAAACTCAATCTACTTGTCAGGCAACAGAAACGAGGCGGTTGATATCCTGACCAAATTGCTGTCAAAGACCCCCAATCATGTACATACTCTTAATCTTCTCGGAAAAATAAAAAGAGAAGAGGGAAAGATAGGAGAGGCGATAAAGTATCATGCCAAGGGTATGAGGATAGACCCAAACAACGTCGAGATACTCTACAACCTGTTTGAAGACTTTATAGCTGACGAGAGACTTGGTGAGGCCTTGGGCATAATCAAAAAAATGACCTCTCTAAACCCGCGAAATCCAAAACCCTTTGAAAAAATGAGGGGGATATATATCAAGAAGAGGGAATGGGACAAGGCCATTGATGTTCAGCGGCAACTTATATCCCTGCAAAAGAAGACCCCAAACCACCAAAAGGAGATCAATGAACTTCTAATCCTGAAATATAAAAGGGGGCTTGATCTTATAGATAAGGGGGAAGACAGAAAGGTGATCTCCTGCCTGCAGGAGATATTAAAAGATAATCCAAAATTTGTCCCTGCCTACATAGACATAGGCAATGCCTATCTCGCTGGAGAGAGGATAAAGGATGCGGTAAAGATATGGGAGACCGGTTATAAAACAACCAAGGAATTTATCATTCTAAAGCATCTCATAGACCTCTATCAGCTAAGCGGGGATGACGAGGCCACATTTGATGCCTACCGTTGGGGAATATCGGTCAACCCCGACTCGCCACACCTGCACCTTCTCCTCGGAGAATTGTATATCAGGAAAGAGAGAGGGGAAGAGGGATTGGCCGAACTGGCCAAGGCCAGGGAAAAACTTCCCTCACATACGTCTCTGCACCTCCTAATGTCCATAGGCTACAAAATGATAGGCAAGGAAGGTGAGAGCCAAAAGGCCGGTCATCTTGCCTTCAAGGCGGGGGCTAAAGAACTTACCCGTCATAAGTGTTCCAACTGCGGACATGAAGAGTCTGAGTGGGTTAGCGAATGCCCGTCATGCGGCTATTACAACACCCTTCGGGCCTATCCGGTCTGATTCAAAAGAAAAAACTATAACCCGCGACGGCCCAGGTAGGCTAGGATTAACCCAACCACCATCATCAGAAAACCTATACGGCGTAGTACCGGTTCAGGGGTAAAGAGTATCCTCTTTGAAAGTTCCTTGACCCCTTGAGGAGAAATAAAATAGATCCCCCCCTCAATGACACAAACCACACCTATAACAGACAGCCAAAAAGACATCCAAGCCCCCCTCCGAACAAGAATAGAACCAATATACAACCAATTTAGCGATTATGATATTATAGTCGTAACATATTAACAAGATTGCCTTAGCCGGCCATATCGCCCAAACATTACCGACAGAGGAAAGTGAACAACGACTTAGAAGACGACAGGATATTATCTCCCGAAGGGGCTGAAGAGATTCAGTTAGAAAACTCCCTCAGGCCGAGCCTCCTCTCCGAATATGTTGGACAAAAAGGAATCAAGGATAACCTCCATATCTCTATTGAGGCGGCCAAAAGGAGGGGAGAGGCAATAGACCACATCCTCTTCTACGGCCCACCGGGACTGGGGAAGACCACCCTGGCCAACATAATAGCCACCGAGCTTAATGTTAATTGCCGCAGCACCTCAGGGCCGATAATAGAGAGACAAGGGGACTTGGCCGCCATCCTGACCAACCTCCAAGAAAAGGATGTTCTCTTCATAGACGAGATTCATCGCCTAAATTCTTCGGTGGAGGAAATACTATATCCGGCCATGGAGGATTATAATCTTGACCTGATGATAGGGAGCGGGCCCAGCGCCAGGTCGGTCAAGATAGACCTGCCACGCTTCACGCTCATCGGGGCCACAACACGGGCCGGACTTTTGACATCCCCCCTTAGAGACCGCTTTGGAATCGTCCATCGCCTCGACTACTACACGGATGGAGAACTGGCCACAATCATAGGTAGGTCGGCCAAGCTCCTCAAAATAGAGGTAACCAAGGATGGGATGGAAGAGATTTCCAAACGTTCCCGTGGAACTCCAAGGATTGCCAATCGCCTCCTCAGGCGGGTCAGAGATTATGCCCAGGTCAAAGGAAACGGAACAATAGACATAGGCGTCGCCAAATCGGCCCTCTCCCTCCTCGATGTAGATGAGTTAGGGTTTGACAAGATGGACCGAAAACTCCTCCTAACCATAATCGAAAAATATAATGGCGGGCCTGTCGGTGTCGACACCTTGGCCGCCTCGGTGAGCGAGATGAAAGACACCATAGAGGATGTCTACGAACCTTTTCTTATCCAGCGTGGATACCTTAACCGCACCTCCCGCGGCCGGGTAGCCACCCAAACCGCCTACGACCACTTCGGGATACCTCGAATAGATAAGGAGCCGGGGACACTATTTTAACCTCCCGAAACAATGCCAGCCCGCAGCAGATACAGAACTATAAATGAGACCCTGAGAGCCCACTTTGGAGAAAAGGTCTCCAAGATATCAGTCGACGGTGGGATGAGCTGCCCCAACCTTGACGGAACAATCTCCTCTGAAGGGTGTATATATTGCCTAAACGGGAGCCACTACGGGAAAAACTCGATAAGGGCTCTATCGGTGCGGGAACAGATACTCAACGGCATTGACTATATTAGGAATGTCAAACCGGAGATGAACAAATTTATCGCCTATTTTCAGGCCTATTCCAATACCTATGCCGACACCGACTACCTTAAAAAGATATATGAAGAGGCCCTATCCATTGACCGGATAGTCGGGCTGTCAATCGCCACCAGACCCGATTGCTTGGATAAAGAAAAGATAGAGCTGCTCAAAACTATCTCCCAAAAAAAATACCTCTGGCTCGAGCTGGGCCTTGAGAGCATGCATAACAAGACACTGACCGCTATTAACAGGGGACATACCTTTGAGACGTTCAGGGAGGCGGTTATTATGGCTCAAGAGGCGGGGATACAGGTCTGCGCCCATACAATCCTCTACCTCCCCGGAGAAAAAAGAAAAGATATCCTGCAGACCGCCGCAGCCCTAGCCGAACTGAGGGTAGAGGGGGTCAAACTGCATCACCTCCATATCTTAAAGGGGACAAAACTATATAACACACATCAGTCCGGCAATGTTTTCCTCCCAACCCTACAAGAATATGTTCAGACGGTCGTAGATTTTATAGAGTATCTCCCTCCCGATACGGTTATACACAGGGTGGCCGGTGATGCCCCAAAGGAGCTACTCGTTGCCCCCGACTGGAGCGGCAATAAATTAAGGATAATTAATGAGGTAAAAAAGGAATTGAAGTCGAGGGGGTCGTATCAGGGGAAGAGATATGGCGCATATTAAAGGAGAAATGAAACTGTCGGAATTTAACTATGACCTTCCTAAGGAGCTTATAGCCCAGCACCCGGCCGCTAATAGGGATGATGCCAGGTTAATGATACTCAACCGCCGAACAGGAACCATAGAAGATGGAGGGATAAAAGACCTTTGCAAATATTTAGGGAAAGATGACCTGCTCGTCTTAAACAATACCCGTGTTATTCCCTCCCATCTGGTGGCCCATAAAAAGAGCGGCGGGCGGATAGATATCCTCTTAACAAAAGAGATTGCCCCCAAGATATGGGAGGCCCTCGTCAGGCAAGGGAGCAGGGTTAAAGACGGTATAGAGCTATATCTCGATAGTGACAAGGGTTTCACCCTAAAAAGGAGTAATAACGGCTATATAGCCGATCTCTCCGCAATTGAAGGGATAAGGGAGTGGATACTAGAAAATGGCTACCCCCCACTGCCTCCTTACATAAGAAAAGGGCTAGCCGAGGAATCGGATAGGGAGAGGTATCAGACCGTTTATGCCAAAGAAGAGGGGGCCATAGCCGCCCCGACTGCCGGGCTCCATTTCACCGATAAGGTATTCAAACAACTAAAGAAAAATGGAACGGAAACGGCCTTCATAACCCTACACGTAGGGATAGGAACCTTCCAGCCGGTTAGGGAGAAAATAGTCAATAACCATGTCATGGACTACGAAAACTACAAGATAGAGGAAGCCGAGGCGGCTAAGATAAACAGGGCAATAAAAGAGGGGAAGAGGGTAGTTGCGGCAGGGACAACCTCAATACGCACCCTTGAAACTGCGGCAGGAGAGGATGGGTTTCTCGAAAAATTGAGCGGCAGCAGCAACCTTTTTATTCTACCCGGCTACAAATTCAAAGTAGTTGGGGGCGTATTTACCAACTTTCACCCCCCCAAATCTACCCCCCTCTTCCTCGTATCGGCCTATGCCGGGGCGGATTATATAAAAAGAGCCTACCAAGAGGCTATTGGTAAAAGGTATAGATTCTGTAGCTATGGTGATGCGATGCTGATACTATGAAAGCGGGCGTTAAAAGATTTCCCAATTTTTGCCGATTAGTGTTGAAAACAAGATAATAATATGTTAACTTGCAGACATAGCCGGTCAAACGAAAGACAATGCAGGGATAAGGAATAATGGAAAAAAAATACGCTATAGTCGTCATTCCCAACCTGACGGGGACGCCTAAAAGATTCAGCATATCAAGCAAAGCCTTCAATTCAATCATAGCCGCCTGCGCCATTGTCGTAGTTGGCTCTCTATATTTCGGATACCGTCATATAAAACTGAGCCTAGAGGTGGTTGAGCTAGATAATCTAAGGACCAAAACCGCCCAGCAGGATACCCAGATAAATAATTTCAGCAAAAAAGTAAAAGAGTTTGACGTGGCCATGGATAGGTTAAAAAACCTCGATAAAAAATTGAGGATTATAACCTCTCTTGAAAGCAGCCACGAGGAAGATGGTTCGTTGAATGCTCTTGGCGGACCGGCGGATGAAAACCTTTCTCTGTCCGATTCTGTAGCCGACGGAAATAATGACCTGATGGCTAAGATAGATAGTGAGCTTGACCACCTCAAAAAATATGCTCAGCTCCGAGAGGCAAGCCTTGAAGAGATCAACCTCTTCTTCAATAAACAATCATCGCTTCTATCCGCCACACCTTCAATATGGCCGGTTCAGGGTTGGGTAACAGGCGGGTTTGGTTATCGTAACTCCCCCTTCACCGGCAGGAAAGAGATGCACGAGGGCCTCGATATAGCCGGACGTTTCGGAAGCCCTATACTTGCCCCGGCTAATGGAACAGTAGTCAGGGTGGGCTATGACACAGGTTACGGGAAACTGGTGGAAATCGACCATGGCTATGGTGTTGTCACCCTCTACGGACACAACTCAGATATATTCGTTTCCGTCGGGGATACTGTAAAGAGGGGGAAGAAAATAGCAACCCTTGGAAATACCGGAAGAAGCACCGGCCCTCACGTCCATTACGAGGTCCGGTTAAACGGCATACCGGTAAACCCGTTCCGCTACATCATAGACTAGATTTTATTTCTTTTTGGGCTTGTTAGTAGTCTTGGCTCGGCGCTTTTTCTCCGGTCTTAAGACCTTCTCCACAACCTCGTCCATGGTAGAAACGGGAACAAAGGTTATCTCCTTTCTGACATTCTGAGGGATATCGTCCAGGTCTTTCCTGTTTGCCTCCGGGATAATAATCGTCTTTATTCCGGCAGCCCTCGCCGCCAGTGATTTCTCCTTTAGACCTCCAATAGGAAGGACTCGTCCTGTCAGGGTAATCTCTCCGGTCATGGCAACATCCTTTTTGAGTTCTCTACCAGTCAATCTCGATATGAGGGCGGCGGCCATCGTGATACCGGCGGATGGGCCATCCTTAGGAATAGCACCGGCCGGAACATGTATATGGATATCCATCTTCTGATAAAAGTCAGGCTTTAGACCAAGTTTAGCCGCCTGGGATCTGGCGTAGCTTATGGCCGCTCGTCCCGATTCCTTCATGACGTCACCAAGCTGGCCGGTAAGGGTCAGGTGCCCTCCTCCCTTCATCGTCTGAACCTCTATATACATAATCTCTCCGCCAAAGGAGGTCCAGGCCAAACCTGTCGCCACCCCAATCCTATGTGACCCAAGTTCCCCCTCGGGGAGAAATATGGGGGTTCCCAAATATTTGTGCAGATTTCCGGTGGTAATATGATGCAACGTCTTATCCCCTTCGGCCACCTTCTTGGCCACTTTACGACAGACAGAGGCAATCTGTCTCTCCATATTTCGGAGGCCCGCTTCCCTGGTGTAGTCGAGAATGGTCCTTTTTAGCACTCCATCCGACATGGTTATATATTTCTCACTTATACCATTCTGCTCCATCTGTCTTCCTAAAAGATATCGGCGGGCTATCATCATCTTCTCTTCAACCGTATACCCGGAAAGATATATAATCTCCATCCTGTCCCGCAGGGCGTGGGGGATAGTCTCGTTGGTATTGGCGGTCATGATAAACATTATGTTAGAAAGGTCAAAAGGAGCCCCGATATAGTGATCGCTGAAGGAAAAATTTTGTTCCGGATCGAGAACCTCAAGGAGGGCAGATGATGGGTCTCCCCTAAAGTCTGTCCCTATCTTATCTATCTCATCCATCATAAAGACAGGATTGTTGGCCTTGACCTGCTTTAATCCCTGAATAATCCTCCCCGGCATTGCCCCTATATATGTCCTGCGATGCCCCCGTATCTCAGCCTCGTCTCTCATCCCGCCGAGCGATATCCTCAAAAACTTTCTCCCGATAGACCTGGCAATAGACTTGCCGAGGGATGTTTTACCTACACCGGGAGGACCCACAAAACAGAGGATAGGCCCCTTCATCTTCCCCTTCAGTTTTCTAACCCCTAAGTATTCGAGGATACGAGCTTTAATCTTCTCCAGACCGTAGTGGTCCTCATCCAGAATCTTGGCCGCATTCTTTATATCCAGTTTATCCTTGGTAGATTTGCTCCAAGGGAGCTCAGTCATCCACTCAAGATAGGTTCTTATAGTGGTCGCTTCAGCCGATTCGGGGTGCATCTTCGAGAATCTATCCAACTGCTTAAGGGCCTCCGCTTCAACCTCGGAGGGCATCTTGGCCTTTTTGATATTGGCTCTAAACTCCTCTATCTCCACCCCTTTGTTATCACTCTCCCCCAACTCCTTCTGGATGGCCTTCAACTGCTCTCTCAGATAATATTCCTTCTGGGTCTTGCCTATCTCCTCATGCGTGGCGGAATGAATCTTCTGCTGCATAGATAGAAGCTCTATCTCCTTATCAAGCAGACTGCTGACCTTCTTCAGCCGCTCCTCAGGGTCAACCAGCTCAAGAACCTGCTGCGACTCATCAACCTTAAGTCCAAGATTGGCCGCAATAAGGTCGGCCAACTTTCCGGGGGCACTAATACCCTCGGCCACCACACTAATCTCAGGAGAAAGCATCTTATCAAGAGAGAGTATCTTTTTTATCTGCCCCTTAACATTACGCAAAAGGGCCTCTGAACCTATGGGCCTTTCATTGTCTCCCGCCACCGGCTCGGCATCCTTTATAAGATGTATCTTGACCTTATAGAATGGTTCCTTCTGGGTAAATTCCTCTATAGTTCCCCTTGAGAGACCCTGAACGAGAATCTTTATCCGTCCATCATCAAGCTTAACCATCCTTATAACCATAACAACCGTTCCGGTTGAATAGAGCTGACTCTCGTCAGGGATTTCAAGTTCCGGATCCCTTTGGGTCACAAGAAACATCATCCGGTCGGCGGCCAAGGCGCTGTTAACCGCCTCCACGGAACTATCTCGACCCACGAATAGGGGGACAATCATGTAGGGGAAAACAACCAAATCGCGCACCGGAATAACCGGCAGCTCGCTCGGTATAGTCAACTGCACCTGACTCTCGGTTATATTAGTGGTAGTGATAATATTGTCACTATTGTTCTTATTTTTGCCGGACGAATCTTTATCCTTCTCATTCTTTTTGGCCATCTATCCCCCCTCTTTAATAGGAATAAATATCTTTTCCTTATTTTTCTTGGGTCTCTTAGCAATCTTAATCCGCAAGACGCCACCGGAATAGTTGGCATCCAGTCCTGAGGTATCATCGATATCCAAATCTATCTTTATCCCCCGCCTAAATGCCCCGAAGGTTCTCTCCATGCAAAGGTAATGAAGCCTTTTTCCCCCGGATGAATCCTTCCGCTTAACCCCCTCGATAATCAGAATATTGTTCTCTATTGAAACAGAGATGTCGTCCGTTGACATACCGGGGATTTCAACATCGATAACAAGACAATCGTCCGTTTCATAGATGTCTATAGGGGCAAAATGGGTGCTCTGAGCAGAGTATTGTTCTACCGGAGGTAAAGGGTCAGCCCCTCCACCTTGATTAATACCACCATAGATATAAATCTTCTTACCCATCCGGTTTATCCCGTAGTATAGAGATTGGAGATATAAATAACTTCTGTCTTGGATTATATAGGAATATATGCCCCTTTAACAAGTCAGGGAGTTGACAGAAAGGGTCATATCGTCGGGACCGGCTCTCTTCTCTTAAAAAGATTTCAATGTATTAATAAATAACTTTGCTATTATCAATAAGTTAGCAAAATACCTCTCGTAATGAGAATGAAAATTGTGCCGGGCTTCAAACAGAAGGGACTATGAACTATTTAATCTGGATTGGAATTGGATTTTGTATCTCTCAATCAGCCATTTTTTCAGGCCTCAATCTTGCTTTTTTCAGTATCAGCAAGCTGCAGCTCGAAATAGAAATCAATAAACAAAATAAGGACGCCCTAAAAATCGCCAAGTTGCGGGACGATTCAAATCTCCTTCTAACAACAATATTGTGGGGAAATGTCGGAATAAATGTATTACTGACACTCTTATCACATTCAGTTATGGCCGGTGTCGCCGCCTTTATATTTTCGACCTTTATTATCACCCTTATGGGCGAAATCATACCGCAGGCCTATTTTTCAAGGCACGCCATGCGGACCGCCTCACTCTTGTCGCCGGTTATTAGGTCTTACCGATTTTTGTTGTACCCTGTGGCCAAGCCTACCTCTCTCCTTCTGGACAAATGGTTAGGCACGGAGGCCATACAATATTTTCAGGAACAAGACATGCGGGAACTTCTAAAGATGCATGTGGAAGCACCGGAAACTAACATTGCCCATATGGAAGGCAGGGGGGCATTGAACTTTCTGGCCATTGATGACTTGTCAATTACCGAAGAGGGAGAGGTAATCTTCCCTGCAAGCATCCTCCCCCTAAATTTCATAGATGATAAACCGGTTTTCCCGGAAATAGGTCACTCATGTGACGCCCCTTTTCTTCATAAAATACAAAAAGGAGAAAAAAAGTGGATAGTGCTGACAGATATGGAAGGGGTGCCGAGGCTTACTTTAAATTCAAACTCCTTCCTGCGGGCAGCCCTTTTTGAAAAAGCAGGATTTAACCCACTGGAATTTTGCCACCGGCCGATTATCATCCGCAACCCAAAGGTCTCCATAGGAGAGGCGATATTAGAATTTAAGGTAGAATCGAAGATACCCGGCGACGACGTAGTTGATAAAGATATTATCCTCTTCTGGGGCGAGCAAAAAAGAATCGTCACCGGCACCGATATATTGGGGAGATTGCTGAGGGGAATTGTGCAGAATTAAACCGTAAGGTTTAAATAAGAGTTAAAATTATCCCTTACCAAACCTAACCATTTGATATAATTGTGGCTGTCGTTAATCACGCTTTCAACTATCCGCCTCAGATAGTGGTAAACGGAGCGGCATAAACTATCATCAGTAGGCAATGCCATGGAAACCAGCAAAAAAGAAAAGATTGTCAGATCATCTATTGGAGCCTTATTGGCAATATTTCTTTTTTTCTCTCCAGGCCTGAGAATCCCCGGCCTGGACAATATAGCTGATGATTATTTTAGTGAATCGATAACCAAAGCGGCCGTTGTTTATGCAACATGCAGAGTTATAAACGCCTCCGTTTCAATTGCCAAAGAATCGACCCTGAACCTGGAACCGGCAGGCGTAGGCATAACCTTGGCCGTAGGGCAAGCCTTAGACCCGATTGATGATATGACCGAACGGGTGTCTGATCTACTCGTTACAGCCATTACATCATTGGGGGTTCAAAAACTGGCCTTTGAAATTGGGGTATCAATTGCTCCGCGCATACTTGCCCTCTTTCTCCTTATACTCTCCATCCTGACCTGGTTTGAAAATGAACAGTTAAGCTCCATCAAGAAAACGACAATGAGTTTCATTATATTGATTATGGTTGCCAGGTTGGCCCTGCCGATATCGGCGCTGGCCAGCAACTACATTCAGGAAAATTTTCTGGGCGAAAAGATATCAAACGCCAATAAAGAGCTACTAGTTGG
>Ga0180009_10006324_pt1 | contig 12447 bp, 14 predicted proteins | sample OS_PC_MetaG_FD_123537 | JGI IMG/M metagenome (GOLD analysis project Ga0180009, IMG submission 123537) | Groundwater microbial communities from the Aspo Hard Rock Laboratory (HRL) deep subsurface site, Sweden - OS_PC_MetaG | ecosystem: Environmental > Aquatic > Deep subsurface > Groundwater...
CCTATGCTTTTCCATTTTCTAGAAAAGTAAGCAAGCTGGAAGAAGCAGGAACTACACGCGATGAGCCTTCAAAGGCAACAGACGCTGGAAGCCACGCACTTTAGTGCGTGGAGGACGTCACCGTTACTTTTATATATTCTCAGTCTTTTATACCGAAAAGAAATGGCAAAAGACTTAGAAACATTAAGGCATAGTACTTCTCATGTATTAGCTGAAGCTGTCAAGGAATTATTTCCTGAAGTTAAATTAGGTATAGGGCCAGCTATTGAAGACGGCTTTTACTATGATTTTGACAGAGAAACTCCATTCACTCCTGAAGATCTTAAAAAGATTCAAGAAAAGATGCGAGAAATTATAAAAAAGAAAGAAAAGTTTGAAAAATTTGAATTAGAGTATGCAGAAGCTAAAAAACAATTAAAAAACGAACCTTACAAATTAGAATTGTTAAAAGACTTAAAAGATAAAGGGGAAAAGATTTCTTTTTACAAAAGCGGTAAATTTACAGACTTATGTGCCGGCCCTCACGTAGAATCAACTTCGGACATTAAAGCTTACAAATTACTAAAAGTTGCAGGCGCATACTGGCGTGGAGATTCTAAAAATAAACAATTGCAAAGAATTTACGGAACATCTTTTGAATCAAAAGAAGAATTAAAAGAATATTTAAGATTAAGAGAAGAAGCAGAGAAAAGAGATCATAGAAAGCTAGGAAAAAAATTAGAATTATTCAGTTTCCATGAAGAAGCACCAGGCATGGCATTTTTCTTACCAAAAGGTATGATTATTTGGAATACTTTAACAGACTTTTGGAGAAAAGAACATGATAAAGCAGGTTATGTTGAAGTTAAAACTCCTATTATGATGAATAAACATTTATGGGAAACTAGCGGCCATTGGGACAATTACAGGGAAAACATGTACACAACTATGATTGATGAAATGGATTATGCAGTAAAACCAATGAACTGTCCTGGCGGCATGTTAATCTATAAAGAAAAAACTCATTCTTACAGAGAATTTCCATTAAGAGTAGGAGAGATAGGATTAGTGCATAGGCATGAACTTAGCGGAGTATTATCTGGTTTGTTTAGGGTTAGAAGCTTTCATCAAGATGATGCGCATATCTTCATGACAGAGGATCAAATTACTCAAGAAGTTCTTGGAGTATTAAATTTATCAGAGAAATTTTATTCACAATTCGGCTTAACTTTTAGTTTAGAACTATCTACTAGGCCTGAAAAATCTATTGGCACAGATGAACAATGGGAAAAAGCTATTGCTGGATTAAAGAATGCATTAGGAGAGAAAGACCAGAAGTATGTTATTAATGAAGGTGATGGAGCATTTTATGGTCCAAAGGTTGATTTGCATATTAAAGATGCATTAGGCAGAACATGGCAGTGTGGCACAATACAGTTAGACATGTCTTTGCCTGAACGTTTTGATTTGACTTATGAAGGTGAAGATGGTAAGAAACATCGTCCAGTAATGATTCACAGAGTTATTTATGGTTCAATGGAAAGGTTCATGGGAATTTTGGTTGAACACTATGCAGGCAAGTTTCCATTATGGTTATCGCCAGTACAAGTTAAATTATTGCCAATAGCAGACAGACATGTTGAATTTTGTAAAAAAGTTCTTGAAAAAATGAAAGAATCCGGTTTAAGAGTTGAGTTAGATGACAAAGCAGAAACTACAAACAAAAAAGTTCGTAATGCTCAAGTTCAACAAGTAAATTATATTTTAGTTATTGGCGACAATGAAATTAAGAACAAAACTGTTAATGTAAGGACTAGAGACAATAAAGTTCATGGTGAAAAAAAGGTAGATGCTTTCATTAAAGAGCTTTTATCTGAAGTTGAAGCTAAAAAATAATTATTTTCTTAGTAGAAACGTTTAAATATTTTATAATCTGATATTTATTATAATAAAGAGGTGATAATTAATGGCCAAAAAGCCTGTCAAAAAAAAGCCTGTAGCTAAAAAGCCTGTAAAGGAAAAAGTTGCTAAAAAAGCTCCAGCAAAAAAAGCTATGCCTAAAATAACTAATATGGAAACTATTGGAGGCACACAAATTTTAATGGGTATTATTTCATATTTATGGATACTTTTCATAATACCTTTATTAGCAATGAGAAAAGATGAATTTGTACATTTCCATGCAAAACAAGGATTAGTATTGTTCTTGTCAAGCATTGCAGTGTCAATATTTACTGTAATTCCATTTATTGGATGGGTTATAGGACCAATATTGCATTTAGTACTAATAATATTTTGGGTACTAGCAATTGTTAATGTTATTTTAAAAAGGAAATGGAAAATGCCGTTATTAGGGGATTGGGCTGAAAGGCTTGACCTTTAATTTTTCTTTTTTTATTCCTTGATGGGATAGGAATACCCCGCACTCTTTACATTCAATCTAATGGATGCCCCACAGTTTGCTGTGATTGGGAGGCTTCACTAAAAACACTTAAATACCAAATATTGTTTCTATAATCCTATGGAAGATCCAAAACAAGCATATGCTCGATTACAAAATACTGAAGAATTCAGGAATTTTTGTGAAAATAATTTTAATGCTTTTTTATCTTCTTTTGCTTTAATATCGGCTATTGATGAATTAGAAACTAAACCTTGGCAAATTAATTTTTATGTTCCAGAAACAAAAAAGATGACTTCTTTTATTATGACAGATCCAGTTGAAGTATCACATGAACAGGAAATACTACAGAAAGGCGAAATTCAAGAGTTAAATTTAAATGATTTGAAAATAGATTTTAACCAAATCTTAGAAAAAGTTAAGGCAATCTTTGAAGATAAAAAATCTGAAGAAGCCCAAACTATTGTTATTATGGTTCAAAGGAACGAGCATGTTGTTTGGACTATAACTTATGTTACAGCTACAATGAAAATGTTAAGTATTCAATTAAATGCAAAAAATGCAGAAATAATTGATGTTAAACAAAGCAATTTTAGTTATAAATTTAAAAAACCTTAAGAAATTTCTAAAACTTTTTCTTTACTTTTAAACCCGCTTACCATTTTAACTTGTTTTTTTAATTTCTTATGAAATAATTTTATTATCTCTAGGTTAGCCTTGCCTTTTTCTGGAATAGTCTTAACATTTACTCTATAAGCCTTTTTCTCTTCATCAAATTTAAGAATCTCATTTTTGCCGGCATTTGTTTTAACAATAATTTTTATTCTTTCCATTTTTAACAATCTTAACACCTTTAGCTACTTCAGGATTTTTATTAACAATCTCTTTAACAACACTTAACGCTTTATTAGCTTCATCAGCAGTCATGCCTAATACTTGCAATAAAGATAACAAATCATGACTTGATCGCATGCCATATTTGTTTCTAGCAAAGCTGGCAAATAAAACTTTAACTTTATATTTCCTGCATAATTTGAAGTTTTGCATTAATCTGCCAAAAACTAGAGCCTTATCTCTTGAATTAATTATTTTGTCAAAAGAAAAAGCAATTATAATCTTATTTTTCTTAGCCAATTTGCAAGTAACTTGGTTTAATGCAGTTCTTCTAAAATGCAAATGATCTTTCGGGCTTTTTTCATGTATAACAATAATCTCTGATTTTTTATTTTCTAAAGTTTGCTGTAATGTAAACTCATCACATTCTACAATTTTTAGGTTTTTAGCATTATATACATTATCAAAACCTAATTCCAATTTTTCTCCTTCAAATTGCACTAAATCCGAATACATATACTAAAAGAACTAAAAGTAACTTTAAATTTCTTTTGTTATAGAATTAATAATACAATTCTTCAACTTTCCCTGATTTAGGTTCTGATTTAGAAGGATTTCTTTTTTTAATAATTTCTTCAATTTCTTCAGCAGGGCTTGCTTCTAATATGTCTTCAACTTCTTCAAATTCTTCATTTGATTTTTCTTCTTCAAATTCTTCTTTTCCAGCAATTTCAAAATCTTCATCTAATTCTTCTTTAGGCTTTTCTTCATCGAGTTCTTTAGCTTCTAAGATATCTTCCACCTCTTCTATATCTTCATAAGATTTCTCTTCTTCTACTTCTTTTGTTGCTTTCTTTACTTTTGCTTTTATTTCTTCAACTTCATCATCTTCCGGAAATTCTTGAATTTCTTCTACTTCTTTCTTTAGATTTTCAATTTCATCATTTAATTCGTCTTCAAAAACTTCATTTATTATTTCAGGAGTTACAAAATCTTCTTCTCTTTCAATTGCTGTTTTGCAGATTATTTCAGAGTACTTTAATAATTTTCTAACATTCTTGTCTGCTTTATTGAAAATCATTTTAATTATATCATTTGATAATGTAGGCAGATTTCCAACTCTTTTACGTATAACACTTACAGCATCATCTTCACTGATTTCTCCTAATTTGATATGTACTAAAGAACTCTTAAATCCGTCAATAAAAACCGATTCATCATATTCTTTTCCAACAAATACTATTGATCGGAAGTAGCCACCTCTGAAGTATCTTAATACTCTTGAATAATCTTCTTTAGGCAACCATTGTGCTTCATCTAAAAGCAAAATCATATTTTTAGGTTTTAAGTTTAAAACTTTTCCAATTGTACCATATCTTTCATTCAAAAGTTTATTGATGTTCAAGGTTTTTTCAATCCTATTACAACTGAAATAGATTATTTTTCCTTTTCCACCGAATCTATGGAGTATTCTTCTTAAAAGTGAACTTTTCCCATTTCCATATTCCCCTTCAACATAAATTAGTTTGTTAGTTTCAATAGAATTATTAACTTTTTTAACAACATGATCATATCCTAAAAGTTCGTCATAAAATGCCGCAGGCTTTATACTAAATGGATTATTATGGAATCCTAGTTGTTTATACCAAATTTCTTTTGTTTTCATTTTAGGCCCTCTAATATTTTTTCTAATTCTTCATCAGTAATTTTTTGTTTTTTTTGTGAAGCCATTTCTTTTAATATCATTTTTGAGTTATCTATTAAAACTCCTATGTTTTTATCAGAATGTTTATAAATCTTTTTAATGGCTCTATCACTTAAAAGATCATCACCAACCATAGATCTTAAAACTTTAACAGCTTCATAATCAGTTAATGGTTTTAATTTAATGACTTTGCTGATTCTTTGCATTATACTCTTATTTAATCCTGTCTTATCAAAACTTTTAGCAGTAAAGATTACTGATCTTAAATAATTTGAATCGAAATAATATTTTATTCTTTCACTATTTTTTTCAGAAAGGTGTTGAACTTCATCCAATAATAATATCATGTTCTTAGGTTTTGTATTAAATAATCTTCCTAAAAATCCATTCCCATTTTTCAAAACTCTTTCAATGTTTAAACCATTATTTACATTTTTACAATTAACATAAATTACTTTTTTTCTTCCGCCAAATTTTTTTACAGCGCCCCTTAATAAATTAGTTTTTCCACTTCCAGAGCAACCTTCAATGAATAACATATTTCCTGCAAAGATTGAATAAAAAACTTCCTTCAAAACTTCTTCATTTCCAATAGTTAAAATATTCTTTTCAAAAGGATCAACATCCATACCTAATTCTTCATACCATTCAATCATTTTTCTCACCTTTTTTATTTTCTAATTCTCTTGCTTTGCCCCTAAACTTCTCAGCTTCGCTATAATAATCATTAGCTAATTCAAAGTCTTTATTCTGATAACTTTTTTCACCCTGCTTATGAGCAGACCTAGCTTTTCGATAGTATTTTTTAGGAGTTTTACGAAATAATAAGTAACCTAAAAAAATGATTCCTGCTACGCCTAAAGCGCCTATAAATATGTTTTTCAGCATTGATTTTCCCCTCTTTGAATACGTTTTAATATTGGATAAAATTAGTATTTATAAGCTTTTTCACTTTATGGTTAAGATAAGAGCTTTTCAACCCATAAAAGTAGTTTTTCATACCATGGTAAATTCATCACTCTAATGTTAAAATTATAGCTATCTGAATACTCTTTTCCGACTTCATCATAGTATTTCAACTCTAATTTTGCATTGCCCCGCTTGAAAGTTTTGGCTTCAAATGGCAATACTAAATCTTTTTCTTCAAAAACTCTGTTGATAAAAGAATGACCATAGCCTGGAATGTTAAGAGTCATATTATATGCAGTAATGTTTGAACTTAATGTAAATGATAATTCTCCTATTTCAGAGTAATCTATTTCTTTAGGTTCAAAATTATGTACTACAATCTTCGGTTCTCTAATTATTTTTAAAATAGGATAATTTTCCTTGATTAAATTTTTGCTTTCAGCAGTAATCTTAAGTTCTGGTTCAATTAAATTTCCAACAATTATTTCCCATTTTGTTTCTTTGTTATCTCTTATCAACAATTCCTTGTCATAACAATTTGTTTCATAACATATTTTTACAGATTGGAAGTTAGTGTTGCCTTGATTTTCTATACTGCATTTTAATAACGCTTTTTCATCAACATAATAATATTCTTTATCTAACCAACAATCCATTTTAATCTCAGGAAAAAAAGCTTTATCTTCTCTAGGCGACAATCTTTCAACTCTTTCTTCAGCCCAAGCTTTATCATAAACTTCATAATCTGTAGATAAAGTTATAATTGCAGAATCCGAGTCACTAAATGTTGATTTAGCTTCAATTTTGGTTTCATAAAGATAATTGTCTTCAAGCTCAGCAGGCATTTGTGATATCCATAAAATAGTTCTTTCTTCATTAGGTTCTAACAGTAAGGCTTTTCTGTTTGTTTCAGTGAGATTTGGAGCAGTTGTAATTTGTATGATTGAAGGTAGATAATAATTTTCAAGGTTTTTTATTGTAACTTTTATTGGTACAAAGCTAGAAGCTCCTGTTTTATCTCTTAGTGGTTCGACTTTTATTATAGAATGAGTATCTCTTACACCTAAAGTTTTAGTAACCTCACTTCTTACAAATATTGGATTAAAAGTCATGTCTGTCCCAATGGATTTCCAGTTATAATTGGCAGAAGGTTCTTTAGGATCTAACTCTTGTTGAAACTTTATATGGCTTGGATCAATCCATCCTATTTGACTGTAAGTTACATCTACTGGCACCCAACCTATTTCAGGGAAATAAACTTCTGCCCAACCATGATTGCCAAACTTATAATCTAAATTTGAATAAACTTGTCCTGCAACAAACCTTGCAGGAATTCCTACTGATCTTAACAAAGCAATATACAAATTTGTAATTTCATCACAAACTCCTTCCCTATTTTTTAAAACCCAGCTTGCACTTTGAACAGCATTTTCTGTTAATGTATTAAGATTATATTTTATGTTCTTTTGAACCCATTCACCTAATTTGAATGTAACCTTATAATAATCTGTTTGCCCCTGTATTATTTCAGTAGCTTGTTTTTTTATATCCTCATTAATATCGATTGATTCTGTTGGTTCTAAATATTCAAGCTCTTCTTTTAAGTTATTGTAAGGGAATGGAATGTGATTTTTAACAATCGGAAACTTATTAATAGTTTTAACTTTAGAATCTACAAAAAATTTTAATCTCTCTTTTTTTGGATCTTTCCAATGATAAAGTATTACCTCTCCTTCAGTAATTTCTGCATTAGGCTCAGCATAAGTATTTTGTTCTAAGACTATTTGGTTAAATGAATCTTTAGGAAAAAATGCAAGTTCAACATTTAAATTATCAATTCTAATTTTTCCACCAGAAAAGTCTGGTTCAGCAATAATGCTTGCTTCTTCTTTTACAGAAATTTCCAAACTACCATAATCATTGTAATTATCAACATTTTCAGCTAAGGCTAAAGGCATTATAAATAATAATGCTATTAACACATAATTTATCTTCACCACTTTTAATTCTAAATAGAGAATTAAACTATATAAATTTACTTCTTAATTTTCTTTTTTAATCTAGATATAAAAACATTAAAATCCTTTTTTGAAATACATCCGCCGGCGGCATGTTTATGCCCGCCACCATATCCTTCTAATCCTTCTAATGCTTCTCCAATTATTTTAGGAAGATCAAATTTCATTCCTCTAACACTTATTACAACTTCACTTTCTTTTTCTCTGCCTATTAATATTAGTTTTTCAGGAAAATTATGTAGTAGTTCATTAGCCAAATCACCTGATACGCTTATTTTGGTTATAGGATATGTAAAAAATAAATAATCTTTGCCTTCTCCTGCTTTAACAGCTTCATCATATAATCTAATATAAGTTTTGTTTATCTTTTCATAATTTTTATAGAGGAACTTACCTTTAGGAGTTTCTTGATTTAAAATTTCATAAGGTGTTTCAATCTTTTCAAGCACAGAAATGCTTTTCTTAACATCTGACATTTTGCCTTTTAACATAAAATTAATAATTCTTACCAGTTTTCCAAAATCAGTTTCAAACAATACTTGGCCTGGATTTTTAGCTTCAGGAACTAAGTCTGGATATTTTTTCATAAAATCATCCATAAACTCTGGAATGAACCAGTCTCCAATAATGCCACACATCGCCAACCATCGATTTTGGTTAGCAACCTTATAGCACCAATAAGAAGTTGGCCTGTTATCTTTTGGATCTTCAAACAAAGGATTAAAATAATGCACACCTTCAATTTCGCAAAGGGGATGATGGTCAATCCAAACAACCTGCACTTTAGAATCATCAACAAACTCTTGTTCAATTCCGGGCTTGTCCAATACAAAAACTCTGTCAGGATGATATTCTTGGACTTTTCTTGCAAAACTCCTATTTAATGTAGGTGAACTTTTAACAATGATTCCTTTGCCTCTGTTAATATACTTTTTTAGTAATAAATAAGAACATACCCCATCACTATCATCATCAAAGAAAAACAAAGGATTTTCAGAATCATTTAATAACTTTCTAATTTCTTTGATTTTGTCGTCTGTTATCATAAAAAGAAGAAATAATTATAGCTTTATAAAATATCTTATTTATTTTTCATTGTTAAGAAGGCTATTGCAATCTTATTATCTTTCCAACCTTCTTTTCTTAACTTTTGCCTAATAGATTCATCATTTACGCCTTTAGCCCTCATTTGTTGTATATAACCCTGTAATTCGTCTTCTTTAATAGTTTTAGGCTGTTGAACAATAGGTTTTTGAGCCACTTTTGGCTCTTGAACAGGCTTTTCTATTGATGTAATTGGTTCTAATTGAGCTTTATTTTGTTCAGCAGTAGCTTGTATTCTGCCTTGTGTTGGCAATTGTTGCACTGGTTGAACAGGAGCTATATTCTGTTTAGGCTCTTCAATATTTTTCTTTCTTGAAGCCCTAAATATGATAAATCCTATTATTGCCATAAATAATAAGCCAATAACAATGTAAAGTGTCAAATCGCTTTGTTTAGTACACTGTTCAGTTTGAGCATCACAAATTTCGCCGGATTTACATCTAACATCTGGTGGGCAACTCATACAAGTTTCACCAGCATCAATAAGGTTATTTCCACAAAGTTCTATTTCTTCTTCTTCAATAGTTTGTTCAGCAATTACTTCTTCAACAACAACTTCTTCACTTAAATTAGTTTCTTCAGTTAAATTCAAATCTTCAACTGTTTCATTTTCTGCTGCTAAACTAATATTGATTAGCAAGATAAAAGTTAACAGTAAAATTATAGTATTTTTATAAAAACCCTTTGAAATCTTCATCTTTCCATCCTTGTTTTTTTAATTTTTCAGCTATTTCTTTTGTTTGAAAACCTTTTACTTTCATTGTCTTAATATATTTTTGTAAAGGCGTTTCTTTTATGGCAGTAGGCCTTTTAGGAATTGAAGGCTCTTTTGATTGAGATTTTTCTCTATGATAAATGTCATGTACATCAATACTAGGTTTTTCCATGCCACCTTCTTTATCTAAGTTTACAGCTTCATTAAACATATGTCTTTCACTTTTTTTGCTAGTCATTTTGAAAATAACAAAACCACCTATTGCAATTAATAAAGTTATAATAAAAAATATAATTATGGCAACTGTATTATTCGGTTTTTCAAGAATACAAACTCCTTCTGAACAAACTTCATTTTCTCCGCAACTAATGTCTTGTGGACAATTTGAACAATTCTCATTCTTTTCAGGAATATTATTGCCACATTCAGTCACTTGTGTTTGATCATCAAATAATGATTCTACATCTTTAGCACTTAATCCAGATTCTTCAGATTCAGATGTAGCAGTTACATTAACTGTCCATAAACAAGAAGCAGTTTCACTACCATCAGAAGCTTCTGCTTTTACAATATAAACTCCTTCAGTGTCTTTGGAAAATAAATAAGATTGGCCTGTTTCACCATTAACTTCATCATTATCAACATACCATTTTATGGTTACAGTATCACCTTGAGAATCAGAAGTTGTAATGCTTAATTTTTGAGATTCACCAGTGTCTATTTTTGCAAATCCAGTACCAAAACAAATTATTGTAGGTGCAGTATTATTACCCGAGATTATAACACTCAACTCAACAGCATTACTACTGGTTGTTAATTGGCTGTCATTGGCAATAAATGTAATTGTTCTAGTACCTAACCAGTTATTATCTGAAGATAACGTTACTGAACTTCCTGAAAAGCTTATACTAATATTATTAGGAACTGAAGTTACATTGTAAGTTAAAGTTGAACCTTCAACATCATGGAAATAGTCATTTAGGTTAATTGTTTTATCAGTATTTTTTGTCCAGTTTAAGTTTGGAATTGTAGAATAATAAGGGGCATCATTTACAGGGGTTACATTAATTAAAACACTGTTGCTTGTGTTAATTAAACTGCCTGTGTCAGTTGCAATAAAAGTTATTGTTTCAGTACCTGACCAGTTAGCAGCTGCAGTTAAAGTTACTGCTCCGGATGAGATTGAAACTTGAACATTTGAAGCGCCACTGCTGGTATAGGTTAATGCGTCAGTATCTGAAAAATAATCGTCTAAATCAAAAGCATTGCTTAAGGAAGCATCTTCTGCAAATGTTTGTGTGAGAATAGTTCCTGTGAATAAAGGCGCTGTGTTTGCAGTTACAGAGATAGTGTATGTTCCATTTGCAGCTGCAGCTTTGCTTGAAGTTGAATTGTAAGATCTGCAGTTCCAATTATAATTACCATTTGGGATATTATAAATAGTGAATGAAACAGTATCAGTTGTTTTTCCTGATACGCTTGTAGTTGTTTTGTTTGCATGCCATGTACCAATGGTATTAGTGAATAAATCAACTTTCGTTAATGAATCTGGCACCGCTGCATTTACAGTGCAAACTAATGTTACATTCCTTCCACTAACAGTAGTTGAATCTAAAGTTACACTTAAACTAGCAGATACAAACATACTTAAGACTATAATAAAAAATGTGATTAATAATAACCTCTTTCCCATATCCTGCTTAGTATATTCTAAAATTTAAATATCTTTTGTTATTAGTAAGAAATATATAGTTTTAATTTAACTTAACATTATGGAAATTATTAAGTTAAAGCCTTTAAAGAAAAAGCATAAGATTTCATTATTATCAAAGATATTATCTCCTTTAATATTTATTTTAATGGTTGTGGCAGCAATAATTTTTGGTTATATCTTTTTAATGTTAATTTTGGCTTTGATTTTAATTGTCTCTTTAATAGCATTATTATTTTGGTTATTTGGTAAAAGAGTTATTATTAGAAAATTTTAATTAAAAAAAGTTTTATCTTTTAAGCAAATGTAATCTTTGCTTATGGCCGTGTTTTCTAACTCTCTTAGCTCTATTAGCTGATTTGCTTGGTCTTAACTTTTCTGCACCTTTGCCTTTGTGCCTTAATCCTCTGGATTTCTTACCAGCACTTGTCAAGCCTCTCATGGCTCTTTTCTTATGCTGTTTTTCGCAAATCCAACTCATCTTTAAGTCGCCTTTAATAATTGGATGTGATGGATCAACCATAATTACTTCAAACCAATAATATTTTCCATCTTTACCAACAAAATATGAATTTAGAACTTCTAAGTTTGTAAACTTTCTTTGGCACCTTTGTTCAGCAATAGCCTTGTAATTCTTTTCTACTATTTTTACTCTTCTCGAATTCTTTGGTTTTCTCTTCTTTTTTTGCTGTTCTCTTTGTCTGCCACCTTTTCCAATCTTGATTCTAACTATGATAAAACCTTTTTTTGCTTGATATCCTAAATTTCTAGCTCTGTCAAGTCTTAATGGCCTATCTACTGTAACTATAACTGGTTCTTTTCTCCATTGAATAAGCCTTTGTTTCCATAAATCACCAAGATTTTTTTTAGGTTGTTTCCAAAGATCCTTCAGATACTTATATAGTGCCATACTAGCTGTTTGAAAACTTAATCCTTTTATAAATGTTTCTAAATATTAAAAATAGAATTATATTGTGCCCTTAACTTCATAGCATCCTGTATTTTCGCCTTCTGTTCTCCAAGCGCACCAATTCCCGCATCCTTCCTGTCTTTGTAGTGTTCTTAATTCAA
>Ga0180009_10006325_pt1 | contig 12447 bp, 5 predicted proteins | sample OS_PC_MetaG_FD_123537 | JGI IMG/M metagenome (GOLD analysis project Ga0180009, IMG submission 123537) | Groundwater microbial communities from the Aspo Hard Rock Laboratory (HRL) deep subsurface site, Sweden - OS_PC_MetaG | ecosystem: Environmental > Aquatic > Deep subsurface > Groundwater...
CCCGATGCTTTAATTCACGCAGCCGCAGCTTCCCGACCCGATTACTGTGAGCTTCATCCGTCTGAAACGGAAAGGATTAATGTCCATTCTTCTTTGGCTGCGGCAGATTTATGTGCAGCATTATCCATACCCTTTGTCTTTATATCTTCAGATCTCGTATTTGACGGACGAAATCCTCCTTATTCCGAAAAAAGCCAGGTAAATCCGGTCAATCTGTATGGCGAGCAAAAAGTCCGGACAGAAGAAAAAATTTTTGAAAACTATCCGGAAAGCATTGTCTGCAGGCTGCCTCTGATGTTCGGCTATTCCAAAAGCGTGAATCAGAGTTTTACCTCTGGAATGGTCCATTCATTGAGAAAAGGATCCCGGGTTCGACTGTTTGCCGATGAGTTCAGAACACCGGTTGATGCGGAAAGTGCTGCCAGAGGACTTTTGCTCTCCCTTGAAAAAGTAAAGGGCATCATTCACTTAGGGGGGCATAAAAGGGTCTCCCGGTATGAAATGGGAGTGATGCTTGAAAAATTGCTCAATGTATCCCCTTCCCGGATTGACCAGATATCCCAGAAAGAAATGTCCATGAAAGCTTTTCGACCGTCTGATATTTCCCTTGACAGCTCAAGGGCCTTTTCCATGGGATATTCTCCTCTAGAAGTCGAGGACGGTCTTCGGCAGATGCTAAAAGCGATGAAAGTAATCAAAGTTTAATCTGAGACTAATCTTTAATTTTACACAACGCATCTTTCAACCCGGAGATGCGGGTAACTCTCTTTGAAACCGCATTCTCAAAAATTTGTTCATCTCCCCAGATGAGGACCTGTTTTTGTGATCTTGTTATCCCTGTGTAAATCAGCTCTCTTGTCAGAACCGGAGATTCACGGTCAGGAAGGAGCAGAATAACATTCTCAAATTCCGAACCCTGGCTTTTATGAACCGTCATGGCAAAAACCGTTTCATGCGTTCCAATCCTCATGGGATGAAATTTTCTCAAACCGTTGCGGTTATCCGGAAAAAAAACACGAATCTCCTGATCTATCGGATCAAGCATGGAAATGCCCACATCACCGTTAAAAAGTCGGAGGCTGTAATCATTTTCAACAATCATTACCGGTCGGCCTTCATACCAGATGTTTTCGCTGCGAATGAGCTTGTTTTCAGTCAAAATCTCTTCGATCATTCTGTTCACTGCAAAAACACCGAAAGGGCCTTCCTTCAGTGCACACAGAATTCTGAACTTTCCGAAAGCTTCTATCTTATCCTGAGGACTTCCTGCAATCAGGTAATCTCTGAATCCCGGAATAACAGTTTTTTTAATTTGATCTTTCAGCCCCCGTCTTGCCTGAACTTTTTCAATACGAATATCAGAATACTTTTGATCTTTTAAATGCATCAGTGCAAGAGGGCCGTTACCTTCATTAACGGCGGAACTGACCTTCCCGATCCCGCTTTCATCCCCAAATCGGTAATTTGTGAGAAGTTGAATCATGCAATTTTTAATTCGGTTTCCACTTGTTTCCGTATCCGACCTGATGATTTTTTCGCTCGAAACCCGATCGATTACCCGATAAAAATTTTTTGAGAACACATTCATGACAGCTGCGTCACAGATATCGGCAAAGACAGATCCTGCTTCGACAGAAGCAAGCTGGTCCTTGTCTCCCACCAGAATCAATTTTGCATCGTCAGGCATTGATTGGACCAGTTTGGCGAGAAGCGCAAGATCGACCATTGAGGACTCGTCTACAATCACGATATCAACATCCAGCCGATTCTGTTCGTTGTAACGAAAATAAGGAGATCCCGGAATGGTTCCAAGGAGTCTGTGGATTGTCGATGCCTCCTTGGGCATCAGGGCTTTAATATCATCGGAACAATTCAATTCCTCCAGCGCTTTCCGAATTGAATCCTGCAATTTTGCTGCTGCCTTTCCGGTCGGAACCGCAAGAGCGATATTCAACGGTTTTGAGTGATTCGTCTCAAGAAGCAGGGCCATCAGTTTGACGACCGTAGTTGTTTTGCCGGTTCCCGGTCCGCCGGATATAACACAAAATTTTCTGGTTGCAGCAACAATTGCGGCGATTTTCTGCCAGTCAGGCTTTTTCCTGCCCGCTTCTTTCCCAAACAGTCGATTCAGACTTTCCTGCAAACCGGATATCTCGGGATCGATGCGGTCTGAAACACGATTTTTTATAAATTGCACCAGATCCTTTTGATATTCAAAATATCGATGCAGGTAGAGTTTTGATGAACCATCCAGAATAAGCGGTTTGAAGTCGCAGGCCATTCCCACTGCCGGGCTGGTTCTCAACTTTTCAATCCATGTCTCTTTTCGGGGATAGTATAAATCATACTCCGATAAAAGCGGTTGATCCGCAATGCCCTCAACATCAAGGCAGATATGCCCCTGCCGGTTGCTGCTGCTGACAGAGGCCGCTGCCAGAAATATTCCGGTATCGTTTCTGCCGTCCAATTTTTGCATAAATTCCGCAAAATGAACATCAAGATGGGAAAAAATTCCCTTTCGGATTAAAATTTCCGTTAATTTTTCATCCACTTTTTTCGTTCCCGAAATGTATCAGAAGGTTTGACAGACTTTCAATCAGTTCCGGAGAAGGCTTTTCCATGTAGATTCCGTAATGATCTTCTGCCGGTGAGCCAAAGGCACGCATAAAAACATAATAAACCCCTCCAAAATTCTTCACATAAGTATATTCCGGCAAACGTTTTGAAAAATACTGGTTGAGTGCAACCGTATAGAGATGTGACTGAAGGACATAAAGATCCTTTTCCATTATTTCCGCAAGTGCATTTTGACCATAGTCTTCTCTTCTTTTTCCCAGATAATTGGATTTCCAGTCCAGTAAAAAGAAAACATCCTCATATCGGAATACCAGATCGATAAATCCTCTCATGAATCCATCCAATACACCAAAATCAAGGCTGCCGATACGATCCGCAAAATGCTTTGAACTATTGGAATCTGCATGCTCCATAAATATATTTTTAAGTTTTTCCGGTGTAACCGATTTCGTCGGAAAACAGAATTCAAATTCTGTGATCCGGTCTTTTTGTTGAATTTGAGACAGTTGAAAACCAGCATGGTTTGAACCAAGCCTTGCGGTCAGAATGTTTTGGATCATTCCGCTTACAACAGGAGTCCAGTCCGGATCAAATCCATAACAGACAAGTTTTTCCGATACACATTTTTTGATATTGGCCGGGTCTTTCTCCGTAAAGTCAAGATGCTCCATAATATCATGCAAACAGATTCCCGGTTTTACACCTTTTGGGAAAAGAAAAATATCGTCAAACCGACCTGCATCTTCAGGTTCTTCTGCTTCAGAAAGACCGGGAGCCCCCTTTTCGTCATCCTGTTCATAGTCAGCTATTGCATCATCACCGAAATCATGATGGATAAGCGATGAAAAGCTCGAAAACCGCCAGCCTCTGCTGATTTTCGATCTGAATTTCCTGCATTCAAGCGGAATGGTGGTTTCACCGGTTTCAGCGATAAAAGGTCTGCCCGTTTCGTTCGGCATATTTTCGATTTGAATACCGCTGTCCTTTCTTTTCAGATGCAGCGGAAAATCAAATTCCCAATTTTTATTATCTTGGTTTTCGGGGTTTCTATCCGGACAAAACAGAACACCCGGTGCTGATGACTCAGCACCTTTGAATCTTCCCCAGGCCAGATAACAGAGGCTTTTCGCCCGGGTTATAGCGACATAGAGCAAACGAAGGTTTTCCGACAGAATTTCCCTTTCCGCTTTTTGAATAGAATCCCTGTTTTTTGAACCGACATCCAGGGTCAACGTCATCAAGTCCTTATCATCATGAAATGAAAACAGATCATCATTTTTTTTTAGTTTTGAAGCCTCCCAGGTAAAAGGGCAGAACACAATGGGATATTCCAGTCCTTTGCTTTTATGCACCGTAACCACTTTTACAGCGTTTTCATCGCTTTCAAGGCGAAGCTGATGTTCCTCCAGCCGCTCCTGATTCGGATTTCTCTGTTTCCGGAACCAGGAAAGGAGTTCGCTGATTCCCTTTTTTTCGACAGTGGAAGCCTGATGAAGTATTTCCGATAAATGCCGAATATTTGTATACCGGCGTTCACCATCTTGATAGGACATCAACCTTTCCTGCACTTTTTCATCCCTGCAGAAAGTACTGAACATTCGAATGAAGCCTTTTTTTTCCCATAACTCATGATACTTTCTGAAATTTGAAAATTGTCTTTCCAGATCGCTGTCATCCGCCATCAGGTCTGAGAGATCCACGGCATTCAGTCCAAACATCTGAGTCGTCAAGGCAGGCTTGACCATTCTTTCACTTCCGGGATTTGCAATGCCACCAAGGACTCTTTCCATCTCAAGCGCTTCGAAACTGTCAAATATATTCCCACTGCTGTGGATTACACTGGGAATTTTCAAATCCGACAATGCATTCTGAATCAGGGCCGCTTCTCGATTCTTTCGAACCAGTACGGCAATATCCCCTGCCTGGACATGTTGTTTTCCCAGAACCGCATTCCCTTTCCTGCCGGCTGACAAAATCCGGGATATCTCTCCGGCAACGGCTCCGGGAATCGTTTTATATGCGGTGTCTTTTGAAATTTCTTTCCCGTCTTTGGATTTAAGATACCATATCCGGATGGACGAGGCGGGTTTACCATCAATGGAGAGTGGACATATCTGGTTGTTGTCATCTGCGGCAAGAACCGTATCATATTGTATCTCGTTAAATACAAAGGGCGCAGGAATATTCCCAAAAACCGTATTTACGGCGCTGATTAGTCCGGTTTCAGAACGCCAGTTACGGCGCAGTGTATAACGCGTGTCAATTCCGGCGGCAGCATTCATGTATGCAAAAATATCTGCTCCCCGAAAGCTGTATATCGCTTGTTTCGGATCACCGATGAGAAAAAGAATGGAGTGCTCATTTGCTCCAAATATTTTTTGAAAGATGGTGTATTGAACCGGATCCGTATCCTGAAATTCGTCGATCAGCGCTGCAGTGTATTTCTTTCGCACAGAAGCGACAAGATTTGCTGAACGGTCTTCATTTTCAAGCGCCCTGTAGCAGTCCAGCAAAAGGTCATCAAACGTTCTGATATTTCGCCGCATACTTCTTTCGCGGCTTTCATTTTTTAAAGTTTCAAAAAGACGTATTCTAAGAGCAAGCAGTTTTTTGACATTGATTTCTTCAAGTTCCAAACGGATTTGCTGCAATTCATCGCAAAGATCAAAAAAAACATGTGAAGGAGGAGTGCTGTTTTTTTTAACCGCATTTCTGATCGATTCAGACGTCAGTTTTTCAAATTCCGGGAAAAGATCCGGGTTTCCACCGGATGATTGCGCCATATCATCCATTTTGGCCATCAGGATGGGGATGCTCGAGACTCTGTATTTATTTCGGTTTAAAAAACTGTCTTTCATAAGAATCCCAGCTATTTCAGGGCGAACGTCCTGCCATGTTGATGTCACTCTGGAAAAAGCCGTTTTAAAACGGTTTTCGACGCCTTTAGAATCCGGGATTTCAACTTTTGGGATAATTTTGATATTCGGAATCGAGATGTATCTGGCAAAAGAGGGCCATAGATTATCCGGACCGATATTTCGATTTATTATGAAATTGATAAAATAAGAGGAATTGTTGTAAAAATTACTCCGCCAGAAATCTTCGGCAATCTCCTGATAGATCTCATTCTGATCTACCATAAGTTCCGTATCAAAAAGGCTGCCGCTCTCAAACGCATTTTCCTGAAGAGTCCGAAGACAAAAACCATGAATCGTAAAGATGGCTGCCTGATCAAAGGATCGGATTGCATCATTTAAGAGGGTTCGGGCCGTTTCATGGTCTGTATATTTTTTTAGAAGACTTCTCAGAAAACGATCATCACTGTCTCCGGTTGAAAAAGCCGAGCAGGACTTTCGGAGAAGGTTTAAAATTCTATCCTTGAGTTCTGCGGTTGCCGCTTCCGTAAAGGTCACGACCAGGATTTGATCCACTCTCAACCTTTTTTCGAGAATCAGACGTAAAAAAAGTCCTGAAATGGTATATGTTTTTCCGGTTCCTGCGCTCGCTTCGATCAGGTTCGCGCCTTCAAGGGGACTTTCTATGATATTAAAATCTTTTTTCATGTCAGACGTACCTTGCTGATTCACCTTTCACGGAAATTATTGTTCAGCCCTCATGGGATTTCAAATGGTCCAGCAGGGGAAACCATATAATCAATGCATTATCCTGAAACTCCTGATCAAGGGGGGATGAATTCTCAAAACAGATCCGGTAGTAAGGGTCATCGAATTCTCCATTTGAAAAATCATTACCGTCAAAAACCGATTTTACCTTATCAACTGACTCCTCAAGGCTATTTTTTCCTCTTTTGAGGATCTGGGCAAATTTATAGGATGTTTTCGGAAAAAATTTTAATGGCTTTTTTAGCCCCTCTCGATATTTCAATAAAATCTGTTCCAAAAATTTTCGAGGGTTGTCAACAGGACTGAACTCCAAAACTTTCCAGACGGCATCTTTCGTTGATTTTTCATCAAGTCCTGCGAAAATGGTTTTTATCGGGTCTCCGTCAATCTGGAGTTCATTAAGAACCAGATGGGTAACCCAGGCATTCAGCTGGTCTTTTGGACGGATCGGTCCATATCGATACCACACCGCTTTCCTTCCATATACAGAATCAATTTTTCCTTTCAGGATCACTCCTGAGATTTCAAGATTAAAATCAATCGGCTCAGGCAGATCATCATGAAGCAACCGCTTAACCTTTTCCGAAAAATTTTTTGTGTTGTCATGAATACGGTCAAAAACAGAATCTCCCACTTTCCCGTGCGGCAGAACACCTTCAGAACGAAGTATCTCAAGATATCGCTTTGCGTCTTTTCCATGAAGATTCTGATCAACAAGGTTATGGGATAAACGGAATCGATCCAGATTATCCAGTTCGAAAGGTTCCGTGTCATCCATCCCCTTTTCACCCGCCTCAAGAAACAATCCCAAACGTTTGTTCAAAAGGTATTTTGATGGATTCAGAAGAAACCGCTGCAGTTCTCCAAGATCGATTGTTTTCAACTCTTCTTCCGGGTCCGGAAGGCCCCTGGTGAAAAAGGGTTCCGGATTTGATCGTTTCCCTTGAATACACCTTGCTCCCTTCAAATCTTCATTGGAGTAGCTGAAAAAGCGATCAGACTTCTGTCCATGGCCCGAAGAGTTAAAATAAACCGGATTAAACGGCTGCAGCTTGTGTTCAGTGACGATCTGTTCCGGTAATGATCCGGTTTTTAATTTATAGCCTTGCTCAATATATTGAATCAGCTCCGATACCAGAACGGACGGAGGTATCTGGCTGTTATCCCGAATGCTTTTCCCGACATAACTGATATACAGATTTTTTCTCACGGAAAGGATTGATTCGAGGAACAGATACTGATCATCATGACGCCTTGAACGGTCGCCGGGCCTTGGATTTTGAGATATAAGATCGAATTCGGATTTTGGAGTCTGGCGCGGGTAAGCGTCATGATTCATTCCAAGGAGACAGATGACATCAAAAGGGATGCTTCTCATCGGCAGCATGGTACTGAATGTAATTCCACCGGAAATGAAGCCGGAACCGAATCCTTTTTTTCTCAGAACAGTTGTAAGATGGTTTTTAATGACTTCGACTGAAATTTTCTGATCAAAAGAAGCATCCCGTCCTTTTGTTTCAATATCGTTAAGCGCCTGCCGAAAAGTCTGAATTTCCCGCTCCCCTTCTTCATCCAATTGGAAAAAAGACCCCAGTAGATCTTCAAAAACAACCTTCCACTCTTCAAGCCCGCGCGGGGTTTTCAACGACCGGACAAATGAAAAAAGCTGTTTCACAAATGCAACAAATTTTCCGGCAGCAAAGGCGCTGCTTCCTTCAATCAGATCATACGGCAAAATCCCTGAAAATTCCTTTTTTCCCCGGCCTGCCATTGCATATCCAAGAAGCATCCTTTCTATTCCCGCTTCCCAACTATTTTCATGGATTCCCGGAAGCCCCATCATTTCACGGTGGTTTGAGTTAATCCCCCATTTTATTCGAGTGTCCAGTATCCATTGGCAAATCAGTTGAAGATCGTTTTCCGTCAGCTCAAATTTTGCCCGCACAACCGATGACTCGATGATCGGGATCACATCTGTTACCCTGTAACGGCTGCCGGACAGATTGACAATGGCAAAGAACGTCTGAATAATGATGCTCTCATTCATCATGCTTCTATCCGTAATACTGTAGGGCATCCATCTGTTATCACCTGTCGGCAAATCAAATACTGCACGGATATACGGTGAATAGATTTCGATATCCGGTGCCATTACCAGAATGTCCGCCGGAGTCAGGGAATCATTTTTTTCAAAAAGATCAAGCAGATGATCATGAAGAATCTCCAGTTCCCGCATGGGGCTGTGGCATGAATGGATTGTTATGGATCGGTCATTTTCAGATATCAGGATTTTCCGGTTTTCGTTTTCCGGTTTCCCTTTGAGATTCAAAATATCGGATTGAATATGCTGAATTAAATTATTTTCTCCTGGACTTTCAAAAAGTTCAACAAATTCACAATTAAATCCGTTAACCATCTCAAAAAAATCACGCCCCATCGTTCCCAGTGCTGCAAGAAGCGCGTTGCCCTGCTCGAGATGCAAAAAATCCATAGGTATCCCGGATGTTGTTTTGTTTTGAGTTCTTTTTTGTATCTCCCGGTTGGATAATATGTCTCCCCAGTATTCCCGGCAAGGATTCATGAGAAAAAGATTTACACTTGTAAAATTCGATATCGTTTCGAAAAGCTCCATATGAAATTTCGGCAGCGCCGAAATTCCGAAAATCGAAATACGCTCCGGAAAATCCGGAGGAACTTTTTGAATGTCCGAACATATGACCTGAAATTTTTTCGACAGACTGGCGCGATGACTGCTTTTCCCTTTTATGGACAGCGCTCGCCAAAGATTGGCCTGCCAATGATTTTCGTCACCTTTTTCCCATTTTAATACCATTTCCGGACGGAAAAGAAGATACTGATCAAATACATCGGCAATTCGTCCGGCAAGTTGATATTTCTTGATCTCATCCGTGTCCTTTTCAAGATACTGATCAATTCTTTCAAAGCCTTTCTGAGCGTGAAACTCCTGAAGCAGTTTCATGATTTTCCACGTAACCGTCTCCGAATCATTTAAAGGGGAATCTGGAACATCCGGCATCATCTGGTTGAAAAGAAATTGCATAAAATCATTTGGATAAAAAAATTTAAAATTGGCGCTGATACCCGCATATCTTGAAATCCCCAGACTGATCCAGCGGGACATTCCCTGGCTTTGTACAACAAATATTTCCGGTGCAAGCGGTGAAGAAATTGGGGTTTCAAGGATTTGAGCCAGAATTTCCAGAAGCTTTTCTAAACGATTGCTGTTAAACAGGTTGAATCCTTTCATCAGACCCTCTGGTTTGCATGAATTTTAAAGCCGCTTCTCATGAAAAATCTTTTATTGTGTTTGTCAAAATCAACGACCGATGGGGCCCTTGATCGCTGTGCAATCGGAACATCTTTATGACAACGGCTATAACCCATGAAGGTTCAAATATCAATCAAACTTCTTCACACCATTTGACTTTCCATCCTGTTCTTTTATACAGTGGTAAATACGATATGCCCTGCGAAAAAGAATTGGAAAAACGTTCTGTAAAAAAACAGATGAAACAATAACATGAAACAAATTTTAAAACTGGGATATTCCCCCTGCCCGAACGATACGTTTCTTTTTCATGCTCTTGCACACGGCCTTGTAAAATGTGATGATTTTCAATTTTCAATCCAGCTCAAGGATGTGGAAACCTTAAATCAGGACGCAAAATCCGAAATTTTCGATATTTCCAAACTCTCCTTTTCAGCCATCGGGCATCTCTTGGACCGTTATGCCCTTCTTCGTTCCGGGGCTGCTCTTGGGCGGGGGTGCGGGCCCCTGATAATTGCACGTCCCGGATTCAATCTTGAAAAAATATTGTCCGGAAAAATTGCCGTTCCCGGAATGTGGACAACGGCATTCCTGCTTCTCAGCCTCTATCTTTCAAACCGGCCAAACGTCATACCCATGTCTTTTGATCAGATTATGCCGTCAATACAGAGAGGGGAAACCGATTTCGGAGTAATTATTCACGAAGGAAGATTCACATATGGGAATTACGGGCTGAAAAAACCTCTGGATTTAGGAGAATGGTGGGAGGGAAAAACTGGAATGCCCATACCGTTAGGCGGTATCGCGATACGCAGAAAGCTCGGACCGGACATTGCCAGAAAAATCGAAACCGGTATTCGGGAAAGTATTGTCTATGCTTTTGAACACCGGAAAGCTTCCGAAAAATATATCTCAGAATATGCACAGGAGATGTCAAAGGACGTCATTCAGAGCCACATCGATCTGTATGTAAACCATTTTACCGTCGATCTTGGCGAAGAAGGTGGTAAAGCTGTGGAAACACTTTTTTCAATGGCAAGGGAAAAGGGAGTAATCGCAAACTCAAATATGCCTGTTTTTGCATATTCGTAAGAAAAACCGGTATTCTTGAAGGTGCCCCATAAAGAAAATTCCGTGAGTCCGGAGCTGTTTTCATCTGCAGCAGAGAGGGTATAAAAGAAATTTTTACCGGCTCTGAAATGATGCCCTGACGATACAATCCCTGATAAAAGCTTGTCAGCCCTTGAATTTGAATTTTTCCGAGATCATAATTGAGCCTGTTAAAATATATTCTGCAGGTCTCAATATCAATATCCAGTAATCTGGATGTTGACTCCTGAATATGCTCAAGGTTCAAATCACCCTGCTTTTTCGATTTCATTAAAAGATCCGCAACTTCCGCTACAATTTCCGGTCGCTTTCCGGAAAAAGTTTTCCGAACAGCCCATACGGCAAAAACAAAAGGCAGCCCCGTCATCTGCTGCCAGATTGCCCCGAGATCCCAGATATATTTGAAACGGCGGTTCCATTCACCGGTCAGTGCCGAATTTCCGATAACCAGAACCGCATCGTGATCCTGATACGTGGCGGCGTCCTTCTCCTGTATGGAGCCGGTTTCATAAACCGGGCTGATATTTTTCCAGGACAGTACGAGTTTCAACATCTCTATTGCTGAAGCGGATTCATCAGACAACAATATTTTTCGATTGTCCAATTCTTCGAGGGGCAGATTGCTCGCAAGAATCACACTCATGACTTTACCGAATGAAGATATGGAAAGCCCTGGAAGCAGATCCCAGTCTTTATAATTCCGCGCATATGACGCAGATGAAACCGGACTGATATCGATTTCCCCTTTTTCCATCATCCGGTTGAGGGCAGCGGGCGTTTCACGAACCAGTCCCATATAGGACGGCTTCAAACCATGCTCGATACCATAATAGACAGGCGCCACATTAATATAACGAATCCGCCCTACCCTTACTTTCTGTGGGCAGGTGGGAACTTTTATACAATCTTTAATCATGTTTCCTTCTTTCATCGCCTAAGAATAATCATTTGTATTGATTCGTCAAACGCTGCGTTTACCAGACATTCCAAAAGCTGGTTTTTTTTTGTGGCAGCAAGGGGAATATATTGAAATATTGCCATTCTGCCGGGTAAAAGTGATCCGAGCACTCCGGGAAAACCGAGTGCCGCGGCACCATTTTCCGTTGCCATCTCAAAAATTTCATCGGGCGAAATAAATGGAAATTTTTCTGCTGCATATGCCATCTCATCAAAAACACTCAAGGTTTCAACACTTGCGAGGCTGTCTGTCCCAAGGCAGAGTCTTATTTTTTTTTTCATCAACCCCTTTACATCCGGCATTCTGCCATGAAGCCTGGCATTGCTTCTCAGGCAGAGGCAGACGAAAACATTTTTCTCGCTGATGACTTGAAGGTCTTTTTCATTCGTATAATTCACATGAACGGCAAGGGTTCGTGAGTCGAGCAATCCGAGATTGTCAGCATATGTTACCGGTGTTTTTCCTTGTATGTCCCATCCTGAAAAATCAATCCCGCGTTCCGTTAAAAAATCAGCCCATTGCCCATTGCCCTGTTCAAAGAACAATCGTTCGTCTTCGGATTCGGAAAGGTGGATGGAAAAAGGGAGTTTCTTTTTCAAAGAAAGGGATTTCAGCCTTTTCAAGGTATCCGGTGAGGTCGTATGCGGGGCATGTCCGGCCACAGACAAATGCTGATACGTCCCTTTTTTGCATTTCCATACTGCATTTCGGGGATTCCCGAGAATCTCCTGAAACCATACTCCGGATAATGAGGATTCGGAGAAAATATCATGTGTAATTCCCAGTGTGGAAATCTCTCCGACAACCGCACAACCGCTTGAAAACAAATCCCGCATTCCGGAAACCGCCCCCTCTTTAAGTGTTTCCGGGTCCAGGTTCGCACGTTTTTC
>Ga0180009_10006326_pt1 | contig 12446 bp, 7 predicted proteins | sample OS_PC_MetaG_FD_123537 | JGI IMG/M metagenome (GOLD analysis project Ga0180009, IMG submission 123537) | Groundwater microbial communities from the Aspo Hard Rock Laboratory (HRL) deep subsurface site, Sweden - OS_PC_MetaG | ecosystem: Environmental > Aquatic > Deep subsurface > Groundwater...
GACGGACCCTTCGACTGACAGGCGACAACCATCAACACCCCGCCCAGCGCCACGCACCGGGCGATCCGACGGGCACAAGCATGAGTCAGCATCCGATCAGCTCCATTTCCAATCACTGCCCCTCTATATCACATTCAGCCCCGGGTCGACCCAGCAGGGACCGCTTGCGCCGGCACGCAATCGCGCCCATACTAGCCGGCGCTTCCCGCAGGGCTCCGCAGGGGGTCCACTCGCTCACAACGCAGCCTGAAAAACAGGGGAAAATGAGGCATTCATGGCAACCAAAACAAAACGGAAACAGCCCGTACGCGGTCTCGAGGGCGTCGTGGCGGCCGAGACCAGCCTCAGCTACGTGGACGGTCAAAACGGTAAGCTCTACTATCGTGGCTACGACATCGACCAGCTCGCCGGAAAGGTCTGCTACGAAGAGGTCGTGTACCTGCTGTGGTTCGGCGAGCTGCCTAACGCCGAAACGCTGGATGACTGGCGCTCCCAGATCGTATCGGAGATGCGGCTGCCCAGCCAGGTGCTCGAGCTCCTGCGCCTCAGCCCCCCCGGGGCCAATCCCATGGTGGTGCTGCGCACGGCCGTGTCGTCCCTGGGTCTCTACGACGCTGACGGCGGCAAAAACACGGCCGTGGCCAACCAGCGCAAGTCCCGGCGCATTCTCGCCCAGGTGGCCACCATTGTGGCGGCCCTGCACCGCATCCACCAGGGAGAGCCGGTGATGTCTCCGGACAAGTCCCTCGGCTTCGCCGCCAACTTCCTTTACATGTTCACCGGCATCGTGCCCCCCAAGCTCGATCAGTCCATCTTTGACACCTTGCTGGTGCTGCACGCCGACCACGACCTGGCCGCCTCCACGTTTGCGGCCCGAGCCACGGTCTCCACCCTGGCGGGCATGCACTCGGCCATGGCCTCGGCGCTGGCCAGCCTCAAGGGCCCGCTGCACGGGGGCGCCAACACCCGGGTCATGGAGATGCTCGAGGAGATCGAAAACCCCGACGCCGTCGATGCCTACATAGACGGCATGCTCGCCAGCGGCCAGCGCATCATGGGATTTGGCCATCGCATGTACAAGACCGAGGATCCGCGCAGCCGCCACCTACGGCGCTTCTCCGAGAAGCTTTGTCGCCGGCCCCAGAGCCGACATCTGGCCGAGATCTCTCACAACATCGAGGCCCGCGTGCTGGAGAAAAAGGGGATCCATCCCAACGTGGACTTTTACTCGGCCACGGTGCAGGAGGCCCTCGGCATCCCCAAGGAGTACTTCACCTGCATCTTCGCCATGGCCCGCACCGCCGGCTGGATCGCCCACATGCTCGAGCAATTCGACGACAACCGCCTCATCCGCCCCACCTCCAAGTACATCGGCCGCTTCGACCGCAAGCTCGTGCCCCTGGCCAAGCGCTAGACCAATAGCGATAGCCCCGCAGCCAAAAGCAAACGTCCACGTACTGAAGCATTTGCCTGGACCCCCGTCGAAAGGGTGATAGGCTCATGCCGCTCCCATGCATCAATAAGGTTCCGACTTCGATATGCGCCGCCCCTCAACCCGCGTCACACTCGTCTGCGTGCTGCTCCTCGGGGGCACGTCAGGCTGCGTTTCGGGGGCCCACCGCAGTCTCCAACGGCGAGATGCCACCCAGGCCGAACAGCTCGAGGTGTCGCGTAACGTGCAACACAACCTGCGGCGCGACCTTCAACGCGCCACGCGGGATCGGACCGCGTTGCTCGGCCAGAACAAGACTCAGCGCCAAGCCCTGCGCCAGGCCCGAGACCGCCTAAGCCTCAACCGGTATCAGACCACGACGTGCCAGCAGCGCCTCCGCCAACTTCAGGCACCCCACCGCAGCGCCATACGCCCCGAGGATCACGTGATCGAGCAGGAGACCCTCATCTGGGGAGGCTCCCTCACCCCGGCCCTCGCAAAGCTTTTTAACCTCACCCACCGCCGTCTGGCCGCCTGCTATGTGGCGCATGTCACCGGCACGACCAGGGCCGCCATTGCCGTGCTCCGCGTCCAGTACCAGGTGACCTCCCGCGGCATCCGCGCCGTGCAAATTCACCGCTCGAGTCGGGGCCCCCGGTCCCTGCGTCAATGCGTGGCACAGGTGATTCGCACCCAGGCCCTGCCCCGTCCCAAAAGGATGTGGCGGGTGTCCCAGGCCTTTGCCTTCGCCCCCCGACGCCATTTGGCGACAAACGCCCCCTACAGCGCCTATCGCTTTCCCTGGCCCGTGCCCCGTCGATTCCGCGCCGGCCCGGGGCAGCTCTGCGGCCTGGGTAGCCGCCACCGGCAACAGCTCAAACCCGCACAACGTCTGAACCCCTTCCTCGCCCGTCCCTGCGCCGTCGGACTCCGCTGCTGCGGCGGTTGCGGCGTGCCCGGCTGCGACAGCCATTGCCGACGCGGCCCGTGCCCCAAGCTCCCCTAATCCACCTGCTCTTGAACCATCCGGTGTGTCGGCGCAACCTGTCCCGGCGACTGCGGCGCCTGCCAGGCGGAAAGCCTGATACACTCTTCAAACAATGAGTTACTGGCTCATGAAATCTGAACCATCCGAGTTCAGCATCGACGATCTTAAGGACCGCCCCAACAAAATCGCACCGTGGGACGGCGTGCGGAACTATCAAGCGCAAGCTCAAATGCACGATTTCCCTCGCCGAGCTCAGAGCACACAAACCGCTCCAGGACATGCGGCTCCTGCAACGGGGCAACCGACTCTCGATCACTCCGGTGACCCGGAAGGAGTGGGAGTACATTCTGGAGCTGGTGGAGAGGGGGTCGGGAATCAGTCCGTCGAGGCGGTGGTGTGATAACCGGTGACGCCGGCGAAGAACACCTCTTCGGTCTCTCCGACGGTCACACCGACGTCCCAGATGCCGGCGGTGTAGCCCGGCGTGGTGTCGTCCTGCCAGCGGAAGCCTTCGAAGATCTCCCAATGCGCCCGGGCCCAGTGGTCGTTCGTATTGCTCTGGTCCACGACCAGCGGTTGGGAGTACGGGAAGGTCATCCAGAACTCGCCGGCGATGGTCTCCAGGTTCACTCCGGGTAGCGACAGGGGCGGATCGAAGGAGTAGGGGATCGTCACCTGGGTCGCGCCGGCGAAGGCGATGGTGCCCTGCCCGGCTTGGTAGGAATCCCCGTTGTAGGTGGTGTCCGAGTACGCGCGGAAGAAAGTGAACTCCCCCGGGAGCGGCATGTTCTGGTAGTGCAGGGTCCCGTGCACGGTGTAGGTGACCCAATCGACTTTCACCCGTCCGTGGGTGTACTCCGCCGTGGGGATGTCCTGGGTCTGGCAAACGCCGATCAAGGTGTCGTGCTGCAGATCCGCCACGACCGGCGCGGCGCCCGCGTCGAAACAGAACACGGGAGCCGGATCGCTCAGCGAGGTCTGCACCCAGTACTCACTCAAAGCGATGAGGTAGCTCGTGGGTGTCTGCCCCTGCAAACCATCGGTGAACGTCTTGGGCGTGAGGTCCCCCGTCAGATAGATGGAGATGGACCCGCCTCCCGGCATGGAGGCGTCCCCGGTGACCTGGGCGTCGTTGTGATTCACTCCGCTGCCGGATCCCACGAAGCAGCCACCACTCGAGAGCACGAACGTCATCACGGCCGCGCCGAAAAACACTTTCGGGAAATTCATCCATTCACCTATGTCGCCGGGAGAGAGGTCACCTACTCGAACGGCATGGCGAAGCAAGCCACGTGCCAACCCCCCAAAACGCTCCCAGGCAACGATTCTGCTGACAAATCCCACCCGGCCGGGCTTGCCGACGCCGCAACGTGAACCACCATTCACTACCCTCAGAGACCACATGTTCACGCTTTTTGCGCTACTTCCGACGGAGCACAACCTGGCCCGTGACACTGCGCGTGTCTCGCAGGGTCCCATCGAAGCGCGTCCGGCCGGCGTTGAGCCGGCCGGTGATGGTGTCTAGACTGTACACCGTGCCGGATCCGTTAGACACAATGCGCCGTCCCCGAAAACGCACCGTGGTGCCCAGGAAGATGACGTCGAAGTCCTGCACCACCCACTCCAGACGACCGCCGGAATAGAAGCTGATCCGGAATCGCGCCTTACACACCTTGCCGCTGCCATTGACGCGCCCGTCCATGCGGTGCACCGGCGTGATCAGCATGGCGCCCTTCCACCGACCGGCCAAGCGCGTGCAGGGGTTGTTGGAGCCTTTCACGCAGCGATCCCGCAAGCAGTAGCGCCCCTTGCCACAGGCCCCACAGAAACCACCGCAGCCGTCCCCACCGCAGGTGCGCCCACTGCATTTTGGACGACAGCCAGGGCTGCCCAAGGGCGCCGTCGTGGTTGCGTCGGGACCCCGACCCACGCCACTGGGCATACCGGTGGGCGTACCCAAGGGTGTAGCCGACGGCCCGTCCGGCGCGGCCAAAGCCACGAACGCCACCAACACTCCGAGCTGCAGGATACGTAGGTGTAGGATCCGTCTCACTCAGATTCCTCGCTCAGATTCCTCGCGTTCCATAGTATGGACCATGGGCCGACCCCACAAGAGGCGTCATGGCACCGCACCGCACTTTGCCACGGTGAGTTGAACAGGAACCGTGGCTGCAGTACATTGCCGTCGTCCACCAGAAGCGGAGCGTCGTGTGTCATCCAAGCTGCTGAGCAAGTGGCTCCTGCCCGAAGCCGCCGGTCGCTGGTCGGTGCCCTCCGGCGCCAAGGTCGTCACGGGCCTGGCCCACCGATTTGATTTCGTGTTCAGGGGGCTGGGCCACCTGGAGTCCCGGCTCCTGCGACGGCCGTTGCAGGAATGGCCCGTGGACCGGCCCGTCTACGTGGTCGGTATCGCGCGGGCAGGCACCACCATTACCCTGGAGCTGCTGCACCACCACCCGGCAGTGGCCACGCACCGCTATTACCACCTGCCCATTCCCCACCTGCCGCACTGGTCAAGCCGCCTCATCGCGTCGCTGCCCCTCGCGGCGGCCCCCCCCGTGGAGCGTATCCACGCCGATCGCCTGCAGATCACCAAAGACAGCCCGGAGATGGTGGAGGAGCGGATCTGGATGGCCCATTTTCCGCACCTGCACCGCGAGGATCGCAGCAACGTCCTTCAGGCCGACACCCACAACACGCGCTTTCGGCGCGCCTACACCGACCACATCCGCAAGCTCTGTTACACCCAGGCGCGGCCCCGGTACGCCGCCAAGAACAACAACCTGGTGACCCGCCTGCCCTACCTGCACAGACTCTTTCCGGACGCGCGCTTTGTGCTGGTCGTGCGCCAGCCGGTGGCCCACGTGGCGTCGCTCCACAAGCAGCAGCAGCTGTTTTGTAAGCTCTGCGACGCCGACCCGGGCCTCGAGCGGTACATGGCCATGGTGGGACACTACGAGTTCGGCCCCCACCAGCAATTCATCCACACCGGGTCAAATGAAGCCATGCGGCAGATTCGCGCGCACCGGCAGGCGCACCGGCACGCCGAGGCCCTGGCCACCTACTGGGCCTCCATTTACGGCTCCATCGCAACGCTGCTGGAGTCGGACGCGGGATTGGCCGCGGCCACCCGGGTGGTACGCTACGAGGACCTGTGCCGGGACTCGGGCCCGACCATCGACGGGATCCTCCGACACGCTGAGCTGGATCCGGGGCCCTTTACCGAGACCCGCGCGCACTACGCCGCAACCCTCACCGAGCCGGACTACTATCGCCACGGATTCTCCGACGCCCAGGTCGACGCCATCCGGGCAATCACCGCGCCCGTGGCTTCTCACTTCGGGTACGGTGCGCTATAGTCCAGGCGGCCGTTTTCAGACCAGCAATGCATCGATAAGGACAAAGTGCTCATGCCAGCGTCAGCGCTTCGATCCGGCCTGCCCGCGTCTGGGCACAGGCTTGCACGGCAAACGGTGCGCCGGGGCGCCGTGATCACCCTCGCCCTGGCGGCGGCCTTGACCGGCTGCGCCACGACCCGCACCACGGAAAAATGGGACCACGGAAAGGCCACCCGCGCCGACGTGGAGGCCTGCAAGAAGAAGACACCGCAGGCGTGCGGTCGCGCCTGTGACGCGGGCAGCAAGCGGGCCTGCCGCTACCTGGGCCTCCTGTACAACGAGCCCCTACTCCTGGGCGGCCGGCCCTTTCCGGCGTCGTACCGCAGCGCGGCCCTCAATGTGCTCGCCCGCGCTTGCGAGGCGGGCCAAACCCAACCCTGCCTCTACCTGGGCGGCGCCTATATTTATGGAACCGGCGTGGCCATGGACCGTGCCCGCGGCGTGCGCCTGGTCGAACAGGCCTGCCAAAAGAAAGACCAGCACGCGTGCTTTTCACTGGGCGTGCTCCTGGTGGATGGAACGCTGATCAAACGCGCGCTCAACCGCGGCGTGGCCCTGATACGCGCCGCCTGTACGGGCAAATTCCTGCCGGCCTGCTCTCGGCTGGCGCTCATGCAGCACAGCGGCAAGGGCATGGCCCAGGACCGCAAAGGTGCCGTGGCCCTCATGACCCGCACCTGTGACCGGGGATTCGCCCTCGCGTGCACTGCCCTGGGCGGTTGGTACGACCAGGGAGCAGGCGTCCCGGCGGATCCGCGACGGGCGGCAAAGCTTTACCAAAATGGTTGTACCGGAGGCGACGTGCGGGGCTGCTCCAATCTCGGGGTCTGCTACGCCAAGGGGCAAGGCGTCAAACGCGACCCGCGCCGCGCCATCGGGCTCTTCGAGAAGGCTTGTCGGGCTGACGTCGGAGTCGCCTGCCGCAACCTCGGCGTGACCTACGCCTGGGGAAAGATCGGCGCCCGGGACCCGGGCCGAGCGCACCGCTACTTCAGCCAGGGCTGCAAAGCCGGGGATCGCAACTCCTGCACCGACCTCGGGGTGACCTACGCCAGAGCCTTCGGCGTGGGCCGCGACCGCGTCCGGGCGGCGAAGCTATTCGAACGGTCATGCGCGCGCTCGGACCCTCGGGCCTGCGCCCTCCTCGGGCGCTGCTACCTCTCGGGGCACGGGGTGACCCAGAACCTGGCCCGGGCCACCAAGCTGTTCCGCTCGGCCTGCCAGGCCGGATCCAAAGAGGGCTGCCAGGGACTGACCCACACGCTGGGCCACCTGACCCGGGCCTGTGCCAAGGGAAATCACTCCGCCTGCGGCAATCTCGGCGTGCTGTTCCTACACGCCCTGGGGGTCGCCCGGGACCTGAAGCGCGCGCGTGGCTACTTCCGCCAGGCCTGCACGGGCAAGCTCCCCGAGGCGTGCAGCTACCTGGGCGCCATGCGCCTCGAAGGCCAGGGCGGCAGGCCCGATCTGCCGGGCGCGGCAACGCTCCTCGAGGCCTCCTGCAGCAAGGGAGACGCCAAGGGCTGTGGCTTCCTCGCCCAGATGTACCACCAGGGAAAGGGCTTCCCCAAGGACGTGAAGCGCGCCGCGACGCTGTACCACCGGTCCTGCCAGGCCGGCTTTTTCGACTCCTGTCGGGTGCTCGCCGTCCTGTACTGGAACGGCACCGGCGTCAAGGCCGACTGGGGCAAGGCGCTGACCCTCGCGGCCAAAGCCTGCAAGGGCGGAGTCGCCGCGGCCTGCAACGGCCTGGGCCAGACCATGGCGGCCATGGAGAAACAATGTGCGCAGGGGCGATGGCAGTCCTGCTACCTGGCCGGGGGGCTGCTCTGGCTGAATCAGGGACCCAAAGCAAACCTCGCCAAGGGATTGGCCATGCTCCGCCGGGGCTGCCGCGGGGGCATGGTGCGCGCCTGCATCTACGTGGGCTTCTCCTTTGCCCGGGGCCGCGGCGTGAAGGTGGATCGCAAGCGGGCCGCCGGGCTGTTTCAGAGAGCCTGTCAGGGCGGCGTAACCGACGGCTGCGGCTACCTCGGAGAGCTGGTGCAAATCGGAGAGGGCGTGCCGCGCGATTTCGCCCGGGCCGCACGGCTGTTTAAAAAATCCTGCGCGGGCGGCATGGCCCAGACCTGCTACTCCCTGGCCACCGCCTACTTGGCCGGCCGCGGTGTGCCCAAGGACGCCGCGCGGGCGTTTCGTCTTTCCACCAAGGCCTGCGCCAGCGGTGTGGCCATCGCCTGCAACGCCGTGGGCATCATGCATTCCCAGGGTCTGGGTACAACAAAAGACCTGGCTAAGGCCCGCATCGCCCTGGCCAAGGGCTGCGGGATGCGCTTTGGCGAGGCCTGCCTCAACCTCGGCATCCTGCTGTGGCAAAGCCCCGCCGCGGGTGGCAAACGCGCGGAGGCCCTCGGGTGGATAACCCGCGCCTGTGACCTCGACCACCCCAAGGCCTGCTACAACCTCGGCGTCCTGTACGTGGGCGGCCACGGCGTGCCCCGGCTCCTGCCCCTGGCCACGCAACTGCTGGCCAAGGCCTGCAAGCTCGGCAGCACCACGGCCTGCCGCGCCCACCACCAGCTTTGTCAACACCCCCTGGCCCGCCACCTGTCCGGATGTCGTCCGTAGGGCTGCGACGGGTCCCGATACGCATTCGGTCGGAAGCGGCTACTTCTTTTTAAGGGTCCGACAGGCGGCCGCCATCTGGGTGACGTCGCGCTTGTCGGAAAGGCGTACGGATGTGCCAGGACGTTTGAGTTGGAGGCGGGCTAGGCGATCGTGATGTCTTTGGAGAGGAAGACGTCCTGAATGGCATTGAGCAGGGTCACGCCGTCGGCCATGGGCTTTTGGAAGGCTTTGCGGCCGGAGATGAGGCCCATGCCGCCGCCGCGTTTGTTGATCACCGCCGTGCGCACGGCCTGGGCGAGATCATCGGCGCCGGCTGAGGCACCGCCGGAGTTGATGAGCCCCGCGCGCCCCATGTAGCAGTTGGCCACCTGCCAGCGCACCAGGTCCACCGGGTTGTCGGTGACGAGGTCCTCGTAGACCCGGGGGTGGGTTTTGCCGATGCCCAGGGCCGTGTAGCCGCCGTTGTTGGTGGCCTGCTTCTGCTTGATAATGTCAGCCTCGATGGTGACCCCGAGGTGGTTGGCCTGCCCGGTGAGGTCCGCCGATGCGTGGTAGTCCACGCCATCTTTTTTGAAGGCGTCGTTGCGCAGGTAGCACCACAGGATGGTGCCCATGCCCCGCTTGTGGGCGCGGTGAAACACCTCGCTGATCTCCACGATCTCGCGATTGGAGTCCTCGTTGCCGAAGTAGATGGTGGCCCCGACGGCCGTGGCGCCGAGCTCCCAGGCCTGCTCCACCTGAGCAAAAAGGATCTGGCGAGGCACCTGGGGCTGGGTGAGCAGCTCGTTGTGGTTGATCTTCACGATGAAGGGGATCTTGTGCGCGTACCGCCGGGACATGAGCCCCAGCACGCCGAGGGTGGACGCCACACCGTTACACCCGCCTTCGATGGCGAGCTTCACGATATTCTCGGGATCAAAGTAGATGGGGTTCGGCGCAAAAGAGGCCGCCCCGGAGTGCTCGATTCCCTGGTCGATGGGCAGGATGGACACATAACCCGAGCCGCCGAGCCGGCCGGCGTCAAAGAGTCGCTGCAGGCTCCCGAGGGTCTGGGCGTTGCGGTCTGACAGCCCGTGCACCTGATCGACAAAGTCCGGTCCCGGGACGGTGATCTGGTCCTTGGTGATGCCCTTGCACTGGTGGGTGAGCAAAGACTCGGCCTCGTCCCCCAAAAGCTCCGTGATTTTCTCGATGGATGACATGTCTGGCTCCCTGAAGAGTGGCTGATGTCCGGACAGTTTATGTCCGTCAAACACCCAGGCAAGCCCAGGCAGGGGAAAGACCACAAAAAGCGCGGCCGAACCCGGGGTGGGTCGTCGTAGTTCTACGTGATATCATCTCAATGCGGCCGTTTCTCTCTGGAGGTTCCCATGCAGCGATGGATGTGGTGTGGTCTGTCTGTGGCGCTGCTGGTTCCCGCCTGTGGGGACGACGCCAGCAGCGGCAACAACAACGGGCTCAACAACAACCAGGTGAGCCTGCTCTGCGGCAACGGCACCCTCGACGGCTTGGAGGAGTGCGACGATGGCTCGGCCAACAGCGACGTCGTCCCCGACGCCTGTCGGACAAACTGCCTGCTGGCCCACTGCGGCGATGGGGTCATCGACACCGGCGAGCCCTGTGACGACGGCGTGGCCAACCACGACCTCGTGCCCGACGCCTGCCGCCGCGACTGCAGTGCACCCGCCTGCGGAGACAACGTGGTGGACGTGGGGCAGGGCGAGGCCTGCGACGACGGCAACACCGTGGGTGGTGACGGCTGCAACGCGCAATGCTACCCCGAGTACTGCGGCAACGGCTACCTCGAAGATGGCGAAGTCTGCGATGACGGCAACTTCGAAGTCGGAGACGGCTGCTCCGCCAACTGCATGTCGGACGAGACCTGCGGCAACGGCGTCATTGACTTCGCCGTGGGCGAGACCTGCGACGACGGCAACGCCGGCAGCCACGACGGCTGCGGCAGCAGCTGCACCGCGGAGATCCCGGTGTGGTACCAATGGTGGCACGGCTGGGGAGTCCGCCGCGAGCACGCCGCGGCCTTTTACACCACACGCGGCGCGCTGGTTCTCTTCGGCGGGCTCGTGCACGGGGCCCCCTCCGCGGACACCTGGGTTTTTGACAATACACGTTGGTGGCGCATCCAACCCTGGGTGTCTCCCTCGGCCCGCCGGGGTCACAGAATGATCTACGACCCCTACCGCGACCGCCTGGTGCTCTTCGGCGGGCAGGGTCTCGGCGGAGTGCTGGCCGACACCTGGGAGTTCGACGGCTGGACCTGGAAACTGCTCTCCACGACGGGCGCTCCGTCACCGCGCTTCGCGCACGGAATGACCTACGACTCCCACCGCCGCCGCGTCGTGGTCTTTGGCGGCCTGGACGGCGCCGCCGGCAACCGCCTGGAGGACACCTGGGAGCTCGATGGTGAGACGTGGACGCAGCGCTCCTCGGCGCTTTCACCGCCCCCCCTCGACGGCCTGTCGCTAGTGTACGACCCGGCCCGACGGGTGACCGTGCTCTTCGGCGGTGAGAGCGACACCGGCCTCTCGAACGCGATCTGGGAGCTGCAGTCCGGAGGCTGGGTGGAACGCACGGGGCTGTCCCCAACCCCCCCGGCCCGCCGCAGCGCTGCGGCCGCCTTCGGAGTCGTGTACCTCGGAGGGCTAAACTTCACGGCCGGTACTGTCGTGCACGGCGGTCTCGACAACAACGGCACGGCGTTTGATGACCTCTGGGTGTTTGACGGCACCAACTGGATCCAGCGCACCCTCGGGAACCGGCCCAGCGCCCGCTACGGGCACACGCTGACCTACGCCCCGTCCTACGACCAGCTTACGTTGGTGGGGGGAGAGCCGGGACCGTCCGTCGTGACCTCATCCGATTTCGAAGAGGCGGATACGTGGACACTCGGCCTGGCGAACTGGACCCGCAAGTCCATGAGCTTTCTTCCCGCCCGACGGGACTCGGCGGTCCTGGCCTGGGATTCAGATCGCCGCCGCATGGTGCTCTACGGAGGAGCGTATTTCTGGGGGGTTCGCAGCGACACCTGGGAGTTCGACGGGCTCCAGTGGTTCGAAACCGCATGGGCTGGCAACGCCGGCCTCCGCGCCGAAGCGGCCATGGCGTATCACGCGGCGCGACAGGAGATGGTGATCTTTGGCGGGCGCGACAACAACCCCACCCCGCTGGGGACCACTGCCACCTACGACGGCTCCACCTGGACCGTGCTCCCGCTGGGCGCCGACCCGCCCCCCCGACGCGGGCACGCCATGGCCTACGATCCGGTGGCCGAGGTGTTGGTGCTCTTCGGCGGCAACACCGGCGCATTGGCGGACGACACCTGGGAGTGGAACGGCACCTGGACCCAGGTCACCACGACGCAGGCACCCAGCCCGCGTTCTGGGCATCGCCTGGTCTGGGACGCCGAGCGCGAACGGGTCGTGTTGTTCGGTGGAACCACCGGACCCGGCACTTATGCGGCAGACACCTGGGAGTACGACGGCACGGACTGGGTGGAGCTGTCCCCCACGCAGGTGCCCGACGGGCGGCACCGTCAGGGCATGGCCTACCACGCCCTGCGAAAGCGAGTCGTGGTGTTCGGCGGCGCGCACGGGGTGTTCGAACAAGACACGTGGGAGCATGATCCGGACGGCGGGCTCTGGTGGGCCATCGGTACCGCCGAGGCGCCGTCCGCGCGGAGCGACACGGCCATGGCGTTCAACCCCGAGCTGCGCGGGATCATGCTCTTCGGCGGAAACAGCGGCGGATGGATCGATCCGTTCCTCGGCGACACCTGGCTCTACGGCTACACCAGCATCTTGCCCGAGGAGCAGTGCGACAACGGCGTGGACGATGACACTGACCAGCGCGTGGACTGCGACGATCCCGACTGCGATGGGCGCGCTTGCGATGCGGCGGGGGGGGAGTGCATCGGCGGAGTCTGCGCCTGCGCCGGGGGCACCACGGAGACCGACTGTGGCGACTGGCAGGACAACGACTGCGA
>Ga0180009_10006327_pt1 | contig 12441 bp, 8 predicted proteins | sample OS_PC_MetaG_FD_123537 | JGI IMG/M metagenome (GOLD analysis project Ga0180009, IMG submission 123537) | Groundwater microbial communities from the Aspo Hard Rock Laboratory (HRL) deep subsurface site, Sweden - OS_PC_MetaG | ecosystem: Environmental > Aquatic > Deep subsurface > Groundwater...
AAGCGAGCCTTCAATGTTTCAAGATCCCGATACCCACCCGGCGGCCTGATCTTGATCCGGGCGAGGCTTTCTCTTGCCCTCGCCTCAAAACCGTCCAACATCTCAAAAGCCGCATCGCCGACGGTCTTGAATTTTTGAAAATCGAGCACATCGGCAAGGGCGGCACTCCGGTTCCGTGCGATCACTCTGCTTCTGGCCTCTTCCATGGAGCAATCGAGATAGATGATGACATCGAAATGATCCATGTCCTGGGTTCGGATGAGTCGCATATTCTCGTATATCCGACCGGCCTTAAAGTAAAACTCCCCTTTCAGCTCTTGCCAGTATACGGTCCGCCACTCCAGTCCGTATCGCTCTGAGAGGGCCCTTCCCAGGCTGCTTTTCCCGCTGCCGGGCGGGCCGTCTATACAGACACTGCCGGGAAAGACTCCCTTCCGGTGCAGGATATCCATGATGCGATCCGCACACTGTTCGACCTCGGGAACCGATTCGTATTCGTAGGCGTGCTCACGGCTTCCGGAGATGATTTTTCTGATCTCTCCCCGGATGGTCGATCTCACCGTTTTTTTTCCGAGCAGGTTTTTAGCCGTGTGGATGACGAAATATACGGCCGTAAGCGGCAGGGTGCTTTTATAAAATGTTTTGAAAAGGCTCATGTTATTCACTAAGGTTCTTCTCCAATTTGAGAAGAGGGTCCAAGGATTCGAGGGGTCAAGGATTCAAATAAATTTTTGGGATACCAGCGCCAAAATAATTCCAAGCAAAGCCCCGACCAAAACATCGGACAAATAATGCTTGGCCAGGTATAGTCGACTAAAACCGACAATTAAAGCCATAACAATCAAAATCGGCAGAAACGCCGGGAATGCTTTTCCAACCACAACGAGTACGATAAACGCTCTGAGGGCGTGATGGGAAGGAAATGAGTATCGGTTCCAGGGGGCGAGAAAGAAATAATTATGAGATATTGCGGGTCTTTCTCGTTTCGTCATGTACCTCAAAACGACAACGACCGGCAATGCCGTCGCCTCCGCAAGGACTAGAATGTATATGAGTTGAGTGAAATGGTCGCGAAAGAAAATGAGAAAAAGCGCATAGATTGCTAACCATAAGGCTCCGGTTCCAAGATAGGTCAAAGCCCCGAGGGCCGCCCTTAACCATGGATTATCTCGTGAAACAAAGTAATTATTTATGTTTCGATCAATTTCCGTAACCGAAACAAATGGCAGTCGATTCAAAATCGACCCCTCTTAAACCCGTCGTCCTATAGACGAGGGGGGTTTCGTCCTAATTATACGTTTCGGAATTTCTACAACATATTGATATTATTTATCTTTAACTGACGCTCAACATTGCCGTGCAACTAAACCCATCATTCCAGCGTTCCAATATTCCAGTATTCCAATTGGGGCGAAGCCCCTAAGTTCCTATTTTTCACCGCCTAACCAGCCTCTGTCAGCGCCATTACCAAAGCTCCTCTGGCCGATGTATTAAGCGGGTCTTCAGCGAGACGCACCGTAGAGATCTCCACGGGCAGGCTGACTTTTTTGAGCATATTCTCAAACGTCTCCTTACACCCTTTTGGCATGGCCGTGCCACCGCTTATAACAATCGGGACAGGAGCTTTGATCTTGGGAATATTCTCTGTCGAGGAAAGGACCCTTTCGAGACTCTGAAGAAGTTTGAATATGAGCTCGTTATAAAAAATATGCAGCGCTGTTATTATCCGACCATTCGGTTCTCTTGTCAGATCAAGTTCCTCCTCTTTTATCACCTTTATCTTGGTGGCAGGTTCTCCAACCGCTGATCCTACCATAGAATCGATATAATCGCCGGCTATCTGGAGACTATAGGTGATTACAGGAAAAGACAGGTAGGATAAGCAGATATTGCACATACCCCCGCCCATGCTTATCCCTATGCCTGAATAGTCATCCTCTGAAAGTTCTGATATTGCTACCGCCAATCCTTCGTTTATGGAGAGGGGAGAATATCCTAAAGCGCCAATAAAGTTTTTGATCACGGATTCGTGATACCCCACAGAACCATTTCCGTCAAGCGGGTCACCTGGAATTACAAAACATAAGGTTTCACCGAATTTTTTCGGTTTCTGAACCAGGGTGTTCACTATGGCCTGGATAACACTCAGACCATCCGCTTCATTCGGGGATAAAAATCCATCCGTCATGGGTCTCTTTGTATTCGTATTGAACATGTTTGCAAAACTTTCGGCGGCATAGCCGAAAATGTAATACAGGTTTTCCTGTTCGTAATAGGTGATCTTTTTTTGGTTAAGCGTGTCTTGCGCAAACTTTGCGTTGGGAACCGTGAAGAATGCATTTAGCTCTTCAATGGTTTCCACATAGTTGCGTTTGTTTTGAGCGACTACGATATGGCTGGTTCCTATGTCCAGACCAACCGGCCCCCCTTGTGTTTCTGAATTTTCCGCGATCATTGTTCCCTTTGCAACCACAGGTTTTTGCGGTTTCCCCTCCGTCTTTTCAATCCGTTCCTCTACCTTATCACTACTTTCAGATTTCGCCGGGGTATTTCCTGATAAACTTTGATCCTTTAATGCTTCCACACGTTCATGTAAACTCTTATAATTTTTTTCGTCTTCCATTGCCATTTACCTCCTCTTATTAAATATGATTTCTTGGGAATTCGATTTTTTACACCTCCAGCCAATCCGTTCGCCCGAGCAAACCCTGAAGACCTCCACCTTTAATGCCCATGCCTCCGAGATTAGGACAAGATGGTGGTGGGGTTGTGTTTTCTCACTCTCCTGGTTTTTACAAGGGGCCGGATCTCTTCCTCGTTCTCAAATCCTAATTGTTCTTCTGATCGCTCTCTTTCTATCTCCCGGCTTGCCTCTTCTGATATCTCTCGGTCTGCCTCTTCCGATTTCAGGCGATCGAGATCCTGTGAGCGGGCAGAAATAACATCGTGAGGATCTTCAGCTTGTTTTTTGTATTCATCGCTCTTTATTTTTTCTTGGGCGACTTGACTCGACAGATTGGCAAGTTCCTGTTTGAGAGATTCTTGCCGTCGACGCTCTGATTCAAGTTTTCTCAGCTCTACACGGTTTTCATCGAGTGATTTCTTGGACTGCTCGATTTCCCCGTCCAGGCGTTGTTTTAGGTCTTTAAAATCGACAACGCTTGAGGCATCCTTGATAATTGAATCCACCCGTCGACAGAAATAGAGACAGGTAACAGAAACTACGAGGACTATAACCAGGCCAAACAATGTCAGAAATACCCAAAACCAAACCGGTAGTAACATTTCTTAATCCCCTATTAATTGGGTTTTTTTTACCATTACCCCACACCAGAAACAGGTAAAGTGCAAAAAAATAGAATGATGAACCGCTACCTTACTTTGACATTCGTTATTCAATCCGCCGGAGGCGGACAAGGGTTTGATTCCCCGCCTCTTGAGGCGTTAAGACAACTTCCGATTGATACCCCGTAGCTTGCTGCGGGGTAGTTCATTTTTTCCGCCATAAAGAATATGAATACAAAATTCGTGCCAACCGTTCTCGTGTTTTTTCAATCCTCGTCGAAGATTAAGAGGGATGGATATTTGTTCGAAATCATTTTAAGAATGACCTTTGATCGAAAAGGGCGCTGAAGCGAGTGAAACAGTATGATATTTCAAAACATCCGGGGGGCATCGAAAACATCTCGCACGGTTATCGGTTCTGCTTTCCCCCTGATTTTCCCGGTCTGTATTTCATATGTGATATTTTTTAAGCTCCTGTTTAAGACGTCTTGTGGTCTGGGCCGCCGTCAGATTGTTGACGTTATCGACTGCGGTGGTGAACAGAAACGAATGGCCGTTTAGACAGGTTTGGTGGCCCAGAGCGATGGCCGGATGGGTTTTTCCAAGCTTTACACCGCTTTTCAACCCAACTCTTTTTCAAAGGGTGATCCATTTTGGGGGCGCCCTTTCTTTTCTCCGCTTTTCTGCAAGCATAGACTTGCAGTCAATAGTAGGTGTTGAATCTACGTATTCCATTTATAATTCGCTAAATTTTTTCTGCTTCATTACCGATAGATAACTTTAAACAGTCAGAAAAAAGTGCACCATCAGAGCTGTTGTTATGACTGTATGTGCAATGACGGGTGACAGAGAATGCCAGCTGCCCGGTTTGATTTTAACATATTGAAATTATGTGAAATATGTATTTTTAGGAGGGAAAATGACTATCGAAAAAAACACCATTCTTTGTGTTGATGATGAAGCCGATATTTTAGACAGTTTGTCCGACACGTTTATCGATGAATATAACGTTAAAACTGCCGAAAACGCCCTGGACGCATTAAAGATATTTGAAGATGAAGATATTTTTCTGGTTATTTCAGATCAGCGAATGCCGGAAATGACGGGTTCAGAGTTTTTGGCTGAAATTAATAAAAAGAAAAAGCGCTGCAAGAAAATCCTTTTAACCGGCTATTCGGACATTAACGCAGCGGTTGATGCCATCAATCAGGGAAGTGTAGACAAATATTTTTCAAAACCATGGAACGATGAGGAGCTGCTGGAAGCGGTCAACCACCTGCATTCACTTTATAAAATGGATGTCTTTATGGATAAAATGGTTTCTGACGGAAAAGGATTGAGAAAAAAATTAGAGGAAGCCACACAGAAAAGTCACAGTATCGAAGGTTTTTTAGATAATTATCCGGCAGGTATCTGTATTGTTGATGACCAATCGGAAATTACCCACCTCAATAAAGAAGCGCGGAATATCATGCAGTGTAAAGATCCCCAAAATATAATCGGCACCGATTACAGAGAAATATTTTTACTAAAGGAAAAGGATGTATCGAGTCTTGAAAAAGATTACCAGGAAGGGAAGCTTTCTTTTAAATCATCCGAAGCTAAAATTGGGAATGGTTCCTCAATCCAATTGCTTGTAGGGATCATATTTAAAAAACCGTCGGACAAACCGATTATAAATGGAATCGTCTTCGGTAAAGCCGAATAAAGTAACGATCCTTATTATTTGAAAGGTCAGACATCATGGAAAACAATCTTTATATGGATATCGTCAGCCAGACTATCATTTCCAAATTATCCGAGGAAATATCCCAACAGCTCATATCCCAAATAAATGAAGCCAATCGGTCTTTTCTGATCAACGATCTTCCGGACATTGTCGCCAGGGAGATAAAAGAACAAACCAGCCAAATTGAAACAAAAATAAAATCCATTGAAGACCATATGGATTCGGCATTAGACGGTATGAAAAAAAGTCTGGAGAAAAATTCCCAGGACAATCTGGAATATAACAGCAAACTGGAACAGCAACTGAATAAGCTGATCATAAAAGAACTTCAAAAGGCTCAGCAGGCGATTCAGGATGAAGGAAAATCCGGGATTGAAGCATTGAAGAATGCCATTAATCATGAGCTCCAAAACATTACCGATAAAACAGATCAAGCGGTTTCCTCCCTGAATGACAGTTTAAGCAGTGTAGGCATGCACACCGAAAAGGTAGCAGATAGCCTTAACGATGAGCTGAAGAATTATGCCCGGGGTCAGAAAGACATAAAGGAGAATATAGAAAAGCAGGGAGAATTTTTAACGGGTATGTTCTATGCATTAAAAAAACAGATAAACGCTTCTGTCACTGAAAAAGAAGAAGCGGAGAAATTCAAAACCAAATATCTGGAAAAACAAAATGAACTCTATGACATGATTATGGATAGCGAGGAGACCCGGAAGCAGCAATCACTCTTGAATGAAATGAAAAAACAGGTGTCAGCGCTGAATGACAGATTGGGTTATTCCACCGGAAATGGTGATAACTTGATATCGCTTATCGAACATAAAAACAAACAACAGCTGAATGAACTTAAATCGGGTTTAATGGACGAATTTGCAAATATACTTGTCAAACAGCTTGAATCAGACCATACAAAGGATGACCGGTTTCAAAAAGAATTGAACGAACTCAAAGAAACCATCCATGCAAACGATAGTGAACAGCACAACCTATTAAATACCATCTATTATTCCACCAAAAAAATGAGCAAATCCATCGGCAAGGAAAAAGGCGAAGCCGATAAATCTGAAATAAAATTCATGAATGAACTGGAAGTCTTGTATGGACATATCCGGCGGTTGGAGTCTGAAAAAGACGATTTGGGACTTGAGCTTTTGAGACTGGGCGGAGATGCGTATCAGAAGGAAAAACTGACGTCCATAGAAAAAGAGATGAAAAAACAGAAAGCGCTTTCTGAAAAATATTTAAATGAGAAAAAAGAAATTGAAGCCAGAATGGTGCAAATGGAAGAGCTTTGGGAAAATTCAATAGGCACTGAAGATCGTCCGTGAATATATTGGGGTAAAACAGGAAGGTACATGAACGATGACGGGCAACAATGAAAATAACAAACATTTTCCATATGATGTATTTGTTCCCCTATCGAATCGCATAAATGATGAAACGGTTCAGAATAGTGCCCTGACAAGCGGTCTAATAAAAAAGCTAAATATTCATAAAACTAATTATGCGGAAAGTTTAAAAAACTTAAATAAAAAAGTAGATCATATTACAAGCCTTCTCAGCCAGAATCCAAGTAATATGCAAGAAAAATTGGATCAAACCGTAATGAATCTGAAAAGCGGTATAAGTGAGATAATTGAGCGTAACGAAAAAATAACGAAAAACCTTAATAATAAGTTAGAGAACTATGCCAAAGGGCAGCAGGAATTGAAGGAGAACTTAGAAAAACAACAGGATCTGTTAACAAACATGTTTACTGCCCTAAACAAACAGATGATAGAGCCAGACGGCAAAAAGGATAGCCTGCTTAGGGAAGTTAATGGTCTCAAAGACACCATACATGCAAACAATAGTGAACAGCAGCACTTATTAAATACCATTTATTATTCCACCAAAAAAATGAGCAAATCCATCGGCAAGGAAAAAGATGATGCGACTAAATCGGAAATACAGTTTTTAAGCGCATTGGAAGTTTTGTATGAGCATATCCGGCGGTTGGAATCCGATAAAGATGAATTGGGAATTGAGCTTTTGAGAATCGGCGGAGATTCGCACCAGAAGGAAAAATTGGCGTCCATAGAAAAAGAGCTGGAAAATCAGAAAGCGCTTTCTGAAAAGTATTTGCTGGAAAAAAAAGAAATTGAAGGCAAAATGGTAGAAATGGAATCGCTTTGGGAAAAAAACAAGAAGGTGAATGAATGATTAAGTCTAAAGAAGAAAAAATCAGACAATTCTCGGACAATGCCTTAAATGTTACCGCGCAACTGGCCAAAATGAAATTTCCTCAATTTGAAGATCGGATAGAATCCTTTAAAAATAATATCCGATCGTTGACGGACCATACCATTAGAAGCGGGCTGGTAGGAATAACGAGCTCGGGGAAATCCGCCGTATTGAATGTACTGCTGGGAACCGGCCAGAAGATATTGAAAGAGCAGAGTAAGGCCACCACCAACATGATTGTTTTCTGTCAAAAAGCAAGCGAACCTGCACTGGAAATCAATTTTGAAAACAAATCCCCTGTTTTTAAAAAAGGGGATAAAGCGTTAAGCCATTCCATCTGGAAGTATACCTCTGAAGATGAAAACCCCGGTAACAAGCATAAGGTCAAATATATCAGACTTTATATACCCTCATTTGTTCTGGATGAAGGACTTGAAATTGCAGACACGCCCGGATTAGATGCTTACGGACACAGGGAGCATGAAGATTTGACCCTCCGAGAATTTCTTCCCCAGGCAGACCTGGTCATCTACCTGACGTCCATCAGAAGTCCCATGAAAGAAGCTGACCGGCGGATTATTAATAAAATCATGGATGCCGAGCAGCAAATTGTTTTTGTGCAAACCTGTAAAGGGGCCGTTGTGGAGCAGGACTACGGTGATGGAGACACGACCTCTTTGGAGACCATGCTTGATAAATATAAAAAAGACTTTGAAAACGCTTTAAGCCCTTATGATAAATTGAAAGGGGCGCCTATTGTCCAGGTTGAGACCAAATCGGCTTTAGAATATTTTAAATCCAAAGACGAGAACGAATGGGAGGAGTCTGGTTTTGCTGAATTGGAACAAACCATAAACGACATAACCGGTCAGCTTAAAGATAAATACACCTTGCGTGATCTGAACAAACGAAAAGAAGAGATCCAGACCTTAAACCGGCTGATTAAAAACAGTATTAATAAAGAATCGGAGCGGGAAAATGATATCACTGAGCTCACCGATTTCATCAAAAAACAAAAATATTATGCAGAAAAAATCAATGCGGATAAAGATGAAATTATTGCAGAATGGACAGAAGCGTTGAACTTCAAAAGCGCAGTGAAAAAACTGAAAAAGGATTTGGAAAAAACAGAAACGGATGATGAGTTTTACGTTATTGCGGACACCGTACAGGACCAGGTAAAGAAAATTAAAGGCGAATTTCTGGATGCCCTCGATGATTCCAAGAAAAATTACAAGCACTATTTTGGTAAGCTCGGATTGGATGTCAGACGAATCGATTTGCAGGAAATGTCCAAATCAGCCTTTTTTTTCCCAAATGTTCAAAAAACAGTGCGACAGGAAGAACATACCCAGAAAAAAGAGTTGATAATCGATAAAGATGAATATTATTCGGATTTAGAAAAAACATTGGAGCAATATTTTGATCCCCTCCTCAAACACATGGAATGGTGGGAAAATTCCATTTCGTTTTCCTACTTGACCCCGCTGAATAATAAAATAGAAGCCTTTGAAAAGGATTTGGAAAATATTCTAAAGCATGTTCAGTTTAGTAAGAAAGAGCATGAGAAACTGGAAAAGATCACTGCCGAATTCGATACGATTACAGAAGACATTTCTCCTCTATGCGATGAAGACCCGTTTCTGGAGCAGATCATAATCAAAGAATATAAGAAGAAACCATTATTTACACACAGAAGAAAAGTTGGACACCAAAATTTATTCGCCCAGCTGAGCACGCTTTTAATGGAAAATTTGCTGCATACAAACTACCTCAAGGTGCTTGCAGGCATTTCCAATGAACCTGAAAAACGTGTTGCTTTACTGGGGCATGACTTGCCGCAGCAGATCCATTTTTTGCGCCGCTTGATGCGGTTTGATGATGAATCGCTTATCCATATTCAAGATCAATCACCGCCCTTTTCCCTGAATTTGGCTGACCCGATGCCGGGGATCGATAATGTCAACATTCAAGGCGAGCTCTTTGATGAGCTTGGATTTGTTATTTTAGAAAACGACGAGAGATCATTGGCTTGGGCCCAATCAGCCGATCTCTTCAATAAAGTGGATGTCATCCAGGTCATCGTTGATGACCTGCATCGCGTCAGTTCGGCAGTCAGCGACATTAAAGAACGAAATCTATTTTATGAATTGTTCTTAAAACATCAAGACAAATTATTGCTGACGTATCCCAAGGGAGCCTATTTTAATAAAGACCGCTTACACTTGTTGGTTGAAGAAATTCCAGAGGAAATCGGCCGTATTTTTTCAAAACAAAAACTACATTGGTTCATCTATGAAAATTTTGAAGTGCGTTATAATTACTTTCAAGAAATCGGCCAAAAACTGAAGAAAGCGGAGCTAAAGAATGGCGAATGCCTAACCAGTTGGAAATCCCTCAAAATTCCCCTTGATGAGCCTTTTAGTGAAAAGATATTAGAGGAGCAATTTGAAGAATTGATTTCCTGATAAATTATCGATTCGCTTTGACATGCTTTCGTTTCTTGCTGATAATTTTTTGGTTTTCGGCATATAATTTGCTTTATTTAATATATCATTATCGAAATTTTGTTCGATTTACTTCAGTTGGCTCATTTATAAACTTGAACGCAGTCGGTCCTGCTCCGGTTCTAGATATGGGTATCCATTGGGGAAAGGAATTCAGTTATGACGGAAAATAAATATAAGATCCTTTTGGTCGATGACGAAAAAGACATTCTCGATGCGCTGTACGATACGTTTATTGAAAAATACGAGGTCTATACGGCAAACAGCGCATCCGAAGCCATTAAAATCCTGAATGCCCACTCTATCGACCTGATCATATCGGATCAACGCATGCCGGAGACCACCGGAGTCGAGCTTTTCGCCCAGGTAGAGGAATCACACCCCAACGTGGGCAAGGTGCTTTTAACCGGTTATTCAGATTTACAGTCGGTGGTGGATGCGATCAACAAAGGGTCCATCGACCGATATGTGACCAAGCCGTGGCAAGAAGGTCAGGTAGTTAGTATTGTCCTCGAGGTTTTAAACGCCCGTTTGAAACAGGCGATCGAGGAGAGGAAGCGGGTCGAGTCTCAGCTGGTCCAGAATGCCAAAATGGCTTCGTTAGGCGAACTGGTTGCCGGTATCGCCCATGAGTTAAATAATCCCCTGGGATTTATCTACGCCAACATGGGAAACCTGAAGAAGTTCTCCCGGAAGCTGCTCGACCTGCTTGAAGCCTATGATGCGCTGGACCTTCCTGAAGCGGCCCGGGAAGAAATTGAAGAACGGAAAAAAGCGGTCAATTACGACTACCTCCAGACCCGGATCACGGAGATGATCGAGCGAACATCGGTGGGGGCGGAACGGATGAAAAAGATCATTCAGGATCTTAAATCTTTTTCCCGATTGGATGCTTCGGAATATGCAGAGGCCGACCTCAACGAGGCCATAGAGACCACGTTGGGCATCATGTTCCATGAATACAAGAACCGGATAGAGATCATAAAAGAATTCGGAACGCTCCCGCCCATCGAATGCTACATCGCCAAATTGAATCAGGTGTTCATGAATTTGCTGGTCAACGCCTGCCATGCCATAACGGACAAGGGAGAAATCAGAATCAAAACCGGTACGGAAAACGGATCAGTTAAAATCGAAATCAGCGATACGGGAGGCGGTATTCCGGAGAATGTGATGGATAAGATATTCGATCCCTTCTATACCACCAAGCCGGTCGGAAAGGGTACGGGTTTGGGGCTTTCCATCAGCCACGGGATCATCAAACAGCACCATGGGGAGATATATGCGCAAAGCGACCCTGGGGAAGGAACCACCTTTACCATAAAAATACCGATTCACCAGGAAGCAGATACCCCGGGCGAACAGATCCGGAGGTGAGACCCGTGGATCGTAGATTTTTATGGGAAGAGAGGACGGTTTGATATGTCAGACCTATCCACCCGGCAGATCATAGAGCTGCTTAGAAAGAATATGGTCTTCAAGGGGACACAGGTGTTTGAAAGCTTTGGAGATGAAGATTTAGAAGGCGTCATCGGCAAAGTTCATATCTCACAAGCCGGTCAAGGCGACATCATATTTAACCAAGGGGATAAAGGGGATTCGATTATCCTTTTGCTCAAGGGTGAAGTTGATATCTATGTGACGGATGAGAGCGGGGCTGAGTTAAACGTTGCCACTGTTGAAGAGAACAGCTTTTTCGGCGAGATGGCCATTATCGATGAGACTGAGCGCATGGCCTCGGTGCGGGCCAAATCAGACTGCCTGCTCGGGACCATCTTCAGCGAAGATTTATGGATGTACTTTCACAAATATCAGGTTTTGGCCCAAAATGTGTTGAAGGGGGTCAATCAGAGACTGAGAGAAACCGATGAAAGCTATATATCCAGATTGGCAAAGGAAAAACAGGAGCTCATCCGATTCAACCAAGAACTTGAAAGACAGGTTCGGGAGAAGACCGACCAATTGAGGCAAAAGGATTTACAGCTCTTGGAGATGGACCGGATTGCCAGCATCGGCACCCTGGCGGCAGGCATAGCCCATGAGATTAATAATCCCTTGGGCTTTGTGAAGAGTTCGATCGGCTTTTTGAAAAAAAGCATGGACAAGATGATCGGAGCGTTAACATACTGGACCGACAAACCCATAGAGGCATCGCTTCTTAAAGAGTATGAGGACTATCTCGCCGGGATGAACTTTGCCCGCATTACGGATTCCCTGGACACCAAATTTGATCGGATAGAAAGGGGTATCGAGCGGATCATGAAGATCGTGAACAGCCTTAGAAGTTTTTCAAGGCTGGATATGGCGGCCGTGGCAAAGCTGGATATCAATCAGAGCATCGAAGATGCACTGGAAATAATGAGCACATCGGATGCCAAGAACGTGGAGTTCATCAAAGAGTTCCAGGAAGTCCCCTTGATGAAATGCTCACCTGAAGAGATCAATCAATGCCTGCTCCATGTAATGAAAAATGCATGTGACGCCGTTGACCATCAGGGGCGCATAACGATTTCCACGTCCTGCCAAGAAAAAGAGGGGCAGGTGCTCATCCGGATAACCGACAACGGAAAGGGAATGCCGCCGGATGTGCTGAGACAGGCATTACATCCCTTTTTTACGACCAAGGCGGTCGGCTCGGGTACGGGCGTGGGATTGTCGCTGACCGAGAGATTAATCAAACGTCACGGCGGTACG
>Ga0180009_10006328_pt1 | contig 12441 bp, 11 predicted proteins | sample OS_PC_MetaG_FD_123537 | JGI IMG/M metagenome (GOLD analysis project Ga0180009, IMG submission 123537) | Groundwater microbial communities from the Aspo Hard Rock Laboratory (HRL) deep subsurface site, Sweden - OS_PC_MetaG | ecosystem: Environmental > Aquatic > Deep subsurface > Groundwater...
AAATTTGGGAGCGGGTTTTGAAATAACAATTGCAGAATTAGCCCGATTAATTGTCAAGCTTACCGGTTTCAAGGGCAAGGTCATCTGGGACAAAACTAAGCCAGATGGTCAACCGCGTAGATGCCTTGATACTGCGCGTGCTTATAATGATTTTGGCTTTAAAGCGACAACTGTTTTTGAAGAGGGAATTAAGAAGACAATCGAATGGTATAAAAAACACAGTAAATTAATATTCGAATGAAAGAGGGTGCTATGTATTGGAACAATAAGGTTGTATTATTGACTGGTGGGACGGGTTCATTTGGTCATAAATTTACAGAGATTATGCTTAATAAATATAAACCTAAAGCGATAAGAATTTTCAGTCGCGATGAATTGAAGCAATGGGAAATGGAAAAAAGATTTAATAATAATGGGCGTTTAAGATTTTTTATTGGGGATATAAGAGATAAGAGCAGGTTGGAACGGGCAATGGACGGATCCAATATTGTAGTACATGCCGCAGCTTTAAAACAGGTTCCAGCTTGTGAATACAATCCTTTTGAAGCAGTTAAAACAAATATCCTTGGCGCACAATATATAATTGAGGCGGCTATAGATCATAACATAGAAAAGGTTATGGCCGTAAGTACCGATAAAGCAGTTAATCCGATTAATTTATATGGCGCTACTAAAATGTGTATGGAAAAGCTATTTGTTGCGGCTAATGTTTACGTTGGGGAAAAAAGACGAACCAAAATGGCTTGTACCCGCTATGGTAATGTAATAGGAAGCAGGGGCAGTGTTATACCGTTATTCAAAAAACAAAGCTCCACGGGCACAATTACCATGACCGATAAAAAAATGACCCGTTTCTGGTTAACATTGGAACAAGGAGTAGAATTTGTTATTAAACGTATAGAAATGATGCATGGCGGAGAAGTATTTATTCCCAAAATTCCAAGTATGAAGATTGTAGATTTGGCTAAAGCTATTGCGCCTAAGTGTAAAATAAAATTTATTGGCATTAGGGCCGGGGAGAAGATTCACGAATGTTTGTTGACTGAAGATGAAGCAAGGCATTCTTTGGAATTTAAGGATTTTTTTGTCATAAAACCTGAGCACCCTTGGTGGAAAAGAGAAAATTGGAAAAACGGGAAATCATTACTTGGGGGCTCAAGATATACAAGTGATAATAATGATGAGTGGCTAACAATAAATGAATTAAAGAATATGGCAGAATAATTATGAAGACAATACCTTATGGCCGTCAATGGATTGACGAAAATGATATTAAAGAAGTTATTAAAGTTTTACGCTCTCATTGGGTTACTCAAGGCCCCAAGATAAAAGAATTTGAGGATGCTCTTTGTAAATATACTGGAGCAAAATATGCCGTAGCAGTATCAAGCGGAACGGCCGCTCTTCATATTGCTTGTCTTGCCGCCGAGATAAAAGCAGGCGAGGAAGTTATTACTTCTCCGATAACGTTTGCTGCTTCAGCTAATTGTATTTTATATTCTGGCGGAAAACCTATCTTTGCCGATGTTCAGAATGACACAATAAACATATCTCCCGATGAAATAAAAAAAAAGATTACAAGTAAAACTAAAGCCATAATTCCTGTTCATTTTGCAGGGCATCCCTGTGATTTAAAGGAGATTAGGATTATTGCTAAAAAACAAAATTTAATTGTTATTGAAGATGCTGCACACGCCTTAGGGGCTGAATATAGGGGTGTAAAAATCGGTTCATGTAAATATTCCGACATGACTGCTTTAAGCTTCCATCCCGTAAAACATATTACGACAGGCGAAGGCGGGGCTGTGTTGACCAATAGGAAAGATATATTTGAAAAACTTCTTATGTTAAGAAATCATGGGATAACAAAAGAAAAATACTTACATAAGCCTGATGGCGACTGGTATTATGAAATGCAAAATCTCGGATTTAATTATCGGATAACAGACTTTCAATGCGCCTTAGGATTGAGCCAGACAAAAAAACTGGAGCAATTTATTGATAAAAGAAGAGAGATAGTAGATTTTTATAATCAAAATTTATCCAAAATTTCAGAAATTAAATTACCGGTTGAGAGGCCTTATGTTGAATGTTCCTGGCATCTTTATTGTATAAGGTTAAAGGATCATAAAAAAAGGAAAAATATTTTTGAAAGAATGAAAGCTTTAGGTTTAGGTGTCCAAGTGCATTATATTCCGGTTTATTGGCACCCTTACTATGAGCAATTAGGTTATAAGCGAGGGGTTTGTCCAACGGCAGAGGAATTTTATCAACAGGTAATTAGTATCCCTTTATATCCACGATTGTCTCAAAGAGAAATAGCATATATTAAAAATGCAATTTGTAAGCTTTTTTAAATAAAATAGACACAAAAATTAGTAAAGTAAGAGAAGTAAGAGATGGAGTATGCAAAAATCGGGATAATAAAGCCTTTAAAAATATTGACTGGTTGAAGATGTTGAATATGTGATGGAAGCTGTAAAAGGATTGCATATATGAAAAATTTGGCAATAATACCCGCTCGAGGCGGGAGTAAAAGAATCCCTCGTAAGAATATTAAGGACTTTCTGGGAAAACCAATTATGGTCTATTCTATCGAAGCGGCATTAGAGAGTAAATTATTTGATGAAGTGATGGTTTCGACGGATGACGAAGAAATAGCCGAAGTAGCGAGAAAATATGGCACAAAATTGCCTTTTATGAGGAGTGAAGAAAGTTCAAATGATTATGCCGGTTTGACGGATGTTTGTATAGAAGTAGTTAAGTATTATGAAAGCCATGGAATGAACTTTAATGCTGTTTGTTGTATTTTGTCGACAGCACCATTCGTGAGTAGTGAAAAAATTATTACTGCAAAAAAGTCTGGCGCGATTATTTTAAATTATTTAGAAACACAGGATATTGATACTGAAACAGATTGGAAATTGGCGGAGCTAAAATATAAAATTATGACTCAGGAAGGATAGAATTATGAATAAGTATAAAACAGAACAGGAAATGTTTTGGGCTGGTCATTTTGGCGATGATTATATTTTCAGAAATAATAACAAGGAACTGTTTGCTGCAAATCTTAATTTGTTTGATGAAATTCTTTGTAGAACTAAAAACGTAATAACCATTTTGGAGCTAGGTGCCAATATAGGCATGAATATATTGGCAATAAATAACCTCTTGCCGAATTCTATGACCTCAGCAGTTGAAATAAATTCAAAAGCTTTTGAGCAGCTAAAAAGTACTTGCACAGGGAGAGCTTATTTAGCATCTATATTAGATATAGATGCTAAGATTAAAAACCAATATGACTTTGTTTTTACAAAAGGAGTTTTGATACACATAAACCCTGATGAATTGCAGAAGGTTTATGAGGTTATGTACAAATTATCCAAAAAGTATATTTGTGTAGCAGAGTATTATAATCCCTCGCCAATGACCCTTGAATACAGAAGTAAAAAAAACAAGCTCTTTAAAAGAGACTTCGCAGGCGAATTATTGGATAAGTACAAAGATTTAGAATTGATTGGTTACGGTTTTAAATATCGAAGGGATAATAATTATCCGCAAGATGATATTTCCTGGTTTTTATTGAAAAAATAATTAAAAGGAGCTTATGATGGAAATATGTATGAATTGTGGGATGCCCGATACAAGGCCAGGAAGTGACTTTAAAAATGGGATTTGTTTAGCTTGCAGAAATTATGAAAATAGAAAAAATATTGATTTTGCAGAACGCCAAAAGAAGCTAAAGGAAATATGTGAAAAAAGGATATCAGGAAAAAGTGAATATGATTGCGTATGTCCTGTATCTGGCGGTAAAGATAGTACTGTTATAGTTTCCGAGCTTGTGAATCTAGGAATGAGGCCGTTATTGGTTACTGTAACAGACGAATTTACAAAGACCAAAGCCGGTCAGCATAATGTGAAAAATATAGCAGAGCGGTTCAATTTAGACCATATTATTTTTAGACATGCTCCTCGTACGTTCAAGGAGCAAACATTAAAAGATTTTGAAAATGAGCTTCATCCGTTAAAATGGATAGAAGAAAAAATATACTCTACGCCAATACGAATTGCTAAATTGTACAAGATCCCGTTGGTTTTTTTTGGAGAAAATAGTAGTCATGAATATGGTACAAGTTGCACTTTAGATTTACTTCATCCTTTAAGCGATGATGAAACAAAAATTTATTATTTTTTTGCATTTTATCCTTATAATGAACGAGACAATATGGAAAAAGCTAAAAAGTTTGGATTTAAGGATTTAGATGATTGCAATGAGTGGTTTAGGCAGGGGAATGTGGAAAACTTTACACAGATTGATAGTATTGCTTATATCATCCAACTATGGACAAAATTTCCCAAATTTGGTTTTCAGCGCGTTAGCGATATAACAAGCCGAATGTTACGTAAAGGACAGATAACGAAAGAGCAAGCTGTTTTATTAGTTAAAGAAAAAGATTATATCTGTGATCCGGCAGCAAAAAGAGATTTCTGTAATACCTTATATATTACAGAAAAGTATTTTGATGAAATTGTTGATAAACACGCCAATAAAAATATTTTAGTAAAGGATGTTAACGGTAATTGGCGCAGGAAGGACCTATACAAATCTTCTTAAGTCTTTGTCTGCGTCTTAGAATTTGAGAGGCTAACTTGAGATGGTTGTTATATTTACAGAAGCGGGTAAACAGCAAGGTTATGGACATCTAATGAGATGTTTGGCTATTGCGCAGGGTTTTCAAAAGAAAGGGATAGAATCAGTCTTCTGCTTAAAAGGGGAGCCTGATGTAAAAGAAATCTTAAAAGAGTTTATATATCATAATTTTGATTGGTCGAAAGAACACGTTGATGTTAGAGATAAGATAGTAATAATTGATTCTTACTGTACAGATAAGAATTTCTGTAAAAAGGTATACAAAGAGGCAAAAACGGTTCTTTTTATAGATGATTATAGCAGAATAGTTTATCCCGGAGGGCTTGTTTTAAACAGCGCTATCGGATCCGAGAGTATAGATTATCCTGATAATTCGAAGGTAACTTATCTTTTAGGGCCAAAATATCATCCGTTAAGACGTGAGTTTTGGGAGGTACCGGAAAAAGAGATTAGAGAGCGCGCTAAGAAAGTTCTAATCACTTTTGGTGGTAGTGATGTTACCAATGAGACGCAAATGATTCTTAAAATGTTAAAAGAGCAATATCCGAATTTTGAAAAGCACGTTATTATTGGCAAAGGGTTTTCTAATATTGATGAGATTAAAACAGAAGCAGATAAAAGAACAACTTTAATATATTATCCTGATGCTAAAAGAATGAAAAAGGAAATGCTGGAAACTGATATATGTATTTCCGCTGGGGGTCAGACGACATATGAACTCGCAAGAGTAGGGGTACCGACAATCGGAATATGTTTAGCAGGGAATCAGAGAATGAGTTTGGAAAAATGGCAAAAAGAAAGATTTATAGAATACGTAGGTTGGTATAACGATGGAGACTTAATAAGAAAAATTTCCAATGGCTTTAATAATATCCAGTCATATTTAAGGAGAAAAGGTCTTAGCAGTATCGGGAAAAGTTGTGTAGATGGCAAAGGAGCAGAAAGATTAACGCAGATAATTCAGGAAAAAGCATTGTTACAAAGCAGAGAAGGTAGCGTACTTTTAAAGTTGAGAAATATTACAAAAGATGATTGCCGTGATATATGGCGTTGGAGGAATCACCCTGAAGTCAGAAAAGTATGCTACGAAACAGAACCCATACTATACAAAGAACATCAGAAATGGTTCAGTGATAAAATCATTGATGCTAATGTCGATTTTTTTATTGTGGAAAATGAGAATAAACAAAAAATCGGGCAAGTTAGATTTGAAAAAAAGAGTAAAAATACCGTTTATATTAATGTTAATCTCAATCCAAATTTTTTTGGTAAAGGTTTAGGCAGCAAAATAATTAAGAACACAACAGGGTATTTTATAAATAAATACTCTGGAGTTGGGAACATAATAGCTGAAATACTTGACAGCAATATTGTTTCACAAAAAGCCTTTAAAAAGGCAGGCTATAAATTTCATAAGCACACCAGCTTAAAGGGTAGAGAAACATCCGTTTTTAAGTTTATCAAGGCTCAATAAAGATGAATTTTGAAAAATTAAAAAAATGCTTTGTCATAGCTGAAGTTTCTGCCAATCATGGTCAGAGCTTCAACCGCGCTATAGCGATGATAAAGAAAGCAAAAGAATGCGGTGCTGATGCGGTAAAGTTTCAGTGTTATACACCAAATACGATAACCTTAGACTGCAATAATAAATATTTTAGGATTAAACATCCTAAATGGGGAGGTCAAACATTATATCAGCTCTATCAAAAAGCCTATACGCCGTGGAAATGGTTTAAAAAGTTAAAGAAATTTGCCGATGATTTAGGAATTATTTTCTTTGCTACTGCTTTTGATAAAATTTCCGTTGATTTTTTGGAAGAATTAAAGGTTCCTTTTCACAAGATCGCCTCTTTTGAATTAGTAGATCTACCATTAATTAAGTATGCGGCAAAGACTAAAAAGCCGCTCATTCTTTCAACAGGTATGGCAACATTGCCTGAGATAGAAGAAGCAGTGAATGCAGGAAAAAAAGCAGGAGCAAAAGAGGTCATCTTGTTAAAATGCGTCTCAAGTTATCCGGCAAAACCAGAAGAGATGAACCTCAGGACGATACCTGATTTAAAAAAGCGATTTAAAGTGCCGATTGGGCTTTCTGACCATACATTAGGTATAGGGGTGTCAATTGCAGCTGTTTCTTTAGGCGCGCAAATAATTGAGAAGCATTTTATTCTAGCGCAAAAGTTTAAAACTCCTGATAGTTTTTTTTCTCTTGCGCCGGATGAGTTTAGAACGATGGTAGAAAATATTAGAATCACGGAACGGGCTCTGGGTGAAGTAAGTTATGATTTAACTGCTGATCAGAAGAAAAGCCGGATTTTCAGAAGGTCTTTATTCGCCGTTAAGAATATAAAAAAAGGAAATATATTTACCGAAGAAAATATCCGTTCTATTAGGCCTGGCTCCGGATTGCATCCTCGACATCTGGATGAGATTATTGGGCGGCGTGCCAATAAGGATATTAAATGTGGAACTCCGCTTAGGTATCAAAAATGGGAATAGCAGATAGGACTGTCAAAGCAGCTTTTTGGATGTACGCGTTAAACATAAGTACTCGGTTGTTAGGGCTGGTACGTATTATTATACTCGCTCGATTGTTAACTCCAAATGATTTCGGAGTGGTCGCTATCGCTATGCTTGTAATCGCGGGTGTAGAAGTATTCACCCGATCTGGGCTAGAACACTCAATTGTGCAGAAAGCAGAAGTGAGCCGCCATGAATTGCACGCTCTCTGGCTGTTTGATACATTACGGGGTTTTGCGCTCGGTGTTATAATTTTTTTGACCGCTCCTTATGTGGGCGCCTTTATGAACAGCCCGGGTAGTGTTGCGGTTATTAGGGTCTTTTCAGTAGTCCCTGCCTTGATTTTCCTGCGTAATGTTGACATGATCATGATATGGAAGGAATTAGACGCCAAGAAGATGGTAGCTGTTGAGGCAGCGGGTCAGATAGTAGCTGTTGCAGTGGGTATTTCGATGGCTCTTTTATCCCCTAATGTGTGGGCATTAGTTGCATCGGTTATTGCTGATCGCCTGACACAGCTGATTATGTCGTATATTGTTTCACGCTCATGGCCCTGTTTCGTTTGGGATTGGGCAGTGGTTAAATATCATTTCCGCTACGGACGTCAAATTTTAGCTGAAAGCATAGGGTCATTTTTTTACAACACTGTTGACGATTGGTTTGTGGGAAAATTTATGGGTGAATTTGCTCTGGGCCTGTACGGTAAAGCCTACCAGTTCGGCAATCTGCCTACTACAGAACTCACGCTCGTGTTAGGCCGAGTGTTGTTTCCATCGTTTTCAAAGCTTAAACATAATATAAGTCGCTTAGGAGCCGCATTTTTGAGCGTTCAAAAGGTAATCAGCTTGATAGTCGCTCCCATTTCAGTATTTCTGTTTTTATTTGCGCATCCATTGGTGTATACCTTGTTGGGTAAACAGTGGTTGTCCATGGTGCCGGCTTTTCAAGTGTTGGTTCTGATGGGCGTGGTTCGCTCACTGCGTGAAACACTGGGGAGTGTTTTTCGGGCCGTTGGTTTTCCAATTATAGAGGCGTATACGACATTTGCTAAATTGGCCTTAATACTGGCATTACTCTGGCCATGCCGTTCATACGGGATAATCGGTGTGGCACTACTGGTCCTATTGACATCGTTATTAGAATTTCCCATTTTAATGTGGTTTGCCGCTCGCAAGTTAGATATGCCTTATTTCTCAATCTATCGCCCGATTATAACGCCGGTTATTATAGCCTTAGTCTCCGGTTTGATCACTTTTCTGGTAAGCGCCGGGACAACAGGCATAACTTCTCTCTTATGGGGATTTGTGGGCGTATTCGGGATGTATCTGGCAATCGGGGCGACGTTAGAGTATGTTTTCCATTTGAACCAATTTTCTGAAATCCGGCGCATATACTCTCTGGTACGTCTTAATGCCGGTTAACCGATTATTATTTCCATGAGCGTTACATATATCTTTTGCGAATCATACGTTCAACTCGAAAACACTCTATTTGTTGTCGAAAAGAACTATTGGGATGGCGAACCTTCGGTTGTAGTTGTCGAAGAAAACACCGATCTCCCGAAGTTGTTTGCCTATCTCAGAGAAAGTCGCTATGGCGAACTGCTGGATATTGTTCACTTGCCATATATTAGGCATATTGGGGCTGCTTCCAAGAGTAGGCTGCAGCATCTCGTCAAGAAGATCTTCTATGAGAAAAGATACTTGGAAGCTGCTTTTCGTTGGCATTTTGGGAACGTTAAAGGGGCCAAGATATATTTCTTTTGTAGACCGTTTAACCCCTACACATTCTACATGTTGAAGCGTTTGGTGAAAAACAACAGCCTGACATATGTTTATGCTATAGATAAGGATGTACATGAAGCTGGAGATTTGCGAACGGAGAGTTTGAGCATATTGCAGAAAAAGATATGGTTGAAACTGATCTATGGGAAGGGCCTAAAGTGGGTAAAGTTTTCGCATGGGGGGGCCATAAGCACGTACATTGACGATAGTTTCATGGCAATGGTGGACCAACACATAACACGTGGCGAGCGAAAGCAATGGCTGCAGGGATTTACGCTGCAAGATTTGTCCTTTGGCAACGAAGAGACAGATTATCATATAGTATTCTATGATACACCCTATGACCAGGATTTCATGCATATTGCTAACAAGAAGGACTACTGCGGGAGACTAGAGGAGATATTTGCTGTTCTACTAAAGCACTTTAAGAGAGAGCAGATACTAATAAAATATCATCCTAGCGCGGAAGTATCTATGGATTTAAGTGCTTACGGCAGGATCATGCCTGACTTCATGCCTGGTCAGTGGTTTCAGAAAGAAGGCGTTTTGTTGCTGGGGTTCTATTCGAGATGTATTTTAGAGGCTGTGGCGGGCTCTTCTGTCTCTTTGGTAAATCTCTTTAAGTATAAGGAGCAGGATGATAGGGATTTCCTAAGAAGGTTTGTGTCGGAAATGGCTACTTGTGAAGTGATTCTCCCTGAGACGATGGAGGATTTTGAAAAGATAGTAGAGGGTAAAGACAGGAATGTGGAAGGACTGGATACTGTGGAGACGATTAAGAAATGATAATGATTAATGTACTTTCCGGATTTGTTTACCTCCAATGTGTAAAAGATCGTTCTCGTGGGAAATTTCGGTTTTATAAATATACCGACAGTATTTTAAGAGGCTATTATAATGCAGGGTAAGGTTTTACTAATTAGGCCGCAGAATATATATCACTATAATAATTATCCCCCTTTGGGCTTAATTGCATTAGCCACGCAACTGAAGGTAAATGGATATGAAGTGAAAATTATTAATTGCGCACTTGAAAAAAATCCTTTAGATGCAACCAAGAGGGAATTAGATAATGTTCTGTTTGTTGGTATTTCTATTTTGACAGCGGAAGTTATGGATGCTTTTAGAATAGTTGAATATATAAGAAAGCATTCAGATATTCCTATTTTGGTGGGGGGTGTTCATTGTACTCTCTTTCCTGAGCAAATGGCGAATTGCAGTTATATTGATTATGTTGTTGTTGGGGAAGGGGAAGAACATATCTTACATATCGCAAAAATGATTAAGAATAAGCAGCGGCAAAAAAATAAAATATTTCAAAAACAGATATTAGATATGGAAAGATTGCCGCTATCGGAATACTCATTAGATAATAATATCAAACAATTTATCGGCAGCTATCTTACGGATAAATTAGAAGAGATTGTTAAGCGCCCTATGCGTTGGTTGCCTTATGAGAGTAGCCGGGGTTGTCCTTCGCAGTGTACTTTTTGTATTAATACTGTGGTGAATAATACTTGCTATAGAAAGAAAAGCGCTCAAAAGGTGTTGACTGAAATAGAAGGTGTTATAAAACAATACAGCCTATCACATCTAAAATTTATCGATGATAATTTTTTTGTTGATATCAATCGCGTGCGAACAATATGCGAAGGGATAATAGAAAAACGTTTATCCGTTACTTGGGATGCGGAATGTCGCTGCGACTATTTTAATGATCGCATGCTGAATGATGAAGTATTAAAACTTTTAAAACTTTCCGGACTAGTGCAGCTTACACTTGGTGTTGAGTCTGGCTCAGCGCATACACTTGGCCTAATGAAAAAAGGAATAACCTCGGAACAGGCAGAGTATGCAATTAATAAATGTAGTAAACATGGGATAATCGCGCGTTCTTCGTTTATTCTTGAAATTCCAGGTGAAAATATAGACGATATTAAACAGACAGTGCATTTTGTTAATAGACTAAGGAAATACCCTTTTTTTACTTGCGGTGTAGGCACATTTAGGCCTTATCCCAGATGCGAATTGACTCGGCAGCTTACAGAAAAGAGGCTTTTAACTCAACCGCTTGATTTTAGGGGTTGGGCAAATAGAGACATTATTGATATGTATACATCTGCGGAATATATAAGGCCTTGGCAAGTTAATGGGAGATATTCTGAAAGCGTCGCGTATTATCTTAATATGGAGTCAGCTGTAAGATTAGGTAATCATCAGATAAAAACAACAATCGATAAGATAAAGAATAATATTTTTGTTTTTTTGGCAAGATTAAGAAATAGGCTGCTTTTTTATAATTTCCCCTTTGAAAAAAAATTATACAAAAGGTTTTTAGTCAATTTTTACAAAAAGAGACAGGAATCTGAAAAAACTCAGGAGCAATAATGGGAAAAATAATCGGAATAATTACGGCAAGGATGATATCTTCCCGTCTTCCTGGGAAGGTGATGAAAAAAATATGCGGCAAGTCAATTTTTGCGCTTCATGTAGAGAGAATGAAAAGCGTTAATGATTTAGCCGGCATATATCTTGCTACTTCAAAAAATAAAAGGAATGGGCCTCTTATTCGAGAATGCAAAAAATTAAAGGTTAAGTATTATCAGGGAAGCGAGGAGGATGTATTAGAGCGCCATATCAGTATTCTAATAAAGGAGCGCGCAGACGCGGCTTTGCGGGTTACCTGCGATATGCCGTTATTTGATATAGATTCCGCAAGCCGTTTAGTTAAAATTTTTAAGAAAAAGTATTATGATTATGTATTTGTAAAAAATATGACCATGGTTCAAGGCACTATTCCAGAATTAATAAGCCAAAAAGCAATGACTGATATCCATCAAAATTACAAAGGCCCAGCAATAACTCAGCCGATAAAAGAAAATATGAAAAAATATAAAACAAAGGGGATAGAGATAGATTCTCAGCTTTGCCGACCGGAATATAGATTAACGCTAGATTATCCTCAAGATTTAAAGTTAATGGACTTTATATATAAAAAATTGTATAAAGCTAAAGCGATTTCGCTTTTTGATGTGTATAAATTATTAGATGATAATCCTGATGTAGTTAAGATAAATACTCATGTACAGGTAAAAGGAGTTGTAAAATACAGCGATGCTTTTTTATATGTGCCGGAATTTTCAATTGCTCATTCTGGCAATATGCTTGTATTTCTTGATAGCAATAAATCAAGAATCTCACTTGAAAAATTTAGGGATAAGATTAACACTTTGCTTTCTAAAACTCCCGAGACTAAGAGATTAAAGATAATATGAAAATTATGGAAAAGGGAACTTTGCTCTTCATATATGAAGGACAGTTAGGAGATGAAAATGATTAAGATGTTCATAGGATTTGTATACCGACAATCACTACTGTCCAAATTAGCCGAAAGCCAGCGTTAGCTGGGTGTCCGGCGGTTTATCCGATCTTTGATGAAATGGTGCATTGAGCCAATCCCAAAGGTTTCTTCTGGCAAAAAGATTA
>Ga0180009_10006329_pt1 | contig 12438 bp, 10 predicted proteins | sample OS_PC_MetaG_FD_123537 | JGI IMG/M metagenome (GOLD analysis project Ga0180009, IMG submission 123537) | Groundwater microbial communities from the Aspo Hard Rock Laboratory (HRL) deep subsurface site, Sweden - OS_PC_MetaG | ecosystem: Environmental > Aquatic > Deep subsurface > Groundwater...
CAATACCAAAATAATTTCAACTGGCAATACTTCGCTTGATATTATCATATATGGAACTGACATTGTAAATATTTTAAATCCCAGTAGCACTATTCCGGTCGGAAACATAACCTTTGCTACAGCAACCAATACGCCATTTGCCTCATCAACCCCACTCAGTTTAAATCCGGGAATGGAAATTGAATTTGATATGCCTAAAAACACTACCTCCAGCACTTTGTCTTCAAGTATGATTTGGTGGGGTGTAGAAATACCCCCGATCAAGGCTGGAATCTATAAAAATACTATCACGTATAGCTCACTAATAAATGAGTTGCCGTGGCCATAATAATATGATTGGGAATAAAAAAATATTACTTTTATCTATTTTGTCAACTTTTATTAGTATTGGACATGTTTACGCTAATAGTTTTTCCATAACACCTACAAAGATCGAAATTGATAATATAAAACCAGGACAGACTTTTCACACTATAATTGAAACCACACGTGACAAATACCTAGAAGAAAATATTTTAAATATACTGATTGAAAAAAAAGATATAAATGAATCTTGGCTCAATTACCATAACAATCAAGAAATTGTGTACTCAAAAGATAAAAAAAACTTAGAAATACCAATTACAATCTCTGTGCCTAAAAATGCTGTAACAGGAAAATATCTTGGTAACTTGCAATTTATAATGGAAGATAAAAAATTAAACAGCAATAACACTAGCATAAAAACTAAATTAGGGCATCAAATACCCATAGAAATAAATGTAACCAAAAATGACGTGAAGAAAATATCAATCAATTGGATATCCTGGGTAGAAAGTGACGGAGTAAATAAATTAAAAAGTGTAACTATACCAGGAATAATAACTCTAGGTGTATCAATAAATAATACAGGTAATACAAAAACAGGAATAAAAAAAATAAAATTACTAATTTACGATGAAAAACGAGAGAAACTTTTAACCACATTAATTAATAATAACTTACCAAATATAAATCCATTTGAAGAAAAAAAAATATTTATTGATCTTTATCATTATCTTCCGCTGGGAAAATATTCCACAGACATAGAAATATATAACGACGAACAATATAAACCCATCTTTAAACAACGAAAAGACATACAAATAAAAGAAGGAATATTATCAAAAAGGGATATTGTAAAAAGATTTTATAAAACAAACAAAACTGTGCCAATAGTTGTTTTTCTTGTGTTATTTCTAATATTGATGAAGAGAGTTGCTAAAAAAGGTACTAAGCCCAGATAATCCTGTCCACATTTAAAGAAAACTGTTGGCTTAGGATCTGATCGTTGCAAAATAATATGCCATATAAATTATAAAACTAAAAAAAAACAAGAAAAATCTCGCCCATTAGAGGCGAGATTTTTGAACTGTTTAGAACCGTAAGATATGGAAATCTTATGTACCAACAACTGTTACAGTAGTGGTACAAGTACCAGCCACACCAGTAGAAGGAATCAAAAGTCCCCAATATAGAGTTTCTTTACCAGTACCTTCTGCATAAGTGCCGTCAATCTGTTTTGCGACTGTTTGACCAAGAGAAGCTTGGGTTGCGGCTGAACTAAATGGCTTGCTTTCATAACCAATATTAGTTGTGGTACTAATCTTCAAACTAGTAAGTAGGATTGGGTTGGTACTACCAGAACAATTAAAATTACTAGCTGTATAAGAGCCAAGTGTCAAATTATGACTATTACCAGTATTTCTAACTTGAGTAGAAACAGCATTAGCAGTAGAAGTGGCGCCCAGTCCCATATTACCAAAATCTAAAGTGGTGTCAATTAAACCGATGGCTGCCACAGTTCCCACAGAAAATGACATAGAGGATGTAACTGTATATTGCGCATCAGCTACACTAGCATAAAAAGTCCAATCACCTGGATCTGTATAAAAAGTTGCTGGTACTTCACAAGTTATAATACCTGTGGTATCTGATTCAGTACCATCACAACCGGCATCTGCACATGTAATAGTATTTTCAACACCCAAAGTATTGGAAAAATAACAATTATCTTCATTGCTCTCACCAGTAATATCACAATTTACGTAAGTATTTACCCCATTATCAAACGAACTTACTAAGAACGTACCGCCTGTTTCCACTTCAGTACAAGAGTTGTTGTCAGTATAATTAACTGTTAGAGTAATAGTATCTGTATCTGGTGTTGAGACGTCATTAGTAGTCTGTTCGTTTAGAGTTAGTAAATTAGTAGTTTCATTATAAGGATCTCCTGCTGCGTCAGAAATATCTAATGAAGTGATAGAAGGACTTGTATTAGTAATAGTAGCTGATGCTAAACCAGTATTCTCCTCTGCAGCTGATCTCATTGAAACAAAGATCAAAATTATGAGAAGACCTACTACCGCTAGCATCAAAGCTACCAAATAATGGTATTTGTTTTCTTGTGCTTCTTGCATATTTGTCAAATTAATTAATGTATATTAAGTATGATATGAATACTAATGAGCCGACATGTCATGCTCATTAATAGTCGTTATTTGACCTCTACTTTGGCCTGTAGATCTTCTTCTCCAACGTAGTCTTGAGTACCAGTAATATTAACTTCAGCAACTCCAGTTGTTGCGCCTGAATTGCCATCTTCTTCAGCTGGTTTTACAATAGTATAATGGTATTCTTTTACAACTTCTTTTTCGCCCAAAACGGACATATTGTTATTTGCTCCAAACATTACCACCAAACCCACAACCAAAGATAATCCTACCCACGCTGCACCAATTGGTACTAAATATTTTCCCATATTATCACCCCCTTTCTTTTTTTAAGTATGTTAACTTTCATAATATTTTATTAATTAATAGTATTATACCACAATTTAAGTAATTATTCAAAAATACAACAATTTTATCCACAGGCTATTATTTACCGTGATCTTTCTGTTTATTTTTTAATTCCATATTTTCAGCACTGGCTTTTCTATTCTTAGTAATTCTTGAAGTTTTTTTGATGGGATTTCTCACCCTTTTGAAAGTATTTTTTTTCTGTTTATGTATTATCTTATTTTTGCCTCGCCTTTTTTTGATAAATAATATCAAAACAATTATAATCAGTGATAAAAATAAGACTATGCCAACTACAATTATTATATTATTTGCCCCCCACCCAACTCCAACCGAAACTGGTTTAGGAATTGATATGTTTAAAGATTTCTTTTCCGTCCTACTGGCACCATACTCAAAATATGCATCCACACGATAATCACCATAATTTAAAAAACGATAATTTTCCCTAAACAATCCAGTTCTATCTTTTAAGATAAACTTATCACTAGAACGAACCAAATCCTGTCTAGAATCATTTTGATATATTTCAAGGAAAAAAACAGATTTTATACCTATTTGTCCAGTATTGACTATTTCAGCATTAAATTCAACGAGTTCATCTTTGTTATAAATATTTTTTTCGGTTTTGAAGACTGTAAACTCAGCTCCTTGCCCTAAACTTCCGGGGGGAAGTACTTCAATCTTAATATTACTTTCTTCACGAATAATTTCATTTTTCAAATAAAATTTTGCATTAGCATTATACTCTCCTTGGGGCACGCTATCTAAAAAAGTTAGAGTAACAGTTATATTTTCGCCAGGCAAAAGTAGATCAAAGTCACTCTGAGTAAATTCTTTGCTATAAGAATGTTTTTCATCAGTAATGTCAGTCATTTCTAAATATAATCTGTCTGGCCTAACATCAACATTTCCATCATTTCTCATATAAAACGAAAATAAAAGAGGGAGACCAACCTCTACGTCGCTGAAAAAAACATCTCCGATTTTTATTTCAACCACTTCCTGATCCGTCACCGTAAAAACAATTCTCGCCATCATTGCCTCTTCTAAGACAGCACCGATTCCCCCACCTGTTTTACCGCCACCAATCAGACCCTTCTTTACAAACAAAATATAGGCTGTGTGTTCGCCATTTGGTGCTGTTTTAGGGGCAATATAAAAAGTATAATCTAACCTTGACTTACCATCTGGTATTATTATCTTTTCCTTACTAAGCTCAAGGTACTTACCAGATTCACCGCTAATTGAAACTTCCACCAATTCATCACCAATAGAAGACCCTCTTGTAATTGTCACTGTCCCTGGTATTCTCACCCCATTAATCACATTATTCCTTATAATCGGACTTGGGGAAATTCCCAAAGCATTCACTTGCTCCAACTGGACAAACAAAACGACTATTATTATAAAAAGAAATTGATAGGCTTTTTTCATATTTTATTATGTTAATTTTATCTATTTTTTATTAAAAACTTACAAGTAAAAAAAAGTAAGATTAGAGAAAAAAATCCAAAAAACAGAGAAGCTATCTTAATTTTATGTATGATAATAGCGTCAAAAAGGTTTCTTTTTTCTTTTATCGGATGCCACCTGTTTAAATCAACCTTTACATTATTTTCTATTTTATCAAACTTGCTATCTGTCTTTAAAATAAAATCTCCACCACTATCCTTCAAAATTGTACCGTCTTCGGCCACTAACTCAATCTCCACAATATAATCATGATCATAATATAATTGATTTGCTTCATCTAGATAAATAAAATCAATATCACCGTAAGAAAAAGGTAATATTGTTTTGTCTAGGTTATATTTTTTTTCAAAAATTAATCCCTTTGAATCAGAATCAAACAATCTGAGCACCCCCCACTTAATCAATCTATCAGTATTGCCAAAATTATTAACAGTAGACCTTATATTCAATTCTTTCTCATTATTTTTAAAAATAATATTATGAAGTTTCAAACTATATAAATAATCATCTGTGATATTAAAAACTATCTTATTTTTTATAGCAACACTCAAACTGGTCGCGGTCGTAGTATCGGTGGCCACGCCATGTACGATAAACATAATCTCACCCTCACACTGTGATTTAGTTACTCCTTTTGGATCTATTGTTATTGGATACCGGTATATACCTGTTTCTTTTGGTATTAAAAACTCTTCAGCTGATAATTTGATAGCATTACAATTATCATTTACTTTTTCTACCACAACTCTTATATCACTTGACCATTTTTTTTGCATAACAGAAATTTCTTTTACTACTAAAAAATTAGAATTAACATCTTTAATCTCAAGTACAGGCGGTGAAATAGCAAAAGCGCTTACTTTTGTAACACTCAAAAATAATATTGGAATTATAACAAATAAAAAAAATAATTGCTTTTTTCTAAAATTCATAACCTAATAATATTTAATTATTATTAATATTATAACATAAATCTACTATTTTTAAAAATCCATCAACAAATTATGTTAATAACTTTAAAAACTAAAAACTCTTCCGACTATCCTAGAGCGATGTACCGAACTATAAACACGCGAATCAGTACTACGCTCTCGATTATCCCCCAATAAAAAATATTCAAATTCACCAACCTCATAATTTTGGACATCATGCTGTGCTTTGATTCTAGTATAAGTACCCATATCTAGATAAGAAGATTCATCCAATAAATCAAACTCCTCCTTACCGTTACATTTGATATAGACTCCGCCACGTTTTATCTCTATCTCTTCTCCTGGCATACCAATTATTCTTTTTACAATTAATTTGGTACTTTCTGGATCTAATATCTGTACTAGATCAAATCTTTTTGGTGGCTTGATAAGATAAACAAATTTATTGACAAAAAATAAATCCTCATCTAAAAATGTATGTTCCATAGACGGGCCGTCTATTCTGCCTGGAGCCACCAAAAAAAATCTACCAAACAAAATAGCAAAAACAAAAATTCCAAGTATACTGGTAGCATACCACAAAAACCTTTCCAAAGCCTTTATTTTTATTAATAAAAAAGTCATTAAAAAAAATTAATAGTTATATTATAACACATTTTATCTTTTTATGAAAAAACGCCTAACATTATACATTTTGTGTTTTTTAAAAAAACATGTTATAATAACTTAATAAATTTTTTATATGAAAGAAAACTTTTTATTTGGTGTAAAAGCCATAAGTGGTGATATACATTTATTTATGACAAATATACTACACAACAAATCAACAATTGGTTTTGCTTTTGGCCTACTAATAGCCACTTTGGTGGCTGGTTTAATAATAACCAAAAACCCAAGACATATACCTATTATCCTAAAATATTCTAGCATGGAAGCTTTTCAAAAAATTGCTAAAAGAGACAAGAAAGGTACCTACCAAATCGCCTTCACCAATTTTATAAAGATGTATACTCAACTGCGAACACTGGTACTAATACTGTCAATTTCTTTTTTTGTAATGATCACAACTATAGTTTTAACACAATAATTTCAAAAATTAAAAAAACCTCTCAAGTTTTGAACTGTACCACATTTAACGGACACGTATAAAAAACCAGATCACAGTTTGAAAGGTTTTTTTAATTTATTGCTCTTTCGGATTGGTATTTAATAATCTTTTCATATCGCTTAAATTGGTTCTATAAACTTCATAAGCTACTCGGCCGTCCTTTGTGTAAATTATCTTTTCTGGATTTATTTTATTAATTTGTAACAATTTTCTTACAATTTCACCATAAAAATATTGGGTATTAGCTCTCAAGGTATTGGGGGTGGTATATACAAAATAAAATTCTGAATCATTATATTCAGTAGACTCTATGGAATCTAAATTACTCATTAGATATGTAATACTCATAAATGGCCAGCTGTGATAAAGAGAAAGTCTAGTAAATGTCCATTCAAATGGAACTGAATTCATCCTCATATCGTGCACCAAAATTACTTTACGCCCTTGTTTATTTTTTTTATCTAATGCATAGCTTTTCAATTTTTTTTCCAAACTTTTGACATAATAGGAACTGTCTGGCATAAGAGAATAAAATCCACGCAACTCACTATCCAAATATTTATTTAGCTCATTTATTCCATAATCAACTCCAAAATACTCTTTAGCAGGCCTATTTATATATCTTAGGCCTTTCTGTTTATTGAACATGCTTAAAAAATTAATATTTACAAAAAAAATAAATTCGCCCACTAGCAACAAAACCATAAAAAACTTAAACAACCTTTTGTCACTATTCAACAAAAAAGAAAAAATATAAGCTGCAAATAATACAAAAAATGGACTTAGATAAAACAAAAATCTAACTTGGGTATCTATAAATAATAATGAGAGAAGGGAAATCAAAAAGGTTAAAATTAAAGTACTTGACAATAATTTACCTTTTCTTGAATACCACAGCAAAGCTAAGAAACCCAAAGACGACATAAAGAAAAATTGAATTGAATTCATAAAAAGCAATGTATCCAACCTAGCAACCCTGTCCGACAATTCGCCTCTCTGTATCTTGCCTATAGCATTTGTCCATTCTGGAACATCTTGTCCAAGTAAATAAGAAAATTGTAAATCAAAATGACCAACATTCTTATATATTTCAATATTGTAAATAATTACTGGAGAGAATACTAATATAATTAATAATAAAGCTAAATAAAATCTAAAATCTCTAAAATATCTAGGCCTAAACATCAATAAAATTATTAGGTATGGGAAAAAGAATATTATAGCAATATATTTTGCCAAGATACCCAAACCACAGGCTATACCAAACAATGGTAAAAACTTTTTATCCTGCAATACTAGTAAAAACAAATAGAAGCTGAGTAAAACAAAAAATAAAACTATAGACTCCATTAAGGCTATTCTGGAAAAAAAACCAGCAACCCCATTAAAGGCCATTAGAATCATGGCCAACAAACCGATTTTTTCATCAAAAATTTTCTTACCTATAAAAAAAATCAAGATAACTGAAAAAGCACCGAAAAGTGCCGAGGGAAGCCTGGCTATGAAAATACTATCACCAAAAAATTGGAAAAAAATATGCTGAATAAAAAATACCAAAGGTGGGTGATCATGAAAAGAAAAGTTTGCCCACCATGGCAGTTCGTCAAACCAATGAAAGGGGGTCTCCTGTTCAGCGCTTAACATAACATCTACCATACCTATACTCCTTACAGCATAAAAAGGTTCGTCGCCAGTTATCTCCCCATGACTCAAGAACAGTAAACGTAGTCCTAAAGAAAGAATAAACACAACAACAAAAATAAAAAATATCTTTTTAGAAACAAAGTTTTTAAAAATACAACTATTTATGTAAATTCTCTTTTTTCCTGACAACCCAAAAACTTGGTCTTCTGATTCTAAGTGATTTTTTGGTTCTTGCATATATTATTTTGAAATTAAATCAACTTCCCCACAACAAGCTAATTAAATGTAAATAAATAATCCCAAAGCATCGAGCCAATGTTTGACCAATGTTTTGGTTTAGACTTCAAGATATTAACGACCATCTTTCGCCCTAGAAGGGTTAAAATTAACTTTCACTGATTTTACCTGATCTAAATTGGCCTTATAAACTTTAAAAGCCTGCTCACCTTTTTTATTTTTTATGACTTCAAATTCAGCACCCAGCTTTTCTAGAAAATCACCATAAATATCTGAAATTATATAGCTCTTTCGCGACTCGTTCCTTTCGGTTCCATCAAGTGTCAAAACATAATAAAAGACAACATCACCAAATTCCTCCTCATTAAAATAATCAATATTTTCCAAAAAATAGTCCATACCGACATATGGCCAACCCATATAAAAGCTATATTTACTAAAAATCCACTCGTACGTTTTTATACTTGCTCTTTCATCATGAATTAACAATGCTTTGTAGATTTCCTTATCTATATCATTGTCTTTTTTATTTTCTAATATTTTTGTTATTTTTGTCTGAATATTACGATTGGCAAATATCGGCTGAAAGTAGGATTTACGTCCAAAAAACTCTTGTAAAAAATACTGATTGAGTTCTTCAACACCAATAGGTCTTATTAAATACCCCTTTGAATATGTAATTCTATTCCACCCCAACAAATTATTTTTATTATATAAATGATTAACATTGATAGAAAAAAATAATTCATAGGCAAAAAATAAAATGAATATGACGAAGAAAACTTTCTTGCCCAGTAAATTATATAGGTTTAAAAAAAGCAAAGAAATCAGAATTATAAAAAAAGGCATTGGATAAACCAAAAATCTAAAATTGGATCCTATCAGAAATGTTGAAAATAAGAAGACAGTCATAACTGATATCAATAATCCTAAATTTCTTGTGCGATTATTTCTATCTTCTTTTTTCCTTATTTCTAATAAATTAACAAACAACGAAAAAATGAAGAAAAAAAGAAAGGGGGGAGTTAAAAAACTACCATAAAACATCAGCCCCGAAATTCTTTTTATAATTCCCCCCCTCAACTCTTTCCCTAGTGGGTTTGACCAATATTGAGCAGAATCTTGTCCAAGCAAAAAAGAAAATTGTAAATCAAAATGACCTAAATTATTATAAAGGGCAATATTATATATAATAACTGGAGAAAAAACCAATAAACCTAGGAAAATGGCCAGATAAAATTTAAATTTCTTAAAATATCCCCTCCTATAAACTAACAGATAAACCAAATAGATTGGCAATGGAAAAAAGGCAGTGTATTTGGCCAAAAGACTAAGACCGACCACAACACCAAACCATGTTAAATATTTAATATTATCACAAGCAAGTATAAACAAATAAAAAGTCAGTAAAACAAAAAAAAGGGCAATAGATTCCATTATGGCTATCCTGGATATATACACCGGCATAACGCTGACCGCCATAATAAAAGCTGCTAGTAGGCCAACTTTTTCATTTTTCATTTTTTTACCAACAAGAAAAATTAAAATTACTGAAAAAATCCCAAAAAAAACTGATCCTAGACGACTAACAAACAAACTTATACCAAAAATCTTGTGTATAATATAATTTATTGCAAATGTAAGTGGTGGATGATCGTGAAAAGAAAGATTAGCCCACCAAGGAAGTTTATCCAACAGATGATAAACTGTTGGCTGATCACTACCATAGAGCACATCTAACCAACCGATATTGCGCACTGAATATAGTGGTTCATCAGCAGTTACTTCTACTTCGCCCAACCAAGTAAACCTGAGAGTAGCCGCTAAAATCACAATCAACATTAGCAATAGCATTGTTTTGTCTGATTTTATATTTTTAAATAATTTTTTAAACATAGATGCTTGAAAACTAATTTACTCCTCGCTTTTCTATAACAATACGGCCTAAAATAGAAAAATCACTAATTATTCCTTTATATATTTCAAAAACTACCTCGCCTTCGTCATTTTTGACCAAATACGGTACAAAACCATATTCTTGTAAGACTTTACCATATAAATCAATTGCCATCAAGTTCGGATCAGTCCTGGCAATACGACTACGAGCAGTTTTATTGGTACTTATGATAAAATAACAATCACTATCCCTAAAAACAGAGTTGTTGGAGATAAAATCCCAATTTTGGATAAAATCACCCAAACCAATCACCGGCCAACCGTGATTAAAAGTCAAATCTGCCAACACCCAATTCATGGTTTTGGGATGTAATCTGCCATCATGAATAATTAGTATATTCTCACCCGCATATTCTTCCTTATAATTATCAAGTCTCAACTTCTCTGCCCTATCGTTAATTATTTTATTACTAAAATGAGGATCAATCAATGATCTCTTTTGAAACAACTCTTTTTTAAAATAATTACCAAGCTCATCCACGCCATAATCATTATCTTTATAAGCATCCAAAAAAATAAAACTACCAACTCCAATTGAATTATTAACAACCCCGAGAATATTAGCATTAAAGGAAATAATTAATTCGCTCATAAAAAACAGCCCTAACAGAAAATAAAATATATAAAGACTTACTTTATTTTTATTTTTTAAGAAATTAATAACAGAAAAAATGGAAATAGCAACAAGAAAACAAAAGAATGGCACTGAATAAACCAAAAATCTAAAGGATGACCCCACCAAAAAGAGAGACAGTAAAAAAGAAAAGGTTAACAAAAATAATGTTAAAATTTTTGGTTCTTTTACAATCTTTTTTACTCTACATAAAAAATAAACAAATCCAACAAGCGTAAAAAAAATAAAGAACGGACTCAAATAAATAATGTAATTTTTTATTCCAATGAATCTTTGGTGTATGTTCCCTGTTAACACCTTACCAGCCAAGCTAGACCAATAGGTAACATCTTGCCCTAGTAAATAAGAAAATTGCAAATCAAAATGACCCACATTACGATAAAGAAAAAAATTATAAATTATCACAGGAGAGAAGACAACTAAAGCAAGTAAGGTGGAAAGATAAAACCTCTTCTCTGTAAAATAAGACCGTCTAAAAAAAACAAAGATAATTAAATAGACAGGCAAAGCAAAAAAAGCAGTATATTTTGCCAAAAAACTCAAGCCCAAAACAATACCAAAATAAGGTAAAAATTTCTTATTATCCAGTGTTAATAAGAAAAAATAGAAACCTAGTAAAATAAAAAATATCGCAATTGATTCCATTAGAGATACTCTAGAAAAAAAACTCATCATGACATTTAGGGCAGACACAAGCATTACTAAAAGTCCAAAATCTTTGTTATAAACTTTTTTTCCGATAAAATAAGACAGTATGACTGTAAAAATACCAAAAATAGCCGGGGGAAGACGAGCCACCAACAAAGAAACGCCAAACAAACTAAAAAAGATATGATGTATAGCAAATACCAAAGGCGGGTGATCATGAAAAGATAAATTTAACCACCAAGCATCTTTTTCAATCAAATTATAAGTCGTTACCTGATCACTACCATAAAGTACATCTAACCAAGTTAGTCCCCTTATGGAATATAGTGGTTCATCGCCTAGAATATAACCCTTGGTTAAAAAAAATAACCGCAAAAAAATTGCGACTGTCAAAATAATTATAAAAAAAATAAATTTTTTTCTATTATTAAAATTATCTCTAAAAAAATTACCAATTAATTTCATAACAAATTCAAACTTTTATGTAGAAGCACGTCTCTTTAAATTAATTTTGATACTTACTCACCCAACTTTTTTTATCTTAAAAATCTCCACTCCCCGTTCTCCTGCACAAAATACCACGGTTCGCGTAAATTGACAACGCCCTGTGTGTTATTAAAACCAGAATAAACAAAATCTACTTTAGCCACATCTTGATATGTTTTACCTGTATTAGGTGAATTCCAAGTATCTAGTAACTGCATATTTGGATCAAAACCAGAATCAGCAATTTTTATTTGTTTTATTCTATCTAACAATGCTAAATTTTGTCCTTGCACAAATGTATCTTGGTCAATTATATCTTTAACATCCTGTGCTGACTGTGGATAAACCTGCTTAAACTTACGTTGTTTTTGAGCCAATTCAATACCAGATAAAGACCGCAACAGAGATGGGCTTAGATAAATAATTTCATTACTTAAATTATTAACCTCTAGATAAATTGGTTGGTCAAAACCTGCTGAGGTAATTTTAAGTTTATCA
>Ga0180009_10006330_pt1 | contig 12438 bp, 9 predicted proteins | sample OS_PC_MetaG_FD_123537 | JGI IMG/M metagenome (GOLD analysis project Ga0180009, IMG submission 123537) | Groundwater microbial communities from the Aspo Hard Rock Laboratory (HRL) deep subsurface site, Sweden - OS_PC_MetaG | ecosystem: Environmental > Aquatic > Deep subsurface > Groundwater...
ATAACCTGCATGCCATCAAAAGTGGAATCCATAAACATCCAGTATCCAGAAACCAGTATCAAGGATCAGCCAATGACAGCAAGGTCTTTCGTCGAGACAACATCGATTTAGTGTTACATCTAACGCAACTATAGAATGAACTGTCATTATTTCAATTGAATTCCTGCCCTATTTCTAGCACGATTCATAACATGATACCAAGCATCAGGGTATTCTATCCCAAGTGGTCTGGACATGGTTTAATTTTCTAATATATCCACTTAGATAATTCAACAGAAGATTTGCCCCTTTTTAAATGATATAATTCAGATCTCGGCTAAACTACACAAATAGTAAAATAAGAATTTATTGACAAATTATACCCTAATTTTTTAAAGTAAGACTAATCCATCAAATTGTCCTACAGAGTGAATTCCTTCATTAATTGGGCTTAAGCCTTTGGGAGGATATCAAGGGTATACCCATGTTGGAAATGTTGGGAAGCTTGCTTTCTAGATTAACCGGTGTGCTTGGACAAAAACCTGTTGGCCAACCTGGATTATATAGGCAACTGCACCAAGTATATTTTGATAGGGTGGAGGCCATCGAATTTGGAATGGGGAATATGGGACTCAATTAAGGAGATATGTTATGGGAAAACTGGATGGCAAGGTAGCCATAGTGACTGGAGCCAGCAGGGGGATTGGTAAAGCCATTGCTCAAGACTTTGCGACCTGGGGGGCCAAAGTTGTTTGCGCCGCTCGCACCCTGGAGGAGGGGGAGCATTTCCTGGAGGGCTCCCTTCGCACCACGGTTTCGGAAATCCAGAAAGCTGGAGGCTCTGCCCTGGCTGTCCAAGCCGATGTGTCCAGTGAGGAAGGCTGTGCCCACCTTGTGCAAATGGCTCGAGAGACATTTGGTCCTGCGGATGTGCTGGTGAACAATGCGGTATTGAGCTATTTCATACCAACCAAGGATATTCCAGTTAAACGATGGATGCGCACTTTCGCTGTGAACGTGCATGGCCCCTTCATGCTGAGTCAGATGGTATTGCCGGATATGATTAAGCGAGGAAGCGGTGCCATCGTCAATATCTCGTCGGAAGCTGCCGTTGGGCCGGGACGAGGTCCTTATGCAACCCAAGCCATGGTGGGTGGCACCCTGTACGGCGCATCAAAAGCGGCCCTGGAGCGTTTCACTCAAGGATTAGCCGAAGAGGTATATCAGTATGGTATCTCGGTAACCTGCGTATCCCCTTCCATGGGCGTCGTTACTCCCGGCGGTGTTCACCACGGATTTTTCACCGGCCCAGACGACCCAAAGGCGGAGCCCGCCGAGATGATGACCAAGGCGATCCTCCTCCTGGCCACGGAGCCACTGGACAAGGTCACCGGCCGGGTCACATACTGTCAGGCCATTCTAAAAGAGTTTGGCCAGATAGCCGAGGCCAAGGGCTGCGGTGCTGACCGGCCGGGGAGCGGGTTCAGCCAGCGCTAGCGAGGGGGAGGCAGACAATAGAAGAAGGCGGAAGATTACAAAAATAAAGCGCATATCATGCAAAAATATTATAAAGAAAGATTTGAGGCACTGCGGCGTGTTTCGGGCAACCTTGCTTCAACTACTGAGGTGAATGAGATTCTTGAAATAATGAGGAATGAAGCGAGGTATATGGTTCCTTCCGCCATGGAGGTATGTATCCTTCTGCTCGATCCCGACGCGCATAAATATACGCGTCCTCTCCAATGTGCCCTATATGATAGTCCTCGCAACTGTCTTTCATGCAAGAGAAACCGCACTGCAATCCAAAAAGCGTTATCCAGAAGAAAAGGCGTTGTGGTCTCAAAAAGTGAACCCGTGAGGAGGCATGATGGCTCATTGATAGAAATCGGACCGGAAGCCGCTATACCAGTATTTGTAGATGATGAGATATTGGCGGTTTTTAGTGTGGTATCCAGACCTGGAACCCGTTTCACAAAAAAAGACTTTTACCTGATGAGAGATCTTTCCGAGATGGCCGGCAATGCCATTTTAGGGGCCAAAAGACACTGGGAAATTACCCAGGAAAAAATCAGGATCAATCAGATGCTTACCCATCTTTCACCCTTTGTACCGCAATCTGTGCGGCAACTCGTTGAAAAAAACCCTGAAATGCTAAGGCAAGAAAAAGAGAAAAAAGACGTTACGGTCTTGTTCCTCGATCTGGAAGGCTACACCAGGCTCAGTATCAACCGGTCAGAGACTGAGGTCAATGAGATGGTAGAAAAAATGTTTTCCAGTTTCGTTGATCCTATTCATAGGTCCGGGGGGGATATTAATGAGACCGCAGGAGATGGACTCATGATCATTTTCAAGAATGATGATGTTAAGACAAATGCAATCAATGCAGCCAGGGCTGCCTTTGATATTGATGAAAGAAACCGTGAACTCAACCAGAATCTGGGTAATCATTTCGAACCCATCAACGTGAATATGGGGATCAATTCGGGTGAAGCCCTTGTGGGACTAACCAAATTCAAGGGATCATTGGATACGCGCATGACCTATACCGCAAGCGGTCCTGTGACCAACCTGGCAGCCCGTCTAGCAGATTTCGCAAGGGGGGGAGATATCTTGATAGGAAACGAAACGAAACTGTTGATAGAAGGCATGTGGCCGATCTTTGACCTGGGACAGGTTCGTCTTAAGGGCATAGAGGAGCCCGTGAAGATTTTTTCTCTAAAAAGGGACCACAGCTAGCAGGAAATAAAAATCACCCTCAAAAAGAGATGAATTATGAAGGAAATCAGGAAATATCATATAGATGTGCTCAGCGATTACGTTCATGGGCAGTGGCTTCTATATCCACTTCGAGTGTATCGTCTTTAAATCGTACACCATAAACCGCCCGCGCCGTCTCCCTGGTGATGTACTCTTTGCGAACATCCTCAACCACCAACTCCACTTCTCGCTCCAAGGGATTGCCGTATCCCCCTCCCCCAGGAGTGGATATTCGAATCCTGTCGCCTCGTTTTATGGGGATATTGGCATCTTTGGTGATATGAGGGGGAATATATTTCTCTTCACCTCGAAAGATAATAATCTCCGTCTTGGCACCGTCATGGCCGCCGAGCATTCCCCTGGGACCGAACTTCCCCCGCTCACTGATGAAAGAGGCTTTTGCCTCTTCCCCCAATAATTCCGTTTCGATAATGATCCCCAAACCACCACGATACTTACCGGCCCCGCAGGACTCATTCCGTAAGGCGAACCGGTGAATTCGGATGGGGTAGCGAAGTTCGTATAATTCCACCGGCTGTGTCCGAGCCACACTAATCACCGGGGCACCATGGCTAAGCCCATCACCTGCACTGTGACCGCCATAACCGCCGCCCAAGAACATGTAAACCACATATTGACCCCGATCAGGGTCTATTCCACCGATGGAGTGATTAAAGGATGATCCGAAAATCCCGGCTGATACCATCTCCGGCACGGCCTGCCCCAAAGCACCCATGACCGCATCGGCCACTCGCTGCGAAACTTCGGCAGCGCATCCAGCCACTGGTCGGGGCAGGGTTGCGTTAAGAAATGTGGTTTTGGGCACTTTGAGGTGAATGGGTTCAAAACAACCGGAATTAACCGGGATATCCGGAAAAATGTGCTTAACCGCCAAATAACAGGCCGACGTTGTACTGCTGATGACGCTGTTCATGGGGCCCCGGCATGGAGGCGAACTTTTAGAAAAATCCAGGTAAGCATCACTCCCTTCAATAGTCAGTTCCAAAGCGATGGTGAGGGGTTCGTTATCTATTCCGTCACTGTCCAGATGCTCCACATAGGCGTATGTGCCATCGGGTATCTCCTTCAGGTAGTTACGCATCTGCTGTTCCGAACGTCTCTTGAGTTCTTCTATACAGGCCCAAACCGTATCCTTTCCATATTTATCCAGAAGGCGCGTCAGTCGTCTTTCCCCCACATTAAAAGCAGCCAGGTGAGCCATGAGATCGCCGTAACAATCATCGGGGACCCGCACATTGGCCATAATAATTATCAGCACCGCCTCATTCAGCTCACCTCGTCGATAGAGTTTAACAGGAGGAATCCGCAAACCTTCCTGGTAGATCTCGGTAACTTGAGATCCAAACCCGCCCGGCACACTACCACCCATGTCCGGCCAGTGACCTCGGTTAGCCATGAATACAAAAAATTCGCCCTGGTAGAAAAATGGCTTCACTAACCCGGCATCCATGAGATGAGTGCCCCCAGAGTAAGGATCGTTGACAAAGAAAACATCCCCTTCCTCAATCCCTAATCGCTCTACCTCCTTGATGACTGCTTTGGCGGTAAACTGCATGACGCCGATAAACGTCGGCAAACCCAATCTACCCTGGGCAATGACCTCACCCGTTTGTGGGTGATAAAACCCGTTGGCCATGTCATTGGCTTCGGAGATCACGGGTGAAAAGGCAGTTCGTTTCAAGGTGATGTCCATCTCTTCGGCGATCTGTTCTAAACTACCCCGCACTACGGCCAGCGTTAGAGGATCTATCGTCATTTTATCTCCTTGATGTTCAGGTTGCCTAAGGCATCCACGTCACATCTCATAAACGGTTCAACAACGGTGGTTGCATCGGCTTGCTCGATTATGGCTGGTCCTAATAGATAAGTATCTCTTGGAAGTAGAGTGCGGTCGAATACCTGACACTCCTGAAATCCTCCATTGAAATAGACAGATCGTTTCCCTTTCAATGCCGCTTCCAGTGAATGGACCCGGTTGTCTGTTGGTATATGGAAGGCGGTCTTGGGTCGGATGCCTACCACCGTGGTGCGCAAGGTCATGATTCGTATGGGAAGTGTTTCGATGGATTGTCCGTAAAGTGCGACATAGGTATCTTCGAAGGCCTTTTTTATCTCATCACGGCCACAAAAATGACTGGGCAAAGGGGTTCGCACCTCGTGAATCTGACCGTAGTAAGACATATCAGCGTAAAAATGGGGTTCAATGGACTCCACACCGATTCGTTCCTGTCTAATAAGATCTTCTCCATGCTTCACATGCTGCTCCAGAATCTTATAGAGTTCTGCCGTATCAAGCCCGTCTAGACGTTGGTTGATGGTCTGGACGAAGTCGTGTCTAACATCTGCCATAACACAGCCCACCGCTGAATTAGCCCCCGGCCAGGGTGGAATCAATGCCTTTGCAATCTCCAACTCTCGCAAGATGGAACAGGCGTGAAGCGGGCCTCCGCCACCATAAGCCACCAGAGTGAAATCCCGTGGGTCCAGGCCCCGTTCAACCGTCAGGCTACGGATGCTACCGGCGATTTTTTGGTTAGCTACCTCCAGAATGGCCCGGGCCGCTTCGATAATAGAAAGGCCCAAAGGTCTGGCAATGGTATTCATGATCACTTGCTGCGCACGGTCTCTGTCGAAGGTCCAGCCCTGATCTCGACCGATGGCATCGGTGGGGCTGATGCGACCCAATACCAGGTTGGCGTCCGTAAGCGTCGGTTCCTGTCCCCCTTGTCCGTAGCAGGCAGGCCCAGGATCTGCACCTGCACTTTGGGGGCCAATCTGTAAGATCCCCGCCCGATCGATCCATGCAATACTCCCGCCTCCTGCACCAACCGTACGAATGTCCAACATGGGTACTTTTATGGGAAACCCATATCCCAGGTTCGCTTCAAAGGCCGTGGTGGGCTGGCCGTCCACAATTAAAGAGATATCCAGGCTGGTGCCACCAATATCACACGTTATGATATTCTCGGCCTCACCGGCCTGGTTCATCTGACGGGCCGCCATGACCCCGGCTGCAGGCCCAGAGATAATGGTATTGACCGAGAAACGTCGGGCCACCTCTTCAGACATGACCCCGCCGTTGGATTGAATCAAAAGGACTTTATTCTCATAACCCTTCTGGCGGAGTTTCTCCATGAGTTTCCCGAGGTAGCTGTTTATCAAAGGTTGGACGTATCCGTTGAGAACAGCCGTGCTGGTGCGTTCAAACTCACGGACTTCCTGAAGTATTTCCGATCCGGTAACGATGAACGGATTGGGCCAAACCTTCTCCAATACCTTCTTAGCCTTTTGTTCGTTGGCCGGATTCGTGTAAGAGTTAATAAAACTTACGACAACGACTTCAACATCCTTTTCGAGTAGCTTTTTGGCGACTTCAGTAAGGTCGGATTCACTGGGCTCCAGGAATATTTTCCCCTGAAAATCTGTTCTTTCGTCCACTTCTAATCGGCAATCCCTTGAGACCATAGGTTTGGGGTCTGTCTCGTCTACGCAGTTCAATGATATCCCGAAAGCCTTTCGTCATGATGAGACCGCAGCGTGCACCTTTCCTTTCCAACACAGCATTGGTGGCCACGGTGGTGCCGTGAATGATTAATCCGATCTCTTTAGTTGCGACAGGAAGACTGTCAAGTCCTGTGAGCAGGCCTGTGGAAAAATCCTTAGGTGTCGAAGGAACTTTTGACACATGGGTTTTCCCGCTGTCTTCATCGTGGAGAACCAGGTCTGTAAATGTTCCCCCGATATCTACACCAATGATAATGGACATATCTTTTCTCTTTTTATGGTGGATAAATCGTGAGTGTTTAGCGTTTTTTATCCCCGAGCTCCCATTGGATCAAACACATTTTTAAAGCGTTGTGTAACTGCTCAGGTATTTAGGTTGAAGACTGAAGACCAAAGTATCCAATGGGTCTCTTGCCTTCCTCCTTCAGTCTACCCATTTATTGATTTAGCCAAAATCAACCCTAACAATGCATAAAATCGATTAAAATGCCTTTGCAGATATGCTTGAGACAGTTGCCTTTACTGGGCCGATGCCGGATGCTGGATGCTTGATGCTTGATAACCTGCATGCCATCAGGAGTGAAATTCATAAACATCCAGTATCCAGAAACCAGTATCAAGGATCAACCAATTACAGCAAGGTTTTTCGTCGAGACAGCATCGATTTAGTGTCATATCTAATGCAACTTTAGGGTCAACTCTTTGGGGGAGGGCTCGCCGTTACAAAATCAGGTCGCCCGGTAAGACGTGCAACAATGGTGCGACCCAAGAATAGGGGTGTCCCATCGGCCGTTTTGGATATGCTGTCATCTATCTCCATTTCAACTTCCTGCATGCTGGTCCCGGCAGATCGACCCATCTCCAGAATCCTCTCTCCCAACTCCTTAATCGCCCAATCATTTGCCTGTTCCAACGTGTTAAAACTATGGGTCCCTTCTATTCCCTCTATCAGGTATTTTCCTTCATCATCAATCTTTATGCGCACCTGACGTCGTACCATCACATTACTCGTAATTGCTCCAATGGCATTTGCCACATCTGCGTCTTCAGGCACTATGGTTTCAGCCCCAGGAATCTCCCCTGCCCGTGGGAGAAAGTAATGTACCGGCGCCCCTATGCCGATCACCGGTCGATGGAGCTTAACACTCACTCTGTAATATTCATTCCCACCGCTTAATAGATTCTTTATAAGCGTCTTACAAACTCCACATTCCTCCAATTCATGGGATTCCGTTTCTTCATCAAGTTGTTTCTTCAAGATCTCTACTGCCAGTTTACGAATTATCTCCTCCAACAGATATTCGATAAACTCATCAACTTCATACTCCGTTGCCTCGCTCATCATCTCGCACATTCTTATGGCGGTTTTCTTGTCCCACCTTTCGAATAGCCCTTTAGCATGAAGCAGATCCGGGGCCGTAAAACCACATCGTTGTACAATGCAGTGCTCTTCAAGTCTCCCAAGGCTCAGAAGGTTCCAATACCCCGCATCTGTTTTTTTTGCCAGCTCATCAAGTGAGTAGGGTCGCTCCTGTAGAAAACGTAATATCTCTTTCTCCGAGCTTGTGAAGGATAACCCATCCGTCTGTTCTGTTATTGTTAGTATCTGCATGGAGCGTGTGGAGACTTTGTACTCATCCAGTCGTTGTTCAAGATAATAGAGAGCTTTTTCCATGCCATTGGTTCTTGTTCCTAACCAGGCGAGCGGTGAGACACGCTGGGGGCCTATGAAAAAATCACCCCCCTCCCATAAGATGAGACTGTCGCCGCCCAATCCTGTTGTTCTCATCTCCAGGGCCTTCACATGGGTCTTAAAACCTCCGACGGTGGTGCCACTCTCGCATACCCGTACCAGACCCTGCTTCAATGCTGCCGTATCCGTTGTGGTGCCTCCCACATCAACCACAATATCCTCAGCCTGATTTGTTAAATGACGGGCTCCTGCCACACTCGCCGCCGGACCGGATAAGATTGTTTCCACCGGTCGCTCTTTCGCCATCTCTGCCGCTATAATTGATCCATCTCCCTTTACCACCACTACAGGTGCCGCAATGACCAGGGCTCGCAGTACTTCTTGAAGCTCTTGCAAAAGCTTCTCTAATTGTGGGATGATCCGCGCATTCAACACCGCTGTCTCAGCACGTGTCTTGAAGTTCAGCAGCTCCGACAGTTCATGTCCGCATGTAACACTTAGACCGGTTTCCTCCTTGATAGTCCTTTTTACTTGGAGTTCATGCATGGGGTTGATGGCTCCGGCGAACCCGGAAATGGCGAAGGCCTTCACTTGGTAATTTTCTACCATTCGCCGGGCAATTCGCCTGACCTCCTCTTCGTCAACAGGACTTGTCTCTTTCCAATCAATCTCCAACCGGCCACCTATAACCTCTTTAGGCTCGTGCGGGATCTCTTCCGGATCGAACAGACCATAGGGTGGCATCACCAGCAATCCAACCTTCTGTCCCTTCCCTTCCACTATGGCGTTGGTTGCCAGAGTTGTTGAGACTGCCACTAATTCAACCCTGCTCAACAGATCACCCTCTAGACCACCCAAGGCCTCCTTAATCCCCACAGTAAAATTCCACTTTGTGGTCAGGGCCTTGCTCTTAGCCGTCAATTCATCTTTTTTAAAGTCATAAATCACAACATCCGTATATGTCCCACCTGCATCTATGCCCAGTCCATATCGTATTGATCTGCCTGTTTTCTGCCTTTCTTTTTCACCCATACCCATCAATCACCCCTCAAACTTCAATAGTGTCCTTTGATAAAAAATTAGGACGCTCTCAGCGGTCAGCGCTCAGCTATGACGTTGTCTTAAAATTGATTAAAATCTGTAGGCTGATACCTCAATTGAGCGAAAAATGCTCAATTGGTCGTTATTAGTTATTAGTTATTGGTGTTGACATAAACCATTATTCCATATCACTCTTGTCCAAAAACGATTTCACCGCAGAGTCGCCAAGAACGCAGAGAAAAAAATTTTATCAGAATTCCTGAGAGGGGAATTCTGATAAAGGTATCTACATGCTTAAAAGATATTTGTTATTTTTCCCGAAGGGCTTAATTCACAGTATTTTCCCCCCTCCCTGCCCCGTGGAATGTGAAACCTATTCCTCTGGGGTCAGGGGAAAATACTATAAACAAAATACTCAGCGCTCTCCGTGTCTAAAGAGAGCGAAGCGAACGGGCGGTAAATATTATTTTCCAAAACAAATAACCGATAACCAATAACGGATAACACTCAATCGAGTTTTGACTCGATTGAGGTGATAGCTAATGGCCCCTAATTGAGCGTTTTCGCTCAATTGGGGTTAGAGTTCCATATCACCGTGTAACATGCGATGGAGAATGGTTCGGCGCATGACCTCATTGGTGCCGTCTGCAATATTAACAAGTCGGAGTAATTTCCAAGCTTCGGTTAAGCCCAGCTCGTTTGTGAATCCTATTGCACCATGGGCTTGTATGGCTCGGTCTATGGCCCTTGCACACACTTCTACCGAATAGGCTTTAGCCATTGATAGTTCCTTGATGGCTCGCTCGCCGCTGTCTAGAAGCTTTGTTACGTTTAGGCCCATTAGATGAGCCCCATGCACCTCCATCGCCGATTCCGCCAGGGGGAACATCACACCTTGATATTCACTGATGGGATGACCGAAGGCCTCACGGATCTTTGAATAGTCCAGTGCAATTTGGAGTGCCCAACGGGCAAGCCCCACCGCCCTTGCCGCATTGTAAACCCTTCCGAGGGAAACACCAAGCAGACCGATACGGAATCCCTCGTGCAGTTCTCCCACCAAGTGGTGCGGTTCCACCAGGACGTCGTCCAGGACAACCGCCCCTTCGTTACCGCCGATCTCTCCATACATGCGTACAATGCTTTCAATCTCGAAACCGGGTGAATCGGTGGACACCAGAAATGCGCTGATGCCGCCCTTCCTCTGTTTAGCCCGCTCAGGATCTGTAATGGCGAAGATAATGGCGTAGTCTGCGTATGGCGCGTTCGTTATCCATATCTTGCGGCCATTAAGGCGCCAGCCATCCCCTTCAGGGGTGGCGCGTGTCTGTATCATGGTAGCATCGGACCCGGCATCCGGCTCCGAAAGGCCAAAGCACATGGATTTCTCACCCGTAAGCATAAGCTCTAGCATCTCCTCCCGCGCCTCCGGCGTTACCTTAAGCAGGACTAAGCTTGGACCAAAAGCCCAGTGGCTGATAACGTAATTGCCAAGCCAGTAATGGCCTCCGCACATGCGGTTGATCTGCTCCCAGGCCACGTAATATGCGATATACCCCATTCCAGCACCACCGATCTCCTTTGGCACGCACATGTTGAAATAGCCCGCCTTAGCTGATGCCATGCGCACTTCACGTATCAGTGCCAGAGCCTCATCACAGATGCTGCCATCCTCCTGATAGAGGTATCGTTGGTTGGAAAGCAGATCGTGGTGTTTTTCGTGCCTTGGAATAACCTCACTACGAACAAAGGCCTCAATACCATCTCGAACAGCCATCACATCATCGGGAATATCAAAGGCAATGTTTCCCATGTCCCACTCCTTTCTTCATGTCTTTTACGATGAAAAATATTTAGTTCACAATCACAAATGTAATATGTTTATTTCGATGCCGGTCTCTCCTTCAGTATCAAGGTTAGAATAACGGCCACGAACATCCCTGCCGTGACCAATAAAAAAGAGATATCATAGCTACCGGTAACATCATAGATATAGCCTGCCAACAGAGGTCCGGTTGCAAATCCGATCCCATCGGCTACCGACAGTCCTCCATAAATGGCACCCATGGATTTTACTCCAAAAATGGACGACGTCAGCTTTGGGATCATTACGATATTGGCGCCATAGGAGATACCAAAGAGTGCCGAAAACAGATAGAACATCCAAGGCCCATTTGCCTTCATGAGCCAGAGCATCATGATGCCTTGTATGGTTATGCAGACGAGCAACACCAACCTTGCTCCAACCCTGTCAGAAACCGCACCGGACGAGATCCGTCCTATAATACTGCAGATACCGATTGTGGATAAGACACTGGCAGCCCTTAGAGGGGTTAGCCCTGTATCTTGGGCATATGGCACAATATGTGTCATGGTAAGCCCCAGGCAAAGGATACAAAGAGCGTACACGGCGAACAAGAACCAAAACGGTGTGGTCAAGATGGCTTCAGGCAATGTGAATTGGTGATCCACTTCTCCTGGATTAGATGGGCCTGTTGGGGTTGATTCTTTGCCTTCATGAGCATGAATGTAGGCAGGTTCCGCTTTTCGCATGGCTATCAAAGAAGCAGGCACACAGGTAACCCAAATGAGGCAACCGAGAAGGCCGAAGGCCATACGCCACCCAAAATCAGCAATAAAATAGGAGATGAGCAGTGGCACGAGCCCTGTTCCCACACCTATACCCGCCGAAGCGATTCCCAGGGCCAGTCCCTGCCTCCTTATGAACCACTGAGACACCATTGCCAGGGGGAGGGCAATGGCAGCGCATGCGCCTAACCCGGGCAAAAGCCCAACAAACAGATACAGATGCCAGACATTTTGGACCTGCGAACCAAGGAAAAAGCCCAACCCCAATATACTTGCCGTAATCATCGTCACAAGCTTGAAACCATACCTGTCGGCCAGCAGGCCCGTTAGTGGAACGGTTATGGCGTACGAAATTCCGGAAACAAAACCTACTCCAGAAGTCAGCCCTCGCGTCCACCCGAAATCATTCATCACCGGTACGAAAAAAACCCCGAAACTGTAAAATGCGCCGCATGTGGCGGCTGTAATGACGAAGGCACCTGCTGCCACTATCCAACCATAAAATAACCCTTGCTCTTCAACGAGGTTTGCATTGGCAAGGTCTGATTCCATCGTATCCTCCGTATCACGAGGCTCTGTCCAAAAACGTGTTTGATTTAGTGTGGGCTCGGGGATAAAAAAATAAACCCTAACAATGCATAAAATCGATTAAACTGCCATTGCAGATATGCTTGGGACAGTTGACTTTACTGGGCCGATGCTGGATGCTCGATGCTTGATAAACTGCATGACATCAGGAGTGGAATCCATAAACATCCAGTATCCAGAAACCAGTATCAAGGATCAGCCAATGACCGCAAGGTGTTTCGTCGAGACAGCATCGATTTAGTGTCATATCTAATGCAACAATAGGG
>Ga0180009_10006331_pt1 | contig 12436 bp, 9 predicted proteins | sample OS_PC_MetaG_FD_123537 | JGI IMG/M metagenome (GOLD analysis project Ga0180009, IMG submission 123537) | Groundwater microbial communities from the Aspo Hard Rock Laboratory (HRL) deep subsurface site, Sweden - OS_PC_MetaG | ecosystem: Environmental > Aquatic > Deep subsurface > Groundwater...
ACGTTGTCAATCACCGCCTCGAACCGGATACAGACATACCTGTAACGGGCGATGATTTTGGCCGGCGAAAGCCGGCCAAAATCGGGGAGACAAGATTTGAACTTGCGGCCTCTGCGTCCCGAATGGTCACATCTGGCTGTGAGTGCTTGTCAATAAAGCACTTACAGTCGTTTTTTTAGGTCAGGCACACGGTTCCAACTCAATGCCAACTGGTTTCCGACTCAGTTCCGACCACCTGCCCAGACAAAAGTGACGCCTAAATGACGCCTAATTTTTGTTCACTGCCCTTCGTCTTTACTGTCTCCCAATAATAAATTCAACTACCAAGATATGACATATAGTAGTTCAATGCGTAGCCATTGACAAGGATTTTTACCCAGTTTGCATCGTTGCGTTGGAGAAGGAAACCTAGCCTGTAGGAATATCGGGGGGTGTTATGACTTGTCCTAAATCTTCGGTTATCCACACTTGCTAAATCCGCAGTTTTTGCAAACATCGCAGCCTGATTCAAAACGTAGAATCTGGCCGCAGTCCGGGCATTTCTTAATAAACTGATGATTCCGAGCAGTATCAGATAACCCCAGGGCCTCCTCCAAAGCCTGTGCTATCGCATCCGGACATGATAGGACATTAACCCCCTTATTGGCTTTACGTGCAACCGCTGTTGATAAACATCGGATTCCGCTGAGCTGGTTTATTATTACTTTCGAGTCAACACCTGATCGCAGAGCAGTTGAAATAACCCTGCAGGTAGCTTCCGATTGAGAGGGACATCCACCGGCTTTGCCGAGATTTGCAAATACTTCACATATACCTTTATCATCCTTATTAACGGTCACAAAAAGTGTACCGCAACCCATACGAAACTTGCTTGTCTTGCCGGTAGTAACTCTGCTCCGTAGCCGAGGACCTAATGATACTTCGTCAGATTCTACAATTGGTTGGGCTGCTGACAATACCTGGTTCTCGCGGCTGTTGTCCCTGTAGACGGTAACACCTTTGCAGTTAAGGTCGTAGGCAAGCTGGAATATTCCACCTATATCCTCAACAGTGGCACTGGCAGGCAAATTGACGGTCTTGGATACCGCATTGTCAATATTCGACTGGAAGGCGGCCTGGATACGAACATGCCATTGGGGGGCGATCTGATGGGCTGTAACCAGCACTTCTGCAAGTTCTTCAGGGATACCGGAAATATCCTGAACATCAGTTCCAGCCATCAACATTGTTTTTACCTTTTCATTCATCCATCCCTGTTCTGTACCTAATTGCTCAAGAAGGGGATGCAGTTGGACAAATTCGTCACCATCCAGGGCCCGGCGTTTGTAGGCCAGGTCGAATATCGGTTCGATACCACCGCTGCATTTTGCGATAATACTTATGCTGCCTGTCGGTGCTATGGTTGTACATGCTGCATTTCGCATAGGTGTATTGAAATCAGTATCCCAGATACTGCCTTGCCAGTTTGGAAAGCTCCCTCGTTTTTCAGCAAGTTCGCAACTGGCCTTGTGAGCATGTTCCTGAAGAAACTGGCCCAATCGTTTTGCAAAATCAACAGCTTGGTCACTATCATAACGAATACCCAACAGCACCAGTGCATCAGCAAAGCCCATAATGCCGAGACCTATCTTTCTGTTGCCGAGACTTACCTCCTTGATTTGTGGGATGGGCCAGTGATTGGCATCTATAACATTATCCAGGAATCTTACAGCATAGAAAATAGCGATTCCAAGGCTTTGCCAGTCCAGGTCACTCCCATCAGGCAGCACAAACTTCGAGATATTCAAAGAGCCGAGATTACAAGCCTCGTAATCAAGCAACGGCTGTTCTCCACAGGGATTGGTGGCATTAATTTCGCCAAACGCAGGAGTTGGATTATCTTCATTTACGCGGTCAATAAAACACACGCCGGGCTCGCCTGTTGCGTGGGCATTAGTGATAATCATCTTCCAGATATTGCCGACCGTATAGCAGTTGTTTATGTCACCATCTAATGGTCTCAAGTCCTGAAGGCGGTAAGAATGGATATCAATAGTTTTCGGGAGAACATACTGCTGCTGTGTTCTTGGATTGGTCACAATATGCGGGGAATCAGGATTTTTGCCAAGCAGGTTCATAAACCCATCTGTTATCTTAACGGAGATATTGAAGTTGTTGAACGCGGCGATATCACGCTTGGCATTGATGAACCTTATGATATCAGGATGCTCAACACTCAACATTCCCATATTGGCCCCGCGTCTGTGAGCTCCCTGCTGGATCGCGTTTGTAGTCTCTGCGATCACACGCCAGAAACTGATAGGCCCCGAGGTCGTCCCGCCGCTTGATGAGACGGTATCACCTGTGGGCCGTAACTTATCAAACGCAAATCCTGTTCCGCCACCTGCTTTCTGGATCAAGGCCGTGTTTTTTACCGCCTCGAAAATCTCAGGTATGCTGTCTTCTACTGGCAGAACAAAGCAGGCACTGAGCATCCCGTTGGGCCTTCCTGCATTCATAAGAGTTGGACTGTTTGGAAGGAATTTTCCCTCAGCCATCATTTTGTAGAATATCTCAGGGAGTAACTGGACTATCTGTTTCTGCGTGTCATATCGGGACTCAACTTCTACTATCGTTTTAGCTACACGCATATACATCTGTTCAGGTGTTTCAATCACATTGCCTTCAGAGTCTTTGAGCAGACACCTTCGCTTTAGGACTTCCTGGCTAATATCAGGGTTGATATCTTTTGTTTCAGCCGTTTGTGGTTCATTTAACGTAAGCATTTTTTAACCTCCAATTATCTAAGCCGATTGTTTTCCTACTGTATACGTATATAGCGGACAATTCTTATCACAGTAAGCTGCCATGGCCGGGTCTTCGCAACCTAAACTACGATAGGAATTTTCAAAGGCACATTTGGTTTGATGTTCAATCTCCGGGTCTGTAATTATGCCCTTACCATTCGCGGGGTGGTTCTTTTTTGCCCAGGCTTTCAGTACAGTCAATGCCAAATCAAAGGGCAGGCCATTTCGTTTCAGATGGACAGCCAGACGAAAGCACGAGACACGCTGATATGAATCGACACCATCTGTTAACATTCTCCGTCCACAGGGAGGGAGGCCAAAAGATGAACTGCTATCGTTTGAATTAGAATGGCCATTGTATCTTGTTCTTTCAGCAGTCGGGGCTTGCACATTCAGTTTGCAGCTTTCGATGATGGCATCAAGCCTGTATTCCGGGACTCGCTGAACTCTCTGAAGCAGTTCCCATTGACCAGGATAGGGTTTGGTCGGGTTCGCAGGGTCTACAAATACAGTCCGTCCTTTGGGCACAAGTGCCCCGAACAATGGCGCATTTATGAAATTGCCGTAAGAGATGCCATTAGCCAGCACATCCTGCTTGGGAAACACTTCTACAGCCTGTTTATCCATATCGGCAAGTATCTTGTGAGCAACAAGACGTACCTTGCGTGCAACTACACCGCCTTGCTCAAAGAATATCCAGACATGGTATCCTTTGGATTTGCTTGTCTCGATATAAGCAGACATGTCGTAACGCCTTGCCCCTGCAACATAGGCTATAGGCAAAGATAAATCATTCTGGTCAAAATCAACTGCAAGAGCAGAAGTTTTTTCACCTGTCAGAAGATAAACCCCATAAGACCTTTTGCCGGTCAGATGGGCACGAATAACCTCTTCTGTCACCGGCTCCTTTACCTGTCTGACTTTACCTGTTTTTGTATCATAAGTACCGTAGACATTTCGCAGACCCGTAAAAAGGCTTTGGTAAATCCTTATCTTTTCTTTCGTGTCTCGTTTTGTTTTTTTCATGATATATCAACTCCATGTTTAATCACTTAGCCTTGTCTTTGTGAAAGCAACACACTTGTTTTTTTGCTTTCACAATTAAAGCGAGTCCAAGGTGAACAGATTCTCAGCAGTCAGGGGCTTTTCCTGGCAGGAGAAAACCTGCTGCAAAGCGGATTCACTACAAATGTATCTGTACATGATGGTAGGTATCTCATTTACCAGTTCCCACGGTTTGCATCTCAATAGATGCTCTGGAAGAAATGACTTGTACTCCTCAAGAAGAATACCGGCAATCTCACACTTGAGGTGCCAGTCGGTCGGGTCTATGTTCACAGTGAAAACTGCTTTTATATATTTTGACCGTTCGATGTCCTTGATTATTTCCGCCAACTGATTGAGGACTACATCAATACCGCCTTCCTGGGTATCGCTGACATCCAGGGCAGCTGCTGTATAACCACGGCCGTAAGTACTGTTGTAATGCTTTTCGAGCAGACTTATAGCCTGGTCAAGCGGCTCGGCAGAGGCCTTCCAGCGAGCGTTCAGGCCCTTGTCGTAAACGCACACCACAAATTCAGCGATAACCCTGTGGAACGTTTCGTGAGTAACGGGACAGTTTGTTTTATGTGTAAATTGCCTCGCGGCCTCATCAATCGGCTCATCAAACTGACTCTTGATCAGGGAATGGTCAAGTTTGGCAGTGATTGTCTCAACCGTTTCTCTTGCATGTTTTTTGATGTCATAGCTCATCACTATAGCTCCTATTTCCTCTTTTATTGGGTTTCTTATTATCATCTACCGAAGCTGCTATTGTTTTGGACAACTTGTCGGCTTGTTTGTTTGTCTGGTCCATGATGCTGTGCACCTGCGGTACAGGCATGTAATAATTCTTTCGTGAGTTAGCGATGATCCGCTCTTTGAAGTTTCTCTCCGGCACTTCCAGCGGCGGTAGTGTCGTGAACTTGGCAATATCCGTTCCACAGCGTATGATCGCCTGCCAAACTTCAAGATTAATAATGTCATCGGGCTTGACTAAATCCTTGAAATCCTTTGACAGGGAAGCGGCATCTTTAGTATCAACATTAAAAACAACAGTTGTCCCGACACTGCCGAGAGCATCTGTTTTCTGGGATCCGAACTGACGCATATACTGGTGGGCAAGTGTCATGCCAACGGCATATTTACGGGTCTCGGCGATGATATCTTCAAGGGAGTCGGTCGTGAACCGATGTGCTTCATCGAGGTGAATCTGAAACGGCCTGCGTTTCTCTACCGGCGTATCGCTGCGGCTAAGTGCACTAATATGCATTATCGCAACCATGAAACCACCAAGAATCTCACGTATTTCGGTGCCGAGCTTCGACAGGTTGGCTATAAAAATCATGCCATCATCCATGATTCGTCTGAAGTTGAAACTGCTGTTAGGCTGCGATAACATCAGTGAAACAGGACCGCCGACAAGCAGCTTGCTGAGCTTATGTTTTGGCGGTGTGAATTCGTCCGGCCTGTAGAGCATAAAATCATGCTCCCAGAACTTACGGGCTTCTTCGTTCTTAAGTACACCCATAATGAGCTTGCGGAGTACCTCGCCCTCCCTGGAAGTGCGGCGAAGCAGATGTGCAATATCAAACAGCGTACTTCCTGAAAGGTGCAGCAGGGCAAAAATACAGTGACGAAGTATGTGCTCTAATCTATCGCCCCAGCCGCTGACAAAACTCTTCAGTACACCTACAAGGTCATCTGTGACACGACCAATATCCTGGCCGGGAATCTTCTGCATTGGATTCCATATAGGTATCCAATAAGGGTCGCTCGGGTCAAAGTAGATTACCCTGTCAACATATTCTTCAGGGATAAGACCAAGCAGTCGCTCTGACAAGTCTCCGTGCGGATCAAGGATAGCTACTCCCTGGCCGCTTTTGATGTCACCTATAATCATATGCTCCTCAAGTGTTGATTTGCCCGTACCAGGCCTGCCGATGAGATGGGTATGACGCATACGGATATTTTGCGGTATGCACACAGGTTTTTCCTCGGTTGCAATGTGGCATGTACCTATCCTGGTGCCTTCTGAAAGATTATTGCTGGTAAGGGACAATGTATCCAAAGTATCGATAGCGACCTCAAGCCGCTCGACTATGCTTGCAGGCGGAAAATGAGCGAGTCCCGTCAATTCGGCTGAATTTACCAGAAAGCCGGGTCTGTAAGTCAGGCCTAACTGAAACATCTGGTGAATTTGCTGCGGCGAAAGAATCCGTTTGTAATCAGCTTCTGTTATAAATTGCATGTGTATACCGCCATGCTGAAAGAGAGTGCTGAACGTTGCTATTGATTGCATGTACTCTTGCGTTAAATTCTCAGTACCAAGTACCGCAACACGAACTGCCGCCGCATAGAAAGGTTTGTCGTTATGGGCCTTGGTCTCTACGTGACCGGCCATCTGGCGAAGGTCTCCAGATGGGGCCTGCAGGGCATTACGCTGAAAATGACCGACGTTGGCTACGAGTTTGATGATGTATTCGAGATCCATGAGAATTTCGACATTGCGGTGCCAGTTATGGTCAGGATCAACAGGCTGAAACAAAACCTGGTAGATACCAACTGCCGGTGCTGGTATATTGGCCATTGCCGTAATCAAACATTCATAGGGACAGACATGCAGTTCATTTGGCCTGGTCAAAAGATGAGAATAAGGTGGCCTGGGAAAATAATCATAAAACCTGACATCTTCCCAGGCACCGGGGCTGACATCAAAAAACGGATCGCTATTAAGAGGTGACAATTTACAGAATCTGAATTTGCCGCAAAACGCGGTCGTAACAACAGGGATATCCTTTTTGTGACAAATAAGCGAAACAGCGATTCTTTCCTGATTGCCGACAATCTCCATGCCTACACGATTGGCGACAAGGCAAACCTGTCTTAAAAAAAGCTCAAAGCAAACCCAGTCAAATGCCTGATCCGGCGATGTCCACACCCGCAATCTTACAAGTTCTTCCTCGGCAGGCGGATTTTCGTAAATCCAGCATGGCTGGCTTTTGAGGGTTGTCATATCTTTGGGAATGGTCATCTGAGTGTAAATAGGCTCAAGAGCTACCGGATTAGGCAGCAGATTACCTTCACAGCCTTTGCTTACCTCTGCTTCGACAAGTGCTTTGGCCTTTGCGGCCAACATATATGGTCCTGCGTGTGTTACGAGTGCATGTCCAACAGTGTTATTCATTTTTCAGCCCTTTCTGTTTTTCAATGTTTTTTCTGTCTTCATAGTGATAGCGGCAGACTTCCGGCTCCAGTTTCACCCTGGGGAGATTTTGTTGCGGAAATCCTGATTTTGGGGCTGAAAAGGCTGAAAAAGTTATTTTTTTGAAAAAAAGAGGTTGAGTCTTTGGTAGGTTACATGCCTAAATGGCGGATTTTTCGAATGATTTCGGGGTGTTGGGCTAATACCTTAGGGAAGTTGGCCCGGAGACGGACGGCACTGCCCTCGGTCAATTCTGACGGCAGTAGATATCCGTATTTTTCGAGATATTCATCGGTTACGGAAAGCTGTTCATCCAGTGTAAGTTTTTTCCAGTATTCGCCTATCAAGGCACCTATCTCATTCTCGGCGTACTCTTCGGCCATTCTTAAAGCAATGGCTTTTAAGACAGCATACAAACCACCTGCCTTGCCGGTTCGAGCCATATCAAATGCTGTATTTTCACCGTTATAACCATAAATATGTGAAAGCAATATACTGCATCGTCCCCATTGAAAGTCCCGATTGGTAGAATTAAAAGATTTGCTTACACCCAGCAAATTCGAATCTACATGGCAAAAAAAGTCAGTTAAGCAATCCTCAAATTCCTTCCTGTCGGTAATCCGGCCTGAACCGAATGAAAATGTATTCAGGGCATTGTCAGCAAGTGCTGCCGTACTATCTAAAGTTACCTTTGGATCAATACGGGCCAGTAATTGTTCAAGCTTTGTTGACATGACACCGTCCCATTAAAAACGCCTGAACATCGAAGAGGTCTGCTGCAAGGCGATAACATATGAACGAATAAGACTCTCATAGTTACTGGCATAAGCTTCCGGCTGAGAGCCCCGGATCGAAGATGATAACTGCCCGCTGCAATTATTTATGAACTGACGGATAATATTTACCTTGTCATCCCATGAATTAGGTGCTACATGACGGTCAAACATATCTCGGATGTAGCGCTCAACTGATTCGGCTTTTATTCCTTCGGCAATTATATCCAGGACAGCCCGCATACCTCCGTTGGTGCCGTCATGGGCGTTGTTATATGCCGCAACTATATCACCGCCACGTTTGCGATATTCACGTTCAAGGATTTCCTTGGCTCGTCCGCCTGCTTCAGCTGAGGAAAGTGAGCCTCCACCGGAAACACATCTTGTGAAATGATGGTTGTAATAATCGCCGATTAACAAATTGAAGTCGTCAAAATCTGCAACTGTATTGTGACGGAGTGGATAGCCCATACGTGCTTCATCATTCGGTATTCCTATTTGCGTGGCAATGGTACGCTCGTCCAGTGCATCGAGTAAAGTATTAATGTTTCCCATAATAGTCTCCTGTTTTTCTTAAAATCTTCGAAATACTTCGTTTATTTTATCCAGCGATTTTACATACGCCTTTACTATGATATCGTAATGTTCAACAAAACGTTCGGGCCGGCCCATAGTAATCTCATGCGGAAGGTGAGCCGAAAGCCGTTTCAATAAGGCGGATATAAAAGAAACTCTGGCCTCCCTGTTGAGAGAGCCGAGGGTGTCCCTGATTACCCGGTTGACATGTTTGGATTGGCATTCTGCCTTGAATTGTTCGGTCAGGCAATCCAGTATGAATTTCATGCCGCCATGAATAGCATCGCCGGCCTCGTTCATAGCAGCATCGACACCGCCTTTATCAGCAAAAGTTCTCTCAACCAGGGCAACCGCATCATCTCTTACCCTGTTCATATCCACAGATTCGGATACTGAATGCATATGCCGCTCAAGGTGAAGATAGAAGTCTGTTACAATATCATGAAACTCTTCATTGGACTTGACCGTTAATGAATTAAGTCTGTAAGTGGCACGGCCAGTATCGATTGGTACACCAATAATCTTCGCGAGATTAGTACTATCAATCTGTGATATTATAGAATCGACAAGCTCCTGGTCTTTATCATTCTTAATCTGGGTACCAGTAGCCCTTGGTCTTGTGGTTATAGCAGGTTCCGTCCAGATCGCTTTGCCTTCTGCTGCATCATAGAGTAATCTTATATCACCTGCATCAGTTTCGGCAGCAAACTGGGTCAGTTTGACACATTCGAGCGTAGGCAAAACAGGAAACTCTATCTTATTATTTCTCGTGCCAGGCGGCAGAGATCGGAGCAATTGTATAAGCTGGCGGCCAAACTCTTTTGGGTACATTTTATTTTTGATATGAAACTGTGAATATGCAAGAAGCAGTTTCTTTGCACTCTCATTTTCAACTGCGTGAAAATATCGCTCCAATACGTCCCAGAAACGTATCCCATTATTCTCGGCAAGAAAACATACCGCAGATGACATAGGATTGCCGGCAGACCTTTTCGAGCCGTCAACTGCAAAGAACTCCTCCTGTAAAGATGATAAAACTATGGCATCATCTGCGAAAACAGCTTGTATCAAGTCAGCAATATCATTAACAGATGTCATCTTCAGTCTGCCTTTGGCATCGATGACAGCAATTTCAACCTCCTTGACTTCCATCGGGGTTAGCGCTGTCAAAGATATGTCCCTGTCAAGGGCAGGATAAATAAAACTACGGATGGATTTGTCGTCTAAGGCAGCGGATATTTTGGCGGAGATCGCTTTCACAGCAGCAATATCACCGCCGGAAGATGCGATATGGCCGGTCGAAACAATATCATCTGCCATAGGCATATTCAAAGCGCCCGACAACATGGCCAGAAACATTGGAAGATCAGCTGAAAAACCGGTAACGCCGGCAATCAAACCTGATATAGAAACACCGCCCGGATTAACTACGGATATTACAAAATTCTTTTTAGCCAATCCAAGTGTGTCCAGGATATTATCGATAATCGGGATTAGCGTGTCCGTTACGTGTTCAATTGTTGACTTATCAAAAGTAACGGAGCCGGTAAAATTAATGCGTTCTTCATTGTTGGATTCTTTTGTCTGCACAACAACAGAAGAAATAATCGTTTTGATATCATTGCCAACACCAAAGGCCAGAACTGTTCTGGCCCGCCCGGTTGAAGTTTTTGCTATATTCATTGAGAATCTCCGGGGGTGTTCATTGTTATTTCAATTCTGCCGCTTTCAATGCTCGGAAATACCCTGATGATAATTTTACCATCAAGAACACTGATCTCCTTTGTGGGTTCGGATTTCTCTCCAGTCGTATCAGCAGCCAGCCTGACAGGTCTGCCCGGATACGCCTTGCCCCAGAGCAGATATTCTTCGGTAAGTTTCCCTTCCCAGATGGCTTGTCCCGTGGCAAAGGCTATATTATAAACACCTGCGGTTATTCTGTCGATGCCTTTAGTGCCAGGGACTTCCATGAATGTAACTGACTCGAACCATTTATTGTCACGCGATATTAAAATCTCAATGCTTTCAGGTACCTGACTCAATTCTTCTATTTCGGCGACAAGTTGGTCATATTCTTTTCGCCACTGCAGATTTGATTTGATAATACTTAAAGCTTTCCGCTTATCTTCATCTGTGCCTTCGAAAGTATCGGTTGCTAATTCTACTATCAGTTGCTTGGCAATTTCGGTTTTAAGCCGGTCGTTTGCCCCTCTTTTTTTCACCTGCTTGTTTACAGTATCCATAAACTGCTGAAATTGCTGAAAACCATGTCCGTACTCAGGCTTTGCCCCTAACGATTGTATTTCCTCAAAAGCCTGCTTTAATGAACCCTCAGTATCTTTTTGTTCCAGTGCCTTTGCTATGATTGATATAAAGTACAATTCGTTACTCATTTTAAGCTCCATTTCTTCTTCGGGGCATTGTTGCTCTCTAAGACTTTCTCTACATGCTTCAAAATACCAGTATTATTAGCAACTCTCACAAACATCGGATGTCCCGCGAGAGTCTGGGCGGTATTGAACCACAGATCCGGAATTGGATAATCATGGCTTTTCCCTGACTGTGTCAACCAGTTACTGCCGGCAAACCGGGAAAATGTCGTCTTATTTATTCCGAAGTTTTCGGCGATCTTCACAACCTCATATTGCCCACGGGCCAGGCAATCAAAAACCTGACGAACTAACTGCCGTAACTTCTCCTTGCCTAACTGCTGTATGGCATCCCTTTGAATTTCGATATTCTCAGCTTTCTCTTCGGCAACTACATCAGCCAGGCCTTTGACTGTTATTTCCTGTTCTATTTGTGGCCCAGAACAGGGCGAATTTCTCACAATCGCGTTTTCTTCTATATCCTCAAGAGAAAGAATATTTCGTTTTCTTGTGAGATCGTCAACGATATCCTGTACACGGTCTCGCTCGCCAGGCTGTGTTGGGTCAACATCCAGGATATGGTCAGTCAGCCACTTTCCTCTCTGACGGCCTTCTATATCTACTGACAACAGAATCTCCATCGAATGGCCGTTTACCTGCCAGAGATACCGTGTTGTCAGTTCCCTGCCGCTACGACTACATTCCTGGCAAGACAGCCGAAAATGACGAACTATCAAATTTTGCAGTAATTTAGCCATCTGCCTTTCCTTGTCATCATCACGATAGCGAAAATCGCTATCTGTCGTCTTTGCGGCCTGTTTTACGAAGGCCTCATAGTAATAGCGGCAGTCTGAGCCTTCCAGTTTCACCCCGGGGCAATTTTTGTTAAGATTTGGCAAATTACTGAATTTGCTAATAGTCAAATCGTAGGCTCTTTCCAGTATTTCTGACTCTCCATTACACCACTGGCGGGCGTGGTTGCTCTGTCGCAGCCTGTCCGTAAATTCAGCCAAACGGAGCGGTTGTCTGTCAATAGAGTAATGGAACACCTTGCGGTTGTTGTGCAATTCCTGTAGGGCCTTCTCGTCGCTGTTGCGAGCGATAAGTTCTGCAAGTCTTAACAGGGGTAAATGCTGATACATTTCAAATCTTCCTGTTACCATAACTTAAGCTGAAAACGAGAGAATGCACAACTCGTTTATGTGTCGTATGATAACGCAGGAAGTGGCAGAATGCAAGGGTTCTCTACCCTCCAACCCCCATATCAGGGTGTATCGAAACCAAACTGAGCACTACACCTACTCTCTACAACCACGCCAGGTTTGGCAAGACCTGAAGCGGTTGTAATATCTGATTATACATCTTTATGTCAGCTATGCTGAATGTATTGGTCAAACTTTAGAGCCGCATTCTGAGCAGTAGCTACCACGGCCAAGTAGGGTCTTGTCACAGACTGGGCATGTCCTGATAAACCCCATCACTTTGCTGCCGCTTGCTTTTTTCGGGCCAACTAATAATATTAAAAGGGCCACGATTATCGTGACGGCAGTGCCTGTTAAGTAATTATTTTTGATGGTTTGTGCGAATTCTGAGACACCGCTGTTAGACAGCCAGTTAGCTACCATAACAACATTAGCCATCAAAAAAATACCACCTATAAGGGCTAACAAGATTATTTTTCGCAAG
>Ga0180009_10006332_pt1 | contig 12436 bp, 7 predicted proteins | sample OS_PC_MetaG_FD_123537 | JGI IMG/M metagenome (GOLD analysis project Ga0180009, IMG submission 123537) | Groundwater microbial communities from the Aspo Hard Rock Laboratory (HRL) deep subsurface site, Sweden - OS_PC_MetaG | ecosystem: Environmental > Aquatic > Deep subsurface > Groundwater...
ATCACTGGGGGAGAGGAGGCGGAGTATCTCACGTATGTTTGCCACCCCGCCGGGGCGTACTTTCACCACATACATGATGAGGCCGCGCACCAGGTCGCGGGCGGAGCTATCCCAGAAGGGATCACCTTTCCCCGACACCGTGATGAGCAGATCGGCAAGCACCCGCGCATCGTCCCAGTCGGTCACAAACCCCAGCGGATTGAAATGATCGCTGTTCTCGTCAAAGGGCGCGAACTTGAACACCGGGCCATGCCACGAGCGCCGCCATGCCGTCTCTTTGTAGACCTCACCCTTTGGGTCGAGTATCAGTATCGGCCCGTTGTAGGTTAGAGCCGTCGGCAGAATATAGCGTTGGCTTTTGCCTGCACCGGTGGGAGCAACCGTCAGCAGGTGGCCATAACCGCTGAAGAGAATCTCGGGCTTCACCGGCTGATCTTCCCGATCACTCCAATAGCCGAGCTTTACGCGGTCTATGGACTTCTCGCCTTGCTTCTGGAAATAGCCGGACTGTGCGAGGTCGTTAAAACCGGCCCAGCAATTGCTGCCACCGGCAGCCAGCAAGCGCTCATAAGTCTCCTTCGACAACTTCGGAACGATGTGTCCGCGCAGAATCTCAAGGGCCTCGTCCATTTTTCCGAAGCGGAGTGAAAACCGGTAATCCTTTAGCCAGAGCGCCTCGACTTCTCCCGATGCTTCGAGAATCTCCAGCGCTTCCTTGTGCGCGGGGTCGATCCGATCGCGCCAATGCTCATCGTCGCGCGGCTTCGCTTTCTTCTTACCAAACAGACCAAAGACCATCGCCCCCTCCCGCGCTGTTCACTTGACTTGTGTGATGCTGAAACCCTAGGCCGACTCCGCAAGCCATGTCATCCACTTATCCGCCGCCATCAGCCCACGGATAGTGCGCGTGCAGCATTTCTGCGCCTGAAAAAGCGGAGCGTTACTCCGCACAGGCATTGAATCTCCCCGATCTTCCCGGCTTTGCGACCAATCAGCGGTGCAGGCTGTAGCCGCCCGTTGGTGCATATGTTGTGGCGTCCTCCAACGGTTCGCGCGAGAGCCGCGCATTCACGGCCTTATCTGTTCGGACCATCGCATCGGGGCCCGGTTTGGCAACGGCGCGGTGCGTTGCTTTTTCCCCTGGCGCACGGCGTGCGCCATTCCTCGCGGTGCAAAAAGCGCCGTCCTTGCCGTCCTCCACTGTGTTTCGGTTCCTGCGGAATGCCGCCTCCGGTCCTCCGCTGCGCTTTGGCCTCACAAGGCCGCGAAGCGCGCGGCTCGCAACCGCAAGAAGGATCGACACATGACATATAAGAGTAACCAACGGGCAGACGTTTACAGCCAGGTCACTGACCGCATCGTCGCGGCAATCGAAGCCGGGCATGGGACATTCCAGATGCCTTGGCATCGCAGCAGCTTCGCGGCCCACCGGCCGCAGAATGTTGCCACCGGCGCGCACTATCGGGGCGTGAACGTGATTAGCCTCTGGGCATCGGCTGAGTTGACGGGCTTCTCATCCGGCCTTTGGGGCACATACCGCCAGTGGCAATCCGTCGGAGCGCAGGTTCGCAAGGGCGAGAAGTCCAGCCTAGTGGTCTTCTATAAGGAGCTTCAAGGCGACGACACGCCCGACGCCGACGATGACGGCGAGAACGGACGCAAACGTTTCGTTGCCAAGGCCAGCTACGTCTTCAATGCCGATCAGGTGGACGGCTATGCGCTGCCGGCAGCACCGGCACCGGCCAATCCCGCTGAAACTATCGCCCATGCCGATGCCTTCATCCGGGCGACTGGCGCTGTTATCAAGCATGGCGGAGAGCGGGCCTACTATGACCGCGTGGCGGACGCCATTCAGGTGCCGGAGCGGGATCGCTTCCTTGGCACTGACACTAGTTCGCCCACCGAGAGCTACTACGCAACACTGCTCCACGAGCTGACCCACTGGACCGGAGCATCCAACCGCTGCGACCGGCAGTTCGGCAAGCGGTTCGGCGACAACGCCTATGCGATGGAAGAGCTTGTGGCCGAGCTGGGCGCGGCATTCCTGTGCGCCGAGCTTGGCATCTCACTGGAGCCGCGTGCTGACCACGCCGCATACCTTGGCCACTGGCTTGAAGTCATGAAGGCCGACAAGAAGGCCATCTTCACCGTCGCCAGCCAAGCCGCCAAGGCGGTCGGCTACCTCAGCAGCCTCCAACCCTGCGAGACAGAGGCCGCCGCTTAGGCGGCCTACCTGCGGCGTCTGGGGCGAGCGTTTCTGGGAATGCCTGGCACAGAGGCAATAAGCTTTCCCTCTTCGCCGTCGTCCTTTTCGCGTCGTATCTCTTCTTCACGGCACATGGCGAGCGACAAATAAATTAGTGCCGCCCGTGCCATTTTCAGTAACCGGAGCGTCTTGGCCTCGAAATCCTCCTCGGTGATATAGCTCAGAGTATCGTTGCTCGGCTCGCGAGCGTCATACTCCTGTAGCGTCAGGAATCGATGCTCCGCAGCATGTCTCAGGGCCGCGAGTCGAGCAGCGTCCGGCTCCGCTGATTCAACAAAAGCTGGGTCAAACAAATCCTTGGAAAGGAAATACAGCCCACGAAGAGGCCAGTTACGGCTATCTTGGAATGGCTGACGCAGTGTGTATGTCGGCGACCCTTTGACTTTCTCAGTCCAAATTTTCCGCAGTGAGACGTCGTCTGGACGCATGCCCACGGAAAAATAATCGTTTAGAAACAGAGCGATCTTGTCAAAGAGGCCGTAGGTGGTGCGGTAGGCTGCCTTCAATTGCTCAGTTTTGTATCTCAGGATCGCGCCGTCAAAAGTTTCAAATAGAAGGACATCATTGTCGCTGAAATGGCGCTCCTGCTCGTTCATTGCGTCGTACAGCCGATATCGCGCACTGACATACTCTTGCTTCAGCAAGTTGAAGTAAGCGGGGAAGCGCGCATGCTCGTCTATTTTGTAAGTGTGGCTTGGCAGGTGAAATACATCGGCAGCAGCGATGCTGTCTGATAGAGCGTCGTTCAATGGATTCAGGAACAAGCCCTCGGAAAGGCACCACTTGCGATAGAGACGCTCAGCCTTGCTCTTCCCCAACGACCATGCGTTAGGATCAGATATAGGCTCATACCCAGCCCATTCGAGGTATCGTCCGACCTCTCCTGCACGTTCTCTGAACTGCGCTTCTGCTCTTGGGTGAGGGCCACTGTCCCAGAAAGCACCTTCAGCGAGAGCTGCATTGAATCCCTTTAAAGCCGCGTCGAGCAAGACAAGTTGATGGCCATCATCATAGAGTTCTCTGGAGTAGTAGACCAAGCAATGCGCTTTGTTGCCGAGAGCCATGGCGAAGTGAGGGATCGTCGCAAGGACCTCATTCCACTGCTCGATTGCCTCAATACAACGACCCAGGCTATTCAACCTGTTACCTAGATTCGTTCGAATCTGGCACCGACGGACAATATCCTTATGCTGAAAGCTCGGGTCGTTGATGGCCGTGCGAAGAGCGAGGACTTCATTGATTGCCTCCTCCTGTCGCCAGCTCCACGCATAGTCAGGGTCATTGCGCTGTTTGATGTGAGAGATCGCACCCAGGGCGTTTGCTGCGAAGTAATGTAGATCAACTCGTTCGTCGTCGCTCGCCGAGGCGGCCATATTTTGGCTGACGACGGTCAACTCAGATAGCCTGTCTACATCGAGCGCATCCGCTGCGGCATCGATGCTTTTCCCAAGTTCTGCAAGCGACGACGGTTCCATTCCTTCAGCCTCAAAAAATCTTTTGGATACTCACTAGCGGAGTCTGCGTCTCACCCTAGCTTCAGTGTCCTCTCGCTTGGCCTCCTGCTCATATGAGCGTGCCATTTCCTCCAAAAAGGCGCCGACATACGGATATTCGAGCCTGCGTCTTTCGGACCACTTCCGATAGCGATTAGCGATCTCACGTTCCTGATTGCCGCCCTCACCGCGCCAATGCGCACCTCTTGCATTGTAAAGACCAACATGGAGCCCTTTTGCGATTTCGGTGGACGCAATGCGTTCCAATGCCTCGCAGACTTCTTCGCAGGGCCAAATGTCCTCGTCATCGCTCGGTGACCTTGAAAGAAGTTGACCGATCAGTTGATCGCCAATCTTTTCTCTGTCATATGCGGCACATGCCTCCCGTGCCTTAACGAGCCACTCATAAAGAGCGCTCGTGCTGATCTTGCCGTCAGTACCGTTTGTGCCCGGTGTAACTTTGAGATTCTGAAGAAGCTCATAGGCGGCACGCGCTCTATTGTCTATCTGCTCGGGGTCGTTCAGACGCAACTCTTCCGGGTCTTCTCCTCCACCGGCCCGCTTGAAGGCGAAGGCAACTATCTGTGCGAAAAGTTCAGGAGATTTCCCTATGACACGGCTGAGATTTGGGATGCCGTAATCAGTGTGATCGAGCGCGCCGATGTAGAGAAATTCCAGTTGAGCCATCTCTTCGATAGCAGCATCGTCATTTGTTGTGTTTAGTCGCCTGTTTAGCGACTTTAGAGCTTCCACCACTTCGTAGGAGGTAAACTGATAGCGGTCGTCAAGCTCTTGATTGCCTCCCACTGCGACGGCGTGAAGAAGCCTCTTGAGGCGAGAAGTCTCTACATCTTTCCATTCCAAGTGAGCTATGTGGAACGCTGCAGCGGGACGCCCGAACTCCAAGAGCCTGTCGATGAGTTCGTTCAGTTCCTCTGGCGTTGGGCCGTGCCAGTAGGGACGTATCTTCTGCCAATAGAGAGTGCGGACTTCATCGTCGCATTTTTCGACGATGTTCCATGTGGTTTGATTGAATGGCGCACACCGGAGAAGTCGCGCTTTGCTTGCAGCATCCTTTGTTTTCTTCAATACGCCTGAAACGACCGTTGAGCGCATTTTTTCTTCCAGAGCCATCAGCAGGCCATGAATGCACTCGTTTGCAGAAGGCTCCAGCTTTTCTTCCAGTGCCATGCAGTCCAGAACGAATTTAATATGATCTGGCGCCTCGGTAAGAACGGCACACATGCACCTTCCAATTATATGTGTAGGTTGGCAGAGGCTAATTAGCTCAGAGATGCCGGTGAAGCCGCGTTTGCTCCATATGTCGCGTACGGCTTCCAATCGTTCGGCGTGAATCCGTTCTTCCCGCCGCCGATAGTCCATATCTTCACCGGTAAGCTCAAAAGCAGAATCCTCAACCCAAACTTTTTCGAATAGCCAGAGGTGGCGTAACACCGGATCAACCGGTGCCAGCTTCTCGTATATCTCTCTAGCTCTGTCGCGAGTTGCTGTCGGCAACCCCTTTACGGATGCGCGACGAGTCAATGCGAACTTGCGTATGCGCTCGCGAAGAACAACTTGTCTTTGGGGCTCGGTATTAGAAGCAGCCCATTTCTCTATTTGCTGCCAAACTAGCTCTTGCGACTCCACATCAAGTTCCCGCATGCGCTCTACAAGGTCGCCAAGTGTTTTCTCGTCGTGGTCCTGCCAGTTGATTGCGAGGTCTAATGCCTTGCGGACGAACTCTCTCAGTTCTCCCCAAGTGACGACCTGTCCGGCTCCGGCTGCATCGCTTCGCCAATGCGGCCGATAGTTGTAACTTCCAATGCGCGAGCGATTGTCGAACTGGTCGACGCAGACTTTCCACCCGACATCGGGGAATCTCCTTATTAGCATTTCAAGTGATTTGATCCGATCACTGAGGGAGGCGGCTGTTTGCGGCATCCAGCTTCGAAATATTGAGCGGAGAGTGTTCTCCGGCTTGTTGGCCCAGTTGTCCTGAATCTCACGCTCGCAGAGTCTGCCTAGAATTAGGATGACGCGCGGAAGATTTTGAGGATTCCACGCAAGACATTCTAGTGCCCAAAGAAGACCGCTTCGTGGGCAGCCACCTCCGAATATTCCGCTGTCGGTTGACTTCAGCAGACTGAATATGACTGGCTGCGGCTGCCTTAGATCACTCTCTATGATCTCAAGGAAGGTGTTAGGTGCCGCCTCGGCATAGTGTTCAAGTTCGTTGTTTTGAGAGAGCAGTTTCTCAGGGGTGAGCGGGGTTACGAGACGGCGTACAAGTACTGAAATATGCCCTTCGATATTAAACCCAGTTCTGTCAAAGAGAAGTGGATTGCCGTGAACAGCCAAGATGATGAGGGTTTCGCACAGACCTTCCCGTAGTGCGCCGGAGTGGTCGCGGACTTTGCCGTAGAGACCGGCAAATGGCCTTTTGTCCTCCGGCAAATCAAGTGCAGGGTCTGTTTCTGAAAGAACATATTCAGCTGCAACGAGAAAGTCTTTCAGATGCTGGTCGGTTATGAATTTGGAAACCGCAAAGAGGCAGTCCAGTCGTGAGGTTGCACCTCGAAACTGACCTGCACTCCAAACCGGACTGTCATCGAACGTAAGAAGGCGTGTAAGGTTTCTTTCGACATCTTCGTAGGTTACTCCCGCAAGAAGAGACATTATTTCACGATCAGCTTTCGATGTGGCTTGCCATGCGCCTGCGAGCATCATTGGAACAAGCACTGTTCCGATTTCTGCATCCTTTGCCCAATCAGGCATTCTGATTGCATCGAAGGTTGATAACCGCCGCCGTAGAATAGTGGGTGAACGTCCTGTTTCTCGGGCTAGTTGTCTAATTTCTAGGTGCTCTTTTCCCATCTCCGTTAGAGCTGTTTCAAAGCTCTGATGGTCGAGCATATCGAGAGTGACGTTCGGTTCTGAGTCTACCGCGTTCCTTGGCCGTACAATGATGCAGTGTTGGTTTTGGTGAAGAGTGGCCAACGCGCGTTCAGTTTCGACTGAGCCTGCAATCGGGATAAATGGCGTAGCTGTTCCCGAGAGCTGGCGGAGGGTATCGGCAGACTCAAAGTAGATGGCCAAGTCAGCGGGATATTTTGCGGTGATATCTTCCTCTTCAAACAGGCACGCCAAAAAGGCGAGGGCTTCATCTCGCGAGTCGGCCGCTATCGTGAAGGGCGTATCCGGGGCTCTTTCTAGCCAGGCTTTGAAGGTACCTTTGTATGTCGATACGGATGGCGCAAACAACGCGCGCGACATCGGTGGGCGCGTGACTTCTGACCACCGTCGCCAGCACTCTTCGATGGATACGAATCCCTTCGTCTGCAAAGACAGGCGCTCTGCCAGCCAAGCCTGAGCCGGGATTGACTGTTCGAGCCATTGTTCCAAGTCGCTCGCGTCGAACGCGCGCACATCCTTCCACTCACCAGCGGCTTTCTTTTTCTCTGCCCACTTCGTTTTCCCGACCCAGTCTCGTGGCGTAACGAAAACGAAGGTGATCTTGGCGCGGTCTTTCGCAGCCACTGATCTGATGCGAGCGGTGTAGTCTTTTTCGGCTTTTGTGCTTGGAGTTTTATCGCAGCCGAACTCCCAGCCTGCTTCGCCGCTCGGTATCCATGGGGTTGCGATATCGGTGCCTGTGAAGCCGTCCCAACCGGGCCGTTGGGCGTCGTCATATCCCGGAAAGTCAACGCGTCGGAGATTCTGGCCAGTGGAGTGCACTAGCTTGCGGAGCAGCACCGGCAGTTCAGAGCGTGCGGATATGCGGTCGGCCCAACTTTCAATGTCTCTTGCTTTGATGCTGAGAAATTCAGGCACGTATGCTCGCGCGGCGGCGGCACTGTTCCCGAGTTTTGCCGTCTGTCCGTCAAACTCTGCCTGGAGATCGAGAAGCTCTTTTGCATCGGCCCCGAATGTCCTTTCGAGGCGTGCCGCCATCTCTGGCGACAGGTCGGACTTGCCGTTCAAAAAATTGGAGAGGGCGGGCCGACCGATGCCCAACATCTTTGCTGCTTGGGTGACGTTCATGTCCTTGGGAATGAGTTTTTCTCGTACATAGAATCCGGGGTGCTGGGGCATGCTCAAATTCCCAATCAAAACTATTAGTTGTAGCGTTACACAATACAATACCCCCTATTTGTTCTTGTTTCTAGAATATTATCCCCGGTTGAAATGCTGTTCCACTAATATACGCCATAGCGTATATCTTTGCTTTATACGCTATGGCGTATATTAGTGTGTGGTGGGAGTCTAGGATGGCAGAGCTGGTTCGGTTGCCGAAGCACTTGGGGGAGGTACTTCGATGGTATCGTCGAAAACAAAATCTCACTCAAGCGGAACTGGCTAAGCGAACTGGTCTCAGGCAGGGCACAATTTCTCAGGTCGAAAGTGGCCTTGAGACTGTGAAGGTCAGCACGATCATGTGCATTCTTGCGGCGCTCGATCTTGAGCTAATTGTTCAGACGCGCACCAAAGGCTCGCATGAGGACATTGAAGCCGCCTTCACATGAAGCGGCCGAATGCCCCGGTGATGCGCTTTAAAACTCCGATGAGAACCGGATGCCGACGAGGGGATGGGGCTGGTGGAAGAACCTAAGAGGATAAAGGCGTTCCGACTTTCTATAGCCAAAGACATACCGAAGTTTCCGAACGATAAAGCCACGCTTACGGTGCTGGAGCAGAAGCCGCTTGCGTCGCTATTGATCGATTATGCCAATTGGGCAATTCGCTACATAGCTCCTCGTCCGAGGAGGATAGTAGTTGAGGAAGCGGCATCGACTGATCCGCGTTGGCAGATTCACGAGGCCGATATTCGAGTCATTTTGCAAAAGGCGGGGAAGGGTGATGATCTAACACCCTATCTATCACTTCAGCCGCACACGCGTGGATTTACACCGTCTTCGTCGGGAACGGGCCCCAACGTTGATCGATGGGCAGATAAAGACATGCTGCTCAATGTGATGGGCTTCCACCATCTTCACCTGGATGCTGCTCCGAGCAATCAGATGAGATCGGACGATGTTCTTTTTGTGCGTGTTGACCGGGACACCTTTACGGTTGCTGGCATCTTCAATCATTCGGTCTTTGAAGCGACTCAGACTGGTTCGTCTATGACCACCGAGCGCGAGCGTCTGTGGGAGATTTTTGACGAGCACACGACGCGGGGGGTTCCTCCTGGCGCAGTAGTGGTCTCTTCAGCGATCGCCACATCTGGGCATCCGGTTTACATCGTGCAGTTAGCGATGAATTACGCGCGGGTAGTAAGAGAGATTGATCCCAAGCTAGATGACCTTGCTTATGTCGGAGAGTTCTATCGCCATGCGGATATGCAACCGCCCGCGAAGATGAAACTGAAATGGCACCTGCAATTTCTGTCGCTGGGGGTTTTGGACGAGAGAAATAACTTATTCTTTTCCCTGTGCAACGGGCCGAACTAGATGGCTCGTCAGATGGGTCTTGGTCAGGGGAAAGCCTACCCCTGACCTCGTTTGATCTGCCCGCCGACATACAGGGCAATCCACAACGTTGTTGATGAGCCTTTTTTGGTCGCCGCTAGTCGACGATCTTCATGGCTTTCGGTGCCGTCGGTAATTTTTTCAGAATTGCTTCAATCGTCAGACCTTCGGCATCCAAGCGTTGCTGTGCTTCTGATCTCCAAATTAAGTCCCCTTCGCCTGGGAAGCTCCCCTTCATCTCACGCAGCACGACGATTGCGCGTGTTGCCCAAGCGACAAAGTCACTAGTTGGCCAATAGCGCACGGCATCGAGATGCGGTGCTGCCCCAGACTTCGCTTGTGTGCAGGGCGTTACCAAAATGGGGACAATCTCCATGCTCTCAGTGCCTGGGATGTTTGCTTGTATCCACTTAGGGTGACCTGCCGCTTGACGAGCTTTGGTTGCGCCAAAGATCGTTGTTTCTTTCCCGTCCGCATGGTCCTCAAATACGATGCCGATCTTCTCTCCTAGCCACCATGGATCAGGTGCGGCATCACCCTCGTTGTTCCCAGCAGCAAAGCCCAGCATTGTGCCGAGTTCGACTTGCGCGGACTCAAAAGTCTTTGCGTCAGCCAATTCCTTTTGAATCTTTGCAGCCCGCTTTTCGAACTTGTGGTGTGTAACTGTTCCCATCGCCAAAAACTGTTGCTCAATCAGTTCGACTTGCTTCAGCGTTTCTGAGTGGTCGATTTCGGCTTTCTCAGACGGGGCGCCGACAGCCCTTGCTAGGGTATTCAGCCATGACACGGACGGTGCGGCCTTTTTTGCTTGTGCAAACTGTTCAAGCGCCGCTTGAGATTGTCCATCTCCGGGGCCGGTTGAAAGGCGGGATGCTGCTGAGCCAGCCAGATAGTGCCAAAGAGCTCGGTATCCTCTTAGGTCCCCATGCTCTAAACAGGCCAGCACTGTGCGCGCTTCGCCGAGAGCTTTTGTATCGTCGTGGTTCCATAGCGCTTCTTGGTAGGTGACTTCATGCTCCACAGCATTCGATAACTCGTCCATCGCGGGGAAGGCTGTTTGGCTGAATTTCGGGATGTCATCGCGGATCATGCTATCCGCCTTACCCCACTCCTCACTGTTCTCCATGAACATGTTGAAGTTCTCGAGAAGCTGCTCGCCTGTTATATTCGTTGATTGGGTTACACCGAATGACAGCTCAGACTGAAGCTCCGGGTTGAAGTAAGTCCCTCGTCTACTGTCAGCCAAAAAGTCGACCAGTTCTGTGCCGGTTACAAAAACGGTCGAGCGATCTTGAAGCGCTCTTGTGCAACGACCTGCGGCTTGAAGCACCCGCGTTTGTATCCGCTCATTGTAGAGCGCAGAGGCTCCCATCTTTGACATAATGAAACGCTCTTGGGCGTTCATTGCCCGAGGTAGGCCGTCTAAGCAAAGCAGCCGACATTCGTCACCAGGGAAATCGATTCCGTCATATCGGTTGGCCAAAATGGCGACAGCCTTTTCGCTCTGAATGAATGGAGCTTTGTCCGCCTCAATGTGATCCTTTGTGAAGACCTCAAAGTCGGGAAGGCAATCGTTTATCTGTTCTTCATGCGCCTCAGCGCTTGCCAGCGACGGCGTCAGCATCACTGACCGTCCCGCACGTTCTTGCATCGCCATTCTCAGGGCTTCAGTCTCTTCGCCTGTCAGAGAAAGGCTTGGGAAAACAAAGAAGCGCCGTCCTACACCGGAACTCTGAAAGCCTTCCGGTGCCGACAGACGGTCAATATGTTTTCTGCCGGTTAGGCGTTCCAAGTCGCCACCAGCACCGAGTGTGGCGGACATGTAAATGCGTTGTCCTGCATTCGCGAAAGGCGCATGAAACGCGGTGGGTGGAATTAGCGGGCGGATCAGGATTTCGCGAGAACCGAGGTAGATGTGGCACGCGTCCAGATGGTCACGAATAAGGGACCACGGGTAATACAGCTCTGGATTTTTCCGGTCCGCGTGGGCATCAATGATCCCCACGAGGTCTGTCTGAAGCGACTGCACTTGCGGCGAGGGCATTTTCTCTACCCACATCGCATCTGCTGGTCCCATCCATTCGCCCGTCAGCCTTGAATAGTCTTGGGGATCCAAATGAGGACGCAGATACTCGGCAAGAGCAGCATGGAGAGGGGTGTTTGCCGGAATCTCAAGTGACCACATCTTGGCGATGTAGTTTTCTGCGGCGTGAGCGTCGTCGATCACGATTAGGTCGGGGTTGTCGAAGAACGGATTAATATTGAAGAGGCCCGAATAGGTGCTTATCGCAACCTTTGCGCCAGTCATGTAAGCCGCTCTATCCGCAGGCGCAAAATCCTCTTTACGGCCAGACAGGTCAACGACGTCTATACCATATTGGTTTGTAGCCTGAAGGACTGTCTGACGTACGAGCTGTTTTGTAGGGCAGAGATAGACCGCTCGATTGCTATGCTTAATGCGTCGCCAGTCAGCGATCAGAAGTCCAACTAGCGTTTTTCCGCTACCGGTCGGTAGTTGCAGTGCTATGTCCGCCTTTGTCTCAAACTCAGTCGCATAGACCTCAAGCATTTCCTTCTGGTGCGGCATTACATCAGGAAGCTGCCGCTTTGTGAGCGTCTTGAAATGTGCGGCTGGATCGTTGGTAGCTGTCTTCGAGTGTGGGGTGGTCTTAAATGCCATTGCTCTTCATTCTCTTCTAGATTGTCCGTCTCGCTATATTCATAATGTGAAATACTATTATCTCGTATTTAGTTTGGGGTGTCACAAGTTTACTGACGCCTAGGGGAAAGCCTTCCCCTGCCTGCAAACGCTTGCAGCGTTTTCCGTCACCCCTTCGAGCGGGGGCACCCCGCAACGCCCCGGTGAAGGTCGGTCACGAGTGACTGGATTTTTGTTTTGGTGCGCCTGCTTTGCGGCGCGTTGACCTCTTCGGTTCAGCTTATGCCGGAGACCGACGGCGGCCCAAGGTCGCCGGGCGGCTCGGCCCGCTCCGTTCGCTTTGCTCCCGTGTTGTGCCGCCGCGCGTTCGCGCCCTTGCGGGCGGCTTCCGGTTGCCGTCGGGCTCCGGCGCGAGCGCATAGGGGCATTTCAATTACACAAGGTTGATCGCTCGCCGCTGGGCAGGAGGTAACGCGCGGGGGAAGGGCCCCTGCGGGAAATCTCTACAAGGAGCGATTGACCATGAAACTTCTGACAAAGGAGCAAA
>Ga0180009_10006333_pt1 | contig 12435 bp, 8 predicted proteins | sample OS_PC_MetaG_FD_123537 | JGI IMG/M metagenome (GOLD analysis project Ga0180009, IMG submission 123537) | Groundwater microbial communities from the Aspo Hard Rock Laboratory (HRL) deep subsurface site, Sweden - OS_PC_MetaG | ecosystem: Environmental > Aquatic > Deep subsurface > Groundwater...
TTTAATGGAAAAACAATTGGTTGCAAGGCTCAGAATAAATTTTGAGGATACGGCTTATGAAGAAAACGGGGTGGAATATTGGCTTGCGCGCGATATGCAAATATTATTGGATTACACTCAATGACGAAATTTCGAGCAGGTTATTGAAAAGGCAAAAATTGCGGTCAGATTGTTGCAGATCATTTTGCTGACGTCAGCAAAACGATCTCTATGCCGAAAAGTGCAACTAAAGAAATCGATGATATTTCTACAATATAAAGAAACTTGAACGAAGAGTAAAAGCCGAAGATAAAAAATCCCTGAAGAATACCGGAAAATTACCGGGCACGAAAGCAACGGAAAGTAAAAATGCAGAATAAAAAACAGAAACTTGAACTGACCTGGATCGGCAAGGACAAGCAGCCGGTTCTGGAACCACGCATTCTCATTGAAGATCCGGAAAAGTCATACGGCGATAAGACCGCTGAAAATATGCTCATCTTTGGAGATAACTTGCCTGACTATGCTCAATGCGCTGATTTAAAACTGCCCTTTTATAAATACCCTTTGACAAAATCCGGTTAAAATGCAAAATAAATACGAACTGTTGTGTATGAGATCAATTGTGTGAACAGCTTTGTTCAAGTCTTTCATGTACAATGCCGATGAACGGAAACAACTTCCTGCGCTACCGGTTAAGTCTTGGAAACTATCTGTTCCACAATATACCTTCTGCACAAATGTCCCAATGTCGTCCTCTCAAATGATCAAAGGGGTCGAAAGAATCGTGGTAATTGCTTAAAGTTCCCGATTTTGCGGATATAAAATGGAAATTATTGACAACATAAACAACCTGTTAGGCGATGATCTTAAAAAAATATTACACCCCAGCGTGAAGCTAAAGATTGCCGCCTCTTGTTTTTCCATTTATGCCTACGAAGCACTGAAGGCAGAACTTGAACAGATTGATTCCCTGAATTTTATTTTTACATCACCAACATTTATACCCAACCAGATAACAGACAAACTCAATAAAGAAAAAAGGGAGTTCCATATTCCCAAGCTCAAACGGGAGAGTAGCTTATATGGCTCCGAGTTTGAAATTCGTTTAAAGAATGAGCTCACTCAGCGGGCCATAGCCAAAGAGTGCGCCGATTGGATTAGGCGCAAAGTTCTATTCCGGTCAAATCGTTCCAATGCCCCGATGCAACAATTCGCTTGCGTAGAAGATGATCAATCCAAAATCGCTTATCTCCCCCTAAGTGGTTTTACTGCGGTGGATTTAGGTTATCAAAGGGGTGATGCGGTATCCAATTTTGTCAACAAGCTGACCGATCCTGCCATGACGACAAAGTATCTGCATCTGTTTGGCCAGATATGGAATGATCACGATAAAGTTGGCGACATAACAGACCGGGTTTGCGAACACATCGCCGCTGTTTATACAGAAAATTCCCCTGAATCCATCTACTTTCTGATTCTCTCCAATATTTTTAATGAATTTCTCGAAGATATTTCCGAGGATGTCATGCCCAATGATCTCACGGGCTATAAAGATAGTTTGATCTGGAATAAGCTGTTCAACTTCCAGAGGGATGCCGCCATCGGTATCATTAACAAACTGGAAAGTTATAACGGCTGCATTCTGGCTGATAGTGTCGGTCTGGGCAAGACCTTTACCGCCCTGGCCGTAGTCAAATACTATGAGCTGCGCAACAAGTCCATACTGGTTCTATGCCCAAAAAAAATCGCGGATAACTGGCAAAATTATAATCAGAATCTGGTAACGAATATTTTCGCAAAAGACCGCTTTAACTATACAGTCCTGTGTCATACCGATCTGCAGCGGGACCGTGGTTCTTCACTTGGCGTCCGGCTCGATCGGATAAACTGGGGCAATTTTGATCTTGTTGTCATTGATGAATCGCATAATTTCCGCAACAACGAGACGTACAAAGACAGGGAAACCCGTTATCAAAAATTAATGAACAAGGTGATTAAAGCCGGTGTACAAACAAAAGTGTTGATGCTCTCAGCTACCCCGGTCAATAATCGATTCAACGACTTACGTAATCAACTGGCTCTGGCCTACGAAGGAGACCCCGATAATCTCGACAGAAAGTTGCGAACCGAAAAAAATATCAATGAGATTTTCCGTCGTGCTCAAGGGGTATTCAATATCTGGGCAAAATTGCCGCCTGAGGAGAGAACACCGACGACCATTCTGAATGCGCTGGATTTCGATTTTTTTGAGATGCTGGATAGCGTTACCATTGCCCGCTCCCGCAAACACATTCAGAAATTTTACGACACCAAGGATATCGGTCCTTTTCCGCAGCGTCTCAAGCCCATATCTTTTCACAGCCCGCTGACCAATCGCACCGATGTTGTCAGCTTCAACGAGATATTTAACCGCCTGATTGTCTTGAATATGGCGGTATATGCGCCGTTTCGTTACATCCTGGCCAGTCGTCTCGGAAAGTATGAAGCCTTATATGATACTAAGGTGAAGGGTGGGCTTTCGCGCTTAAAGCAAAGCGACCGGGAAAAGAGTCTCCAAGCTTTGATGACGGTTAATCTGCTGAAACGTCTGGAAAGTTCGGTGGAGGCCTTCAGAATTTCCCTGCAAACCTTACAGACCAAGCTTGAAAATACTCTGGCTAAAATCGATCACTTCAAAAAAACAGGCCTTACCGATAGCTTCAATGATCTTTCAGCCGCTTTTGATGATGCAGAAGAAGATGAAATGGAGCTGCCGGATGATGATTCCACAATCGGTGGGAAAGTGCAGATCAGCATGGCTGACATGGATCTGGATTCATGGGAATTCGATCTTCGCAACGACCTTAAGATATTTACCGAATTGCTCGTTGAAATGCGCAAGATAACCCTGCCCGATGATGCCAAGTTGGAATGTTTGAAAGAACTAATTGCCGGCAAGCTGCAAAAACCGATCAACCCCGGCAACCGGAAAGTCTTGATATTTACCGCCTTTGCGGATACAGCCGGTTATCTCTACGACAATCTCATGCCATACATCAAAAATCAATTTAACCTGCATACCGCCATAGTCACCGGCAGTGACGGTTGCAAGTCAACGCTCAAGCGCCGCTACGATTTTCAATCGCTTCTTACACTTTTTTCCCCAATCGCTAAAGAAAAGGCTTTGATCATGCCGCAAGAGCCGGCGGAGATTGATATCCTGATCGGTACAGATTGTATCTCGGAAGGGCAAAACCTGCAGGATTGTGATTTTGTGGTTAACTACGACATCCACTGGAATCCGGTCCGCATTATTCAGCGGTTCGGGCGGATTGACCGGATTGGCTCGAAAAACACCCAGATTCAACTCGTAAATTTCTGGCCGGATATCTCGCTTGATGACTACATCAACCTGAAGGCCCGCGTTGAAAGCCGAATGATTATTGCAGACGTCACATCTACCGGCGATGACAATGTTCTCAGTGCCGAGGCCAACGATCTGGCCTTCCGCAAGGAACAGCTTCAGCGGCTCCAGGATGAAGTCATTGATCTGGAGGATGTAAAAACAGGTGTGTCCATCACAGATCTGGGTTTGAATGATTTTCGCATGGACTTGGTCAGTTATATAAAGGCCAACGGAAGTTTAGACTGTGCTCCCAAGGGAATGCATGCGGTCATTGGCGCCGAACCGGAAAAGGGAATTCATCCCGGTGTGATTTTCGTATTGCGCAACACCGACAATGGTGTGAATATCAATCAGCAGAACCGCCTGCACCCCTACTATCTGATTTACATCAATGTCAACGGCGAGGTCTTGATTAACCACACGGAGGTTAAAAAGATCCTCGACAGTCTCCGTTCCGCTTGTAAGGACCGCTCCGAGCCTATTGCCTCCCTTTATGAACCGTTCAACCGGGAAACCCAGGATGGCCGGAAAATGGCAACATATTCCCATCTCCTTAAGCAGTCCATCCACTCCATGATCAACCTCAAAGAGGAAAAAGATATTGACAGCCTTTTCTCTGGTGGCGGTACAACTGCCTTGCTGAATACCATCAGCGGCCTGGATGACTTTGAGCTTATCGCCTTTCTGGTTGTCCGAGAGGAAAAAGTTCCCTCTCCCCAGCACTCTCCCACGATGGGGTGAGGGAGTAAAAATTGTTGCTTTGTCGAGTGTTATCAAGAGATGGTGGGTTATGCCGCCCATCAAGAATTAGTGGTGAAAATTCCCTCGCCCCTTGTGGGAGAGGGTCAGGGAGAGGGGGTGAAAAGCGGTGCCCATTAACTTGACAGAAGCCGCCAGGAAACTGCGGAAGAGCTCGACGGATGCGGAACGACTCTTGTGGCAACGCTTGAAAGCCAGGCAGATTAATGGGTTGAAATTTCGGCGGCAGGAGCAGATTGGCAGATTCATCGCTGATTTTGTCTGCTACGAAAAAAGCATCATCATCGAAGCTGACGGCGGTCAGCATGCTCTCGAAAAGGAAAAAGACAAAGAGCGGACTCAATGGCTGAATTCGCAGGGATTCAAAGTGTTAAGGTTTTGGAATAATGATATTTTGACAAACATTGATGGGGTAATGGAAACCATAAGGTTGCAATGTGATCCCCCTCTCCCCGACCCTCTCCCACGGGGGGAGAGGGAGTAATATGTGATAGGAAGTAATTGGTGTTTATTTATCCCGCAAAAGCTGAATTTAATCGGGTGCTGCCAAAGATAAAGATATATACAAACTCCAAACCTTCGAAGTCTGTGAAGGCTAAGTTCGTGTCACAGATCAGTGAGATTGTCTGGAAATATAAATTGTCCCCTGAGACTACCAACCTGGCAGCGCGCGGCGGATTCACCGAAATTCAGGTGTTTGAGATCACCCTAAAGGGACCGGATCTGGCCACCGATGTTCTAATGACGATTGATAAGGCGATTCCCTATCCCATCTTCTACCGGTTGTTGCACGAAGGGCTCGTAAAAAGAGTGGCGGCCTACAAGCGTCCAGCGGCTGACAGTTCCGGTAAATGGTTGACGGGAACATATTTTGAAACAGATTGGAAGGATACCACTGCACCGGCTATGCTTCTGCCTGTGGCACTGAATCTGAAAGCTCTTTACGAGCAGATGCTTTTAGCCTATATTGATCTGCCGCCACGCTCCGATGAAAAATTGGATGTATTGGTGGAACGGGTAAGAATGATTAGAAAATGTAGGCGTGACCTGCGGGCGCTGGAAGAAAAGATGAAAAGTGAAAAGCAGTTTAACCGGAAGGTGGGATTAAACGCCCATGTTCGAGATTTGAACGCCCAGTTGGCGATATTGACCGACACATAATTAGAAATAGAAAAGGAATTGCTATGGAAAAGTTGAAAATGCATAGCCCCAATCTGGTGGACGCCAATATCGTAAAAATCGCCGAAATGTTCCCCAATTGCATCTCCGAAGCAAAGGATGAAAGCGGGAACGTTCGCAGAGTGGTTGATTTCGACCAGTTACGCCAGGAACTTTCCGCTGTGTTGGTGGAAGGTCAGCGTGAGCGTTACACCTTGAGCTGGCCCGGCAAGAATGAGGCAATTCTTACCGCCAACGCCCCGATTGCCAAAACCCTGCGCCCATGTGAGGAGGAGAGCGTCGATTTTGAGAATACCAGGAATATTTATATCGAAGGGGATAACTTGGATGTGCTCAAGCTGCTCCAGGAAACCTATCTGAACTCGGTCGGTATGATGTACGTAGACCAGCCCTACAATACCGGAAATGATTTTATTTATGAGGATGACTTTGCCGAAGACACCGAAAGTTTCTTGATACGCTCCAATCAAAAAGACGAGGCTGGAAATCGTCTGGTTGCTAATACTGATTCTAATGGTCGTTTTCATTCAGACTGGCTTAGTATGATGTATCCGCGCTTGAAGTTAGAACGAAATTTGCTTCGGGATGATGGAGTAATTTTTATTTCCATCGATGACAATGAAGTTCATAACTTGCGGAAATTGTGTGATGAGGTGTTTGGGGAAGATAATCAAGTCGGGGTAATTGCAAATGTAAATAATCCCAAAGGAAGATCAGATGACAGATTCATTGCAACGGCGCATGAGTACTTATTGATATATGCAAAAAGTAAGAATAATACATTTTGGAGAGGCTTTGAACCTGAAGAAAAAGTTATTGTTCGCTACAATAAAGAAGATATTGGGGGGAAATATAGGGAGATTGATCTTAGAAAAACCGGCGATAATGATCGGCGTGAAGATCGACCAAATCTATTTTATTTTTTTTATTACAATCAGAATACTGGAGAGTTTTACCCAAGCAAGAATGAAACAACACCAAATGGCTTTATGAAAATAATTCCGACACGAGAGGACGGATCTGAAGGAAATTGGAGATGGGAGATAAAATCTTCTATTAATAAAATTAATATGATAGTTCCTAAGTATATGACAGTACGCAAAAAATGGGGGGTCTTTGAAAAAGATTACTTTGATAAGGATGATCTTCTAAAACCAGTTTCGGCATGGACGTTTAAGGATGTAAATAGTGAAAGAGGCAGTGAACAGCTTGTAGAACTTGGTTTTTCCAAAGAAACATTTCCCAGGCCTAAGCCCGTTGGGTTACTAAAAAGAACATTACAGTTATCAACGCATAAAAACGACATCATCTTAGACATCTTCTCCGGTTCCGCTACCACCGCCCACGCAGTAATGCAACTCAATGCCGAAGACGGCGGCAACCGTAAATTTATTATGGTGCAGCTCCCCGAATCCTGCGATGAAAAATCTGAAGCCTTCAAGGCAGGTTATAAAAACATTGCCGAAATCGGTAAGGAACGCATCCGCCGCGCAGGCAAGAAAATCAAAGAAGAGAATCCCCTTACCACCCAGAATCTCGACATCGGCTTCCGTGTATTCAAGGTGGACACATCAAACATGAAAGATGTTTACTATACGCCGGACGAACTAAAACAGGGCAATCTGGAACTGTTTAAGGACCACATAAAACCTGACCGCCGGCCTGAAGATCTTTTATTCCAGGTATTTCTCGACTGGGGTCTTGATCTTGCCCTCCCCATTGCCAAAGAAATCATCGACGGCAAGACGGTCTTTATTGTGGATACCAATGCTCTGATGGCCTGCTTTGACTCCGGCATTACCGAGGAACTGGTTAAAAAACTGGCCAAACACAAGCCTATGAGGGCAGTTTTCCGAGATGACGCCTTTGGCAGCGACAGCGTCAAGATCAATGTGGAACAGATATTCAAGCTTCTGTCACCCGGAACGGAAGTAAAGTCAGTTTAAGGGGTGCGGTATGAACCACGAAGATTTAACCACGAAACACGCGAAAAAGGCGGATGAACGTTCTCTTCTTGATCGTGTCGTCCTGATTTTAGAGCAGGCTCGCGCCAATGTGGTGAGGGCGGTCAACAGCAGTATGGTAACGGCCTACTGGCTGATCGGGCGAGAAATTGTGCTGGAACTCCAGGGCGGTGACGAACGGGCGGAGTATGGCAAGCAGGTGATTGAAACTCTATCCGAAAAACTGACGGCAAGATACGGCAGAGGTTTTTCTGCCACAAATTTATGGTATTTCAAGCAGTTTTATGTCGCCTATCAAAATCACGCGGCAATTCCCCACCCATCGGGTGGGGAATCAGATACCCTGCCAATTATCCACCCGTCCGGTGGAGAATCGGTAGTGCCAATACAAAAAAATCAGTCGTCGGGTGTTGAGTATCTAAATTGCTTCAATCCTCAATTAAGTTGGTCTCACTACCGTGCCTTGATGCGGGTCAGCGCCCCCGAAGCCCGAATTTTCTATGAAAAAGAGGCGGCGGAGTGCGGCTGGAGTAAGGCACAGCTTGAGCGCCAGATACATACCTCTTACTATGAGCGAATTCTCCAGAACAGAGGGCGAGATGGACTTCTACCCGCAAAACGGGAAAGACTGCCTGGAGAAGGCCTGGCCCCAATCCATCTGCTGAAATCGCCCTATGTGCTGGAGTTCCTGGATTTGCCGGATAGTCCCTCCCTGCATGAAAAAGACCTGGAACAGGCGATCATCAGCAATTTGCAATCGTTTCTGCTGGAGCTGGGAAAAGGATTTTCCTTTGTCGCCCGGCAGAAACATATCCGCTTCGATGACGATGATTGCTATGTCGATCTGGTTTTTTATAATTTCATACTCAAATGCTTTTTGTTGATCGATCTGAAAATAGGAAAATTGACCCATCAGGATGTCGGGCAGATGGACGGCTATGTCCGACTTTTTGAAGACCGCTTCAAGGTAAACGGCGACAATCCTACCATCGGCTTGATTCTTTGTTCGGACAAGAGCGAAGCCGTTGCCAAATATTCTGTACTGAGTGAAGGAAAGCAGATATTCGCGTCCAAATATCTAAAGTTCCTGCCGACCGAGGAAGAGCTAAAGCTGGAAATTGAAAAGGAGCGGAAGCTTATTGAGACGGCATTCCTGGAGGCGGGAAATGAAGCTTAAATTCAAAAAACAACCCTTCCAGACCGACGCCGTTAATGCGGTGGCGGACTGCTTTGCCGGACAGCCGAAAAGCGAAGGGCTCACCTATCGGATAGATCCAGGTAAAACCGGAAGCACCAGCAAAAGTGGTCAAACCCAACCTGGCATTGACTTTTCTCAGTCCGGCTTTAAGAACCGTGAACTGGTTCTTACGAAGGATCAGCTTCTTGCGAACATACAAGCCGTACAGCAACGGCAGAATCTCCCTCAATCGACCTCGCTATACAGCGACAAGGTCTGCGCAGTGAACCTCGATATCGAGATGGAAACCGGCACCGGGAAAACCTATTGTTATATCAAGACCATGTTCGAGCTGAACCAGCGGTATGGCTGGTCAAAGTTTATCGTTGTTGTACCGTCCATAGCGATTCGCGAAGGGGTTTATAAATCTTTCGAGATTACCGCCGAACACTTTATGGAACAATACAACAAACGCGTCCGCTTCTTTATCTACAATTCAAAACAGCTTCATCACCTGGAACAGTTCTCCTCCGATGGTGGCATCAATGTCATGATAATTAACGTCCAGGCATTTAACGCACGGGGTGCTGATGCTCGACGTATTTATGGCACACCACGTACCAATGCTAAAGGTCAGGTTGAGCTCGTTGGCTTAGATGACTTCCAATCGCGTAAGCCTATTGATGTGATTAGTGCAAACCGCCCGATCATGATTCTCGATGAACCTCAGAAACTGGAAGGCGCCAAGACCTTCGAGTCTCTCAAGGAATTCGCGCCGCTGGCAATCTTGCGTTACTCCGCCACCCACAGAACTGAACACAATAAAATCCATAGACTGGATGCGTTAGATGCCTACAATCAGAAACTGGTCAAAAAGATTGCGGTGCGGGGCATTACCATAAGAGGATTGACCGGCACCAATGCCTATCTCTATCTGGAGTCCATCCAGATTTCAGCCACCAGCCCTCCCGTAGCCCGTATCGAGTTTGAGGTGAAACAACAAAACGGCATCAAGCGGGTCATGCACAAATTTGGCAGGAATGACAACCTCTTTGATCTTTCCGGGGGACTGTCTCAGTATAAGGGATTTATTATCGCCGATATTGATGCGGTAACAGATACAGTCAGCTTCACCAATGGTGTGGTTCTGGAAGCAGGAGAGGCCACCGGCGATGTCAATGAAGCCACACTGCGCCGGATTCAGATTCGTGAGGCGGTAAAGGCACATCTTGAAAAAGAGCAGGCCCTTTTTCCACAAGGAATCAAAGTGCTTTCGCTCTTTTTTATCGATGAGGTGGCAAAGTACCGCCGCTACGACGATGGGGTTGAGCAATCGGGTGAATATGCCCGGATATTCGAAGAGGAATATAAGGATGCCTTAAATGAAATACCGCTGTTGCTGGATGAACCGTATCGCAACTACCTTAATGGCATCAAGGTCGATAAGACCCATAACGGCTACTTCTCCATTGACAAAAAAAGTAAACATCTGGTTGACCCAACGGTTGGCGCGCGGAGCACGGAATCGGACGATGTGGATGCCTATGACCTGATTCTGCGCAATAAAGAACAATTACTCAAATTCGAAGAGCCGATACGTTTTATTTTCTCCCATTCAGCTTTGAGCGAAGGTTGGGATAACCCCAATATCTTTGTCATCTGTGCGCTGAAGCACAGCGACAGCAGTATTCGCAAACGCCAGGAAGTGGGGCGTGGCTTAAGGCTCTGTGTCAACCAGACAGGTGATCGCATGGACAGCGGCGCCAATGTTCATGATATCAACCTCTTGACGGTTGTTGCCAGTGAGAGTTACAAAGATTTTACTGCAGGCTTGCAGCGGGAAATCTCCGAATCTCTTTCCACCCGCCCGCGCAAAGCTGATGAAGAATATTTTACCGGTAAAATTCTCAGGACGCCGGAAGGCGATGTTGCCGTCACGCCGCAGATTGCCAAACAGATTTATCGCTACCTCGTCAAAAACGATTACACCGACGATAACGATGCCATTACCGCTACCTACCATGAGGCCAAAAAGAATAACACCCTGGCGACCTTACCCCCGGAGCTGGCTCCCTATGCTCCTCAGATAGCGCAGTTGATCGATAGCGTCTTCAGTGACGCCGCTCTGCCGGAGATTGACGATGGACGCAAGGCAAAACCTAACCCACTGAATAAAAACCTTGAAAAAGCTGAATTCAAGGCACTATGGGAAAAAATCAACCAGAAGGCCGCCTACACAGTTCACTTTGATACCGATGAGTTAATTAAGAAATGCGTGTCGACTTTTGATAAGGAATTAAGAGTTACTAAACTCCAATATACTATTGATCGGGGTGAGCAAAATGAAGCCGTCACTTATGATCAACTGAAAGAAGGGCAAAGCTTTACTATTAAAGAGCATGAAACAGATTTTCTCACCCACTCAGTTCATTCCGCCGTGAAATATGATCTGATCGGCAAACTGGCCGAAGACACCAATCTGACCCGCAATACTGTAGCTGAAATTTTGAAAGGTATGAGCGGTGTGGTTTTCTCGCAATACCGCCAGAATCCGGAAGATTTCATGCAAAAAACCGCCAATATTATCAATGAACAGAAGGCAACAGCGGTGGTGGAACATCTGACCTACAGCCCTGTTGAAGAGAAGCATAAACTTCATGAGATATTTACCGTAGACAAAAAGCCGGATTTCAGCAGAGCCATAAAAACGGAGCGCCACGTTTATGACTATGTTTTTACCGATTCCAAGACTGAAAAAACATTCGTGACCGAACTGGACAAGAGTGTCGAAGTGGTGGTCTATGCCAAGCTCCCCAGAGGTTTCTTCATTCCGACCCCTGTTGGCAACTATAATCCGGACTGGGCCATTGCCTTCAAAGAAGGGGTGGTCAAGCACATCTACTTTGTTGCAGAGACCAAAGGCTCCATGTCGTCAATGGAACTAAGGAAGATTGAAGAATGTAAAATTGATTGTGCTCGTAAGTTCTTCGCCGGCATAACCACCGATCAGGTCAAATATGACGTCGTCAGTGACTATGCAAAACTTATGAATATCGTGAAATGAGTTGCTGATGCTTTTGAAGAAGGAGTATCTTGATTATTGAATATAACTCAATCGGTGGCGAGCAGGGCGGCATGACCAAAAATGAGTTTGAAGAATGCCATGTGCTGTTTCAACAGGAAGATAAAGAGACTTGTATTAAAAAAATGCTTACAAAAACCCAGGAAGAGTGAACTTGTCAACGAAGTGAAACGAACAAAAGGGACGAGCTGAGGATATAAATACCTGACGAAAAGCTCATAAAAGAATTCGAGGGTAATGTTAATATTTTAAAGGAATCATAACGGGTGAGAAGCATATGTCTCAGGGCTTTTTGATAAAATCAGCTTTTTTCATGTATGATCTGTGTTGGAAGATGATCATGCCTGTTTTGCGTCTAAACAACAGGCTTGCCGAAGGTTTCGATCAGCGGACTTTAAAAACGAGTATGCCTTCAAATGCCGATATCTGGATTCAGGCCGCATCAGCCGGCGAATCGTATCTGGCTGAAGCAATTATTAATAAATTTAAATCCGATAGGCCTGTTAAAGTTTTGCTGACATCCGGGACCAGACAGGGTGTTGATATTCTTCAACGCTCGATAAATGCAGCCCCACGTGAAAACAACATTATTGGCCATGCATCCTTTTTCCCTTTCGATCAACCTGCAGTAATGGAAATGGCCGTAAAATGCATTAATCCAAAGATTATGATTCTTCTGGAATCGGAGATGTGGCCGGGACTTCTTCATGCCCTGAATAAATACGGATGCAAAACGATCATAATCAACGGAAGGATGACCGAAAAAAGCCTGAAAAGATATCTTCTCTGGAAATCGTTCTGGAATTCTATCAAACCGGACATGATATACGCGATATCGAATGAAGATGCTGACCGCTTCGGAAAACTTTTTGGAAGTGAAATGGTCAAAGTAATGCCGAACATAAAA
>Ga0180009_10006334_pt1 | contig 12435 bp, 6 predicted proteins | sample OS_PC_MetaG_FD_123537 | JGI IMG/M metagenome (GOLD analysis project Ga0180009, IMG submission 123537) | Groundwater microbial communities from the Aspo Hard Rock Laboratory (HRL) deep subsurface site, Sweden - OS_PC_MetaG | ecosystem: Environmental > Aquatic > Deep subsurface > Groundwater...
AATAGTCACGTCTCCGCCGTTACCATAGATATAGAGATCAGCATTGCCGTTACCGTCTACTACAGCTCTGACGTTGTGGGTTGAAGGATTAGCATTGGTAATTTCTACTGAGCCGTCATTGGCTGTTAATTCTAAGTAAGCGCTGCTGTCGGTTGAGAGAGCTTCAAGGTCTGAATCAGTGACAGTGATGTTGCCAAAGGTTGAAGTAACAGTTAAATCAGCTTCTCCGTCGACACTTTCAGCTTTGAGGATAGAGTCGGTAATATCGATATCAGTGTTAGCTGACAACTCGATGTCAGTATCGCCTGATCCGGTGACTGTGGCTTCAACTGTGCTTTCATCGATAGTGATTGAGCCATTGGTAGCAGTCATAGTTACGCCGGCATTGCCGTTAAGGGTAGAGGCTAAAATCGTAGTCGGGTCTATAAGAATTGAATCGCTGGCGGTAAGTTCAACGTCAGCGTCACCAGCTCCAGTGACTTCAGCACTGATATTACCGTTAGTGATATCAACATTTCCACCTTTGGCATCCATTACCACGTCAGCTTCACCGTCTCCGGTAACTAAAGCTTTAACCACTTTAGTGCTTAATGGTGCGTTAGTGATCTCTACTCCCGTACCGGCAGTTAACTCTATCTCAGCATAATCGTCAGTCGATAAAGCTTGGACATCGCTGTTGGTGATAATAATGTTGCCGCTGGATGCTTCAGCATAGATATCAGCTAAACCGTCAGCGCTTTGAGCGATAACATCAGAGTCATTTTGAATATCGATATCACCACCAGCATCAGCGTCGATAGTAGCAGAACCTACACCCCAAACTAAAGCATTAACATCACTACCGGATACATCAAGATTTTCGTCATCAGCCTCCATTTCAACTGCTGCAGTACCAGTACCAGATATCCTAGCTGTCAATGAACTCGAGCCAATTAAAATGTTGTTTTGAGCGTATATATCCATTAATGCATCACCATTGCCTCCAACAAGGCTATCAATAGTGCTATCGGTAATTTCTGCATCATTACCCGCATAAATTGTAATTGTTGAATCACCGTTATCACCGACTAAAGCAGAAACTGTGGTCGGAGTAACGCCATTACCTATAATTTCAACATCGCCGTTAGTTGCTTCTATTGCTATCACAGCATCGCCATCATTTTCAACTTTTGCAGTTATCGTGCTGGGATCAATAGTGATGTTGTTTTGAGCGGTGAGTTCTATTCTAGCCTCACCGGTATCCTTGTTGTCGGAATTAACAGTGCTATTGGTTACAGTAATGCTATCACCGGCATCAGCATAAATAACTGCATTGCCATTACCAGTCACCGTAGCTATTACCTGGCCAGAATTAGTTACTTCAATGTTATTATCAACGTCTAAATCTATAGTCGCATCGCCACTGGCCTTTTGAGTTGCCTCAATTGAGCCGGCGTTTACATAAAGGTCGCCGCTGTTTACATCAAGATGTACTAAAGCCGGATCGCCAACACCTGTACCCTCAGCTAATACTGAGTAAACATAAGTGTCTCCACCGGTAATAATATCGACTGTTGAACCCAAGGCCTGAATATCACGAAGGTTGACGCCGTCTAATTCATTAATCCAGACATCGCCATTTAATGCTATGGCTTGCCAAATGTCATCTACGTTAGTATCGATATGATCGCCAGATACGCCAATATCATTAAAGGCATTCATCCAAAGATTAGGAGCAGTTAAATTCAAAGTGGCAGTGTTTCCGTCAAGTATTGAACCGGCGCTACTAGTTAATTTAATGTCATTAGCGGCTGTGACAGCGCCAACGGTAATATCATTTACGGCATCTATATGGACGTCTCCGCCAGAAGTAATTGATGAAGTTCCATTCATAGTAACATAATCAGTAGCGTCGATATCAACAAAGGTGTTGGAACGAATGGTGCTTGCTCCGTCCATAACCAAAGAGCCGACATCGGCATCGACAAGGGTGGTGCCAAAGATATCAGCAGTATTGTTTAGGTAGAGTTGATTGGTAATCTCAAGCCATGCGGTATCAGCTGAAATAGCTGCACCGTTGATCATATTCATATCATTAAGAGCTATGGCATGAACTAAAGCGGCAGTTGAAATAAGGCCGCTATTGTGATTAATGTCGTGCGCTGCATCCAAGGTGATTGTTCCGGAATCATTACTGGTTATGTCAGCATTGATGTTTATATCGCCATCAGCCAAGCCAGATGCGGTTAAGGTAATATCCTTATTAGCAATAACAGCAGCATTAACGGTCATTGGTGAAGCCGTAGAAATATCAATATTTCCACTGCCGGCATTGTTTACGGCATAAGTCCAAGGTATAGCTGCCTGATCATCTAAGCTAATCGCACCAAGATTATCTATGTCTATATTTCCAGTTGCATTAGTATCACGTACCCGGGCGCTTAAAGTACCAACCTCAGTATCTAGATCGATTGACTGGGTGGCATCGAGAATTGCAGTAACCGCATCAATATTAGTTACCCCATCTCCATTGTTATCAGTCAAAGAAGAACCTAGCTCGCGTAAAGTTAGAATTACATCAGTGGCGGTTAATTTATTAAGCGCTAAATTATCAAATTCATTGAGATTGATTAATCCTCCCACATCGCCCTGAAGCAGCTCGATTTCAGTTTCAATGCCGTTAGTTAAAGTTCCTACGTCTCCATCAACATCAAGAGTCAAACTCTTAGCAATAATGTCACTCGAAGAATCCGAGCCCTGTTCTAACACATCACCAGAGGTAACTAATTTTAAATCTTGACCAGCTAGGTTTAGGTCGCCAACCGTAATTGTCCCGGCAATACTTGAGCCTACGGTAAGGAGACCAGTAGTAGCTATATTAGCCATCTCGCCTTGTGATAGGCGAAAATCTCCAGCTGCACCGGCAGCCAAAGCAATTGTCTGATCAGCGCTGGGCTTTAAAGTAACTGCGGCATCTCCGGCATTGATTACGCCATCAATGGTCGCGTCATCAGCACTGATTAAAACCTCACCATTAGTCGCTCCGGTTGTATCTACCTCAGCTCCGCTATTAAGAATATAATCACCGGTTTTATTATGATCACTGTCAGCATCAACTGTGAAACTGCCGCCGGAGGTTGTTACGTCACCATTAAAATCATGTACAATATTTCCGGTAGCCGCAAGGGTTACATTTCCTCCTCCACTGTTAAGCAAAGCGTTAATAAGTAAATCGGGATCATCAACTACTTCTAAATTAAGGTTTCCGCCATTGGTAATGATTGCTCCGCTAATAGTTAAATCACCGGAGTTAATAAGGCTAAAATCATTTCCGTTAAAACCGCCAAAATCTAAGGCTCCGGCATGATACATCGCAGCATTGGCAGCCGTAATAGACATATTGTTAGACCTTAATTCCAAGGGGCCGTTTCCGCCCAGGCCCACATCGCCATTAGGAGCATTAAGATTTATAGTATTAGCGGTGATGTCAAAAATAGTATCACCAGTAACCGTATCTTTATCGATTCCGCCGCTGGCGCTGGCACTATCGTAAGCATCGTTAATATCGCCGTTAGTAGCGGTGATAGTTACCGTACCTGAAGTTGAGCTTAAAGCTACTGAACCGTCAAAAACACCGGTAGTAGAAACCCGTTGAACGTTGACATCGCCGCTAGCGGTCAGGTTGATATCGCCGCCGTCAGTGACTACTTTTCCGTCATCAGCGATGGTTAAATCTGATTGAGCTTCTAAAGAGACATTGCCTCCATCGTTAGAAACACCTTCAATACCGTTAACTGTGGTGATCAACAAATCGCCATCGTCAACGATATCAATGTCTCCGGAAACAGCATTGCTGGCAGCCAGAGTACCGACCTGGGTCTCGATGGCATTGGTCGAACCAATACCGTTCTGAGCCGAGATACTTAGGCTTGCAGCGTCAATATCAATAGCTCCGGCATCGCTGTCATCAAGTACGGCTCCTCCGGCAGTTAAATTAACCGTTGAATCGGTGCCGATAGCACCGCCTAAGGTTAAATCGGAATCAGTAGAGATATTAACGTCTCCGGCTGAGTTTTCCACGCCCAAAGCGCCAATGGCCAAATTTCCGGTATTGGCAACATCGATATCGCCGGAAAGATTATTGACCGCCACTAAAGTGTCTACTTGAGTTTCGATGGCGCCGCCAAGGCCTCCTCCAATACCGTTGTCAGCCTCGATAGCTAAATCTTGAGTGATGATATCTAAAGCTCCTGAATCATTATCGTCAAGCAAGGCTCCGTCGATATCCAAATTAACCGCGCTGGCAGAAGTAATAGCGCTAGTTAAAGTAAGATCAGAATGGATGGCGATATTAACGTTATCACCAGTATTGGTAACTCCAGTACCTACGATTTCTAAATCACCGGTGTTATCGATTTCTATATCTCCTGAAGCACTATTAGTAGCCTCTAAAGTAGCTAATTGAGTCTCAAGGGCATCGCCTGAACCGATTCCAGTAGCAGCATTCAGTACAGCATTGACCGCTTGGATGTTGTTATCTGTGGCATTACCATCGGTGATCTCTCCGGAAAGAGCGTTCAAAGTAGCCGTATCACCGGCAATCAGCTCTCCGGCTAACTCTAAATCGCCGTTATTAATATCTATACCTATATTATTACCGGCGTTAATATCTCTTACCGTGCTATCGCCGCTACTGGCTATCGCAACATCAGTACCGGCAGTAATGGTCTTTCCTGAATTCTGGATAAAATTACCACTGCCGCTATTATCATTATCGGCGGTCAAGTTAATGCTTCCCGAAACAGACAAAAGATTGCTATCTACTTCTAAATCTCCGGCAGCACTTAAATCAATACCAGCAGCCTTAGAGATATCGCTGGCTGTAGTAATGTCATTAGCAGTAGAAGTCACTGAAAGGTAATTGCCACCCTGTAATTGACTAAGGTATACGGCATCTAAAGTAACAGCATTTGAATCCTGAAGATAGTGACCGTTAGCCGCCCCTACAGTAATATCACCGGTACCCAAATCAAGATCTCCGTTACCATTTCTGTCGTTATCAGCAATAAGATGAATATCACCGGCGGAAGCAGTCAAATCTTTATTATTTATAGTAACATCATCAGCAGCCCGTAAATCAATACCTGCCGATTTAGAAATATCACTGTTAACATTAATGTCGCTACTGGTTGAAACTACTGAAAGATAGTTGCCGCCTTTTAAATATTTAAGATCAGCGCCGTTGCTTAAATTAAAATTGTTGGCTCCTTGAAGATAGTGGCCATTGGTAGCGCCGACAGTAATATCTTTATTGCCCAAGGTAAGATCTCCATTACCGTCATTATCATTGTCGGCTATAAGATGGATGTCACCGGCAGAAGCAGTCAAGGGATTATTGTTATGTACTTCTAAATCATCAGCAGCCCGTAAATCAATACCTGCCGATTTAGAGATAGTGTTATTAACATCAATATCGCCGCCAGTGGAAACTACCGAAAGATAGTTGCCACCGCCGAACTTATTGAGATAGGTGCTAGTTAAATTAAAATTATTGGCGCCTTGCAGATAAAGAGCCTGGTCTGAATCGATATCTATATCGTTATTGCCTACAAAGATAAGGTTTCCTGAACCATTAGTGTCGTTATCGGCGATAAGATAAAGATCGCCATTGTTAACGGTAACATCTTTGTTATTGTTAATTTGAAGGTTATTTCCGGCAAGTAGCTTAAGAAAACCGTCGGTGATCGTAAGATGATCAGTAACGAAAATATTTATATTATCGGTGAAGGTCTGGTCGCCGGAAAAGCTGCCGCTGACATTAGTATCGCCATCATTCATGTTGTAGATACCTTCTTTAACCTTGATGTTGGCATTAAAATCTGCGCCTTGAGAGTCAACTATAAACTTGCCGCCTTCAGCTTCGATTGAGCCGCCGATATTGACTCGGCCGTTAGCCTCAAGCACGATAAGGCCGTTTTTGGAGTTTAAAGTATTGGCTTCGATTATCCCTTGATTATTGATTATCTTGTCGAAAATTGCACCCAGGGCTTCGGCGGTTAACAAGACGATGCCGCCGTTAGCCGAAAGAGTTCCGGTATTGAGGATGGCGTCGGATTTTCCCAGATTTTCTGAAGTGGCTTTATCGATGACAATACTGATCAGGCCTTGAGGGTCAAGATTTAAAGTAATGGCTTCACCTGCGGCCAGAGCTACTGTGCCCAGCTGGGAAGTGATGATGCCGTGGTTCTCAACAGTCGAACCTAACAAGGCTACGTAGCCGCCGGCTGAATTTAATCTTCCGTAGTTAGCAACACTGCCTCCGGAACCGGCAAAGTTATAACGTCCGGCTAAAAAGTCATCGTCACTGATGTTAAGAGTAGAAGCGATCAGCCCGGCAGTATCAACTTGCGAGCCGGCGCCGAATAGAATACCATTGGGGTTGATCAGGAATATTTTTCCATTGGCAGTCAGAGAACCGAGGATCTTGGAGATCTCTCCTCCGGTCACCCGGTTTAAAGCGATGGAATTAGATGAAAGCTGTAAGAACTGGACGAACTTATCAATACCAATAGAAAAGCCCCGCCAGTTGATTATTGCCCGGTCAGTGTCAATGGTAATTTCCATACCATTGGGCAGGGTGATGATCTTAACATCTCCCTGGACCACTGTTGGGTCAGTGGGTAACTCCTGGCTGAAGCCGTAAGGAGTATAGGTTGAAAAACAAATAGCTACGAATAGAACCACAGATTTAAAAAGTTTCCCCTTCTTCATTTTGAACCTCCGAATTTTTGGTTGGTTTGATATTTCACAACTATATTAAGGTAAGATAACTGTAAACGCTTACAGGGTATAAAAATACCATATTTTTGGCTAAAAAACAAGGAAACAGCACTATTTTTTTACCCGGCTGATCTTGAAGGCTTCTTTAGGCAAGCCCCATGGCTTTTTTCCCATAATCTGCAGCTTTTCTAACCAGATAACTTCAAAGGAGTTAACTTAGAAAAGCATGGTAAATTCAACCCACTTCTGAACGTTCTTATCGTCAGAAGATTTAACGCCTAACGGATAACCTAATTCTATTCTGGCTGAAAAATCATTAGTTAAATTTAAACGGCAGCCAAAACCGGCGCTCTTAAGAGTACGGTGTTTTTGATCTCCGGATAAAGTCTTATTAAGATGGACAGTTCCCCAATCATAGAAAAGAACCGGCCGTAAAGCCTCACGCAAACTGTCTTTAGTGAACGGTACCTGCCAGGATTTAGGTATCGGGTAGGCTGGAAATGACCATTCAAAACTTGAATACAAACCTTTATCACCGGCATATTCGGCCACCGGATAACCACGCACATTAGTCGGGCCGCCAAGCTGGAACTGTTCAGAAGCTACTAAAGTATAATTTGAAAACTGGGCCTGATTTTTGAACAGAAAAGCCGAACCCCAGGGCCCGGGCTGAAGCCGAAACAGATTGAAAACTCCCTTGTAAAACTTTCCGCCGGCACCTTCACGGCTGGAATTGGGAGTATCGGTACTGGAAACTTTCGAAGGCATACCGCCTAAGATACGGGGAATCCCGGAATCGAGTTCAGCGGTAAAAATGTTTCTGCCCCATTTGTCGCTGACATCTAAATCAAAACCGGTTTTTACAACCCGTAATTCATCGCGGCTGTCCAAAACTCCCAAAAGATAGTTCTCGATATTTTTATAATCAAAGCCGAAATTAAGGCGCAGGTCGATATCCGGTTTGGAAATTAATTTCTTATTTAAAAACACTCCATAGATCTCGGCATCGCCGCGGGAGTCAACTATTTCGAATTCCTGGCCGAGCTTGGTCTTGCTGCGGGCATAATAAGCTCCGGCCTCCAAGGTATTGGTGATCGGAATACTGTAGCGGGCCTGCCTTAAGTTATAAAAGTCGCTTTGCGAAATCTGATATTTAATAAAAAATTTATCGTCAAGGCCGAGAAGGTTATTATGTTCGGCGGTGACTGCATAGCGGTAATCGTCAAAATAACGCGAAGCATAGTTGTCACACTCAAGTCCGATATGAAAAGGAAAGTTATCGGTCACATCTAAAATGACATCGGTTGTCCCGGGAGAAGTTCCCGGAACCAGCACGGCTTTAACTTCACGGTCAGGATGTTCATTGATGTAGACCATGGCATCCTGAAGTTGAGCATAATCAAAAGGCTCGCCCGGTTCAAACCTAAGATGTTTCTCGAGCAGCGAAGTTTTAAAATAGCGGTTGCCGCGTATCTCCATCGAACCCAACAACCCTTCAACAACCCGGATAGTCAGTAAACCATCGCGCATGGTTTGCGGCGGAATGTAAGCACGGGAAGTAGGATAACCTTTTTTACGATATTCATCAGTAATCAGGTCAGCGATCTTCTGCATGGTCTTTAACGATATCTTCTGACCTTCATACCGGGAAGTGATCTTCTTTATAGTGCTTTCAGGAACCAGAGTGGCTCCTTCAACAGTTATAGTCTTGACTAAAACTTTTTCGCCTTCATCTTCAAGCTCGGCTTCAGCCGGCTTGACGTCAGCGGTTTTGGGACGCTCGGTCTCAATCCGCTGCTCCAGCTGTTTAGCACCTTTCTGCTGTTTTTCCTGCTGTAATTGTCCGCCGCTGGTCTGGGAAACCGGCGGGGTCTGGGCAAAGCTTAAAAATGATACAAAAAAAGTAATGATTAAAGCCGAAAATAAAACTTTAGTTTTTGCCATAGGCCCTCCTAAAAATTGCCATTTATAATATATAATTTTGTAATATCCTACAGCCACCGCCCTAAACAGTCAAGAAAATATTTAGGGGTACGAAAAGGCAGCCTTTTTTGCCTAACGATTTACCCAAAAACTGTGTTTGCGGCCAAGAGCAGCGTTAATCACGATGTGTTTATCCGGAGCCAGGCTTAAAGCTTGATGAATACTGCGGTCAAAAGTATAAAGCTCGACATGCTTACCGTAACGCTCCTTGACCTGATTGATCACCTCGGCAAAATCAGAATCTCCGGAGACTAAAGCCGCGATATCGTACTGGTCACTGGCAGCCTTGGAATACATATCCAGGGCGATCTTTACGTCGATACCTTTCTGGACCCAGCCGTCCTGGACATGGACTAGCCTTCCCAGCTTGATCTCAAAATAAGGAATAGTATTTTTAAGGTTCGCTAAGTATTCCTGCTGTTCATTATAAGTCTGGGGATTCTCTTCTTTACTGAACTCCGAAGAGTAATAATAACAACGAATAAGTTTTTCTTCACCGGTGATCCATTTGATAATATTCTCCCAGCGGATATCTTTACGGCGGATGCCCCGGCGGGCTCCCTTTAACTCGCGCATTTTCTGGACTACATATTCAGCATCAATAAAGATCATTATCCGGTTCATCTTAATCTCCTGCTTTAGGCTCATTTTTTTCCAACCACTTTACGTGCTCGCTTGCGGCTTTTTTATCAATATAGGATTTCAGGCGGCTGGCGGCTTCGGGAGCGATCTTGATAAATTTTATACCGCTTAAGTAAAGAAATTTTAAATCTTTTATATCCTTAAGCCAGACTACCTCACCGACGGCCTTGATCGGTTTTTTGTCTCCTTCAAGATAGATCTCTAAATCCAGGACCATTTTCGGCTGCAGGCGCTGTAAGACCGGCAGGCAGATACCGCCTTCGGAAATATCCTGGGAACGTGAAGAGACCATCCGGAAGCTCTTGACCACCTGATAGTCGACTTTAAACGACTCGGTAATCCTTATTGTTTTACGACGTTCTTCCATAGGGATTTAATCTATCATAAAAAAATAACTATTACAATTGATATCTAAAGTAGTTAAACCCCCGGGGTTGGGATATTTAAACCCCGGGGGTTTAACTAACTACCTTTGCCTCAACTTAGACAAAAGGCGCAGCATTTCCAGGTAAAGCCAGATCAAGGTGACCATCAGGCCGAAGGCTCCATACCATTCCATATATTTAGCTGCTCCCTGCTCTGAGCCTTTTTCGATAAAATCAAAATCAAGGACCAGGTTTAAGGAAGCAATCACTACCACAAATAGGCTAAAGCCGATGCCTAAAGGCCCGCTCTGATGGATTAAGGGAATTTGGATACCGAAAAACCCTAACGCTAAACTGGCTAAGTAAAACAAAGCAATACCGCCGGTAGCTGCCACCACTCCCAAACGGAAATTCTCAGTGACTTTGATCAGCTTCGATTTGTAGGCCAGAAGCAGGCAGAATAAAACTCCGAAAGTCAAACCAATGGCTTGAGAAACTATTCCCCGGTAAGCCTGCTCAAAGTAAGCTGATATCGCCCCCAGGAAAACTCCCTCAACCAGCGCGTAAGCCGGTGCGGTAATTCCTGACCACTGTTTTTTAAAAATAGTGACCAAAGCGATCAGAAAACCTAAAATAGCTGCCGGTATCATAAACGGCGTCGCAGCCACCGGATTAGACCAACTCCAGGAAGCGGTGATCATGGTCAGTAAAAGTAAAACTAAGGTCTTGTTGACTGTTCCCTGAATAGTCATAGTCTGGCCAGAAGCCAAAGCACGGCTCTGGGTGAAAACATCAGTTTTTAAAGCCGGGTTGCCGGAACGCATCATCTTTGCCTCCTTTGTTTATAAGCGCTGATAAGTTCTTTTATTGAATCGCGGATAAGCGAAAACTTTTTAGTTGAAAGCCATTCTCTTCTAAAGATACTTGCCCCGAATGAAACTGCTGAAGCGCCGTTGGAAAAAAAATCAGCAAGATTATTTTTATTGACTCCTCCGCAGGCCAGCAGTTTAACATCAGCAAAAGGGCCTTTGAGCTCTTTAAAATAATCCGGGCCGAAAAACTTGGCCGGGAAGACCTTGACCATATAAGCCCCTAAAGACCAGGCTCGGTAAACTTCAGCCGGGCTAAACGCTCCCGGAAACACCGGAATCGATTTTTTAAGGCAGTAGTTAAGCACCCCATCGATCACCACCGGTGAGACAATAAACCTGGCTCCGGAATCTAAAGCTTTGTTTAAATCATCTTTAGTCAGGACTGTGCCGGCACCGATGACCAGGCGCCCTGAGGCGGCTTTGACTGCTGACTTGATCAGGCTTTGGGCCCGGTCAGTATTCATGGTGATCTCAATAGTTTTTAAACCCGACTCCACCACGGCCTCCACCAAAGGCTCTACTTCCGGCGGCTTAATACCACGGATAATTCCCAAGATCGGCAATTTTTCAAATTCAATCATCAGCTTCATTCGATATCAGTGTTCATCAAGCTTTCGTAAAACTGGCGGTAGTTCTCTTTGTCCTTACTTTCCCGAAGAGCCATGGCTGCCCGGGGATGTTCGTTCATCATCCCGGCTATGGCATAAGGGATGATATAACCCCATTCTATTTTGTCACGCAAAGGAATAAATTCTTTTGAGATTAAATCGAGGATCGGCCGGATATCAAACTTAGGATTTTTCAAAAATCCGATCAGCAATTCCAAAGGGCAATTTCCGGCAGCCCGGCCGATGCCGTAGACTGTAGCATCCAAATAATTAGCACCATGGATGATCGCCTCAATGGTATTAGAAAAAGCTAACTGCTGATTATTATGGCCATGAAACCCCACCTCTTTGGTCTTAAGAACTGCTTTAAACTTTTTAACTAAAGCCTCGACCGGCTCCTGATACAAAAATCCGAAACTGTCGACGATGTAAACTGCCTGAGCCTTACTTTCTTTTTCGATCTGGACAATAGCTTCATCCAGTTCTATAGCGGCGTCACGGGAAATAGCCATGATATTGATAGTAGTCTCATAGCCTTTATCGGCCAGCTGATTGGTCATAAAGATAGCTTTATCGATATCTTTGACATAAGAGGCTACCCTGATCATATCTACCGGGCTTTCGTTTTTAGGCTTGATCTCATCAAGATCGACTCTTCCGATATCGACCATCACTGATATTTTGGTTTTGCTCTCTATACCACCGATGATCTTGTTTATTTCCTCATCCTCGCAGAACTTCCAAAGCCCGAACTCTTTTTCCGAAAAAAGCTTCTTGGAGTTTTTGTATCCCAACTCGACATAATCGACTCCGGCAGCTGAGATGGCTTTGTAGACCTCCCGGACAAAGCGGCGGTCAAAATCATGGTTATTGATCAGGCCTCCGTCGCGAATAGTGCAGTCTAAGACTTTGATCTGTTCTCGGTACATCTTATATCTCCGTTTCGTTGACCAACCGGCGGTAATACTCGATGCATTCCCGGCAAGTAGGACCTTTGTGCTGCCACTGTTTATGGTCTTTTTTGATCAACTCGATTATGTACTCTTCAGCTTTGACATGTTCCAAGGAATGTTCCTGATGGATCATCCTCTGGCAGATCTGGCACTGATAAGTTTCTCCGCTGCCGCAAGCTTTAGATTTTTTTACTGCTGGCTGCTGGCTGTCCTGGCATTTACTACAGACTTCAGAGTTAGCACCGGAAGCCCC
>Ga0180009_10006335_pt1 | contig 12430 bp, 11 predicted proteins | sample OS_PC_MetaG_FD_123537 | JGI IMG/M metagenome (GOLD analysis project Ga0180009, IMG submission 123537) | Groundwater microbial communities from the Aspo Hard Rock Laboratory (HRL) deep subsurface site, Sweden - OS_PC_MetaG | ecosystem: Environmental > Aquatic > Deep subsurface > Groundwater...
ACCACGGTGAGGTCAACGTCCTTGCCCGGGGCGGTAATGATGACCCGCTTGGCACCGGCCTCCAAATGGGCTTCGGCCTGGGCCCGGCTGCGGAAAAGCCCGGTTCCCTCCACCACCAACTCCGCTCCCACCTCGTCCCAGGGGATTTGAGCGGGGTCGCGCAGGGCGAAGCAGGTGATCTCCTGTTCGTCTATGACGATGGCGTCCTTCTTGGCCTTTACCTCGCCGGGCCAGCGGCCGTAGTTGCTGTCGAACTTGAACAGATGGGCGTTGGTCTCGGAGTCGAACAAGTCGTTGACCGCCACCACCTGGAGCTCTCCGGGGTGGCGCTCCATTACCGCCTTTAATACCTGGCGTCCGATGCGGCCGAAGCCGTTAATACCGATGCGCACCATGAGTATTCACCCCTTTTAGTTGTCGTCCAGGCGGTATTCGTGTGCCACCAGGAGGTTGTAGTCGGTTTTGAGCGCCCGGTGCAGGCGGGCGTTTTCCAAGGCGATGGCGCTGAGGTTGGCTGCGGCTTCCAGAAAACGCTGCTCCTCGTCGCTCCAATCGCGCTTCTTTTCCGAATAGACCCGTAGCACCCCGATGGAGCGTTTGCCCACCCTCAGGGGCACCACGCAGATGGAGCGGATGCCTTCGGCCTTGGCCCGGTCGCCGTATTGGAAGGCGGGGTCGCTCTGAGCGTCCATGATGCACACTGGCCCCCCCTTGAGGGCTTCTTTGTCCAACCCGCTTTTGTCCACCAACACCTTGCCCTTGCGCAAATAGCCCTTGGACAGGCCGTGGGAAGCGCCCATCATCAGTTCTTTGCGGCGGTTATCCAAGAGCCTGATGGCGCTGGCCTTGGCTCCCAAGGCGGCGGTGACCCCCTTGGCGATCTCACCCAGCACCGTGGCCGGGTCCAGGGAAGAGTTGACCACCTTGGCCACCTGGTACAGGGCTTCGAAGTAATTCTTTTGCTTGCCGGCCATAACAGCCTCCGTGAGTTTGTGACTGGCCGCCTCTGCGGCGGATCTAATATACATCCTGCCAAAGGCAGGGGGCGGGTACAAGGGAAAGCGAAGATGGCGGCAATGAATTATAAAAAAAGGGCCGCCCAAAAGGGCGGCCCGGATCAGCAGTTTTGGCGGGAGGTTAGAATTTGGCGCTGATGCCTGCCCAGAAGGCCCGTCCCTGGCCGGGATAGCCGCTTTCGCTTTCGTAGTCGCGGTCAAAGATGTTGCTCGCGTAACCGAACACCTCGAAATGCTTCCAGATGGGCTGGGTGACCTTGAAGTTGGCCAGGAAGTAGCCGCTGGTCTCCAAGATATCCGTGTCCGGGCTGGAGGCGGTGGGCAGCTGGTCGTACTGGGAGCCCAGGTACATGCCGATGAAGTCCAGCTTGGTGCGCACCTTGGGAATGATGTACTGCACCTTGATGTCCACCTTGTTTTCCGGCGCGCCGAGCACGTCGTCGGTCACCCGGCCGTCGCTCTCATCCTTGGCCTTCATGTAGGTATAGCCCACCCTGAGGAGCAAGCCCTCCAGGGGAGTCAGCTCGCCGATGATTTCGAAGCCGTAGGTCTTGACCTTGCTGTAGTTGCGGTAAATGGAGTCTATGTAGGGGCCGTCCCGGGAGATACGGTCCTCGATGTCGTTGTAGAACACCGAGAACTCGCCATAGAACATCTTGCCGAAGGGACGGCTCACGCCGATGGTGTAGTTGGTGCTCTTTTGGGGGTCCAACTCCGAGTTGCCGCTCTTGGAGCTGAAAAGCTTCTGCAAGGTGGGGAAGCGGGTCTTGCGGGCCACCGAACCGAACAGCCGGGTCTGGTCCACGAAGGTGTAGGTGGCGCCGACCATGGGGTTGAAGCTGTCGGTGGTGCTGGGGGTGTCCAGGCTGTCGGTGCCGTCGTAGTTGCCGCTCTTGTCGGTTTCCACGGCCTCGGCCTTGGTCACGTCGAACCAGTCGTAGCTCACGCCCGCAATGATCGTGAAGTTGTCCCAGGGCTTCCAGTCGTTCTGCACGCCCAGGGAGCCGGTGTAGGAGAAACTCTCGGCAAAGGGCAGATACTCGTCGTTGCGCTCCTTGTGGCTGTCGCCCCGGTAGTGGGCCGAAAAGCGCAAGGTGTCCTCGGGAACAATTTCCCAGTCTCCGAACAACGAGCCGCCCGCCAGATAGTCCTTAAAGCGGCTGGTGGAGGTGACATCGCTGTAGCTCTTGTCGGAATAGGACACGTAGTCGTCCACATGGTTGTGGTAGAACAGCTTGCCGCGCATCTTGAAGCTGCTGGTGATGGCCTGCTCACCGCTCAGGTCCAGGCCCCAGTCCTGATATTTGGACATGGTGCCGTACTGGGAGAAGGCCGGACGGTTGGGGAAGACGGTGTTGGAGGTGGTGGAGGGAGGCATGCCCCACCTGGAGTCCAGCAGGTAGGCACTCAGGTAATAGGCGGAGTCCTTGGCCACGTCCACCCCGGCCTTGAACCACACGCTGGTCTGGGCATAACCGGAGTTGAGGCGCTCGCCCTCGCCCTGGATCACCTCCTTGGTGGTGCCGCCGGGCTTGCGCACGGTGCTGCCCACTTTGGGGGAATAGTCGTTGGACAAGTACCAGCCGTCAGCCTCTCGCCGGTTCACGTTGAACCAGTACTTGAACTTGCCCAGGCTGTTGCCGTGGGAGGCGCTGAGGCGATAGGCGCCGTCCTCGCCCACTTCGGCCGTGGCGCTCACCGAGGGCTTGATGCCCTGCTTTTTGGTGATGATGTTGATGACGCCGGCCATGGCGTTGGAGCCGTAGAGCACCGAGGCCGCGCCCTTGACGATGTCGATTCGGGCGATCATCTCGGTGGGAAGCTGATTGAGGTTCAGCTTGCCGTAGTTGGTTTCATAGTAAGGCACGCCGTCGATGAGGATCAGGGCCTCTTCCTGGTTGAAGCCCCGGATGCGGATCTCGGGCTCGTTTTTGCGGCCGGTGGTCACGGTGATGCCCGGGGCGTAGGACAGGGCCTCGGGCACGGTTAGGGCGTGGCTGTCGGCGATGTCCTCGGCGGTCACCGACCAGGTATCGGCCACCTTGTTCACCGCGTCGCTTTTACCCGACACCACGATCTCGCCCAGCTCGTAGACCTGGTAGCCCTTCTCGGGCTTGGCCTCACCGGCCAGGGCGGGGCACGCCGACGCCATTACCATCAAGGCCGCAAGGGTTAAGTTGACCAGCTTCATGTCTATACCAGCCTCTCTTTAATTCTCAGCGATTACTTTGTTTCTGTTGGGGTCACTGTAGGCAAGGGCCCACATAAACAACCCCTAGCCAACGGTCACGATCCTTGGGGTTTACTTTGAGAACTTGGTCCAGCCGGCTCTTGGCCACCTGCTGGTTTTTCATGCCCGCCCGGTAGACCACCGCCGTGGGGGTGTCCGGGGGATAGGCCGCCCGCACCGCCTCCAGCACCTGGGCGAATTTGGGCATGGCCATGAAGACCGCCAGGGTCGCGCCCTTGGCGGCCAGGGACTTGAGCAGGCCGGGCGCTTTAAGCAGGGTGTAGGGATCGGTGATGGCCATGGCGCCGTTGCAGGCGATGTCGCGGCCAATGGCGGCGGAGCCGGCGTTGAAGGCACTGAGCCCGGAGACGAAGCGTATATGGTCCAGGGGGAACGCATCCTTGAGCCAGCGCCAGGAGCCGTAGACCATTGGGTCGCCCCAGTCAAGCACGGCCACGCTCTTGCCCTGGGCCAGTTGGGCCTTGATGAGATCCACCGAGCTTTGGGCCTGCCCTTGATCCATGTGGCGGCTATCGGCGTCCTTGTGGGCCTCCATTTGTTTTTTTAGGGGTTTTTTGTGGGTGGCGGCCATGTGATCGAAGATGACCGGCTTGCCGGCCAGGAAGGGGGCGAAGCGCTTCTGAATATCCTTGGGGGCCACCAGCACGTCGGCCTGGGACAGGGCGTCCAGGGCCTGAAGGGTGAGAAGGTCGCTGTCGCCGCAGCCCATGCCGATGACCATGAGCCGGGGCTGCTTTTTTAGCCGCACGGCCTGGATTTTGGCGGTGGCCTTCACCCAGCGGTCGGCCCATAGATCGTCGGGCAGAATAAGGGCGAAACGGCCGTTTTCCTTCATGGGTTTGCCGTCCATCCGGTCGGCAACGATGATACGCTGGCCCAGGGGTCCCATGAACAGCTCGCCCCAGGACACCAGGGAGGTGTAACCGTCCGGCGCGCTGACCACCACGGCGCTTTGGTTGTCGCCGGTGATCTTGAAGTGCCCCAGCAGATCGGCCAAAGCCACCCCGCTGAAGCGTGGCCGGCCGTGAAAGCCCTTGCCCTCGCCCACCTGGTTGGCCACTATGGTGCGCCGGTGCAAGGCGGGCAGCTTGTCCAGCTTGTGCTCTTTGCCATCGGAGCCCACCACGCTGAGGGTGGGGGAGTGGAGCGTCTTGGGCCTGGGGCCCTGGGGAACCTTGACCGGCTCCACCACCCGCAGGGAGACCACGTCTTCCAGGCCGCGGTTGCTGGCGAAGTCATTGGTCAAGACCAGCTTGGGCAGGCCCAGCTTGCGGTCGAGCTGCTTTATCAGGTCCTCGTAAACGTCCGGTTCGTGGCAGGCCTTGCAGTCCTTCTTGGGGCGCACCGGCGTGGAGGACAGGGCCAGGATGGCCTCGCCGGGGTTGCGGTGAAATATCTCGCCCCAGGAAACGGTCACCTGGCTCCCCTGGGCGTTGCGCACCACCACCGCCAGGTCCACCAGTTTGTTGAACCCGGGAGCGTCCTTGCCTATCTGGGCCAAATCCAAGATGTCGCGCAGGGGCGCGCCCCGCAACCAGAAGGCGCCGTGAAAGGCGCCGTCGCTTTTGATGTCGTTGTATCTGACCCGCACCTGGGAAAGGCGCTCCAGGTCGGCCATGGTGAGGCGCAGGGGCTGCTTGACCAGGCCGCTCACCGTGAGCAGGGGACCCCGGAACTCAGCCGCCAGGGCCCCGGAAAGGGCTGATGGAAGTAAAATAAAAACAGCAGCCACGATTATAATAAGCTTGCGCATGACCTGATTCCTCGTTATTTGATGGCGAGGCAATGAATCAAAATTGACATATGTCATGATTGACATAGCAGGTAAAAAAGCATATGCATGGTTTCGTGTCAAGGCCAAAGGATTCATGCCTTCGGAAAACCAGGGGTGACATGGTAGCTGGGGCAAATGGTCAACTGCGGCGCAGCCTGGGGCCGTATAGCGCCGCGATGGTTATCGTGGCCAACATGGTGGGCACGGGCATATTCACCACCAGCGGCTTCATTTTGGCTCAGGTGGGCAGCCCCGGCTTGCTCTTGCTCTGCTGGCTGGCCGGGGGAGTCATCGCCCTGGCCGGTGCCTTGAGCTATGCCGAATTGGGGGCCCGCTTTCCCCAGGCGGGCGGGGAATACGTCTTCCTGCGCCAGAGCTTCGGGCCCCTGTGGGGATTTTTGTCGGGCTGGATCTCCCTGGTGGTGGGCTTTTCCGCCCCCATCGCCGCGGCGGCGGTGGCCGGGGCCGGCTACCTGCTGCGCGCCTGGCCCCAGGCGGCGGCATGGTCGCTGCCCCTTAGCCCCGGCGGCCTGGCCCTGTCCGGCGAAACCTTGCTGGCCCTGGCCATCCTGCTGGGTTTCACCAGCCTGCACGCGGCCAGCCTGCGGGTGGGGGTCAGGGTGCAAAATCTGCTCACCGGCTTCAAGCTGCTGGTGCTGGTGGGGCTCATCGCCGCAGGGCTGGGCGCTTGGGACGGTGGCGACTTCCTGGCCCAGGGCCTGGCCACGCCGGGCTCGTCGGCCGGGCGGGTGGCCACGGCCTTGGTGTTCGTATCCTTTGCCTACAGCGGGTTCAACGCCGCCGCCTACCTGGGCGGCGAGATCAAAAACCCCCAGCGCAACCTGCCCCTGGCCTTGCTCACCGGCACCAGCCTGGTCATGGCGCTCTACCTGTTGATCAACCTGGCCTATTTGGCCGCCGTGCCCCTGGGCCAGATGGCTGGGGTCAAGGAGATCGGTTCCCTCACCGCCCAGGCCCTCCTGGGGCCGGCCGGGGGCAGGGTGTTCAGCCTGTTGGTGGCTTTGTGCCTGCTCTCCAGTCTGGGGGCCATGACCCTCACCGGACCCCGCATCTACTACGCCATGGCCCTGGACCGGGTGTTTTTCCAGGCCCTGGGCCGGGTGCGTCCCGCCTCCGGGGTGCCGGCCAACGCGGTGTGGCTGCAAGCGGGCATCGCCGCCATCATGGTGCTTTCGGCCTCCTTTGAGGCGCTTCTGTTTTACATCGGTTTCACCTTGTCGCTTTTCACCGCCCTGAGCGTGACCGGTCTGCTGTTGCTGCGCCGCCGCCTGGGACCGCCGGACACCTTCCGGGTTCCCCTCTACCCCTGGGTGCCCTTGCTGTTCATCCTGGCCAACGCCTGGATCATGATCTTCTCCCTGGCCGGCGACCCTTGGCGGGCGCTGCCCGGGGCCCTCACCCTGGCTGTCGGCGTGGCGCTCTACTGGATTTTTCAGCGGCGCGGGCAACGGGAGCAACGGAAGGGCTAACCCTTGGCCTCTGAAGTAGTGGGAACCTTGTTGCATGTGGCCTATGCCTGCGCCCTGGCGGGCTATGGGCTGGCCGCACTGGGCGGTGCCCGGGGTTGGCGGGGCTTGGCCGCCGGGGGAGGAGGCCTGGGCCTGGCCGGTTGCCTGCTGGGCGTTATCGCCGTGGCCTGGTCCACGGGACGCCCAGCCTTTTACGGCCCCTACGAGACCGTGATGATGGTGGGCTTGTGGCTGGGCCTGCTGGCCATGTGGGACGCGCTTTCCCGTCGCCTGGCCGTGGCCGCCTGGAGCTGGGGCCTGGGCGCGGTCCTGATGCCGTGGCTGTTGTTTACGCCCATTAAGGCGGCCCCCATAAACCTCATCCCCGGCTATCTGTGGATGCCGCTGTTCTTTGAACTGCGCCTGGCCGCCCAGGCCCTGCTCTTGTACGCGGCGGCCTGCCATCTGGCCGCATGGCGGGGCGCAGGCAACGGCGCGGCTGCCCGTGGCCGCCTGGCCTTGCTCGGCGGCTGGGGCGCCTTCATGGCCGGCGAGTTGGTGGGGGCCTTGTGGAGCTACGATTGGCTGGGCGACTTCTGGCAGTGGAACGCCGGCTTCCTCTCCTCCACCTCGCTGCTGCTGCTCATGGGCCTGGGCCTGCATCTGCCTCCTAGCTGGGCCGCCAGGCCCTGGCTACGCCTGGTGGTGGGGGCCGCTCCGGGGGTGGCCCTCAACTTGGTGACCCTAAGCCACCAGATGGGGATGGGCTCATGAAGGCCTTGTCCAGCCTGCGTTTGGCCTTGGCGGCGATGACCGCCCTGGTGCTGTGGACCGCCTGGGGCGTGCGGATGGCCTTCAGCCCCTCCCTGGCCCCCTTGCTGCGAGTCCTGGGCGACGGCCACTTCCTCACCCAGCCCTCTCAATGGGCCCAGGCTCCGGCCCTGGGCTTGGTGTGGGTGCTGGGCTTGTTGGCTCTCGGCGGCCTGCTGGCCATCAACCTGCTTTGTTGCAGCCTGACCAAGCTGGTGCGCAACTGGTCCTGGCGCAACGCCCTGCTCCTGGGCCTGCACTTGGCGGTGCTGTTGGTGATGCTGGCCCACGGGACCACCCTGGTGGTGGGCTATCAGCGCCAACACCTGCGCCTGCTGCCGGGCCAGAGTCTGGTTCTGCCCGATGGCTCGGCCCTGAGTCTTGCCCAGGCCCACCTGGAGCCCCAGGCTCTGGCCGCCTGCCTGCGCCAGGCCTCCCAAAAGCAAACCCGCCGCAGGCCGCGCTTCCCCCGGGGGCCGGGCTGGGCCAGCGTTTCCCTGAGCCGGGAGGGCGCTGAGTTGGGGCAGGGCAGGGTGGCTTTCATACAGCCCTGGGAGGCCGACGGCCTGCGCATCAACCTGGTGGGCTACTTCTGCCAACCCGGCCCGGAGCCGGTGGTGGGCGCGATTCTCAACGTGAGCCGCCGCCCCTTGGCCAAACCATTTTTCGCGGCCTACGCCGCGGCCATGGCCTGTTGGCTGGCCCTGCTCATCCTGGACCTGCGCCGCAAGCGGAACGGCCCGGCCCAGGACTAGCGCCGGGGCCTCAACTCAGCCAGAGGCGCTCCTTGGGCCAGGAGTCCAGCAGACGGCGGAAGCCCTCCAAATCGTCTATGCCCAGCACCCTGCCGCGCTCCAGGCGCACCACGCTGTCGGCCAGGCGCAGAATCTCGCCGGGCTGGTGGCTCACGTAGATCACCGGTATGGCCAGGTGCCTGGTCAGCCGCCCCAAATAGCCCAGCACCTCGTCCTTGCGTTGGGCGTCCAGGGAGGCCAGGGGCTCGTCCAACAGCAGCAGGCGGGGGCTGGCCAACAGGGCCCGGCCCATGGCCACCCGCTGCTTTTCCCCGCCCGAGAGCTTGGCCGGACGCCGCTCCAGCAGCCCCTCCAGGCCCAGCAACTCCACCACTTGGTTCCAGGAGGCCCAGGCCTGTCCCTTGGGGGCCAGGCGTTGACCATAGGCCAGGTTCCCCTTCACCGAGAGGTGAGGGAACAGGCGGCCCTCTTGAAACACATAGCCCACCCGGCGGCGCTCGGGCGGCAGGTTGATCTTGGCTCGGGAGTCGAAGAGCACCCGCCCTTCCAAGACGACGCGCCCCTGGTCCGGGGTGAGCAGCCCGGCCAGCATGTTGACCAGCGAGGTCTTGCCCGACCCCGAAGGGCCGAACAGAGCGGTGACCCCCGGCCCCTGGCGGCCAAAGCAGGCCTCCACCTCGAGATCGCCCAGGCGCTTTTTCAGGCTTACCGACAGCATGACCTCAGCCCTTCAGCCGGGCCTGCACCCGGCGGGCCAGCAGTTCGGAAACCAGCAGGGCGATGAGGGCCAAGGCGATGGAGATGATGCACAAACGCTGGGCGGCGGCCTCGCCGCCGGGGGACTGCAACACGCTGTACAGGGCCAGGGGCAGGGTGCGGGTCTGGCCGGGGATGTTGGAGACAAAGGTTACGGTGGCCCCGAACTCGCCCAGGCCCCGGGCGAAGGCCAACACCATGCCGCTGAGTATTCCCGGCAGGGTCAGCGGCATGGTCACGGTGAAAAACACCCGCCAGGGCCCGGCCCCCAGGGTGTGCGCCGCCTGTTCCAGGCCCCGGTCCACCGCCTCCAGGCTCAGGCGTATGGCCCGCACCATGAGGGGGAAGGCCATCACCGCCGAGGCCAGGGCCGCGCCCTTCCAGTTGAAGGCGAAGGTGATGCCCAGGTGGTCGTGCAGCCAAGCCCCCACCATGCCCCGGCGGCCGAAAACCACCAGCAGCAGATAGCCGGTGACCACCGGCGGCACCACCAGGGGCAAGTGCATCAGGCCGTCGAAAAGAGTCTTGCCCGGAAAGCGGCGCCGGGCCAAAAGCCAGGCCGCGCCCACCGCCAGGGGCAGGCTGCCCAGCATTGCCCACAAGCTGACCCACAGGCTCAGGCGAAGGGCCTCGCTTTCCAGGGGGGTCAGGGTAAAGGCGGCCAAGATACTGTCCACGGCGCTTCCTTAAAATGCAAGGGCCTTCCCCACCCATGGGGAGGGAATTGGGGTTGAGGGAGGCTCAGGCGTTCATCGCACGCTGAAGCCGTATTTTTTAAATATCCCCTTGGCCTCGTCGCTACGCAGAAGCCGCCAGAAGGCCCTGGCCTCGGGAGTGGCCTGCCCTTTGAGCAGGGCCAGGGGGTACACGATGGGCTTGTGGCTGCTCTCGGGGAATATGCCCACCACCGTGACCTTGGGGGTGATGGCCGCGTCGGTGGCGTAGACGATGCCCAGGGGGGCCTCGCCCCGCTCCACCAGGGCCAGGGCGGCGCGCACGTTGGCCGCCCGGGCCAGGCGGGGCTCGGCCTGCTCCCACAGGCCCAGGTACTTGAGCGCCTGCTTGGCGTAGATGCCGGCGGGCACGTGGTCAGGGTCGCCCATGGCCAGGCGGCCGTCGCCCAGCCACTGGAGCAGAGGCATGCGCGCCTTGATGGGGCCGCGCTCTTTGCTCCCCGCCGGGGCGATGAGCACCAAGCGGTTGCCCAACAGGTCCACCCGGGTGCCCGGCTCCAGGAGTTCTTTTTCGGCCAGGTAGTTCATCCATTTTTCATTGGCCGACAGATACACCTGGGCCGGAGCGCCGTGGGCGATCTGCTTGGCCAGGGTGGAGCTGGAGGCGAAGGAGGCCACCGTCTTGCCCTTGCCCGCGGCCTCATAGGCCTTGATGGCCTCGCTCACCGCGTTGGTGGTGGAGGCGGCGGCGAATACCATCACCGGCCCGGCGGCCAGGGCCGGCACCGGGGCCAAGCCCAGGCAAGCGGCCAGCAGCAGGGCGGCCAGGAAACGCAAATATTTGCTAAACGGCATGTGTATTCCTCGCATGGGAAGTTTGCTCAAGAGGCCATGGCCTGGGCCGGGCGGGCCGAGTTGTTGCTGGGGCCACCCCGCCAGGTGACCAGGGCCAAGGCGGCGTAGAGCAGCACCCAGGCCCCGTAGGCCACGAAGAACAAGGTGGTCAGGGGGTTATGCACCAGGGCCAGGCGCACGCCCACCCTCGCCGGTTTTTCGCTCTCCGGGGAGTAGAAGCCGGCCAGGGTCAGGCGCAATCCGTCTATTTCCATGGGCTCCAGGATGCGCAGTTCGCCGCGCGAGACCTCTTGGCCCTCCCGGCGCATCACCACCCGGGCCCAGTTGTCCTGGAGCTTGAAGGCGGTGCTGGTCCAGACCCAGCGGGCCCGGCGGTAGGGCAGGTTTATCACCGAGAGGTCGCTGACGAAACGCACCGCCTCCAGGCTCAAAGTCAGCCCGCCGGGCAGCGCCACGGTCTGGCCTGGCAGCATGCGCAGCTCTTCCTGCTTGTGACCCATGGCCATCTCCGCCCCGTGGCCCAGGAGCACCACCAGCATCACCAGATGCACCAGGGTGAGCAGCCAGCCCTTGAGGGCGTTGCCCGCCCGCAGCCGGGGCAGCAGGCGGGTGAAGGTGCAGGCCCCCAGGTTCAGGAGCATCACCCCCACCCCCAGGCACAGGCCCAGAAACCACAGGGGGGCTAGGGGTTGGAGCCAGGCCGGGCCCAAGAGCCAGTCCAGGATGAGCATGCGGTTCATGTCAAAGAAAGAGGCGGCCAGCAACTTTGGCTGGCCCATGAACACCCCCAGGCCCAGCCAGATCATGAGCGCGCTCAGACTGGCCAGGGTGAATTTAAGCGATGACAGGCGCTCCATCACGGCTCCATGAGCATGTGGGTCATGAACAGGGCGACCATCAGCAGGCCGGGCGTTGCCTGGGCGGCGGCCCTGAGGCGGGGTTTGGCCGCCCAGGCCGGGGGCAGGTGGGCCGCGGCGGTGACCAGCAAAAAGAACAGGGTGGACTCCAGGAAGTTGGCGTTCCAGCACCAGTAGTCGCCCATCCACTGCATGCGCCAGGTGAAGCCGGAAAATTCCCCGGCCAAGAAAACCGCCGTGCCCACCAATAGGAAATTGCGCGACCAGCGCAGCAGGGCGGTGCGCGCCTCGGGCAGCGCGCCCAGAGAGGCCATGGCGGCCATGGAGGCGTAGAAGAAAATGCTCATGGAGGCCAGGCGCAAGGTGAAGAAGAGGCGGGTCCAGATGTATTTGTACATGTACCAGTCGGGATAAAAACGGTTGGAGGCCACCAGGAACAAGGCCATGAGGGCGGCGCCGGCCCACCAAGTAACGCCAGCCAGGCGGCGGTGGGCCTCCGGGCCGCCGCAAGGTATGAGCGCCAAGGCGCTGATCCAAGGCAGGAGCATCACCGCCGACTCGTAGGCGCCGGCCAGGGGCGGGCGGTTCAGGATGAAAGCCGCCAGCACCGCCTGGGCCATGGCCAGGGCCAGCACCGGCCAGCCGGCCCAACGCCACCAGCCCGCCGGTCCAAACCAGGCCAGGGCTCCGGCGGCCAAGGTGGCCAGCAGGCAGGCGTGGTAACTGTAGTTGAGCAACAGGGGAGTCATGGCCTGGCTCCCGGGGGCGGCGGGGAGGCCCAAGTCCGGGCCCGCAAGGCGAGGGGAGGGCGGTGGGTGAGCATGAGGTCCTTGTCTGGTTATACCCTAGTCTAATGCTTTTATAAAATATAACGCTATGCCGTTAAAAGGCGCGGAGGCCAAAAATGAACCCGGGCGCGCCTTTAATGCCGCTGCTATGTTATTCAGAAGCGTTATAGCATAAAAAACATAACGCATCCCAAAAAAATATTCGCCCCGGCCTAGTCGATCCGCCGCCGCTCCACCCACCCCTGGAACTGCTTGACCAGGCGCCAAAAATCGTCCCTGGCCTTTTCACCGGCCGGAGTCAGCCGGGCCCCGCCGCCCTTTTGGCCGCCGGCCTGCTTTTCCACCAGGGGCTCCCCGGCCAGGTTGTTCATCTGCTCCACCAGATTCCAGGCGTGGCTGTAGCTCATGTCCATGGAGCGGGCGGC
>Ga0180009_10006336_pt1 | contig 12429 bp, 13 predicted proteins | sample OS_PC_MetaG_FD_123537 | JGI IMG/M metagenome (GOLD analysis project Ga0180009, IMG submission 123537) | Groundwater microbial communities from the Aspo Hard Rock Laboratory (HRL) deep subsurface site, Sweden - OS_PC_MetaG | ecosystem: Environmental > Aquatic > Deep subsurface > Groundwater...
ACGGATACTTCCAGCCTTAGGCTGAGATTAAAAAGACAGAAAGCTTTTTATGTTTTTTATGAAAAGGAATTTTGCTTGCTCAAAAATTGAAAAGGAGTTTTTAGACAAGCTCCACTTCCCATGTTTTTTGACAAACTTACAATGCTTAAGCATAGGGAAACATAGCCTGCGAGTTTTGAGTTTTGCTGATAGCTGATTTTTTCATTTTTCACACCTCGCAATAAAATTATAAACTACACCCTATTTTAAAGCAATCTCTATACCAATCAAAAAACAGGTTAAGGTTGAGGCCAAGGTTAAGAAAAAATATTAAAAATCAAGCGGTTATCTCTCAACCTCAGCCTTAACCTCAGCCTTAGCCTTAACCTCTTATGTAATCCCCTTCCTGATTGTGTAATGGATTACATAGATGCCAAGCTCTCAAGCAAGCAGACAGGCTGGATTTATTTGGCTTTTAAAAATTCATCGACAGTCAATCCACTTTTTCTTATCAATCCGCGCAATAATCCAGGCGCTAACTCCTTATGATTTGGAATTGATAAAGTAGAGCGTGACTCATGATAGAGTATTATATGGCTGCCGGTCTGATGATCAATGATATATCCGAATTTCTGAAAGACTCTTACTGCTCCTCTGCCTGAGATATTAGAAAGTATGCCCACTTAAACAGTTACTTCCCCCAGAAATACTTCCTTTTCTTCGTAAACTTCGAACCTTCTACGCCTTTTCTCTACTTCCAGCCACCCTTTAATTGCGTCCTTTATATTGGTTAGCGCCTCATCTACTGTCTTGCCCTGGCTCATACACCCTATGAGTTCAGGGACATCAATAACATACCCTTCGTATTCAGGGTCGTACGTTATTATAACTTTGAATTTCATCAAAAACTCCTTTGGCTTGCTTTTTATAAATTATATCACATTCAAACAAATTGAGAGATCTGCTTCCACTCCTCATCGAGTTTTTGTATATGCCTCATCTTAATCCCTCCATTATATTGCAAACTTCGCAAGTATTATACCACAAAAAAATCATTGTCAATCAAAGGGTTGGAGTATCAAGCCTTTAGAATTTTATGTAATCCCCTTCCAGATTGTGTAATGGATTACATAATCAACTGTGGCATTTTATATTTAGCTACGTCCTGCATAGGATAATGATTACCATTGTAGGTCATCAGAGTCAGATTTCTAAGTTTGCATGTGGCAGCTATGGTAGCATCTACAAAATCCAGCAATATCCCGCTCTTCTTATAGTTTTGAATATAATATGCTGCCTGTTCCGCTATTTCCCTGTCTATTTCCCAGACCTTCATTGCATCAAAGAAAATGCCTGTAGCTTTTTCTTCGCCTTTTTTCATCCCGAGTCTAATCTCAATAACCGATAAAGGAGAGCATCCCAAAAGCCTTTCGCCTCCAAGGCTTTTTACCAGACTCACCACTTCCTTTCTGCCCCTCAGAAACCAGATTATGACGTCAGAATCAAGCAGATAGTCATTCACTTAATCTCTTTATCCTTTTTCCTGTGAGTTCTCTCATCTTTTTGAGATGCGTTCTTATATCTTGCTGGGTTCTAAGGTCAGGATGGTTCTCGTCTTTCCAGCAGCCTGCAGCAACTTCCAGCGCCTCTTGCACCTTTAGCTCCTCAAGCCTCTTTTTTGCAGCCTCGACAATAAATTTACTGCGCTTCCTGTCGCCCACACTCTTGTCTATAGCCCTAATGAGTTCAGATGGAAACATCACATGGGTTTTTATCTTCTCTGTCTTCAACATATACCCTCCACATAGTGAATGTAGCATATCCACTGTTTTTTTTCAACATATATTACCCCCCATCTCTTAACCCCTAAAAGATGAGTTCTGGCTTCCTGCCTTTTGTTATCCGCGGGGCGCCCATATCTTCCCTTTGTCAATTATATGCTCCACCTGCCAGCCGCGCCTGTGAAGCTCTCTTGAAATCCATCTCCTATGGCACTTCCACGGAAATCTCTCTGCGCAAACGATTACGCTTGTGCCTTTGGAGGCAATATCTTCAAGAATCTCAACTCCCCGCTTGAAGTCTTCCGTAGTCGTATATGCCTCATAGCCTCCTTTCCTGAATCCTCCGAGTTCTCTGCCGAGAAAAACATAGTTTATCATTTCTTTTTTCAGAAGGTTCTCAAGGTTTTCCCTTGTAAATATCGGCATCTTGCTCTTTGGGAAGCTTCTGACATCAACAAGGGTTTTGATGTCATAGCTAAGGAGGATTTCTATAAAATCTTCCTCGCTCCTTCTGCCTGTGCCGAGTGTGTAGACTTTTTTCATCTTTTCTCTTCCGGCTTTTGTGTGGGGTGTCATTCCGGCTTGTCCGGAATCCTTCCTACGATATCTTCATATAAGTCCTTCATCGTGGGATTCGCTTGCATGATAAGTTCAAGTTTGCTTTGCCTACTCATATTCTTTATCTGTTTTTCCCTGATAATAGCACTATTGCTGTTTTCGCAAAGTTCATAATAGACAAGTCGGCGCAGGTAATACTTGGTCGTAAAACAATGCGGATTGAGATTGTTCCTATGCTCATAGACTCTTCGTATAAGGTCATTTGTTACTCCGACATAAAGAGTCGGTCTCGCATTCGCCATGATATACACAGCAAAGCTCTTCCCCTTCATCCAGCCATTATACCAGAAAGATTCCGGACAAGCCGGAATGACCGACAAAGGAGTGTCTTCATTCTGGGCATAGTGACTTTGTGCCCAGGAATACCTGAAGAGTCTAACTTAAAGAATAGAAATTTTCCGTCCCTCTGTGATAAATTAGTAAACCCCGTTAGAAAGGGCAGAGTTTTCTAACGGGGTAAATCCAAAATAATCAATGGTAAGGATTGGGATAGATGATTAAGAAGAAGGCGAAATACATTGTTGCTGTTGTCGGCGCAACAGGCGCAGTCGGAAATGAGATGATTGCAACCCTTGAGCAAAGGAACTTCCCTGTTGAAAAACTCAGGCTCTTTGCCTCGGAGCGCTCAGGGGGTAAAAACCTTGAATTTCAGGGCAGTGAAATCCCTGTTGAGAGTTTAAATGAATCTTCATTTAAGGGGATTGACATTGCGCTTTTCTCTGCGGGAGCCGAAAGGTCAAAGATATGGGCGCCGATTGCGGCAAAATCAGGATGCGTTGTGGTTGACAATTCAAGCCAGTGGAGGATGGACCCTGAAGTGCCGCTAATTGTTCCTGAGGTTAACAGCCATGACCTGAAATGGCATAAGGGGATTATCGCAAACCCGAACTGTTCAACGATTCAGATGGTTGTGGTATTAAAGCCCATACATGATGCAGCAAAGATAAAGAGGGTTGTTGTAACAACATTCCAGGCTGTCTCAGGCACAGGCAAAAAGGCAATGGATGAACTCCTTCAGCAGACAACCGACATACTGAATTTCAAAGAGGCAAAATGCAATGTTTATCCTCACCAGATAGCATTTAACGTGCTTCCTCACATAGACAAGTTTCTTGAAAACGGCTATACAAAAGAAGAGATGAAGATGGTGAATGAGACAAGAAAGATAATGGGGGACAATTCAATAAGGCTCACCGCAACCACAGTCCGCGTTCCTGTTTTCAGATGCCATTCTGAGAGCCTGAACATAGAGACAGAGAAAAAGATTACGCCGAATGAGGTGAGGGCTGTGCTTTCTAAGGCTCCGGGCATTGTTGTCTTTGATGCGCCTGAGAAAAACATCTATCCCCTGCCTGTTGACATTGCAGGCAAAGACGAGACTTATGTAGGCAGAATAAGGGCGGATGAGTCAATAGAGAACGGGATAAATATGTGGATTGTGGCTGATAATCTCAGAAAAGGCGCCGCTCTGAATGCTGTTCAGATAGCTGAAAAGCTGATTGAGACGGCGAAATGAAGAACCTTGTAGCAAGACCGCAGGGTATCAAAAAATAGCAACTCTATGTTTCATACACGAAACGAGTTTTGTCATTCCCGCTTGTCGGGAATCCTTCCGACTTGTTCGGAATCGCAAGAAAGATTCTGGACAAGCCAGAATGACAAGAATGAGTATCATGTTATTAAAACTCATAACTCTAAACTTTTAACTAATTTACTATGAACATCAAGCTCGCAACAGGAGAAAACATTCCCGCAGCAGCAGGTGAAAGCATCCTCTCTGCGCTCAAAAAGAAGGGTATATATCTTGTTGCATCATGCGGAGGCAAAGGCATATGCGGAAAATGCCGTATAAAAATTCACTCCGGAAAATACAGGACATCCGCATCCCGACCGGGTCGGGACAAAGAGAAAGGCATTGTCCTTGCCTGCCGGACATTTCCTAAAAGTGACATCTCCGCAGAGATACTTGAAGAGGCGCGGCTTGTTGTCGGAGACAGAATTGCGCTTGCAAAATCAAAAGACCTTTCAGAGCTTCTCAGGTCATTTGACAAAGAGATAACACCAATCGTAAAAAGGCTTAACATCAAACTTCCTCCTCCTACGATAGAGGATCACATAAGCGACCTTGAGCGGCTGAAAAGGGAGCTTGAGCTGAAAGACATCAAAGGCATGAGGTTCTCCCATACATTCATATCATCAATGGCGGATGACCTGAGAAAACACAACTGGGAAATACATCTTGCTTATGTTGACCCCGTTAGAAAAGATTTTTCTAACGGGGTTGATGGCCCGGAGGCAATCTTTGTGGCATCTGACAAGCAAACCTCAAGATACGGCATCGCAGTTGACATCGGCACAACAACAATTGTCGTATATCTCATTGACCTTTCTGACGGAAAACTCGTTGATGTGGGTTCAACATACAATTCGCAGATAAGATACGGCGACGATGTTATTACAAGGATAGTCCATGCAACAGAAGGTTGTTGCGACTCGAAGCCGAGCGGCGGGCTTGAAGAATTAAGGGAAACTGTCACGGATGATATAAACACCATCACCGATACTGTTATTGAAAGGCATGGCATAAATAAAGAACACATAGAATGCGCTGTAATCTCAGGGAATACAACCATGTCTCATATATTCTGGGGGCTTGATCCCGTACATATCAGGGAAGAACCGTATATACCTACTGTCAATTCCTTCCCTTTGTGGAAGGCCGGGACAGCAAGACTTCATATTAATAAACAAGCGCCTGTTTATACTTTGCCGTGTGTTGCAAGTTATGTCGGAGGCGACATTGTCTCAGGTGTGCTTGCATCAAAGATGCACAGAAACCATGAGACAGCATTATTCATGGACATCGGCACAAATGGAGAGATTGCCATAGGCAACAATGAATGGCTTATAACAGCAGCATGCTCTGCGGGCCCCTGCTTTGAAGGAAGCGGGATAAAACACGGAATGAGGGCAACCGGAGGCGCAATAGAGGCTGTAAAGATTGCGCCTGATACATTTGAACCTTCCATCTCTGTTATCGGCAATACTGTGCCGATAGGCATTTGCGGCTCAGGAATGATAGACGCAATATCAGAGATGTTCCTTTCAGGCGTCATAGACCAGAAAGGGAAATTTGTGCGTGAAATAAAAACAGGCCGCATAAGAGAAGGGGATGAAGGCGCGGAATTTGTCCTCCATAAAGGGGCAAAAGATATTATCCTGACAGAAGTTGACATTGAGAATATCATGAGGGCAAAGGCAGCGATTTATGCGGGGATATCATCGCTTATAAAAGAAATTGGGTTCACGCTGGACAATATAGAGCGCGTATATATCGCAGGAGGGTTCGGCAATTATCTGAACGTTGACAAAGCTGTAATAATCGGAATGCTCCCTGACATTCCAAAGGAAAAATTCAGATTTTTAGGCAACACATCAGTCGCAGGGGCGTATCTGTGCCTACTCTCAGAAAAACTCAGGAAAGAGGCGGAGGATATTGCCCGGAAGATGACATACATGGAGCTTTCAGTCTCAAGGAATTTTATGGACGAATATATGTCTGCCCTTTTTCTGCCGCACACCGATATGGCGCTATTCCCGACAGTAGAAAAACTGCTGAAATGATTTATAATATTTTATGAAGTTATTGATGCACATCTGCTGCGCAAACTGCAGTCTCTATCCTGTCAAAAAACTAACTGAAAGGGGCGTTTCCGTAACCGGACTGTGGTTTAATCCCAATATTCATCCGTATACAGAATATGCCCTGCGGCTAAACGCCGTAACCCAGCTCCAGAAAGCATGGGGACTTTCCATTGAATATATAGATTACTACGGCATCAAGGAATTCATACAGAAGACAGGAAACGGCGGCGAGAACCGCTGCAGCGCGTGTTATGAGATGAGGCTTGACAAGACAGCCCAAAAAGCACAGGAAATCGGCGCTGACGGCTTTACAACCTCGCTCATTATAAGCCCCTACCAGAAATTTGATGTTATAATAAACATTGGCAGGGAAATGGAAAAAAGACACTCTGTGGAGTTTTTCATTGAAGACTTCAGGCCCGGCTGGAAACAAGGGGTTGAGCTTTCAAAGGAACTCGGGCTTTACAGGCAGAAATATTGCGGCTGCATCTATTCCGAGATGGAAAGATACCTTAAAAAGGTTAGAAGTTGAGAGTTGAGAGTTACAAGTTAAGAGTTAAGAGTTCGGGAGGAAGTGAGATGACAGGTTTCAGGTTTCAGGTTTCAGGTTTTAGAGCAGGATGGTTTTCATTTTTTATTCTTATCTTTATTCTGGCATCTGGCATCTGGCATCTGGCGCCTAATGCGTCTGCCGACACAATAAGAGTGCTTATCTTGGATGAAGACTCCCCGCGCATTCCTGCAAAGAATGAACCTCTGGAGAAAGTCAGCGAAAAGATAAAAGGCGATTTTCTTACCGGCGGTGTTCATTACAGGGGTGAGATTGAGGTATGGAAGGGGAAAAACGGGCTTTATGTCGTAAATGAAATCCCCTTTGAGGAATATGTCAAGAGCGTTGTCATGGCTGAGGTCGGGACAAACTGGGAAATGGAGGCGCTCAAGGCTCAGGCAGTTATTTCAAGGACGTATGCTGTATATCAAAAAAATATGAATGGGAACCTCCGTTATCATATAACATCCACTGTTCTTCATCAGGTATACAAGGGGAATTCCTCCGATGTCAGGGCAGCTCATGCCGTAGAAAAAACATCAGGCGAGATACTCACATTCAACGGAAAACCAATAGAGGCGCTTTATCACTCTACATCCGGCGGAAAGACAGAGCTTCCCGAAGAGGTGTTTGGTAAAAGCTACCCTTACATTAAATCAGTGGAATCAAGCTGTGAAGCCTCGCCTTACTGGATATGGGAAAGAAAAATTCCATTGTCAGAGATAGAAAAATCATTAAATATCTCCGGCTTTAAAGATATGGCTGTCAAGTCTTATACCTCAACCGGAAGAGTAAAAGAGATGACTGTAACATCTGAATCAGGAGAGCGCACAATCAAATCCAACGACTTAAGAAAACAACTCGGATGGCAAAGACTGCCGAGCACAAATTTCACCATGACAAAACTCAACGATTCCATAATCTTTGAGGGCAAAGGCTACGGGCATGGAACCGGCCTCTGCCAATGGAGCGCGCTTGAAATGGCAAAGAAGGGGAAAAACTACAGAGAAATCCTTTCTTTCTTTTATCCCGGAACAGAAATCCAGTTGTATGAAGGCCGCTGATTTTGATTTTCACCTGCCGGAAGGACTGATAGCAAAAAAACCTTCTGACAAAAGAGATCTCTCAAGACTTTTAGCGCTTCACAAAAACGGCAAAATAGAGCACAGAATCTTCAGTAATCTCCCCGACTATCTTAATGAAGGCGACCTGCTTTTACTTAATAACACAAAAGTTTTTCCGGCAAGACTTACAGGGACAAAGCCTGCAGGAGGAAGATTTGAATTTCTGCTGGTAAACCCCGTTAGAAATCCCAGAGGGGCTTTAAACCCCGCTGGAATTATTCTAAAATCTAACCCCGCTGCAAAGCAGAGGGGCATTATTTCTAACGGGGTGAAAGAAATTACTTGGGAAATACTATCAAAAGGAAAATACAGAGGGGGAATATCAATAGCAGAAGGATTTTCAGCGGAAATAGAAGACCTGACTGCCCGGTTTTCGTATTCCGGAGACTTCATGGAAAATTTGTGGAGATGCGGAGATATGCCGCTGCCGCCGTATATAAAGCGCAAGCCGGAGCCCGCTGACAGAGAATGGTATCAGACAGTATATGCGGAAAAAGAGGGTTCCATCGCAGCTCCGACCGCCGGAATGCATTTTACCGGAGAACTGATAGGCAAGATAAAGAACAAAGGCGTGAATGTCAGGTGCCTGACGCTTCATGTAGGGATAGGGACATTCAAACCGATAAAAGCAGAGGATTTAAGTGAACATTCTATGGATGCAGAATATTTTGAGATAGGGAAAGAGATTGTTGAAGATATAAAAAAAACAAAAGCCTTAGGCAAAAAAGTCTTCTCTGTCGGGACCACAACAACGAGGGCTATTGAGGGATATTTCAGCGGCAAGTGGGCAAAACATGATACAAGATGCAGGATACAGGATTCAGGGGACAAGATACAAGATACAGGATTCAGGATTCAGGATAAAAAAATCATGCATCGTGAATCATGCATCATGCATCGTTCACCGTGCATCGTGCATCATGAATCTCAAAACATCTGCGGTTATACAAACATCTTTATCTATCCCGGTTATGAGTTTAGGGTTGTTGACTCCCTTATAACTAATTTTCACCTCCCCCGTTCAACCCCGCTTATGCTGGCCTCTGCCTTCTGCGGCGCTGAAAAACTGAGCAGGGCATACAGCATTGCTGTGAGTCAAAAATATAGATTTTTCTCCTACGGTGATGCTATGCTTATCCTGTGAAATGAAACACAGCAGCTTTAAAGCAAAACGGAAAGCAGCCTTGCCTGACAGGAAATTCATCATAGCTATTATTGCAGTTACCTCTGCGCTTAGCTTCAGCCTCGGTTATTTTGTAGGGGGCGCAGGAGATAAAGGAAAACAGCCTGAATATCAGATAATCGCAGCTCCGAAACTTGAGGCAATCCCGCAGGTTCAAGAGCAGCCTGCTGCCAAAAAAGAGCCTGCCGAACCCAAGGTTGAAACTGATAACTCTCATCAGGATGATATAAAATATACTGTTCAGGCCGGCGCCTTCAAAAACTTGAAGGAAGCGGAAATACTCAAACACAAACTTGAAGCTAAAGGGTACAAGGCATACATAAAAAAATATGCTAAATCCAAAAACCCGAAATTATACAAGGTAAGGACAGGAGAATTTGCTGCCAAGGAAGAGGCAGCAGCGCTTGCGCTCAAACTGAAAAATGAAGGGCTGAATGCTTTTGTAACCCTGAAAAACGAAGAGGATCGCGGGGATAAAAATTCATCCCAGCCCGGCGCCGCCAAAAAGGAGAACATACGGTAACGATAGAGATAGAACTTGACAGCGAAAAGGAATTAACCTTCCTTTACAGCGGATTTGACAAAAATCTCAAACTTATAGAAGAGGCTTTCAATATAACCGCAAGCTTCAGAGGGAACAAGATATTTATTCAGGGAGAACAAGAACCTGCCGCAAAGGCTGAAAGGCTGATAAACGAGCTGCGCTCCATAAGTGAGGATGGTTATCTGGTTAAGCCTGAAGACATCAGTTACGCAATAAAATCAGCGGCAGCCGGGCACAAGACATCCCTCAAAGATTTATTCCTGAACAATATACCTGTGTCCTCAAAAAAGAGATTTATCATACCGAAAACCGAGGTGCAGAGACAGTATATTGAGGCTATGCGTAATTATGATATTGTCATAGGGATAGGGCCTGCAGGCACAGGCAAGACCTACCTTGCAATGGCAATGGCAATAAACGCCCTTCTGAAAAAACAGGTGAGCAGGATAGTTCTTGCGCGGCCTGCCGTGGAGGCAGGAGAAAAACTCGGCTTTCTGCCCGGCGACATGTACGAAAAGGTTAACCCTTATCTGAGGCCCCTTTATGATGCCCTTTTTGATATGATAGAGGCGGAAAAGGCAAGCAAATTTATTGAGCGCGGTATCATAGAGATTGCGCCGTTAGCTTTTATGAGAGGACGCACATTGAATGATTCCTTTATAATCCTTGATGAGGCGCAGAATACAACATCGGAGCAGATGAAGATGTATCTTACAAGGCTGGGGTTTAACTCAAAGACCGTAATTACAGGAGACATAACACAGATTGACCTGCCGTCAGGGAAACTTTCAGGATTGATAGAGGCTGAAAAAATACTGAATAACATAGAGGGCATAAAAGTTATATATTTTTCCGAGAAAGATGTCGTAAGACATAAGCTCGTTCAGGAAATAGTAAAGGCGTATGAAAGATATGAAAAACGGAATACAGAAAATTAGTAGGAAGATTGACCCCGTTAGAAAACAAGCCCTGTCATTTATGGTGTGGTATAAAAATATATTTGGTCGGGGTTCAAGCCCCGTCCAATTTTCTAACGGGGTTGACATAAAAAAATATTTACTCCTGATTGTCTTTGGATTCTTATCAGCCATTGCAATACAGGAGAGAGCCGGCGCTGAACGTTTTGCAGGAGGACTGCTCACCGCCTGCCTTCTTTTAGCCATTCTATACAAGGACATACGGCGGTATAAACCTGCTTATTTAAAAAACTACAACATGCTCGTCCTTCTCGGCTTTATGATTGTCAGCACACTTCTTCTTGGAAGACTTTTTGAGTATATACTGGTAAACCTTGCACGCGGAATCGGCCTGGCGCCCATGGAAATCACATTGTTCGGCATACCGATAGCAGCAGGCGCAATGCTTGTCACTCTTTTATTTGATTTTCACACCGCAATGGTGTTTTCCTTTGTAGTGAGTCTCTTAAGCGGGCTGTGGCTCAACAGCGCAATTTTTCCGGTATATGCATTTGTTGGAAGCCTTACTGCCGCATTCAGCGTCATAAGATGTAAAAGGCGGTCAGCGCTCTTGATGGGCGGTTTTTATGTTGGGGTGATAAGCGGTGTCACTGCAAGCATCCTGCTGCTTTTTACAGGAGAGTTCTTTTCTGTTAAGGCATTCCCTGCAGTAATGTTTGCGCTGTCCTCAGGGATAAGCGTCACGGCAGTTGTCTCTGTAATGCTGCCCCTTCTTGAATACACGTTTAAAGTCACAACTGACATAAGCCTTCTTGAACTCCTTGACATGGAACAGCCGCTCATGAAAAATCTCATGATAACTGCTCCCGGCACATATCACCACAGCGTCATAGTCGGCAATCTCGTTGAGTCCGCGGCAGAGGCAGTAGGCGTTAATCCCCTGCTTGCAAGGGTAAGCTCATATTACCACGACATAGGCAAGATCAAGATGCCGGAATATTTTGTTGAAAATCAGAGCAATTCTCTGGGCAAGCATGAGAATCTCACTCCCCACATGAGCAGCATGATAATATCTTCGCACGTAAAAGAAGGCGTAGAGCTTGCAAATCAGCATAAACTCCCGCAGCCGATTATAGATATAATAGAGCAGCATCACGGCACAAGCCTGATGACTTTTTTTTATCAGAAGGCAAAGGGGCAGAGAGACGAGAACGAGCCTTCTGAAGAAGAATATAAATATCCGGGGCCTAAACCTCAGACGCGCGTAGCTGCGCTCGTTATGATGGCAGATGCTGTTGAGGCTGCGTCAAAGGTTTTAAACGATCCAACGCCTGCAAGAGTTTCTGCGCTTGTTGACAAGATAATAAACCATATATTCCTTGAAGGACAGCTTGACGAATGCGAGCTCACATTGAAAGACATATCAGAGATAAAGAAACACTTCTCATACATACTCACAGGAATCCTGCACAAGAGAATAGATTATCCGGGGTTTAATTTTAACGGCGGCGCTTCAAAATCTCAGGAAGCACAAAGGCAGATTAATGAAGGTTCTAATAGAGAACAGGCAAAAACCTACAAAGATAAACCAGCAAAAGATAAAGCGTGATTCAGCGGCAGCGCTCCGGCTTCTCGGACTGAAAGATGCAGAACTAAGCATACTTCTTGTAAATGACCGCCAGATGAAGGAGTTGAACCATAAATACCGCGGCATTGACAGGACTACGGATGTGCTCTCATTTCCGCAGCATAGTGCCAAAGTGCCTAAGTGCCTAAGTGCCAAAGCAAATGAGAAGAAGGTCTATGGACTATGGGACTATGGGACCAAGGAACTCTTGCTCGGTGATGTCGTGATAAACCTTCAGGCAGGCAAGAGGCAGGCGCCTGAGCATAGGCTGTCATTCAATGAGGAGTTAAGATTGCTTCTTGTTCATGGAATTCTTCACCTCATCGGATATGACCATGAAAGGAGCAAATACGCTGAAAGGAAGATGCGGATAAAGGAGAGGGAATTATTAGAATACATGGCAAAAAGTTCATAGGCAAAACAACATGGTTTGTCATTCCCGCTTGTCGGGTTTGTCATTC
>Ga0180009_10006337_pt1 | contig 12426 bp, 13 predicted proteins | sample OS_PC_MetaG_FD_123537 | JGI IMG/M metagenome (GOLD analysis project Ga0180009, IMG submission 123537) | Groundwater microbial communities from the Aspo Hard Rock Laboratory (HRL) deep subsurface site, Sweden - OS_PC_MetaG | ecosystem: Environmental > Aquatic > Deep subsurface > Groundwater...
CCCCACTGGTAGAGCCCGAAGCCCCAGTGAAAGCCGGTCGTGACCCGAATCGAGTCGAAGAACAGATAGCCTCCGCCGATCATCATGGCCAGGCCGATGAAAAAACGGCCCAGGCCCCCTTCGCTGCCGCCCGCCCCTCTGGCCATACCATCCCTCCGATGTTTTTTTTAACAGCCTATCCATAACCGTCCGTTCTGTCAAGACAACGGTGGATGCACCCTGGAATGGGCCATGCTCTCGATGTCGCGAAGGTTGAAAACGGTTGTCAACCAAGGGGGCGATCCAGTACCATTCGGGTTTCAAAAACAGCAAGCGGCGAAAAAAGCGGTTGCCCCAAGGACCCCGGCGGGTCGGCGGGCGCGTTTTCTCGCCGGAAAGGAACGAACATGAACGTACATAAGGCCAGGGTGGAAGACGAAGGCCGGGTCATTGAACTGTTAACTCAGTTTCCCTCGAGCGGAATCGAGCACGCGGACTGGACCAAGGGGGGGAGCACCTTCCGGCTGATCGTCAGCCAGCCGGACCTCGGGACCATACTCCTGGCCGAGGAAGACGGGGAGGCCCTGGGCCTGATCACGCTCTCCTATCCCACGGCCATTCGTTGCGGGGGGATTTACACCTGCATCGAGGAGTTCATCGTCGGGGAAAAGGGACGGGGCAAGGGAATCGGCGGCAGCCTGCTCCGGGCCGCCCTGGATGAGGCCCGAAGGCGGGGCTGCTTCGAACTCCAGGTCAACAACCCCAGCGAACTGGGCTACCCGGTCTATCTGAAATACGGCCTCTCTGACGATGGCCGCCATCTCAAAATCGTTTTCGATTCAAAATAGCGTTCAAAGCGGCGCTGGAAACCGGGTGTCGGAGCTTTCGGTCGGCGGGTCCGATCCGGGGGTGGTTTGTTCGAAAAACCTCACGCTTCAATTACATTGTTAAATAAGAAAGAGTAGGGAAATAAGTCTGTTACGGCCGGAAGTGGGTTTTGTGTTGCCAAATATGTCAAGATTGATATAATTGGCTTGGTTCGGATTAAACCGCCTGGCGGATAGAGGACGCACATGGAACGGAAACCCGCCTCGATCGATGGTAGTGGAATGATTGCCGAAACGGGAAACAGCATCCTCCGGGCGGCCCGGGAATACAATCTTCAAATCCCCAGGCATTGCAGATATCCGGGCGAACGCTCCTCGGGCTCCCGCGCCGTGAAGGTCGACAAGGCCTAAGCGGTCGGGCCGGTTACCCGGGAGCCTGGAGTTGCGCGGCATAAAATATGACTTAAATGACATATTAAAGCAGGCGAGGCCGACGCAGGTTTTCCGGGCGGCCAGTCGGGCCTAGGAGATAAAAGTCCTATAACTATAAGAAAAAACAGAGATAAAACTATTCCTACAACTTGGCGGTTGTGAAGAGAAATAGCTTTTGTAAATATATCAAATATGATATATCAATAACAGGGACGAAAAAAGTGAAACCAGCGCACGTGAAGACGAGGTGAATGAAGAGATGGATAAGTCATGCGCTTCAATCAACGGACGGCCGGTTGACGCGGACGGTGAAATCACCATCCTGCAAGCCGCCCGTTCCCTGGACATCCACATCCCGACCCTCTGCCACTATGACGCCTGCGACAAGTCCCTGGGCTCCTGCGGCGTCTGCGTGGTCGAGGAACGCAACACCGGGGGCCTGGTCCGGTCCTGTTCCACGCCCCTCGAACCGGGCATGGTCGTCCTGACCGAATCCCGGAACGCCGTGCAGGCCCGGCGGGAGGCCTTGACCCGGCTGGTCAATTCCGGGCAGCACAACTGCTTTGTCCTCAATGCGGCCCCCCAGGACTGGACCGCGTACCAGATGGAGGCCATGGCCCGTCCGTGGCATCAGGCGGTCTGTCCGGCCTGGGGCCGTTGCGAGCTTCAGAATCTGGTGGTCAAGTACGGGGTCGATACCGCGCTGCTGGAATCCGGAAACGGCCTGTTCCCGGTCGACGACCGGCACCCCATGTTCGTTCGGGACTACAGCCGCTGCATCCGGTGCGGCCGCTGCATCCAGGCCTGCAACGACGTTCAGGTCAACCTGGCCATTCCGCTGCCCGATGACTGGACCCTGGACGCGCCGCCGCCGGAGACCGCCTATCCCGTGGTCGATTACGATCGCTGCGTGCATTGCGGGGAGTGCCTCCAGGCCTGCCCCACGGGCGCGCTGTTCGAGAAAAAGGCCTTTCAGATGAGCGTCGGCCACGAGACCCGGATGGTCCGGACCACCTGCCCGTACTGCGGCGTGGGCTGCCAGCAGTGGCTTCACGTCAAGGACGACCGGATCGTGCGGGTTACCGGCGTGGAAGGGGCCCAGCCCAACCAGGGACGGCTCTGCGTCAAGGGCCGCTTCGGGTACGACTTCATCTATTCCGAGGAACGGCTGACCACGCCGCTGATCCGGGAAAACGGCGAGCTGCGCGAGGCCGGCTGGGACGAGGCCCTGGACCTGGTCGCGTCCAAAATCCGGGAGACGGTGGATACATACGGCCCGGACAGCGTGGCCGGGGTGAGCTGCGCCCGGAGCATCAACGAAGACTCCTACCAGATGCAGAAACTGTTTCGCGCGGTGATCGGTACCAACAATATCGATCACTGCGCCCGGACCTGACACGCTCCCACCGTCGCCGGTCTGGCGACATCTTTCGGTTCCGGGGCCATGACCAATTCCTTCGTGGATTTTGGCAAGGCCAAGATGTTTCTGGTCATCGGTTCGAATACCACCGAGGCCCACCCCGTGGCGGCGACCTTCATCAAGCAGGCCGTCCGGAACGGGGCCAAACTGGTGGTGGTCGATCCGAGACGCACGGGTCTGGTCGAATTCGCCGACGCGCACCTGCGCCTGAACGTGGGCAGCGACATCGCCCTGCTCAACGGCCTGATGCACGTGCTTGTCACCGAGGAACTGTACGCCAAGGAATACGTGAACACCTGCACCGTGGGTTTCGAGGAACTCAAGGCCAAGGTCATGGAATACCCGCCGGAACGGGCCGCCGAGATATCCGGCATCCCGGCCGACGTGATCCGGGACACGGCCCGCCGGCTCGCCTCGATCCATCCGGCCATGCTCATCTACACCCTGGGCATCACGGAACACACCTGCGGCGTCAACAACGTCATGTCCTGCGCCAACCTGCAGATGCTCCTGGGCAACGTGGGCTTCGAGTGCGGCGGGGTCAATCCCCTGCGGGGGCAGAACAACGTCCAGGGGGCCTGCGACATGGCCGCCCTGCCCAACGTTTTTCCCGGTTACCAGAAGGTCGTCGATCCGGCCAGCCGGGAAAAATTCGAAAAGTTCTGGGGCGTGGAAAAACTGCCGGACCAGGTCGGCCTGATGATTCCCCAGATGATGGACGGCCTGCTGGACGGCAAGGTCCGCTTTTTCTACGTCTTCGGCGAGAACCTGGTCAACACCGAACCCGACATCGCCCATGTGGAGAAATGCATGGACGCGGCCGAGTTCGTGGTCGTCCAGGACATCTTCCTCAACGAGACGACCCCCTTCGCCGACGTGGTCCTCCCGGCCGCGGCCTGGAGCGAAAACGACGGGACGTTCACCAATTCGGAACGCCGGGTCAACCGGGTCCGGACCGCGTCTCCCCTGCCGGGAGACGCCCGCCCGAACTGGTGGATATTCAAGGAGATCGCCCGGCGGCTCGGACAGGAATGGACATCGGACAGCGCCCGGGAAATCTGGGACGAGGAGATATCCAGACTCGCGCCCTCGATGGCCGGCATCAAGTACGAGCGGATCGAAGGGGACGGGCTCCAGTGGCCGGCTCCGAACCTGGACCATCCCGGCACGTCCTTTCTGCACAAGGACGGCTGTTTCACCTGCGGCCTGGGCCAGTTCAAGGCCGTGGACTGGACCCCGCCGGCCGAAACGCCGGACGAGGAATACCCCTTTGTCCTGAGTACCGGGCGTCGGCTCTACCACTACCACACCCGGACCCAGACCGGGAGAAGCGCCGGCCTCAACGATCTGCTGGGCGAGGAGACCGTGGACCTTTCACCGGCCGATGCCGGCCGCCTGGGGGTCGAGGACGGCGAATACGTTCACGTCAGTTCGCGACGGGGCAGGATTCGGGTCCGGACCAAGGTCACGGAACAGGTTCCGCCGGGCGTGGTCTGGATGGCCTTCCACTTCCGGGAAGGCAACGCCAACTGGCTGACCAACCAGGCCTTCGACCCGGTCAGTTGCACGGCCGAATACAAGGCCTGCGCCGTTCGCATCGACAAGATCTGACGGCTGTTTGAATGGGAAAAATCGGGCGCCCCCTGCGGCCTGCCGCACGGAGCGCCCGTCCTGTTTTTATACCGGTACCCAGGTTTACAGCTGGTTCTAATGCGTCAGGTCTTGGGTTCACCCGATTGCTTCGTCGCCTGACGGCTCCTCGCAACGACGGTGCTTTTTTAGGTACGGCAAAAGGAAAAGCGCACCAACGATTGGGCCAGTCCGATCGTTACGATCTTCGGTTTTAATGCTGGTTCCCAAGCTCCAGCTTGGGGACCTGATCCTGGAAGCTCCAGCTTCCCTTTTTTTCGTTCATGGCGTTGGTTTTAACCATGGTCGTTCCGTCCTGAATAAGGTGTTGAAGCAGAGCTACAAGGCGAAATGGCCGTTCCCAAGCCGGGGCTTGGGAACGAGCGGAAAAACGGCGTACCCGGCCGGTGGCTTGAAGATCACCGGGCGGGCACCCGGCCCTGAAAAAGCGTGTAGGTGAAAAAGGCGTAATAATCGGTCCGGTCCAGGATGAAGCCCGGCGAATCCGGCCGGACCAGTTTTTCATACTCCCGCCGGATGTCTTCGGGCAGCTCGGACCCGGCCCGGCCCCAGCGCATGTCGAAGAGCGATAGCAGAGCCTCCCGAAGGTCCGGGCTCAAGGGCGAACTTGCTTCACCGATCAGGGTCTTGGCGCGGGCGTCGTCGAGGCCGGCCTGGCGGAACCAGCCCAGGCCGTTGAGAAAGTGACGCGAGGGCGGGTCAAAGGGCCGAAAAGGGGCCAGACCGGCCCGGGTGGCGTTCAACCGGGCTTCCAGCTCCGGATGGCCGGGCAGAAGCTGTTGCGATGTCCAGGCCATGACAGCCAACCAGCCTCCGGGCCGGACGAGGCGGGTCAGATTCTCGATCAAGAAGGCTGGAGACTCGGAGGGGGCATAGCCCGCGCAGTCGATACTGATCAGCCAGTCGAAGGAAGCCGGTTCGAAGGGCGGATGGTTGATGTCCCCCTGGCGGAAATCCAGGCGTTCGGCCAGGCCGGAACGGTCCGCCAGCCGCCGGGCGCAATCGAGCAGTTCCTCTGAGGCATCCAGCCCGACCACCCGGCCCGACGGCCCGACGGCCCGGGCCAGCAGCAGCGCGGGCAGACCGATGCCGCAGCCCGCGTCCAGACCCCGGCTCCCGGGACTCGGGCCCAGACGCCCGATGGCCTCGACGAGCAGCTTTTCCCGCAAAAAGTGTGATTTCGCCAACTGGTCCGCGTACCCGCCGGGCCGGCCCAGGCCGGCGAGCATGTCCCGCCCGATGATCGTCTCCGCTTGATCGATTTCCGCCCGGCCGTCCATGGTCCGACGGCTCAACGGCCCTTGAAGACCGGCTTTCGTTTTTCCCGGAAGGCCCGCATGCCCTCCTGACGGTCTTCGGAGGCGTAAAGAAGCGAGGCGCAGTGGGCCTCGTAATCGAGGGCTGAAGCCAGGTCGAGTTGCAGGCCGACGGTGACGGCCCGTTTGGCGAAGCGGATGGACAGGGGCGGATTGGCCATCAGCTTCCGGGCCAGGGCTTCGGCTTCGTCCATGAGGGACTCGACCGGCACGACCCGGTTGACCAGACCGATCCGCCAGGCCTCGCCGGCGTCGATGAATTCCCCGGTAAAGATCAGTTCCTTGGCCCGGGCTTCGCCAATGAGCCGAGGCAGGCGCTGGGTCCCGCCGGCGGCCGGGATCATGCCCAGCTTGACCTCGGGCAGTCCGAAACGCGCGGTCTCCGAGGCGATGCGGACGTCGCAGACCAGGGCCAGTTCGCAGCCGCCGCCCACCGCCACGCCGCTGATCGCCCCGATGACCGGCTTTTCGAAATGCTCGATGCGCGTGTAGAAGTCGGCGCTCTGTTTCTGGGCGAAGTAGAAGCGGGCCTGGCTCATCTGGACCGTGGACCGCTCCTTGATGTCCGCCCCGGCGCTGAAGACCTTGGGGCCGCCGGTCAGAACGACCACCAGGACCTCGTCGTCCCGGCCGGCCTCGTCAAAGGCCGCGGCCGTCTCCTCCTTGAGCTGGAAGCTCAAGGCGTTCATCCGTTCCGGACGGTGGAGGGTGATGACGGCCAGACCGTCCCGCTTTTCATACAAGATGGTTTCGTAGGTCATACCCCCCTCCATCCGGGTCTGGAGACCGGCGCTCAGTCCCGCGCGGGCAGGACGGCTTCGAACCGGCCCTCGAGCCTGGCCCCGCCGGCCCGGTTCTCGGCCTCGACTTCGCAGACGACCGGCCTTCCTTCGTGCAGCCTGTAATTAGGTGTCGATGCGGGCTTCGGCCGTACCGGCGATGACCACGTCGCCGTTCTGGTTCTTGGTTTCCAGTTCCAGTTCCACGAGGTCGCCATTTACGGCTTTGACCGTGACCGTGGCATCCAGCGTGTCTCCGGGCCACACCTGGCGGGTGAAACGGACGCCGTATTTGGTCAGGCGGCCGTCGCCCACGTAGTTGGTCAGAGCGCGGCCGGTCATGCCCATGGTCAGCATGCCGTGCGAGAACACCGTTGGGTATCCGGCCACCTTGGTGGCGAAGACTTCATCGGTATGAACCGGGTTGTAGTCGCCGGAAGCGCCGGCGTATTGGACAATCTGGGTCCGGGTCAGGTCGTCGACCAGGCGTTCCCGGTAGGTGTCCCCGGCTTTGATTTCACTCGCTTTGAGCGCCATGATATTACCTCCTGTCCCGACTAATCCGAAGCCGGTTTTTCGGTAATCACGCTCACGCCGCGGGCCGTGATCACCAGTTCGCCGTTCTGGTCCCGGTATTCGGTGATGTTTTCCGCAAACTTCAGCTTACCGGCCCGGCGGCCTTCTTTTTCCCAGGTTTTTCCGGGCTTGGTTTCGCCGGTCAAAACGTCTCCGGGCTTGAGATGCCGATGGTACTCAAAATGCTGCTCGGCGTGAAGACCCGACATGACCCCGCCGAGTTCTTCCCCGGAAAAGCCGGTCGGGTTTTTGCCTGAACCGAACCAGGGTTCGCCGATGACCGGCCTCAGAAACCATTGCGGGTCGAACTGGGCGCCGCACTGGATGAAGGTGGGCGGGGCGATAATGCCGCCCGGTTCCGTGGTTTTGGCATGCTCTTCATCGTAATAGATCGGGTTCTTGTCTGCTATGGCGCGGGCGAACAGCATGATGTGTCCGGCCTCGACGGGAAATTTTTCCACAGCCATTGTCGACTCCTTTCTCCTCTTTTTCTTGTGGGCGTTGGTTTTGAACGGCTCGGCATCGGCAAGACCGCTGAGGCGATCGCCCGGTTTTCAGATTCTCCTCGCCGTCCATGGTTTATTTTTTCTTATGTGTCGGCATCATAATCCATCCTGTTCGCATCCATCAACGATTATTTATACCGGCTCAGGCCAAAACATCCTGCAAACCGTATTTTGACATAAACCGGAATTATGGAGCAATCACAGCAAATTTTGTGTTTCAAGCCCTCCTGCTCCATGAAGCCCGGGCCGCCCCGGTTGCCGGCCACCGTGCCGAAGGTCGGCGGGGCGATCACGTCCGGTTAACCGGCCGCCTCGGCCGCCTCGGGATCCACGTACAGGGGATTGGGATCCCCAATGGCCTCGGCCGGTTCGCGAATCTTCTACCAATCGACCTCGAAGTGAATTCGGCGATGCGTTTAGCTGATCAAGGACTCATCCATATCTTACCTTGATTCAATCGCTGATCCATTGAATCATGTCTTCCGGCGCCCCCCGTTTCCGCTCGAAGCGGTTGATGGGATGGTCCGGGTCCGGAATACCCACGGCCAGGCCCATGGCCAGGCCTCGATCGTCCTCGATCCCGGCATGGCGTTTGACCACGTCGGGGTAGGCCACGGAACGGGCCAGAAAACACGAGCCCAATCCGGCCTCGGCGGCCAGCAGGGCAATGGTCTGAAGGAGGATGCCCCCGTCCATCAGGGCGTAGGGCGCGCAGTTCTTCTCCAGGCTCAGATAGACCACCCAGGACGCGTCGAAAAAGCGCATCATGTCCAGGTAGTACGCGTTGCGCCCGGCCGTGTCCCCGCGCTGGATTCCCACGGAGGTGAGCAGGTCCTTGCCCAGTTCCCGGTAGCGGACATTCTGGTCGTCGCTGAACTGTTCGGGCATGACGAAATCCGCCCGGGTCGGCTCCCCTTGTTCGAACAGGGCCGCGGACTCCCGGGCGATCGTTTTCAGGGTCCAGCCCCCGACGACCAGCAGCTTCCAGGGTTGGGTGTTGCCCCAGCTTGGGGCCCACAGGGCCCGTTCCACGATCCCGGTCAGAATCTCCCGGGAAACCGGCTCCGGTTTGAAGGCGCGTATGCTGCGCCGCAGGGCGACGGCCTCTTTCACGTCCATGGCGTTCTCCTCGATTCGTTTCGTCGTTTCTTTAAGACCCGCGTTCGCCTGAGGTCGAAATGCTCCGGGACCCGGTCCGCCGGGCCGGGACGCGGGTCGCTCGGGCGACCGAAGGCTCTAAAGTTTCAGTGCCCGCCTGGCATTGTCGATCAGTATCTTTTGCCTGATTTCGGGCTTGAGGTCAATGGTTTCGAAGTCCTTGAGCCAGCGGTCCGGCTTGATGAAGGGGTAGTCGGTCCCGAACAGGGCCTTGTTCTGAAGACGCCGGCCGATGTCCCACTTGAGCTGCTCCGGGAAATACTTGGGCGACCAGCCGGACAGGTCCACGAAGACGTTGGCCTTGTGAATGGCGATGGCGATGGCCATGTCCGTCCAGGGCCAGGCCGGATGAGCGGCGATGATGGTCAGTTCGGGAAAGTCGGCCGCCACGTCGTCCACGGGCAGGGGGTCCATGTACTTGAGCTTGACGCCCAGGCCGCCGGGCATGCCCGCCCCCAGGCCCGTGGTGCCGCAGTGGAACAGGACCGGGATGTCGAGTTCCACGCATTTTTCCCAAAGGGGATAGAAACGCCGGTCGTTGGGAAAGAAGTGCTGGGCGCCCTGCTGGAACTTGGCCCCTTTGAGTCCGAGTTCCTTGACGGCCCGCTCCAGTTCGTCGATGGCCGCCTTGCCCTTCCAGGGATCGACTCCGGCAAAGCCGATAAATGTGTCCGGGAAGCGTTTGACCAGGTCGGCGACGTATTCATGGGGTATGGGCCTGACCCCGGAGACCGTCTCGTCGTCCAGGGGCAGGATCACACCCATGATGTCCAGGTCCCGATAGACCCGGGCCATTTCCTCTTCGGTCAGGACTTCCCGTTTGAACTTGAAATAGGTTTCCAGGGCCTCGCCGTAGGACCCGGAACTTCGTTTGCCTTCGGCCGTGGACAAGTGGACGTGAACGTCGATGGCTTTCATGACTGTCGGACCTCCTTGGTATGGTTCGATATGGGACCGGCGCGGGTCATTCCGGGTCGAGGGGACCCAGAAAATGCCGGTGGGGATCGAAGAGTCGCAGGAGCCGGAGTTCTTCCGGCCGGGGCGGCTCGATCCGGGCCGGGTCCGGGGCCACCTTCAGGTCCCACCCGCAATGCTCCCGGACCGCCCGGACCGCTTCGTCCAGATTCCGGGCCTTGGGGTTGGGCAGCAGGCCGGTCAAAATGAGTTCTTCGGCGCCCGGCGGTTTTTCAAAAACGCCCAGGGTCGAGACCAGGGTCCGGACGTTGCGGCCCGGACTGGTGATGTACGAGACCCTCGAGACGAAGCTGCCCGGCCGCTGGACGGCCGTGACCACGATCTCCCGGGCCGCCGAGGCGATGTCGTTGGCCCCGCCCGACCCGACCATGAACAGGCCCCGTTCCGGTACAGCCGTGCTGTTGATGTTCCCGAAACAATCGATCTGGCCGGCGCCCAATGAGCCGATACAGCGGTTCCGGGCCCCGCCCATGAACAGGCCCATGACGTGGTGCACGTCGGTGAGCATCTTGCACGAGGGGAAATTGCGCGAGTTGAAGGTGGTCGGGTCCCCGGGCCGGGGGGCGTATCCGAACATCCCGGCCTCGGCCATCAGGTCCAGGTCCCGGCCCCGCTCACGGAGCTGGTAGTACGCGGTCCAGCCGGCCAGGTTGGCCATGCCCGCGCCGCACAGCACGTTGCAATAGTCCGAGGCCTCGATCCGCTCCATGATCTTCCGGGCCGCGACCACGATGGCCACTTCGGCCGGGGTGTAAGCCTCGCTTTCCGAAAGCCGGGACCGGACTTCCTGGAACTCGACCGCCCACGAACCGTCCTGAATTTTTCCTTTCAGGCCCAGAAGGCGGTCCCGGCCCAGCTTGCGCACGTAGGTTTCATGGGAGTCGTGGCCCAGGACCCATTCCTCGATCCAGGCCTGAAGGGCCTCCTCGCGCTTGGCCGCCTCCTTGGCCGCGGCGATGAAGTCGTAATCCTCGCCGTACCCCTCGAACCCCTCGAGACCCTGCTCGGGATGCTTGCTGGGGTGCCCGCCGAAGGGGACCTCGGACAGGCTGAGCACATACTGGCCGGGGAGCTTGACCCGGTCCGAGTGCCGGCGGATAAAGTCGGTGGACACGATTTTTTCCACGGTCACGATGGCCCCCAGACGGCTGGCCATGGCCCCGTAAGTGTTTTCCAGGTTGGGCGGCAGAAAAATGGTGTTGCCGTATGGGTCGGCCACCGCGCCGTGCAGAAGCGTCACGTCCGGGGCCAGGGCCCGGACCAGGCCGACCTTTTCCCCGGGCCGGAAGGGATCGTCGGTCTCGACAAAGTCCCCGGCGTTGTCTTCGGCCATGCTGCTTCCGGACAAGGAGCGGGTCGGAAGAAAGCTCAGGCCCATGGCCGCCGCCTTGAGCCGGAGGGGCAGGGTGAGAATGGACCAGAACTCGAACTCGCAGGTCTTGTCTCGATAAGCCCGCTGAAACGCAGCGTTGGGACCGGGAGTCGGGTACGAGTCCCCGCAGTAGGTCACGATCAGTTTTCGGGCCAGCCGGCCTTGAAGAAACACGGCCGCCGGATGGTTCATGCCCAGGCCCACCAGGGTGAAGCCCGGGTCCCGGCCCCAGAAGCGACGGGCGATTTCGTAAATGGCGGCCGTGGCCCAGCGCACGCCGGCCTGGCCGAAATGGATGGTCATACCCGGCCGGATATGTTCGGCCACCGCTTCCCCCAGGTCCCGTATCTTGCTGGAACCCTCGTAAGGCTCGAGGGGAACGACCCGATCCAGAATGTCGTCGTAATCGATCACCGCGATCGTCCTTCCCGCGTCACGGCCGGGTTCAGGCCGTGCAGTACCCGCCGCTGACGCTGATGACCTGCCCGGTCATGTAGTCGGCCGCCCGGGAGGCGACCAGGACCACCATGTCCGCGATCTCCTCGGGCAGGGCGAAACGACGAAGGGGATAGGCCTTGAGCATCTTCTGCAGCAGGTCCCGGGCCTTTTCCTCGCCCATGGCCCGCTCCCGATCCTTGCGGCGGGCCAGCGTGGTCTCCGTTTCCGTGGCCCCGGGCGAAACCACGTTGACCGTGATGCCCCGCGGACCGAGTTCCTTGGCCAGGGCCTTGCTGTGTCCGATGATTCCGGCCTTGGACGCGGAATATACGGTCATGCGGGGCTCCCCCACCCGGCCGGCGTCCGAGGCGATGGAGATGATCTTGCCCCGCCCCTGGGCGACCATGTATTCGGCCACGGCATGGTTGCAATGGATCGCGCCCATGAGGCCGATGCCCAGGACCCGTTCCCAGTCCGACGGCCTCTGGTCCAGGAAGAGCTTGCCCTGGTCGCCGACGCCGGCGTTGTTGACCAGGACGTCGATGGTCGGGAATCGTTCGAGCACGACCCGGACCATGTCCTGGACCGCCTCGTACCGCGTGATGTCCGCCGGACAGGCCAGGGCCTCCGCCCCGGTCCCGACGATCTCGCCCGCCACCGCCTCGGCCCGCTCGGCCGAGACGTCATTGACCGCCACCCGTGCTTTTTCACGGGCAAAGGCCAGGGCGATGGCCCGACCGATACCCTGGCCCGCGCCGGTCACCAGGACCGTTCGATTTTCCAGACCCAGGTCCACTGCCTCCTCCCGCCCCCCTGGCCCAAGGCGCCCTCTCAGGGAATCCAGCGCTCCAAAGAGGACACCGGCAAGGGCGTCATGGCCCAAAGAATCTTCAGGTCGCTCCCCCCGGTGTTGTCCCATCGATGCAGACCCTCGGACTTGAAATGGATCGAGTCCCCTTCCCGAAGCAGATACGATTCATCCTCGATGAAAATGGAAG
>Ga0180009_10006338_pt1 | contig 12425 bp, 18 predicted proteins | sample OS_PC_MetaG_FD_123537 | JGI IMG/M metagenome (GOLD analysis project Ga0180009, IMG submission 123537) | Groundwater microbial communities from the Aspo Hard Rock Laboratory (HRL) deep subsurface site, Sweden - OS_PC_MetaG | ecosystem: Environmental > Aquatic > Deep subsurface > Groundwater...
CGGTGCCAACCTCATCGATGCCAACCTCCGCTATGCCAACCTCAGCTATGCCAACCTCATCGATGCCAACCTCCGCTATGCCAACCTCAGCGGTGCCAACCTCATCGGTGCCAACCTCAACTATGCCAACCTCATCGATGCCAACCTCAGCGGTGCCAACCTCCGCTATGCCAACCTCAGCGATGCTGACCTCAGCGGTGCCAACCTCAGCGGTGCCAACCTCATCGATGCCAACCTCAGCGATGCCAGCCTCATCGATGCCAAGCATTTAACACCGACCATGATTCTGTTAGCCAACTGGGGGCGCTGCAGCCCAAACACCACCCTACAACTCATGCGTCTCGATGCGTCAGCCCACCCAGATCCTGCCTCGTTTGACCGGTGGGCTACAGCAACAGGTGGATGTTGCCCTTACTCAGTTTCTCGCTTTATGCGGGTGGCTTGCTTCTCTGAGAGTCGCGAATTGTGGCAACCAGGGCCACCACCGACGGTCTATGAGGCGATGTGCATGGTGTTGGACGAACACTGCCCCACCTGGGGAGACGCCCCGGGCGAAGAGACAACCTCATGACACCCAGAGAAGCCCTTGAACACGTCAAAATAGCGATTGCGCCCCTGCACCGCGCTGCAGCAGTGGAGACGCTAGAAACCGCTGTTGGGCGCCTTGAACACCTTGAAGAAGAGAACGCCCGGCTACTCCAGGAGATCGAAGAGTGGCGGCGCATACCACCACAAACAGCCCATGAATGGGGCGCAGCCCCCTACAAAATGCAATAGGAGAGAGAATTGGACGACAAAAAAGCACTAGACGAGTTGAAAGCCTACTGCCAGCGAGTTTTAGAAGCAACACGCCCGCAGGTGGTACACACACAGAAAAAGTACAAAGGCACCGGGGCAGAGAGAAAAGAACTTGGCTACCTGAAAGCGATTGAGTTGCGAGGGGAGGCAGATCCCAAAATCACACTCACGACACAAACGGGCCTGTTGCCTGGCATGCCGCCAGACACCCCCCAGCCAGTAGGGCGGATCGTTGGCATGCAGGACGGGGGACGGATTCTGCAATACTCAGCAATGGCCGTGCTAGACGCAATTGAAGCCTACGAAAAGCAAGCAAAGGAGGGGCAATGAGTAACCACAAAGCAAAAAAACTCAAGGCCTTTGGTGAAGAGAAGACACTGCTTGAATGGTCGAAAGATCCCCGCTGCAAGCCATCAAAGAGACTGTTAGCCTCCCGCATAGGGTTCGGGTGGCCCATCGAAGAGGCCATTGTAACACTACCCAGAAACCACAAGGACGGGGTGGCAGCGTTTGGAGAAAATAGATCTGTTCGTGCGTGGGCGGAAGACAAGCGGTGCGTGGTAGGTGCTCCTGCCTTGCGGGGCAGGCTGGCGATGGGGTGGGACGCAGAAACGGCTATTACAACCCCGATAGCAAAAAGAACTAGCAACAACCCCATTGTTTTTTTTAAGCCCAGCGAACGAGAACACGCCTACCTCCAATTTCAAAAACGTGGCGAAGAAACACAAACAGCAACCGTAAGGCGCCTATTGCTTCACCTGGAGAGTTTGGAGAAATGAGTACTTTAAACAAGGTAATTCTGATCGGCAACCTCGGGCAAGATCCTGATTCGCGGGTAACCCAAAACGGGCATCCTGTCTGCAATATGTCCATTGCCACAAAAGAGAGATTCAAACAGGGCGACGAGTGGCAGGAGAAAACAGAGTGGCACCGCATTGTCGTGTGGGGCAAACAGGCTGAATTTTGCGCGCAGTATCTCACAAAGGGGCGAAAAGTTTGCGTCGAAGGTAGCCTGCAAACCCGGCAGTACGAGAAGGACGGCCAGCGCCACTACATGACAGAGATCAAGGCGCAGTCAGTGCAATTTCTTGATAGGGCACAACAGCAGGGGCAGGCGCAGGACTCCACGCCATACCAGGCAGACGGTAGCAACGGGCAATACAGCCACCAGTACGGAGATCCGCAGCGCCCTGCGGGCGGCAGAACCCCTGCCCCACCGGATGACTCGGACGTTCCTTTTTGAGGGGAGAAACTAGCCAATGAATAGCCCCATTGTTTCGGATGTCACAGCCTTTGACGTGAGAGGAGACTGGGGTCGGCTACACCTCGGCGACAGCGCGAATGTTCTGAAATCACTTCAGGATAACAGCGTTGACGCCATCGTAACAGATCCTCCAGCAGGGATCGCATTTATGGGCAAAAAATGGGACGCTGACAAGGGCGGGCGGCTGGCCTGGATCGAGTGGCTGGCTGAGATTCTCAGAGAGTGCAGGCGCGTGCTCAAGCCGGGCGGGCATGCGTTGGTGTGGGCGCTCCCGAGAACAAGCCATTGGACCGCGACAGCCCTAGAGGAGGCAGGGTTTGAGTTACGCGAAAGAATCACACATATTTTTTCAACGGGCTTCCCCAAAAATCACGACGTATCAAAAGCCATTGACAAGGCCGCAGGGGCGGTGAGGGAGGTGGTTGGAAAAAAATCTTTAAGCGGAAATGCTGCATATATTGCAGGAGAAACAAACGCACTGTATAGCAGCACGGAAAGGGCACATGGCAGGGATTTAACCACAGGCAAGAAAGAAATAGATCTCACCGCCCCAGCAACTCCAGACGCCCAACGCTACGAAGGATTCGGAACGGCCCTGAAACCCGCACTAGAGGATTGGGTACTCTGTAGAAAACCCTTGCCACACTGCGACAAAGTTGTTATCCTCTTGAAAGAAATAGCAACAACCATTTTTCAGGAGGAAGTGTGGTGTCAAAGGTTCAATGTGTCTGCCAACGTTGTGGAAATGGCTTTGATGTTTTCCCTTCAATTATTCGAAAAGGGGGAGGAAAGTTCTGCTCAAGGGAGTGCCAGAACAAAAGGCTCGGAGAAGACCGGGCCTGTCCCTCTTGTGGAAAAATCTTCTATGCCCGCCTGTCTTCCATCAAGAGAGGGTACTCCACCTATTGTTCAAAAAAATGCAGCGATCCTGCGAGAGGACGCCAGAGAGAGGAGAACGGAAACTGGCGAGGTGGCAGATTTACCAGAGGGGACGGATACATCCTCGTTAGAGATGAATCAGGTCAGTATGTTTTGGAGCATCGTCTTTTCATGGAGAAGCATCTTGGGCGACCTCTTCAACCTGGCGAAGACGTGCACCACAGAAATGAAGATACCTCTGACAACAGAATTGAGAACCTTGAACTTTGCACTCATTCAAGCCACATCAGAGATCATCACCCGCAACAAAGAGACCCAAGTAAATGGCGAGTGGTTGAGTGTTCAACATGTGGATCTTCTTTTGAAAAGCGCACTAACCAAATTATTATTGGGCGCGGAGACTACTGTTCAAGAGTCTGTTTCAATAAAACATGGAGAATCAAAAGAGACGCCAAGAACCTCGGTAAATAAACCAGCAGTTGAAGATTATTTTCTAGCCCGTAAGCCGCTTGTTGGCACGGTGGCTGCGAATGTTCTGGAGTGGGGGTGTGGTGCATTGAATATCAACGGTTCGAGAATCCCACTACAAGGCGAGGAGTCCCCATCTGTACAGCGCCGCAAACGTGCCGCGCCTGGTATCTCTGTGGGTGCGAGTGGATGGGAAACGCCTGCTCGCCCGCCAAGCTACAACGCGCCACACCACGGCGAGCAGTTAGGCCGATGGCCTGCAAATCTCATCCTCTCCCATTCCCCTGACTGCTCCGAGGATGCCTGCGTTGACGGTTGCCCCGTGAGGATACTGGGGGAGCAGAGTGGCGAGTGCAAGAGTAGCGGGGGAGGGATGCGCGATTGGGTTGCCTCGCCTCCGTGGGGCGGTAAAACTGCACCAAACAAAACGGCTTCTTGTGGACTCGGAGACACAGGCACCGCAGCCCGCTATTTTCTCAACCTGCGCCCTGATCCGCCCTTTTTTTACTGCCCCAAAGCATCAGTCCGCGACCGCAACGAGGGACTGGCGGAGTTCCCAGATGTTTTACCTCATGAGATAACGGGCCGGGGTCGGGGAAGCGCCGGTCAAATGACGCCTTATGCCGGAGCGTCTGGCGACTCTCCCCGTAAAAACACCCATCCCACGGTTAAATCAACAAAGCTGATGGCCTACCTGTGCCGCCTGGTCACACCACCAGGTGGACTGATACTAGATCCGTTCCTGGGTTCTGGATCAACTGGCGTGGCCGCGCTGCGTGAGGGATTCCGGTTTGTTGGCATCGAAAAGGAAGAGGAATATTTCGAGATCGCCAAGGCGCGGATCGAGAATGAGGCGCCAGATGAAGAGACGGAAACTACCGAGGAACAAGGGCCTTGGAAACAACTGGAGATGTTTTGATGAAAAGACTGTATCTGCTGGCTTTTGGTGAAAGCAAAACTTTTATTCAGTGGTCAAGAGACAAGCGATGTGTCGTGAATTATACCACCTTGCTGAAAAGGCTGAACCGCGGATGGGACACAGAAGCAGCGCTGACTAGATCCGGAAACACTGGCCCAAAGAGACGTAGCGCAAGGAGAAGTAGCACAAGGACTGCTGTATATCTGCTGGCGTTTGGTGAGGAAAAGACGAAGACTCAGTGGTCAAGAGACGAGCGATGTGTTGTGAGTTATATCACCTTGTCGAAAAGGCTGAACCGCGGATGGGACACAGAAGCAGCGCTAACTGCACCTATCGGACAGTTTAAAACGTATATTGCTTTTGGTGAGGAAAAGACAGCGAGGAGTTGGTCAAGAGACAAGCGATGTGTCGTGAGTTATACCGCCTTGTTGAAAAGGCTGAACTGCGGATGGGACACAGAAGCAGCGCTGACTAGATCCCCCATGTAGTTGGAATTCTGATGAGTTACGCTATCATCTTCGACCTGGAAATGTTTTGAAACCAACAACCACCAACAGAGGGCTGAAACTATGGCTATGAATCTCATCATGATTTCAGAAAATGAAGCCGTCAACACGAAACTGATTGCTCGCATTCGCCGACGGACCAGGCAGGGGTTGTGCGTAGCCGGCAAAAAAACAGAGAGAGAGGTCGGCTGGGAGGTCCATTTTGCTTGTATGGATCGCGTGTCCTCTACTGTCAGTGGAACCGTCACTCTCCCCCTGGTGGTGTTTTACGGCGACTCTACCCAAGAGGGGCAGGCCATAGGGCGGTTGGTACAAGGTAGTTTGCTGGAATACTTGGAGGAGCCTAGTGAATGACAGCCAAACGCACCCCCCCCAAAAAAAAGGAACCGATAGCACTCCCAGAGCTGTCAAACTACGCAACTATACTGTCAGTAGATCCGGGGCTACATAAGCCCGGCTGGGCACTTTTGCGGGTGAGTGAAGAGTTGATTGACGCCGGATCTCTCGACGTACCGCACACCGGCACAGAGGCCCTGTTCGCCCTTGCCCAACAGGTCCGCTTATTGGTAGCAGAGAGACTCTCCCAGGGTAGCCTGTTTCTGCCTGATCTCCTGCTATTTGAGGCGCAATACACCCCCAAGAACAAGGACGGAACGATCAAAAGTATGGGGGGGAGTGTACATGTTGTGGGGCAGTCTGCCGGGGTGTGGGTGGGTGCTATTACATCGCGCTATCTGGCTGAAGTTGCCCCGGCTACATGGGGCGCTGCATTTGGGCTAGGGCGATACATACGAGAACGGAAAAAGGAGGCTGCCGTGGCTATTGCAAAGCAATTCTACCCCTGCAGAGAGTGGACAGACGACTCTGCCGACGCCCTGTTAATGGGCCTGTGGGCTGCCAAAAAAATAAAACAGCGACGAATATTTGCCAGGCTCGACAAACAGCAAGGGATCGCGAAATGAGTCCCCCAAACAAACCGAGGCCAGGAGAAGAAACCATGAGAGAAACTGAACAGGACGAAAAGAACCGCCTGCTACAAATAGCGCAGATCTGTCGCCATGACAAAGATAAGCTGGATGCTATAGCCGACATCCTTGACGAAGAGGGGTTAGGCACACTAGGCTACTACGTTACAGGCGCTGCATACAACCTATACGAAGCGGTGTGTGATGCCTGTGGCATAGAAATAGAAGATGAAGAGGAAGAAAGCAGTCCCGCCACAGTAAGAGAGCCTTCTCCATTTTGGGGTAGCGGCATACCCCACGAAGCAAGCGAAAAATGGGGGCTAACAGACAACTACGACATGTATATTGATCGCGCAAAGAGTCTCTACTACATCACGAAAAACGGCGTGAACACCTGTGGCGGTACTATCCCCAACCCGTTCCCTTCCACTTTCATCCAGCGGAAGATCCGAGAATATAAAGAGGTTGAGAGAGATTATTACGACACTGTCAGCGAGACAGGCTATACACACAAGCCCGCCCGCCCCTGCCCACTAGAGGAGGGAAATCCCGGCCTGCCCGAACTCCTCCAGGGAGACAACCTGCAGAAACTACAAAAAAGGTTCAAGGATTGTCCCCACGGTTTCCCGCCCCACGAAACGGCAACCATACACGAGCTGCTAGCCGCCCTGGAGTGGATGACATCCAACAAAGAGTTTCATCGCCTCCATGCTGACGGACTAGATAAACTCCTGAACAAAGAGAAAAAGGCACATGCTTTTGTAGAGAGTGAAGCCAACAACATCATCGTCAGCCTTGAAGAAAAAATGGAGATCCTTAAAGCAGGCAAGGGGTGGATCAAGCAGAACAATTCCTACCTAGGAGACCAAGTAGAGGGCCTTGAGGTAGAGTTGCAAGATGCCAACGCGGAACTGGACCGACGGGCTGAGATCATGACAACGCTTGAAGAGAAACTCGCCGCTACCAAGGAAAAGTTAGAAGAGGCCCGTAAAAAATACCAGGTTGTTTGTGGTTTTGCGCAAAAAGAACGAGATGAGATGAGGGCAAAGTTTGTAAAATTGAGAAGCGATTACGAAGCAGCTACCGCAGCAAATGACTACTCTTGGCAAGAAAAACTTAACGACGTAACCTTTGAAATCTCGCAACTTGAAAAAGTTATTGAAAGCAAAGAAGAATATATCGCAACGTTGCAGGAGAGAGTGGGCCACCGGGCGGAAACAATCTCTGCTCTTGAAAAGGAACTAAAGGGGTGGCGGCAAAGCTAGCCCCCTCTTGTCTCCCCGACTCTGACAAATAACCGGTACCATCGAGAAAAAGGACAAAAACATAATGGCAAAAATAACTGCTACCCAAAAAATAGAACAATATATGACAGGCAGAGTCCGCTTTGTCAATGCGGCACTTGTAGCCGAAAAAACTCAACTCTCCGTAAGTTCGGCAAAACGGGTGCTTGCCTGGCTAACGCAACAGGACAAATTGGAACGTGTCAAAGATCCGGATGGCAAGGGAAATAAGTACCGCTGGATCGCGCAAAGCGGAGAAGCCATCGCACAACCGACGCCACCGGCTACCACGAAAAAAGCACTCACCACCAAGCAGGACAAACCCCCAACCGCCCCGCCACTGCCTACCACAGTTGAACAGGCCCTTGCTACCTACCAGGCAGAAGAAGCCCTTGTGCTTGCAGCGCTCCAGGAGAGAACGGCGGCGCTCCAACAAATGAGGAAAAACCTAGGCAGTTGGAGTCTCTCCAGTGACAAAAAGGCCGATCCTGGCTGAGTTACGGCACCTTCCAGGGGGAGGGACACCCCCACCACCCCCACACCTCCTGACGCCCCTGCCGTTCTAGCCGAAGAGTATGCTAGGACTTGTTTCGATTTGGAGATCATACGTTCTTTTGACGAGGTTAAATCTCTTCAAGGAAATGAACGCTACAGGGCAATGGGGATCTCTTGCGGAGTAGTCGGGTATGGCCCAGAGAACCCCTTTCTGTGGGAATACCGCTTCTTTTTGTGTTTCAAACCCAACGAGACAGATCTTGACGTGCGGCCCCCTGTGATTGTCCATAACAGAAAGCAACTCTCAGCAATGCAGCAACTCATCCTCAAGGGGAAAGTGATGGAGGGATTCAACATTGCGATGTTTGACTCTCCGTTGATGTCTGCAATGGGTGTTCCCCTAGAACACCCGGACTGTCAAGACATCATGCTTGCCATCAAAAGCGCAAAGCAGAAACTCCCTGCGGTTGAAATGTTGGACACAACCCCCGAAGGGGAGGAGATTGTAGAGCGATTCAAACTACAAATTATTGCTGTTCATACCCTAGGAGAGACAAAGTTGGGTGAAGGGGAACACGCCGTGCAAATGGTACGCGAGGGACGGCTCGATGACCTGGAGGCATACTGCTTGCAGGACGTACGGATGTCGGGCCTGGTGCGCTATTGGGTGAGTCTCTACGGGTTTGTTGTGACCAACTACCGCCTGATCCCTTGCAGCGTGCCTGGTGGCGTTGCCCCGTGGGAATGGCCCGGCAAATGGCAGGAAAAATTTGGGGCTGCCAAGCGCAACCGCCCGGCCAGCATAAAACAGATAGACAAACTGCGCCACATTTCAGGGGGTTTTTGGGAACCGGCTCTTCACCTCTCAATGGTAGAGGCAAGCGCCCTGATCGACGCTACGCAGGACTGGCGCCTTCGGGAAGAACAGGCCGAGAAAAAGAAGAAAGGAGTGTTGGCGTGATCATCAAGGAGAGGCTGAAACAACTTGAATTTTTTCTCTCAAGGGGGAGAAAAGAGGCAGTCTCTCTTGCCCAGGATGCCCGTCTCCACAGGTTTAGCGACGAAGTGATCCGCAACGATTTTGGTACTATGATCACCCACATAAGAAATGCAACCGATCATCTCAGGCGGGCAGAGGTACTAGCAGCTCTGCTAAGTGATTGGCTAGATCCGCCTGATCCTGTGCCCCTTAAAAAGATGGCACACACACCCAAAAAACAACTCAAACCGAGGCCATAGGAGAGAGAAATTGAGAGAAGACAAACCAGACGAATTGATCAACAAACTGCTTGCCCTTGGGGAGCAACAACCCCCCTCACAGCCAGGCAGCGGGCCTGAGATTGCCACTATTACCCCGGCCCTGTTTGCAAAATGGACAAGAGCGCGGGCTGAAAAGGGAGAGGCGAAGTACGGCCTGAAACTACAAGCAGGCAACGGGCGAAATCCCCTTGCCGACGCAACCCAGGAACTCGTTGACGCAGTGCAATACACCATACAGGCCGCCATTGAGAGAGAGTGGATGGAACATCGGATCAAGCAGCTAGAAGTAGGTGTCATTTTTGTGTTGAATAATGCCGAAACGAAGAACCTGTCTATGTTGAATCGGGACGCCTTGACAGAAGCACTAATAGGTGGAGATCGCCCTGGAGAGGTGAAATGAATACAATAGAAATCGTCAAGCCGTCCGTCGTAATCCTCACCCCCAAAGAGGAGATCCTTGATTTCCCCCGGCGCATCGAGGAGGCAGGCCGCACTTGCTACCGTAGCGAAGACAAGGCGGGAGAGGGCACAGCAGAGAAGTTTTGCTGCATGCTGATCAGGAGGGGGCACGAAAGCGTTTTAGAACACTGTTCTCTGAGTGTCCGCATTGTTTGCGACCGCGCAACATCACATCAAATTGTTAGGCATCGACTGTGCGCGTTTTCTCAGGCTTCGCAGCGTTATTGTTGCTATGAAGGCGGCCCCTTGGAGGTAATACGTCCCCCATTTGATGAAACATCAATCTGGGTTGACTCTGTGCTTCAGGCGGTGGCTGCATATAGGGCACTTCGAACAGCAGGAGAGCCTGCCGAGAACGCCCGATCTGTACTCCCTAACTGCACCGCTACCCAGATCGTGATGTCTGCCAATGTCCGGCAGTGGCGCCATATTTTCAACGAGCGCGCCTTGAATCCACACGCCCAGCTACAGACCCGGTTTGTCTTTTTGAGTTTGCTGGGAGAGTTGCAAGAGTTGGTTCCCTGCCTGTTTGGGGCTGACACCACCGATACAGTCAACGAACGGCTGGCAGAGATGCCAGCCTATTGGCAAAAAGACACCGAAACAACCGAGGCCATAGGAGAGAGAAGCTAATGTCATTTAGAATAGATAGAGAGACACTGCTTGGGTTGATTGAAACAGCCGCAGCAACGGCAGAAAAGAAGCCGTCACGCCCGATCTTGTCTCATGTGTTGATGCAATATGCAGAGGGGCCGGGGGTTCTGCTCCTGCGGGCCACGGATCTAGTAGAAAGCCTGGAGTGTAGCGCGACCGTGAGTTATGGCGATGGAGAAAAAACCTCATTTGATGCCTGTGTTAATGTTTTCGACCTACTCCAGATAGTAAAAGGGCTCCCGAAAGACTGTGAAGTTGCTGTTGCAGTGGGGGAATGGGAAAAAGAAACGTCTGTAACAACCCTCAACGGCAAAGAAAAAAAGACTACTGTTCTCCAAGGGAAGGATCTAGTGGTGTCGGTTGGCACTAAAATCAAATTCAAACTGCCCTGCTTGCCTGCCGATGAGTTCCCTGAACTGCCCGCGCCGGAGTACTCTGTTGAGTTCAACATGCCCGCCAGCCTGTTCACGGACCTGATAGACCGCTGCTTTTTTGCCGTAGCTACGGACGAAACGCGCTACTACTTGGGGGGTGTCTATCTTACATCATTAGAGGGTTTCTCTCTTCGCGCGGTTGCGACAGACGGGCACATCCTCGGGCTTGCGGAAGGCTGTCAACCCGAAGGGATAGCAGCACCGTTAGAGGGCTACATCCTGCCCAGAAACGCCATAACACACGTCAAAAAAATGTTGAAAGGCGAGGGCGAAGTAGAAGTGAGTTTTGGGGGGGGCCGGGTGGCCTTTCGGGCTGGGGATACTCTGCTCTCTACGATGCTTGTTGAGGGCAACTTCCCTGATTACCAGCAGGTGATCCCCAAAGAGTCTCCCATTATGGTAAAGGCCGATAGGATGGAGCTGATCGACGCCCTCAAGCGAGTCTCTACCATTTCAGCCGACAAAAGTTGGGGCGTGAAATGTGCTTTTGCAGGAGAGGAGTTGTCAATTTCCTCGCAGGCAGTAGGCAAAGGAGAAGGCAAACAGACAATTGAGATCTCTGCGGCCAGTGCCCCGGTTGAAATCGGCTTCAACGCAAAATACCTGATTTCGGCGCTCTCCGCGTTCTTGACAGATTCCGTGTGGTTGGGGCTTACAGACACCCTCTCTCCCTGTGTCATTACGCCGGATCTCGACGACAGCAAAGAAATCCCTGCTGACGAAGTGCAACATCAACAGGCCGTTATCATGCCGATGCGTATTTGAGGAGGTGAATTATGCCTAGAGGCCCTGTATCATTCAATGAAGAAGAGTTTTTTCTCTCCGTCGAAAGGGGGATCGACTCGTACCTTTCAACCCATGATTCGCACGGCATACCGCGCCGGATCACATACTATATGGAGTCGTTCCGCTGGCCAAAAGAGGCCCCGCCTGAGTTGCTGGCCCGGGTGGCTGCACACATCAGAGAAGCGTATGAGAAAGCAGGCTGGGGGCAAGTGCTGTTTTTTCCTCGCACCCCTGAAAGCGCCAACGCCTGTCCCTATTTTGAGTTCGTGAAGGAGAGGCCAGAGGGGACACAAGATGAAGGATGATCCCCTCATGGCGCTGGTTGTCTTTCTCGTTGCTGTGGTGGTAGCCCTGGCGCCAATGCTGATCGGCTACCTGTTCACTCTGCTAGGGTGGTGTACATCATATGATCTGTGGGGGGTTGTGCCTCTACAGGTGATTTGGCTTCTTTTTCTCGTGCTCTGCCTCTCTACCCTAGATCCACACCGACCCGACTGAGATCACTACCTAGATCACCGCCCCCTTCTGGCCCCGCCCTATAAAAACTCACCACAAAACTACAACAAAAACAACCAGCTTTAAAATAATTACTAAATTAGTTACTAAAAGGGTTGCAATTTTGAGATAGAGGGCTATACTAGATTTTGTAACGAGGTTCTTTGAAAAACGAATAGAGACGCAACTCTCCTTTAGGTGGTGAGCACAGGGCTGCCAGTACCGGGGGTTCGAAACCCCGCGCCGCTTTGCACTTGCGATCAAGCAAGGCAGCAAAGGAGAGAGTCATATGAAAGAACTAAAATGCGAAAAGTGTGAATTTGTTGTGGATTTTGACGAAAACAGCCCCGTATCTTTGGCTGAATCCGAGGCCCTGCTGGCCGAACACTTCGGCCAGAATCACACCTACACGCAGGAAGAGGCTGATGGCCTTGGCTTCTATCCCCTGGACAGAGGGAAATGGTGTTGTGCAGACTGCGGATGCGATATGGAGTCTGCGGAGATGGCAGACATTACGACAGGGCGATGTTACGGATGCGACTGCAAACGGTACAATAAACAGCACTACCCGAAATAGCCCCTACCTCCCCCTGCAAAGGGGGAGGGGCTTTTCGCCCCCTTGACTCTCTCATGCTGTAGAAATCTGGCACCGCGCATAGGGCGCGCAGGAGGTTCGAGTCCTCCCGGGGCCTTGTCTCGCAATGAAGCGAGGCAGCAAAGGAGAGAGTCAATATGAAAGAAATTATTTCACAACTGACCC
>Ga0180009_10006339_pt1 | contig 12424 bp, 8 predicted proteins | sample OS_PC_MetaG_FD_123537 | JGI IMG/M metagenome (GOLD analysis project Ga0180009, IMG submission 123537) | Groundwater microbial communities from the Aspo Hard Rock Laboratory (HRL) deep subsurface site, Sweden - OS_PC_MetaG | ecosystem: Environmental > Aquatic > Deep subsurface > Groundwater...
AACAAAGATATTCTTGGGAATGGGGCCCGGACGGATATCGTTCACATTCAGATTCGCGAGGTCACCGTTGATGGCCGTCCACAGGTTACCTTCATCCAGTGTCCTGTAAATTCCACCACCAAAAGTTCCTACATAAACAGTATCCACGAAAACGTACATGGATGTGGGCGGGAAGTTCCCCAGCCCGTTGTTAACCTGTATCCACTGCGACATAAGCGGGAAGCAGGCCAATAAAAACAATAAAGTAAGTAAATGATTTTTCATAAATAGTTCCTCCGATAGTTTAATAAAAATGCAGAGCACTCATTCTTGTTGAGTTGTGTTGATCAGACCCAATACAAATAATACGAATGAGTAACCCTGCAATGTTTCTTCAGTATCGGGCCGGGGTGATCAACAGTTCAAAGGTATTCATGAAGAGAAGCGGAGGAAATGAGGTGATATATGCAAATCCATGGGGTGATTACCCTATTTTTCATCCAGGAGCCCATTTTGAAAGGCAAATCGCACCAGAGCAGCAACATTGTGCAAATTGAGCTTTCCCATGATATTTGTGCGGTGATTATCAACGGTTTTAGGACTAATGAATAACTTTTTCCCGATTTGTGTATTGGAATTCCCATCGCAGATCAATTTAATGATCTCCTTTTCCCGGGAAGTTAGCTGGTTAACCAGGGGACTGATTTCTGAAATCAGAGGTTTTGCAGGTGAAGGATCGAGAAGTTCTCTGGTAACATCCGAATTGAAATACTCTCCTCCCCGGTAGATTAATTTAACTGCAAAAAGCAGTTCGTGTGCTGGGATGGTTTTCAGCATATATCCCTTTACCCCCATTTCAATAAATCTCCTGATCAGGGCATTTTCCTGGTGCATGGTCAGAATTGTTGTTTTAATATCGGGGTAAGTTTCAATTATTGTCCGGGCGCATTCAATGCCATTCATCACCGGCATATCAATATCGAGCAGCACAATATCAGCTTTTGTGTTTTCCAGGATAGCCAGAACTTCAGCTCCGTTAAATGCGATTCCCACGATATTTATCTCCGGATCACCTTCCAGAATATGTAAAAGACCATCAACCATGATCTTATGATCATCAGCTATAAGCACATTAATCATCCTGTCGTATAGGTATTTTAACAGTAACAGTTGCTCCCCCGCTTGTATTGTTCTCAAATAATACAGAACCTTTAAGGGTTTCTGCTCTGCTTTTTATGTTCATCAACCCAATTCCCTTATTCCTGAAATCCCCGGAAAAGCCCTTGCCATCGTCATCCATAATTAAAACAATACTACCACTGGTCTGTAGCAATTGTATGCTGACATTCCCGGCTCCGCTATGCTTGATAACGTTGTTCACCAGTTCCTGTGATATCCTGAATAAAGCCAGTTCGATTTTTTCAGGAAGTCGCCCAACAATTCCAAAATGCTCAAATACATATTTAATCTCCACATGTCTGAAAGTCTTTGGAAACATATCTTCCAATGCGGCCACTATGCCAAGTTCACTGATAGCTTTTGGCATCATCTGGTGCGATACTTCCCTGAGTTCACCTGAGGCTTCTTCAAGGGAATGCAACAAGAATGACTCTTCAGTGTCACTCTCTCTCTTTTCACCTGCCAGCCTTCTCCAACCCAGGATTACCCCTGCCAATTCCTGGACAATGCCGTCGTGCAGTTCTTTGGCAATACGCTTCCTTTCTTCTTCCTGGGCGGCAAAAACAGCCTCCAGACCTTTCTCCTTTTCCAGGATCAAAGCCCGGTCGATGGCAGCCTGCGACCTTCTTCTATTTCGCTGTATAACAAACAACCCGAGGAAAACCAGTGCCAACGATCCCAGGCTCAGCCCGGTAATGGTACGGTTCCTTTTAGCGACTTTCAGCTCAGCCTCTGCCCCTTTTTGTCCAAGCAAAGCAATTTCCTTATCTTTTTTCTCCGTTTCGTATTTCGCCTGGATTTCGGCAATTATTTCATCCCTTTCTATATCATAAATGCTGTCGTGGATTTCTATCCTTCGTAATAGATTGGAGTATGCGAGCCTGTCTCTTCCCGTTTCATGGTAAAGCCGCCCGAGATTGCCATAAATCTTATACAGGATGTTTCTGGCATCAGCTTTCTTTGCATAATCCAGGGCTTCCAGGAGGTACTTCTCTGATGAAGCCAGATCCCCGGAATTTTTATAAAGATCCGCCAGATTGTATAATGAAGAGGCACAACGCCCCAAATTACCAAGGTCCTTATATCTCTCCACGGAAGCAAAGTAATACTTAAAGGCAGAATCGATCCGGTAATCAGCCTGGTACATGCTTGCCAGATTATTGAAAGTAATGGCCAGGCCGTAATTGTCGTGGATCGACCGCTGAATAACAACAGCACGATAAGCATAAAAATAAGCAGAGTCCTTGCTTCCCGTTTCATCGTGCAGCCTTGAAATATTGGAGTAAGATGCTCCAATACCGTAATGGTCACCCATCGCCAAACGTTTTTTCAACGAACGACGATGGTAATCCAACGCTTCCACCAACCTGTCCTGCTCCCATAATATCAACCCGATATTGTTCAGGGTATTGGCAATACCACGCTGATTATCCAACTCTTCAAACAAAAGAAGAGAACTGTTGTAAAAATCTATTGCTTTATCATACTCCCCTTTATTCCAGTAAATCAAACCAATATTGTTCAGAGCCGAAGCTTCGATGGTCTTATCACCGGCTTCCCCGGCTAAAAAAAGCGCTCTTTCGTAACTTATCAGGGCACTGTCCCATCTGTTTGTAACATCATAAATGATCCCCTGGATATTAAAAGATTTGGCAAGTATGGTGTTATCCTTAATTCTTTCGCCGATTTCCCTGGCTTGCATTATAAATTTGTTCGCCGAATCGGGGTAAGAATAATATAGCTGCATGGAAGCTTTACAGAGCAAGACTGCTTTGGTCGAATCATCAGTGGTTTGCTGAATTTCGCTTAAAAGGCTGTCTAAAGGCTGGGATGAAAGTTGACAGCCTGCCATGAGAATTATTACAGATATGATCACGCATCCTTTCATCATTCATTCATTGAAAAAATTTACCGAATCGTGACAGGTTTGCAATAGCAAAGCTGTTTAGATTCAGTTATACTTCGGCAGATTGATATGCAATATACGATTTATAATCGAAGTCTGGAGCTTCGCATTAAAATCTGTTCGCGTTTTTAGCATAAATCAATATATTTACTGAACATTGGCAGGATATTCTGCGCAACCAAAAATCACAACTTATGAAACCCACATTACTGCTTTCTATCCTCATTTCCTGTTGTTTTCATTCATTCTCACAAAACACAGACCTTTCATACAAACTTGAAAAAGGCTCAGATTATAAACTTTCAACCACCACGAACATTACGATCAACCAGGAAGTTAACGGGCAATTAATGAAGATGGACATGAAGCTGGAAAGTGTATTGAATTTCTTTATAAAAGATATTCAAAATGAGGAGTACATGCTTGAGGTAAAATACGAGCGTCTTGAAATGGAAAACACTGTCAGGGATCAGACTATGAGATACAATTCTGATTCAGATAATGAATATGATCTTTTGTCGAAAACACTTTCCGAAATGACAGAAAATTCATTTTCCTGCAGTATGACGAAGGATGGCAAAATGAGCTACTCATCCGGTTTTGATGATATTCTGGAAAATATCCTGGATAGTCTGGCAGGGATCTCTCCCAATGAAAAATCACAACTTGAACTGCAACTTAAGAAAGCATTTGGTAGCGAGGCTTTTAAAAAATCTATTGAGACCGCATTGCATATTTATCCGGATAGCCCCGTTCGTTTAAACGAAAGATGGTGGATTGAATCAACCATAGGAGCAGATATGATAACGGGTAGAATGGAAGGCGATTACATACTGCTTGAAGAAGGGGATGAATATTATAAGATCAATGGTAACTCATGGTTCAGGACAAACACAGATTCAACCTTTAACTTTTTTGGAATGGCGGCAAGAAGCGACCTTGAGGTTGAGTATGCCACTGCAATAAAGGTGAATAAAATTAATGGCTGGATCATACAAACCCACACAGAATACTCATTTGAAGGGGAAATTATGATCAATCCAAACGCTCAGTTACCCGATGGCATGAAAATACCATTCAGGATGAAAGCCACGATGGAAATAAAGTAACCTTCCAACTTTCTGCCTGACAAGGCGATGGCTGTTTAGCAGTCAGTAGATTCATTTAGAATCATTTGGCAAATCCATCCCCTCCATCCACGGAGCCCCGGCTTCCTGCAGCGCTTTAAGCAATGCCGGTATTCTGTTATTACTGATCTCCTCCAGTTCGGATTTCACGGCAGCAAACTCTTTCTTTCCCATTTCCAGGCTTTCCTTCATCGATTTTGTCGGGCCATAGGTGCTTCCCGTTCCGCCCATGGCAAAATACAGGCGGGTGTTGATATTGGGTGGCGACTGCTCTCCGATTTCCTGTTTCGATTTGTTCCCGTACATCTTTTCTTCCAGGTCGAGTAGATCGGCACGTAGCTTATGAAGTTTTTGTTCAAGATCTCCGGGCACAACTTCAGCACGTGTCAGTGCATCCTGCATTTTCTCTGTTTTCTTCATCGAGTTTTCCAGGATGATGGATGCAGCGCCGGCAGCCTTACGTAATTCTCTTACTTCCAGGGTAAAGGCAATGATCTCATCTTCCGAAGCTCCCTGCAGGCCCCCTTTACGCATCCTGACTACCTCAAACTCCACAGGGCCGCCAAGTTCTGTAACCACCCCGTTGACCTGCTTTGCCATGCTAACGGTATACTGTCCCGGTACAACCATCAATCCTGAAGACCAGGCGTCATTTCTTTCCGAATGTATGTCGATGGCACGGGCCGCGGAATAACGCAGATCCCAGTCGACACGGTGAAAGCCTTTGCTTGTTGGGCCTTCCAGTTTCCTGATCACATTGCTCTCCGCATCTTTAACCGTGAGAATAATAAGCGGTTTCTCTTCCCTTCGCTCGGCCTCAACCTCTTCCCATCCCGGAAAAACAACAGCTTCCTTGTTTTTCTTTTGCTTCGACTCTTTCACCTGGCGCATGTCTTTCCTGGTTTGGTAAGATTCTTTCAGGTAATAGGTAAAAACGGCGCCATAGTCAGGATTGGGGGCGGTAAAAAAAGTAGCCCCCTGCGACCAGTTGCCATATCTGGGAATATACCACCATGCATCCCTGACCGGGAAAAGGGTGGCTTCTTGTTTTAACTGTTCATCAGAGACTTCGCGCAGGACGCTGTAGTCATCAAAAACATAGAACCCCCTTCCGAAAGATGCGCCCACCAGGTCGTTTTCCCTTTTCTGTATGGCCAGGTCGCGGAAGGAGATGGTCGGCACGCCGCCCTTCAGCCTGATCCACTTCTCACCGGCATCAACCGTGAAACAGATACCAAATTCCGTAGCCAGGAAGAAGAGTTCCGGCTTTTCGTGATCCTGGACGATCCGCCAGAGCAATGTCTTTTCCGGGAGGTTGCCTTTCATGGATTTCCAGGATTTGCCCCTGTCGGTGCTTTTCATGAGATATGGGTTGAGATCGCAGAATTTGTGATTATCAAGCACAACATACACGGTATTGACATCAAACAGATCCGCTTTGATATCGTTAACGAAAGCCGTTGCAGGAATGCCAGGCATGCTACCCACCTCGATCTTTCTCCATTCCCCTGTTTCCGGCTCTTTAACCTGTATCAGTCCGTCGTCGGTTCCGGCATAGATCAGTCCTTCCCGGACAGGCGACTCCGCCAGGGAAGTGATGGTATTGTAATCCGACATGGCATCCATATCCCAGGCTTCATCCCAGCCCTGTGTCTGTTCCATGATGGGTAAGGTCAGCCTTTCCTGGTCGCGGGTAAGGTCGCCGGAGATGGCTGTCCAGGAATCGCCCCTGTCATCGGAACGCCACACACGCTGCGAAGCAAAATAGATCGTTGTTGGTGAATGAGGGCTGACCAGGATGGGTGAATCCCAGTTAAAGCGTTCTGCATCTTCCCCTTCGCCGGGCTGCGGGCGGATATCAACGGTTTCTCCCGTAATCATATCTCTCCGCACAAGGTATCCCTGCTGCGACTGTGCATAAACGATATCAGGATTTCCTGGTTCGGTGGCCGTCTGATGGCCATCACCCCCGTTGATGATGAACCAGTCCTGGTTGCTGATGCCATCGCTTTTGTCGGTACGGGATGGCCCGCCCTGGGAACCATTGTCCTGGGTGCCTCCGTAAATGAAATAAAACGGCTCCGAATCATCAACGCTGACCTTATAAAACTGCGTAAGCGGGAGGTTCGGGATATATTTCCAGTTCTTTGTGTCGTCGAAGGTTTCGTACAATCCGCCGTCGGTCCCGACAAGCATATAATCCGGGTCCGTTTTGCTGAAAGCGATGGCATGGTTGTCGGAGTGCTTCTTGCTTTCGTTCATATTCTTAAAGGTCTTCCCTCCGTCGTCCGACACCTGCATCCACACATCCACCAGGAAGATCTTATCAAATACATGGGGATGTGCAAAGAGCTCCTGGTAATAATGCGGTCCGGTGGCGCCTGCGACGGCATCCGACATTTTCTTCCAGGAAGCCCCGCGGTCATCCGAACGGTAAACGCCGCCGGTACGCCGGTTCAGCTCGATAGCGGCATACAGGACATCAGGTTTTAGCGGAGAGATGGCCAGGCCGATCTTACCCATGTTCGACCCGGGAAGCCCTGACTTCAGCTTTTCCCAGGTCTCTCCCCCATCAACGGATTTATGGATACCCGATCCCGGGCCTCCGCTGATATAGGCCGCCACGTTGCGGTGTCGTTGCCAGGTTGCAGCATACAGGACATCCGGATCACGCGGATCGATAACGATATCCGTCACACCGGTCCATTCCTCATCGCCAAGGGTCTTCTTCCATGTCTTGCCCCCATCGGCAGATTTGTACAACCCTCGTTCACCTCCCTTGTTCCAGAGCGGTCCCTGTGCAGCAACCCAGATGACATCTGAGTTTTCAGGATGAACGATGATCTTTGAGATATGTTGGGACTCTTTAAGTCCCATGTTCTTCCAGGAAGAACCGCCGTCATCACTGCGGTATATCCCGTCGCCATAGCCTACATGCCGTCCGCCGATGTTTTCGCCGGTACCAACCCAAACCGTGTGCGGATTGTTCGGATCGATGGTCACACAGCCGATGGAATAGGATTTCTCCCCATCAAATATTGGCTCCCAGGTGGTTCCTGAATTAGCGGTTTTCCAGACCCCGCCGGAACCGACGGCGACATACCAGATATTCTCATTTTCAGGATGTATGGCGATATCGGCGATACGCCCGGATTTGAATGCCGGCCCGATGCTTCGCAGCTTCAGTCCTGAGAAGGTTTTGTCGTTCAAAAGGCTTGTATCGGCTTTCTTTTGCGAGAAGCAAAGAAGCGAAACGGAAAGTATGGTCATTAATAAGATGATCCTGGGGATTGATTTTTTCATGGTCATATTTTTTTGTCATGACTAAGTTATGAAAAATTCTTGCAACATTGAGTGCCAGCCAGATTGTTGATGCCTTTATCACATCAGTCGGGCAGACCGGATACCTGATTAATTACATGGGAAGCAATGCATATATTACAAAAATGTTGATTGACGGCGTTTCCAGCGCCATCCAGGATCAAGCCTCTGTCAATTGCAGTTTTACGAGTGCCGGTGGTACGGTTGTCCAGCATTCAACAAGCGCCCTGAGCCCGGATGATCAATATTTGTTGTTCGGTTATGAGGATCCCATCCTGGGTTCTGTGCTCAACATTGTGGATGCTCAGACCATGGAACTCCTCACTTCGGTTCCTGTGCCCGAATCCGAAATCTATGGCTATGCCTTCACCGGCGATTCCAAAAGGGTTATCACCCTGGGACAAAACCTTCAGGTTCCGATCATATTCCTGGATGGCGAAAATTCTTATATGGAACATAAATTCGATATCTATCCAGGCAGCTATTCAGGAAGTTATAACCCCATTGATGGTTTGTTTTACGTGCTGGGTGATCACTATTATATGTACAAAGTAGACCCGTTCACAGGGGAAATCCTGGAAACAATAGATATGGACATTCCCGGAAGTACAAACTACCGGGTTGCCATCGATCAGCAGGGGGTCCCTTTGGTACTTACCTCATCATCCATGGAATATGATGGCATATCCTATCCGATGCCGGGTATTTCCTCTGAGTTGATTTACAACCAGGATTATGACCTGTTCATCAGCCCGGTTCCCGGTCCGGATGTGATCTGTGTTTTCAATCCCTTACAGGTAGGAATTCAAACTTATTATCCAGGTAAGGAAAGTGACGTTTTCGTCTTTCCCAATCCTGCAAAGGATATGGTCAGCATCCGGTCGGCCGGAAAAATAAAAGGAAATATCAATCTATAGAAACTGTCACTACTGTAAAGCATTACCCTCTAAAAGCCATTTGTAAACAGGTTCGATTATTACTTTTTTCCCATTATAATTAATCTCTTCTTCCTGTTCAAAGGTCAGGATGGTACCCTGATTGAGTTTATGCTCTTCGATTGCTTCACAGAGGCCTCTATACTCCCTTTCCCTGTTAACAGTATCAAGCGAATGGCATACTTGTATGGCATTGGTGATTCTTATCCCATCCTTTATTAAGAAATCACATTCGTACTTTCTTTTATGGAAATAGATATCCTTGCCCAACCGTTTGAGTTGAAGAAATACAATGTTCTCAAGCAACCTTCCTTTGTCTTCTGAAGTTCTGAACCCAAGCTGGAAAGCAAGTCCGGTATCAATGCAATACACTTTCTTTGGATTGTTAATTTGCTTTTTCAGGGAATTGTCATACCGATGGACCGTGAACAAAAGATATGAATTCTCAAAATAATAGAAAAAGTCACTGATGGTGCTGGTATTTGAAAGTCCTGTCAGTTTTCTCAGGCTGTTATAGCTGATCTCTTTGGCCAGGTTACTCATCGCATGCAATACTATTTCCCTGAGTTCCCTTTCTGCCCTTATTTTATATCTTCCAACGATATCCCTGAAAATTATATTGTTGAATAGTGCCTGAAGGTATTCAGGCTTTTTGGTTCTCACATATTCAGGAAACCCTCCTATTTCCATATATTCATAGAATTGTCTTTTTAGTTCAGCTTTCTCTTCGAGTACCAATCGTTTAACATCAAAACTCAAGCCTTTAAATAACAGGAACTCCCTGAATGAAAAAGGATACAATTCTATCATTATCGTCCTTCCCGTCAGGTAGGTTCCTAGTTCCCTGCTAAGCAGGTTTGCATTTGATCCTGTAATAAAAACCTTCATTTTTTCATTGTTCAGCCGTCTGACAAACCGCTCCCATCCGGTAACATTCTGAACTTCATCAAAAATGAAGTACTTTTTATTTCCAAATAATTCGTGAAGAAGCTCAAATAATTTACTAAAATCTTCAATCCTGAAATTGATGAAACGCTCATCATCAAAGTTCACAAAATAGCTTTCCTCAAAAAAAGCTTGCTTCAGCAAGGTAGATTTTCCACATCTTCTTACCCCGGTGATAACTGTTACAAATTCATCAAGGGCGTCCAGGTCACTTCTTCTTTCCCTTTCTATCAAAAACTCTTCATAAATTTTCCTTTGCCGGATCAATAATTCACGTAAGTCTTCAGTTTTCATACTAATTACTATTTAGTAATTTTAATCATAATTACTATTTACTATTTAGCAAAAATAATAAAATCATTTGAAATACACAAAGCCGGAGGCAAAACGATTGGGCATAGCACATTCGACCCCTTCGGGGTCGCACAAGGTTATCCCACATTCTTGCTATAAACATGTAATCCCTTCGGGATTAAGGCCGGGCGTCGATCAGATTGGAAATGAATATTATACTTACAAACCGGACCTCGAAGAGGTCCTATGTTTATAGCCAAAACAATTGGGCATAGCACATTCGACCCCTTCGGGGTCGCACAACGTTATCCCACATTCTTGCTATAAACATGTAATCCCTTCGGGATTAAGACCGGTATTCGAAGAGATTGGAAATTATCATTTCTATTACGTACCGGACCTCGAAGAAGTCCTATGTTTATAGCCAAAACGATTGGGCATAGCACATTCGACCCCTTCGGGGTCGCACAAGGTTATCCCACATTCTTGCTATAAACATGTAATCCCTTCGGGATTAAGACCTGTATTCAAAGAGATTGAAAATTATCATTTCTATTACGTACCGGACCTCGAAGAGGTCCTATGTTTATAGCCAAAACGATTGGGTATAGCACATTCGACCCCGAAGGGGTCGCACATTACTATGCCGCATTGGTGTTATAAACATGTAATCCCTTCGGGATTAAGACTGGTATTCAAAGAGATTGGAAATTATCATTTCTATTACGTATAGGACCTCGAAGAGGTCCTATGTTTATAGACCGGAACCCCATCACACCCTTCTCAAAAACACCGACAATACCACCGACAAGAAGGCCAGTCCCGTTGCAATGACAAACGTGATCCGGAATGCACCCACAATATCGTTCCCGGCTTCGAGCAACAGCCAGGTAAAGATCTGCGAGAACACCAGCACGCCCATCAGTTTCCCCAGGCTTTTGGAAACCGAGATAGCGGCCGAGCCCATGCCGTGCTTCCCGTCGGGCAGTCCCGACATACCCACAAAACTCGACACCGGGTAATACAATCCCATGGCTACGCCCAGGATTACCATGGTTATTACCAGGAACCAGGTCTGTGACTGCCCGTCCCAGAGGCAAAACATCAGCGTGCTAACGGCCAGCAACACAGTTCCCGACAAATACATCCTGTAAGAAGACAAAAAGCGGCCCACAAACCCGCTCAGCCCTGAAACAAGGACCAGTACCAGGGGTGCTATCATCATAAGGTACCCGGATTCGCGGGGTGAAAGGGACAAGCCCTCCTCGAAATAATAAGGCCTCAGGAACCTCGACCCCACGTTAATGAAAAAGAATATGAAAAAACCCGTCATGCTGAGGTTGAAATTCCTGATCCTGAAAAGGCTGAGGTCGAAGACCGGATAGCGTGTCTTCCTTTCCTGTTTTAAAAATAGCACCAGGAAAACGACGGATAAGATCAATAAGCTGGCCACGAGCGGATCGGCGATGCCCTTCCTGCGGGCAAGACCCAGTCCGAAAACCAGTAAAGCAAGAAAGACAAAACTCAGCACAGAACCGGGAATATCCAGTTTATTCCAAATGGCTCCGGATCCTTTGGATTTCTCCATTCCCAGGGCAAAAACAAACCCGGCCAAAGCCAGGGGGACATTGATCAGGAACACATAGTTCCAGCCCGGGTTTTCAACCAGGAATCCCCCGATGAACGGGCCCAGAGCGATGCCAATGCCGGTACACATCATCCATATTCCATATGATTGCTGCCTCCTGGAGAAATGAAGCCTGTGCCGGATAAGCGCCGGTCCCATCACATAAATCAACGACTGGGGAAAACCCTGTAAAATCCTGAATGCCAGTATCCACTCGAAATCCTTTACGACGAAGCAAAGGAATGTCAGCACCATGAAGGAAGCATTACCCATCAGAAGCAGTTTCCTGGGACCGGCAAGCTCGGTCAGCCGTCCTGAGATCATTGAAAAGCCGCTTGAAGTAAGCATGGGGAGGATGAGCAGCCATGACACCTCCGCGGGTTCCATATCAAAGAAAGCCCCGATGGTCGGCAGGGCGATATTGATGGCGCTGAGATCCATCAATACAAGCAGGGCACCAATGTAAACCGAGCCCAGCATGCTGTTTTCGTGTGAAAGCTTTCCCGCAGGCATACAGAGGCTAAATTAAGGATCATTTCGGGAAAACAATCAAAGAAATAAAATATTTGGGGAGACGCAAACAGCATCTCCCCAAACGAGTCAGCGAACCTTTACCATCTTAATTTCACCATGCGCATTTCCTGCGTGAATACGGCAAATGTATATTCCCGGGGCTGCATTTTTCCCCCGGGTTGTCGATCCATCCCAGAAAATTTGCTGACTACCTGCATGATGAATACCTTCTGTTAAATTCCTCACCAACCTGCCATGGACGTCAAAAACCGCGACATGCAGGTAAGATGTTTGATTCAGATGAAACTGTATCTCTGCTCCTGAATCAAAAGGATTTGGAAAAACCTGCAAGTCAAGGATATTCAAACCAGAACCATCATTATCGTAAATGCTCACAGGATTGTCGAGGTGTATACCCTGGCACCATTGGGCGCCGTTACGTGTGCAATTATTTTCATGGCCTGTCAGGTCAACCGCTTCCGATCCGGCTTCTTCATTAAATTTCCAGTATCCCATGAGACCGCTTTCATTACCAATGAGATAATGATCCATGTTGGTTTCGACCTCTTCCTGCGACCGGATTGACTCCCACACCCTG
>Ga0180009_10006340_pt1 | contig 12424 bp, 9 predicted proteins | sample OS_PC_MetaG_FD_123537 | JGI IMG/M metagenome (GOLD analysis project Ga0180009, IMG submission 123537) | Groundwater microbial communities from the Aspo Hard Rock Laboratory (HRL) deep subsurface site, Sweden - OS_PC_MetaG | ecosystem: Environmental > Aquatic > Deep subsurface > Groundwater...
AAGCTCTGACTATTTTAACTAAGCAGCTCAAAATATGTCCAACTTCTTTAGGAGAAGACTTTAGAGTAATTGCTGCTGCAACTATTCCTTTACAGGAGATATTTCATTTTTCGGTTTTTTCTTAATTTAAGGGGAGAGAGAAATTATTTAATTTTTTTGAAATTACTTAATAAAGTCACTGGCAAAAGTAAGTTTATAAGTTTAAAAGTAAAAGTAATGGTGCGTTTTCAAGATTCTATCTGGGAGGAGATTTTGAAGTAATTGGTGCTGCAGCTGTACTTTTACAAGATGTATTTAGTTTTTCTCTGTTAACTTAATCTAAATATTAGAGAGAAATTTATTATCCTGAGAAAGGAGGGGGTAAAGAAGAGGTTAGAGAACAAAACTTATTTTTGTTTATATTATAGAAGAAAATTAGCTTATATCTTGAAGCACATTTTTTATATTGAAAATTTCTGAAAATATGGCTGAAAAGGGAGGTAAAAATAAACTTTTATAATATAAAAAACTTCTCAAGAAAGCGGGGGTGATATAGAGGTGATATATTAGTTTGCTTTGGGATTTTATAAAAAATATATAGTTTAAAAATTATAAATTAAGGAGTAAAAAGATGAAAAAATTGAGTTTTATGAAATTTAGTGGGAGGATTATAGTTGTGTTGGTTGTGGTGTTAAGTATTTTAATTTTATTTTCTTCATTTGTTGGGGCAAAAGAAAAGATAGTGCACTGGCAACATCACTCTCCTGCACGATTAGTGATGGTCGAGTGGTTTGCTAGAGAGTTTGAGAAGAAATATGATGTTGAGATTAAAATTGAATCAATTCCATTAGGTGATTATTACACTAAATTGCTTCCAGCTTTGGCTGCTGGAGCAGGGCCTGATGTTTTCCAATTGCGGTGTACAGATGTTCCCACTTATATCAAACATGGGGTTATTGGGTCACTGGATGAGAAGATAGTTCCTTATGATAAAGTTAAGGAAGAGTATATACCCGGAACAATCAAATATCTATTCTCCGATGGAAAGTGTTATGGGTTACCAACCGACGTCCAGACAATTGTTCTTTTTTATAATACGAAAATTTTTGAGGAAGAAAACCTAACACGACCTCCAGAGACCTGGGAAGAACTGATCGATTATGCTCTAAAGATACATAAACGTGATTCGACTGGAATGACTACTAGGATGGGACTTGCTCATGGGAGTTATGGTCCAGCTATCTGGTCCTTTATTGCACAATCAGGAACCAAATTTATGGAGGATGGAAAGGCTGTTTTTAATAATGAGAAGACTTTTGAGGCGTTTAAGTTTACTACAGATTGGATTGTTAAATATGGAGTAGAGGACCTTGATTTTGGTTCTCGATGGACTGCTTTCCGTCAAGAGGAACTTGGTATGGTTGTTGCTCATCCGGCAATGTTAGGTAGTTTTCGAAGTACCCATCCAGATCTTCCTGTTGGTATAGCTGAGCTACCAGCCAGGGAGAAGGGTGAACCTAAAACTAATGTAGTTACCAATTGGGCCTATGTCAGGAGTAAAGGAGAAGAGAATAAGGAGATTGCTACTAAATGGATAGCCTTTCTGACTTCGGAAGAAGCCCAGCGCAAGTGGACAAGAGAGACTGGCGAATTGCCTGCTAGAAAGTCCTTATTAAGTGATAAAGAACTGTTGAAAAACGAGCCTTTGTTAGAGGCACCACTTAATTCTCTTAGAGAGGCTGTACCATATCCCTTTCTTGCTTGGGGTCAGATGGATGAAGCTGTTAGAAAAGCGGTTCAGAAAGTAACAATTGAAGGTCAGGATCCCAAAACTGCTTTTAACTGGTTAGTAAATGAGGCTGAAAAAATCTATCAGGATGTAATCGCAAAAGACTAAATATGACCAGAGGAGAAGGGTTATAAAATTCCTTCTCCTCTGCATAAGGAGGGGGAATCTAAGTAAGTGTGGGAAAGAAGATTTATACCGCTTATCTGATAGCCTTTCTTCCAATATTGGTTCTATACTTGTTGGTGTGAGGTTTCTTTTTGTCTGTAGTATAAGTATTAATAGATTGATGAGGAATTATGAATTGAGATTTAAGAATAATTAGGTAGTATAGGAAGATTCTGGCGAAATTTGGTTTAAACAAAGATAAAAGATATGTATTGAGAGATATATGGAATCCAACTTACTTGTGAGATAACTACTTGGACAAACTGATAAGTTTATGCCCTTAAAAGGAGGTGAAATATAGGACTTGTTTGCGGATAGGATGTTTAGATGTTTTGGAATTTTATGAGAAAGGAGTAAAAAAATGGTGAAAAAAATTTACATTGTTATCGTGATGATGATAGTCTTGATATTGATTTTTTCTGTCATCGTCCTAGCAGAATGGGGAGTTCCTATCCTTTGGGAACATTCTAGTGCTGCTACACAAAGAATGCCATGGCTAGCAGGAAATATTCTATATTTTGTGCAGGATTATGACATTGTGTTTTCCACTTGGGACGGGTCAAAGTGGTCGACTCCTGAGCCAGTTCAGGGGACTATTAATACGGATGCTAACGAAATTAACCCGGCTGTTATCAAGGGCGGAAAGGTGCTATACTTTGCCCGTTACGACCCTATCACTGACTATGACTTTTATCGGTCTGAGTGGAACGAGGAAAAGGGTGAATGGGGACTACCTGTCCTAGTTGAGGAAATTAGTACTGATATTCAGGATTGGGATGTCTGGGTATCTGAAGACGAGACCCTTCTTTATCTGACTACCATAGGTACTTTTGGTAGTCAAGAGTCTCTTGGTGGCCGCGACATATGGAAGGCCACAAGGGATGGAGAGAAGTGGACCACTCCAGTCAATGTAGGTGCCCCAGTCAATAGTGAGAGCAATGAATGGAGTGTCTTTGTAGGTGCAAATGGAGAAATTTATTTTGATAGTAACCGTGGCGGTGGACAAGGTAATTATGATATGTGGAAGGCTATTAATGAAACTAGTGAACATATAAATCTCGGTGTGCCATTTAACTCGGCTGATGCTGAGCGTAGTATGGCGTTTAATGACCAGTTCTTCTTCTTCGCTGCTTCCAAGCGGGAGGGCCGGAGTGGATACGATCTCTGGTATTCTGTTAAAAGGCAAGATTAGTGGATATTACATCCTGATCTATTTATTAGAACAGTATTGTAGGAAATCCTGGTCAGGACCTACATTCAGGTCCTGACCAGGATTATACCTGATATAGAGTCACCGGAGTGAATTAGGACTTTTGGCTTTTTGCCTTCAAATGTCCATATAACTTCGTTTTCCTTCATACAGGAGATACAGCAGGACTTAAAAATAGAAGGTAGTGAAATTTTGTTTAGGCAACTGGACGCGAAGAAAAGAATGCCCAGAGTAGGCTTAGAAACCTGTGTTCGAATACTTTTTCTTAAATATGATTTACAGTATGGTATGGTGAAGGAATTATAAATAAGGGAAGAGCTGCTTGTTATTGAAATCTCTAGAGGTAGCATTTAGTAATTTTGTATAAGGATTTAAATATTATAAAATTTAGGAATGGAGTGAGCATAATGATTACTCATCTAAGTTATCCAAAAGTTATTATACTGATATTGCTTAGTCTTTTATTGGTAACAAACGGACAGTTTGCTGCTGAAAAGGTTACCCTCCAAGAGTTGAGAGCGATAAATTCTGTCGGGGAGCCAGTGTTGTTAGGGAAGACGGTGACAGTGGAGGGCACTGTTGTCGTTAATACTGGGGAATGGCATGATTCTGCTAATTATTTTGCTATTATTGATTCTAATGATCCTCCATATGGCGTGTTGGTATATTTACCAGGAACAACCACTCCCCAAGTTTTAGCAGGTGATAGAATTAAGGTGACGGGAGAGGTTAGCACTAGGGGCTATAGTACAGATTATGGTACAACTGTCATTATTCCACAAAGTCCTGACGATATAACTATATTGAACCATGGGTTGCTTGTGATAAAGGGGTATCCCATCCTCACCGATGTAACAGATAGAATAGCTCAACGCTATGAAGGCAGTTTGGTACAGATCGAAGGACGATTGTCGCAATACGTTAATAGCGGCATTACGAGAGGTTTTTGGCTTGATGGAAGCAGAGATGGTAATATTGAAGACTGTCAGGGAAGTATTTACATCAAGTTTTACAATTATGCTGGGATAGATATTAGCCACCTTCATAATGGGTCGTATGTCATTGTTATCGGAGTTCTTCTCCGGAGTGACGGACGCCACGGTGAATATTATATTAGACTTATCTGCCAGAATGGCATTATAGAAGATCTATCCAGGACTCGTCCCCCAGGTCCTGACGAAAAACCGCCTGGGCTTACGTATAAATTGGAGCCGCCGAGTCGAATAGAAACTTGTGGTCTTTTTGAACTTACTGGTTTTAAAACTTCCCTCCCTCTTCTTCGGGAGATGTATCCCGACTGGAAGCCGGATGGTAGTGGAATTTTACTGACTCTGGGCAAAGAGAAGGGGGCGAGAATAACCCAGGAAACAGCCGAAACTAATCTTTTTTTGCTTCAGTTTACCGGTGGAGTTGAACCCCAACAGTTGACTTACGAGTTTTATCCCCATGCTTTTCCGCGCTGGTCACTGGATGGTAAACAGATTGCATATGCTGCTGCACCTAATATTGACGACTTACAAGGAAATTGGGATATTTTTATTTGGAATTTTAAAGATAAACCAGTTCAAGTGACTGATAGTCCTTCCTATGAGACTGCGTTATCCTGGTCCCCGGAAGGGGATTCACTGATTTATACATCCAATATCGACGGTAATTGGGATCTTTGGTGGCATCCACTGAAGGAAATAGCGGTTCAGTTGACGATAGATCCAGCTGATGAAAACTATCCTGATTGGTCTCAGAAAGGTTTACTCTTTCAAAAGAGGGGAAATGACGGTAGGTTCAACATCTGGCGAGCACAAATAGAGTTTGCCGATAGTATTCCAAGACTAATTAAGCAAACATGCCTGACTTCTGATCTAAACGGAAATAATGTCTATCCCCGGTGGTCGCCTAAAGCGGATAAAATCGCTTTTATGTCTTCTGCCTGTGGGTCTTGGGATTTATGGTTGATGGATTCTGACGGGGAAAATAAGCATAGACTGACAAACCTGCCGGGGAATGAGTTGTATCCAGCCTGGGACCCCACAGGAAGACGGCTGGCGTTTGTAAGAGGAGATGAAGAACCTGCTTTGTGGATATTGGATGTAAAACAAGCCATCAAGATGGAAATTCCCTTTGAACATCCATTACCGGTAAACGTTCAGTCTCTGGAATTGCCACCATCGTTAGAAGAAGCTCCTATTAGGAAAATAACCTGGCCGTTATTGACGCAACCAGTTTTTGTAGCTCCGGGAGAAAATTTTTTTATAAAGCTAAGAGACATAAATTCAAAGAAATTAACTGTCCGTTTGACATCACCGAACTCTCAGTGGGAAATACCGGATGTTAAGTTTGCAAATGAGCTGAATATAAAGATTCCCCCCGACTTTGAAGCAGGAATGTACGATTTAACGATCCTGACAGACAGAATTATAGATTCTCAATCCCGGTCGGTAATTGTTACAGAACCCAAATCTGATTTTTGCTTTGCTATCATTACCGATGTTCATCTTAACAACCACTTTGTCGGAGAAGGCAACGAATATCTGATGAGAATAATTAAGCGTCTAAATGAGGTTAAACCGGATTTTGCCGTGTTTACCGGAGATCTAGCGTTGAAAAACACTGACACTTATAGGAATGATTATCCCCAAATTTACAACATTTTGTTGGAATATGCCCGATTTCCGATTTTTGCCGCCATGGGTAACCATGATGGTAAAGTAAGTGGCAGTATCAATGGTTTCAACTACTGGCAGGCATTTATAGGACCTTTATATTATTCTTTCAAGTTTGGTAATTGGAAATTTTTAATTCTCAATACGTACGATCATCCCCAGTTTCCAACAGAAAATGGAGTAATAGGTGAAGAGCAACTCAAGTGGCTGGAAGGACAATTACAAATAGCGCAAGATAAAGGCGAGCCCACTGCTGTCTTTTTGCATCACAATCCGTTTGATACGCGATGGGTGTTTTTTGACGACGGACGAAATAGGTTAAGGGATTTGTTGGAAGTATATGGTGTTGGTTACGTTTTTGCCGGTCACCGGCATACTGATCAATTAGACGAGTCAGTAACTACAATCATTATAACCACCAGAACCGCTCAAATGGCTACCGAGGGCCAGATAGGGTATAGATTAGTAACTGTAGAAGGTAGTTGCATTAGTAATTTACATAAACATATGCCCAAAGAATCTTGGGGGATTATTAACATCAATAGGATTGAAGAAAATTTTTAGGAGGCGAATAATAAGAAAGACGACAGTTATTTTCTTTATCGGGATTTTAATATTTTTTATTTGCCTGGCTGAAGAAGTTAATGCTTTGACCAATTCTAAAAGTCTGTATAAAATTCAAGAGAATGATATTAATGGCATTCCTATATACAACGGTTAGCTAGTCAGGGTTGAAGATATTGCGATAGTAAATACTGGGAAAAAGTCTATTAGGATGTAATCGTAAAAGACTAAATATGACCAGAGGAGAAAGAGTTATAAAATCCCTTCTCCTCTACCTAAGGAGGGTGAATCTAAGTGTGGAAGAGAAAATTTAATAAATGGCAAAGAACTTTAGCGCCGTATTTTTTTATTGCTCCGGGTTTCTTGTTTTACATGATGGTTACGTTTATTCCAGCGATAATTGGAATTTGGTTAAGTTTTACCGATTGGGATATTATCTCTCCGGAAGCCAAGTTTATCGGGTTGAAGAATTATGTAAATATGTTAAATGACGAACGTTTCTGGACGGCTATTCATAATACTGTTACTTATGCCTTGGGGCTTATTCCCGGTATAGTAGTATTTTCTTTGGCTATTGCTCTTTTGCTAAATAGTAAAATAAAAAATATCACATTTTTTAGAACTTTATTTTATCTTCCTGTAATTACACCCATTGCTGTTGCTTCAGTAATTTGGATTTGGATATATCATCCTCGAATAGGAATTATGAATTGGGTTATAGGATTATTCGGTTTTGATCGTATCAATTGGTTGGAAAATCCTGAAACAGTAATGATATCTCTAATTATTATGGGTATCTGGTTATCTGTTGGTGCTCGAATGATTATCTATCTCGCGGCTTTACAAGGAATACCCCGCAGTTATTATGAAGCTGCGGAAATTGATGGGGCTGGAAAATGGCAATGTTTTTGGTATATTACTTTACCCCTACTTAAACCTACCACTCTTTTTATTGTTATTACGACGACTATAGGTTCTTTTGGAGTTTTTGCTCAAGTTAATATTATGACTCAGGGGGGTCCGGTAGACAGAAGTCTAGTGCTGGTTTACTATATTTTTCAACGAGCGTTTTCTGATTTGAGAATGGGGTATGCAGCAGCGATGTCTGTATTTCTGTTTGTAGTTACTTTAGTTATTACTCTAATTAATTGGAAGTTATTAGGAAAAGATGTTACTTATGAATAAAATTAGAGAACTTTTCCAAGCTTTTCATGAAAAAAGATTAACCAGTATTAACATAAGTAAAATATTCGTATACTTAGCTCTTATCATCGGTGGAATATTGATGATGCTCCCTTTTTTTTGGATGAGTCTAGGGGCTTTTAAACCTGTCAAAGAAATAATGGTGTTCCCTCCTACTTTTTTGCCTGAAAATCCCACTCTTCAAAATTTTGTAGAAGTATTTGAGAGAATTCCTTTTGTAAGGTATTATTTAAATACAATATTTGTTACTGTTATTCCCACAATTGTTACAGTATCGACAGCAACCCTAGCGGGTTTTGGCTTTGCCAAATACAAGTTTTGGGGAGATAAGGTTTTATTCTGGTTGATTTTAGCTACGATGATGATACCATATCCTGTAACTATAGTGCCTCTCTATATTATGGCTTTTAAAGCAGGGTTAGTTGATACATATGCAGGGTTAATAGTAGTTGGACTTTCTAGTGCCTTTGGAATATTTTTAATGCGACAGTTTATTATCAATATACCCGATGATCTACTAGATGCTGCGAGGATTGATGGTTGTTCAGAGTTTAGGATTTTTTTTCAAATTATACTACCACTCACTAAACCTGCATTGGTAACTTTAACTCTATTTACATTTACTGGGCACTGGAATGCTTATATATGGCCACTAATGATTGTTAGTTCAGATAGACTTAAGACCTTGTCTCTAGCTATTCCTATGTTTCAAGGTCAATATGTGTACAATCCTAATCTAGTTTTTGCAGCATCATTGATGTCGCTTTTGCCAACTATAATTTTATTTATCTTCGGTCAGAGATATTTTGTTGAAGGTATTACTTTAAGTGGGATAAAAGAATAATGTTTTATGACGTTGATTTTCATATTCATACGTGCTTTTCGGATGGAGAAGGTACAATTGAAGATATTTTGTCAATTTCTAAAGAAAGGAAATTGCGGGCAATTGCTATTACAGATCATTTTGAGCCTCGGGATAGTAGAGATCCCAAGAAGAGTATTGAAGAATTCAGGAGATATATTAGGGTCATTAGATGTAAAGCGGTTTCTTGTGGGTTAAAAGTATTTGTGGGAATTGAGACTTCATTATTCTTTGAAGTAGAAGAAGAATTAAGAGAAGAGGTGGATTTGGTTATCAGGAGTGTTCATTTTTTCCCTCCCAAAACTGATATTTCGTGTTATTCTCTCTTTGATGAAAGACTGTGGGAGATATATAAAAATGAAGTTTTGGAATTACTTCAAATTAGGTTTACAGACATAGCAGGTCATATTATGGGGTATTTCCCTTTGCCATCAGAATGGGTAAAAGGTCTAACTTTCACCGAGAGAAGGGAGTTAGAGAAGGTGATTAGAGAACGTTTTTTTGATGAAGAATGGCAAGAGAGAGTGATAGAACAAGCTATAAAGAATAATGTTGCTATTGAAATTCATAATCCTACTTCTACCCCTGACGAGAATTTTATTAGGCAGGCTGTATCTCGAGGAGTTAAGCTATCTCTTGGAAGTGATGCGCATCTTCTCGGCTGGGTGGGAAAGGTTGATTATGGAAAGAGTATGTTTTTAAGGTTGCAAATACCTAAAAAAAATCTTTTTTGGCCTAGAGAGAGGGGTGATTGATTAATATGGATCTTTTGAGAGTTATGAGCTTTAATATTAGGCATGGCAAAGGAATGGATGAAAAAATAGATCTAAAAAGGGTGGCTATGGTAATACAAGACCAAGATGCTGATCTTGTAGGATTACAAGAAGTGAGCGGACTTATGTTCTGGAGTGGTTTTATTAACCAGATGAAAAGATTAGGTAGAATCACTGGTTACCCTTACTACTGTTATTATCCTAATTTAAAAACTCTTTTGGGAGGACTTGGGAATGGTGTACTGAGTAAATTCCCTATTATTTCCAGTTATAATCAAGTCTTAATTAGCTCTAAAGAGCCCCGCGGTGCAGTGATAGGTATAATAGATTTAGGTTATGGAAAGATTAAATTTATAAACACTCATTTGGGTCTTGTTGAAGAAGAAAGAGTGGAACAGGTAAACGAGATATTAGATACTATTAAGAAAGAGGATAAAGCCATACTGGTTGGAGATTTTAATGCTAGTCCTGATAAATTAGAAATTAAAAAAGTTATTAAGAGAGGGTTGAAAGATATTTTTGTCGAATGTCGAGAGAAAAATTTACTTGAACCAGATGTAACTACCAAAATGGGTTATACTTTTGCTTACCGAAGCAAACATCCCGATGTGAGGATTGACTATATCTTTGCGGGGAAAAATATCCAGCCGCTTAGATTTAAAGTTATAAATAGTTCTGCCTCGGACCACCTTCCTGTATTAGCTGAAGTTAAACTGAGTTCAAATAAGCACAAATATAGTAATTCTGGATGGGGTGAGGTGATTAATAAATGAAAAGAAAGTTTAACAACTTTTTAGTGTTAATGATCGTTATTTCGCTATTTACTGTTCAGGTATTTGCTCAAGATAAAACAGTTACAAATTTAATAATTATGATTGGGGATGGTATGGGGATTCCGCAGATAACAATAGCTCGAGTAAGTAGCCAGGGAGCTGATGGAAGATTAAACCTTGATAAAATAAAATATACTGGACTGGTTACTACTCATTCTGCTAATAATTTAGTGACTGATTCTGCAGCTGCAGGGACAGCTTTGGCTACAGGTGTCAAAACCAATAAAGGTTTTATCGCTGTTGACCCAGAGTTGAAGCCGTTAAAAAGTATTTTAATATTAGCTCAAAGGTTGGGTAAAAAGGTGGGACTCGTTACAACTGCACGTATTACTGATGCTACTCCGGCAGCTTTCGGTGCTAACACCTTTGACAGACGAAATGAAGATGAAATAGCAAGGGATTTAATTGATAATGGAATTGACCTATTAATGGGTGGGGGATTAGAAAAGTTTGGAGTTGACCTTTTTACCCGGGAACTCAAACCTGGCAGTCTGATAAAAGAATCTGAAGAGAAAGGTTATTGCTTTATTGATACTGTAGAAAAACTTAAAGTTTTAGAAGGGCCTCAACAAAAAATTTTAGCTTTATTCAATTTTGGTGATATGAATTTTGTGGGAGAACATTTTGACTTCGAGCCTACTTTAACAGAGATGACTGCAAAAGCTTTAGAGTTTTTAAGCAATAATAAAGGTTTCGTTTTAATAATTGAAGGAGCGAGAATTGATGATGCCGGTCATCTGAATGATGCTGAAAAGATCGTAAATGAAATGGTGGCTTTTGATGAGGCTGTAGGGGTTGTTCTTGATTTTGCTAGCAAGTCAAAAGATACTTTAGTGATAGTTACTGCTGATCATGAGACGGGGGGAATGGCTCTCAATGGTGGACGTTTAGATGGAAAGAACTTGCATATTGGTTGGACTACAGGAGGCCATACGGGAAGTATGGTTCCCCTCTACGCTTTTGGTCCCGGTGCAATTAATTTCACTGGTACACACCATTTGACAGAGATATCCAGATTAATGGCTGAGCAACTGGGAATTGAGACATTTCCCTATTATTATGAATAGGATCAGTAAAATAGCAAGGGTGGAGGAGTAAAATGAAAAAGTTCGAGTTAAGAAAACTAATATTCTTTACAACTTTTATAATAATTTTGCTTATTGGGTTAAATACAGTTGTTTTGGCTAAAACTGTAACTGTGATGTCATACAATATCAGATATGGTAGAGGAACAGATTTTAAGGTTGATCTGGATAGAATTATAAGAACTATTAGGGAAGCTGATGCTGATATAATTGGTATGCAGGAAGTGGATAAAGAAACTTCGCGAGTTAACGGTATAGATTCTGCTAAATATATAGCTGAAAAACTAGGGATGAATTATGTTTATGGACCTAATATTGCTGTAGGGGGCGGTGAGTTTGGAAATGCTATTATTAGCCGTTACCCCATAAATTTCTTTAAAAATTATAGACTTAGTTGGCAAACGGGACATGAATACCGGGGATTTTTGCTGGCTAAGATTAAGGTTGAAGATCGGAATATTTACTTTGCTTCAACCCATTTGACACATAAAAATGCTAAGTTGAGGATAGAGCAGGTTAAAGATATCCTGAAAATTACACGGCAATTGACGGACCCACTGATTATAGTTGGAGATTTTAATGCACGTGCTGTAACCATTCCTATTATGTTGATGAATAGAGAATATAATGATGCTCATAGTTTATATAAAATGGTGGCTGATTATAGAAACCTAAGTTATGAGGATATGTTTGATAGTAAATATACCTTTTCCTCAACAAATCCTAATTGCCGGATAGATTATATCTTTCTATCAGATGATCTGATTCTGGATACAGAGATTGAAGGTGCTTTCCAGGTCTTACCGAGTGAAGGTTCTAACCATTTGCCGGTAGTGGCTAAAGTTAAATTACCTGTGGAGGGCACTTCTAAAATAAAGGTAGATATAGGTATAGTTAAAAGTGATATGATGGTTGAATGGTCAAACAAATTTAAGTTGAATTATGAGGAGAGTATTGAGAACGCCTGTCAATTTCTGGAGAAGCTGGGTTATAGCTATACAATTATTAGTCAAAAGAGGTTAAGGGAGACAGATTTGAGTCAGATTAAATTAATACTACTGCCCGATATCAGGTATTTAACAATTTTTGAGAAGGATAAATTAGCATATTATGCCATGATAAAGGGCGGGAAAATACTGGCATTAAACCAGGTAGGAGTTAAACCTAATTTTAGTGATAACCATGAGTTGTTTTCTGAAATTCTGGGAATAAAATTTATGGGATGGAATTACTACCGTCCTTTACACGGATTTATTCATAAGGTTGATGATCACCCTATCTGGGGGAATATAGGTGACTAT